>ERZ773043.44-NODE-44-length-59604-cov-8.508674_pt1 | contig 59604 bp, 61 predicted proteins | sample MGYA00580636_ERZ773043 | MGnify/ENA primary metagenome ERZ773043 (study PRJEB29015, sample SAMEA2737992) | human oral metagenome | biome: human oral; feature: human-associated habitat; material: dental | place: China | collected 2065 ...
CCGCGCCATCAAGCGCGACGACTACCACCACCAGGGGCAGATGCCCAACAACTTCATGGCCACCATGCCTAGCTCCCAGCAAGCTTTGCGTGTCATCGAGGCCTCAAAGATTCGAATTCATCGTGGCCCAATTTGAACCTGAAATCTTCGGGGAAACGCGCCGAGTTGCGCGAGGCGGCACGATTGAGCGCCTTGGTCTCCACTCCGTAGAGCTCTGCGAGGTCGCTGTCGAGCATGACCTGCCTGCCGCGCACGGTGTGGATCATGCTGCGGGTCCGGGCGTCGACCACGGGGACGATGGCGTCTCGCCCCTCGCCCGACCCGGTCTTCTCGTCTGCCATGTCCTCCCTTTCCTCCGCTTGAGGTCACATCCTGTGCCTTCAAGATTCTACCAAGTTCCAAATGGTTCGGACTTGTCGGTTTCCTTGCTCGCATCAACCTGAGCGCCGCCTTGGCGATGAGCCTGATAGCTTTGACCAGCACCCTAAGCACCCGCACGGTCGTCCTCCTTGAGACTGCTCCACCTGGGCGCGCACACCTCGCCGCAGCACATGTCGGTGGCGAGTTCGAGCGGGCTTTGTCCCTCGGCGGCAACTGAGGCCTCAAACATACGTTTTCGCATGTCCGAATCACGTCGCTTCTCGCCAGCCTTCCGCACGGGATGCTTACTACTATCTGTGAAGATTCCCAGAGTGGGGCCTTTGGCGGCCATGAAGCCGTCGTTGTTTCCCTCGTCTCTAGCGCCTTGCAATACCTGAGTCCAATTTTTATCGGAAACAGTGTTCCCTATGGTGTATTATCAACGGAAACGTTGTTACCGATATGAGGAGTGGACATGGACAAGAAGGGCACGGTGCGGCGATTGTTCGTGCTCATGGGCGGCTATCGCTGGCTCGAGATTGTCAGCATGGCAACCGTGGCGGCCTCTGCGGCCATGAACCTGCTCGCTTACGTGCGCGTATACTACGTGGGAGAAGCTGTGCTCACGACAGCCGGCGACCTTTCCTCAATCGACCGGCAAGCGATAGCGGCCCTCGGTTGGGACGCGGTGCTGTTTATCATGGCGGCATTCGGGATATACGGCATCGGCCTGCTCTTCTCGCATCTGACGGCGTTCAACACGGTTGCCCGTCTGCGCGACCGCATCGTGTGCCACTTGGGGCGGGTCCCCCTGGGCTACCACGTGGCAAATCCCTCGGGCAAGCTGCGCAAGATAATCGAGAAGAACACCGATAACATCGAAAACACCATCGCGCACACCATGCCCGACTTCGTCAATGCCATCGCACTGCCGGTCGCGTATATCGCGTGCATGTTCGCCTTCGACTGGCATCTTTCGCTCGCCTGCCTAGCGCCCCTGGTCGCAGGGTTCTTCGTGCTGGCGTGGATGCTGAACGACTCGAGCAAGTCCTTCTACGCCAAGCAGCAGAAGTCGGCAGAGGACATGGCGAGCGCCACCACCGAGTACGTACGCGGCATCGCCGTGGTGAAGGTGTTCGGCCAAACGGCGGAGTCGTTCAAGCGCTATCACGACTCGGTGGAAGAGCACCGATCATGGATGCTCAAATACGCACTCTCCATGCGCCTGCCGGACAGCCTCTACACCGTCATCATCAATGCGGGGTTCCTGTTTCTCATCCCAACCGCCATCGTCCTGCACGACAGCGCGAAAGGCGGTGCGGCGGCAACCACAGCAGCGGCGACCTTCATCTTCTTCTGCGTGCTCATCCCCATGACCGTGACCATGCTTACGCGCATCATGAACGCGGCGTCGAACCTCATGGTTTCCAGCGCGTCGCTCGACGCCGTGGACGACATTCTCACCCAGCCCGTGCTGGAACGCCCTCTTGCCCCGAAGGAGCCTGAGTGCTTCGACATAGCCTTGGATCACGTCTCATTCCGCTACAAGCCCGACTCTCCTCTCGCGCTCGACGACGTGACGCTGCGCATTCCCGCCGGCACCGTGTGCGCCCTCGTGGGGCAATCGGGAGGGGGCAAGACCACCGTGGCCAATCTGATCGCGCGCTTCTGGGATGTTCAGGAAGGAACCGTGCGCATCGGGGGAGACGATGTGCGCGAGATGGACTACGCCTGGCTGGCTGCGCACACGAGCATCGTCTTCCAGGACACGCGGCTGTTCAAGGCCTCCATCGCGGACAACGTGGCGTACGCGAAGCCTACCGCTTCGCGGGAAGAGGTGCTGCGGGCCCTCCATCTGGCGCAATGCGACGATATCCTCCAAAAATTCCCCAACGGGGCCGACGCTGTCGTAGGTGCGCGAGGCGTGTACCTGTCCGGTGGGGAGATGCAGCGCATCGCTCTGGCACGCGCCATGCTCAAAGATGCCCCCATCGTGCTGCTCGACGAGGCGACCGCTTATTCCGACGCCGAAAACGAGCACCTTATCCAGCAGGCGCTGTCCAAGCTGCTACGCGGAAAGACCGTGCTCATGATCGCACACCGCCTCTCTACCGTGGTCGACGCCGACCAGATATGCGTGGTTGAGAACGGACGCATCGTCGAGAGGGGCGTGCACGACGAGCTTATGGCGCAGGCTGGTTTTTATGCTCACATGTACAAGGAGTACGAGCGGAGCGTGGAATGGAAGATCGGAGGGGCCGCATGATGGGCAATCCGCTGCAGAAAGCCTTGCGCGTAAGCGACGAGGGCAATGCCAACCTGCTGCGGGCGAGCGCGTGGATGTGCGCTTTCAGGCTCGCCGCCTTCCTTCCCGTCATACTGCTTGCGATGATAGCGAACGAGATGGTCGTTCGGAGCGCGGGCGCAAACGCCCAGGACGTACCGCTTCTGCCCTATCTGGGGGCAGCGGCGGCGTTGGTCGTCGTCATGTTCTTGGCGTATTGGGTATCGTACAAAAGCAAATACCTGAGTGCAGGAGACGAGGATGCCCGCATGCGCATCGCGCTTGCCGAAAGAATCCGTCGGCTCCCCATGTCCTATCTGGGGAAGCGCGACCTCTCCGACTTCACCTCCGCAGTCATGGACGACGTCGACACCGTGCAGGGCGTGCTCGCGACTTCGTTTGTCGAGCTGGTGAGCGGCCTGCTGTTCGCTCTGGCAAGCATCGTCTGCCTGCTTGTCGTCGACTGGCGCATGACGCTTGCGCTTGCCGCATGTCTCCCGCTTGCCGCCCTGTTCATGGCTCTGTCCCGTTTGATCTCCGAGGGACAGAACAGGCGCAACCGCGCAAGGCGCCTGCAGATGAGCGAGGCGATGCAGGAGTATCTGGAAAACATGCAGGAGCTGCACGCTCTCAACCTGATGAATGGCTACCAAGGCAAGATTCGCCGTGCGTCCAGAAAACTGGTGCCCGGGCTGGTCCTATACGAGCTGCTGGCCGGTCTGGGGATCTCGTTCGGTGAGAATTTCCTGCGCTGCGGCATGGGCGTGGTGATCGTCTACGGTGCAGCGCGGATGGCATCGGGGGATTTGGGCACGTTCGAGTTTCTCCTCTTCCTGTTCGCCTCGGTGCGCCTGTACGAACCGCTCTGCGTCGCCATCGAGCGGCTGGGCGCCATCATTCATGCGCTCGTGGCTTCCCAGCGTATCGGCGAGATACTGGACCATCCCGTTCAGGAGGGGGACGGCGACGTCCACCCGAGGGCGTATGATCTCGAATTCGACCACGTGACATTCGCCTATGGCGAGGACGACGTCATCCACGACGTGTCTTTTACCGCCCCGCAGGGACAGACAACCGCACTCGTGGGGCCTTCGGGCTGCGGGAAGTCGACGCTATGCAGACTTGCCGCGCGCTTCTGGGATGTGGATAGGGGCACGGTGCGCATGGGCGGCATCGACATAGGCGGCATCGACCCCGAGACGCTCCTGCGCAGCTACGCGTTCGTGTTTCAAGACGTGGTGCTGTTCGATGACACGATAGCGAACAACATCCGCATCGGACGCGCGGGGGCAACCGACGAGGAGGTGCGTGAGGCCGCGCGGGCCGCATGCTGCGACGAGTTCGTAGAAAAGCTCCCGCACGGCTACGAGACCATCGTGGGCGAAAACGGTCGCACGCTCTCGGGAGGGCAGCGACAACGCATATCCATCGCCCGCGCCCTGCTGAAGGATGCGCCGATCGTGCTACTCGACGAGGCGACCGCGTCCGTCGACCCTGAGAACGAGACACATATCCAGCAGGCTCTGGGGGCGCTCGTGAAAAACAAGACCGTGCTCGTTGTGGCCCATCGGCTGCGCTCGATCGCCGGCTGCGACCACATCGTCGTGCTTCAGGAGGGTACCGTCGTCGAAGAGGGCGTCCACGAGCAGCTGATGGGCGCGAAGGGGCTGTACAGCCGCCTGTTCGCGCTGCAAACAAAAAGCGCTTCGTGGTCGGCGGGGCGAGACGGGAACGACGTGCGATGAGCGGGCGGGCATGCATGCCAAAGACAGGGCTTCTACCGCATGTCGAGCATTCGCGAACACCAGGCCTTGATACGTGTATCGGAGGGCTTTTCGACAGGGAGCCGCCCCGCCTGGATGCCCGCGTGAAAGTCGCCGCGTTGCTGGCCGTGAACGTGGCTGCGGTACTCAACCGCAGCTTCTCGGTCGAGATCGCCATCATGGCGTGCATCGTGGCGGCTCTTCTGTACAGCAGGCTCAACCGCACGGCCATACGCTGCGCCGCCACCTACGCGGCGGCGGTGATCATCATGGCGTTTGCGGGCGGCGAGAACGGCATCGCCTCGGTCTTGCTGGTCGTCGCCATGGTCATCCGCAAGACCACGCCCATCTTCGGGTTCGGCTACTGCCTGGTCGCCACCACCAAGATAAGCGAGCTGTTGGTGGTCATGCAGAAGCTCCGTCTTCCCAACAGCATCACCATCCCGTTCTCGGTCGTCTTGAGCTACTTCCCCTCGCTGGCTTCGGAATGGCGCAATGTGACAGGGGCGATGAAGATGCGCGGCTTCGGTGTGTCGCCCAAAAACGTCGCGTTCCATCTTGTGCGCACGATGGAGTATGTCATGGTGCCCATAATCGTGCGCAGCGCGACCGTCGCCGAGGAAATCTCTGCCGCCGCCATAACGCGCGGCATCGAGGCGCAGGATGTGCGCACCACGGTCTACCCCATGGAGATCGGTCTTGCGGATGCCATCTGCCTTGTGGCATGCACATGCCTGGTGGCGGCAGCGGTGGCAAGCCGCGTGGGAGCAATCGCATGATAGAGATCTCGAATCTCGGTTTCTCCTACGAGGGCGGCGACGGCGCATGCCTGCAGGATGTCAGCCTCTCCGTGAAAAGCGGTGAAGTCGTCGTGGTCACGGGGAGGAGCGGCTCGGGAAAGACCACCCTCATCCGCGCCTTGAACGGGCTCATTCCCCACTACTACGAAGGGTATATGACCGGTTCGGTGAGCGTGGGCGGCCAAACGCTCTCCAGCCTTCCCATGCCTGCGATCGCGCGCATGGTGGGGAGCGTGTTCCAAAATCCTCGAAGTCAGTTCTTCAATACCGACACGGTAACCGAGATCGCGTTCGGGTTGGAGAACCTCGGCATGCCGACTGAAGAGATACGCCGGCGCGTCGAACGTGCGGTGGTCGACCTGGACATAGAGACCCTGATGGGAAAGAGCGTGTTCGAGCTTTCCGGTGGCGAGAAGCAGATCGTGGCCATCGCCGCCGCCTACGCGCTCGGCCCCGACGTGTTCGTGATGGACGAGCCGAGCGCCAACCTCGACTTCGATGCAACCAGGCGCCTCGGGTGGCTTGTGGAACGGCTGAAAGAGTGTGGCAAGACCGTGGTGGTCTCCGAGCATCGCGTGTACTACCTGAAAGACGCCGTGGACCGCTGCGTGTACCTTCAAGATGGGCGAGTGAGCCATGAGTTCAGCCGAGACGGATACCTGGCGCTTTCGTCTGGCGACCAAGCGGCACTGGGGCTGCGCAGTCTCGACCTGAGCCTCGTGGAGGCGCAGGTGGCGACAGCCCAGCCGGAGCACGACAGCCAAACGGGGGCTCCCCTGCGCGTAGAAGGGCTTCGCGGCGGATACCGAAGGCGAGAGACGTTGCGCGGCGTAGACATCGAGGTGCTGGCAGGCAGAACCGTCTGCCTGCTGGGGAAGAACGGCGCAGGAAAATCCACGTTGGCAAGCATGCTCTGCGGCCTTGTGCGCGAGCGCGCGGGCCTCGTGTCGGTAGGCCGCGAGCTTTCGTTCAGGCGGCGCGCGGGTCGATTCTTCCTCATCATGCAGGACGCAGGGAGCCAGCTTTTCAGCGATACCGTTGCGGGTGAGCTTGCGATGTCCGACGCGAAGGGCAGCCTGACCGTTAAGGCCACCGCCGCTTTGCTTGAAGAGCTGGGGCTGGGTGGCACGCTCTCCAGGCATCCGCTCTCGCTTTCGGGAGGCGAGAAGCAACGCCTCGCCATCGCCACGGCGATCGTGGCGGAGCCCGACGTGGTGATACTCGACGAACCGACAAGCGGGCTCGACTTCGTCAACATGCAGCGGATCGCCCAGGCGATACGGCGCCTGGCGCGCAGAGGAACGCGCGTCTTGATCATAACGCATGACTACGAGTTCATCTGCCGTATGGCCGACGATATCGCGATGCTGGAATCCGGCCGGGTGACCTGCACGTATCCGCTTGACACAGAGCATGCGGCGCTCCTGCGCGCGTGGTTTTCGATCGGGTGAGCAAAGGGTGAGCCGAGAGGGCAAGACCCACAGGCTCCCTTTGACCGAAAGGAAGGAAGAATGAAAGAGAACAAAGATGCGGGAATGCCGGCGCAGGCCGTGAGAACGGGCGGCACAGGCAAGAAGATGTCGACCAAAGACTACGTCACCGTGGGCATCTTCGCCCTCTTGCATACGGCGGTGCTGTTCATCGTGGGCGCGATAGGTGGTCTGTCCGCCGTCGGATTCCCGCTGTTCGGCCTTGTCGGCTTCGTCCCCGGTGGCATCATCTTCGTCTACATCGTGACAAAGGTTCCCAAACGCGGGGCCGTGTTCGGCCTCGGCGCCATCTCGGTGCTAGTTAACTTCCTCATAGGGGCATACGGGCCCGTTCCGTTGTTCGTTCTAATGGCCGGCATTGTGGGTGAAGTGGTCGTGTCGGCAGGCAGGTACAAGAGTTTTCCCCTCATCGTCGCAGGATACGTCCTGTTCGCGTTGCTTATCTGGTTCGGCTTCATGTCGCCGATCGCATTCTCCATGGAAGGCTACATGGATTCAGCGGTCAAGAGCTACGGCGTCGACTACATGGCGACGCTCGCCGGATGTGTGCAGGGGCCGCTTCTGATGGCGTTCGGCGCCGCGACGACGGTGGGCGCCGTGGCAGGAACCCTTTTAGGGCGCAGGCTGTTCGCCAAGCACTTCTCGCGCATCGTTGGCTAGCGCGGCCACCGTCGGTCAAGGCAAGGGGCCTTCGCACGGGGTGCGGGCGCGTGCTGGAGCGGCCGCAGGCAAAGCAACAAGCAGGGACATCATGCCTACCCTATAATAACGAGGTCGGATCTAATTCGATCCCTAGGTGAAAGAGGGGTGTCGCGTGGCGAAACGTGCCGAAGGCACAACGGAAAAGCTTCTTGCAAGCGCGCGGAGGGAGTTTTCCCGGCATGGGTTCGCGAATGCGTCGCTGCGCACCATCGCCCTCGATTCGGGAGTGACCACGCACACCGTGTACACGCGTTTCGGCAGCAAAGAAGGACTGTTCGCTGCGTTGGTTGGGCCGGCGGCAGGCAAGTTCATGGAAACCCTCATGGCGGGCTACGATAGGTATTTCGACATGGGGAACGAGTCAATCCGAGAACGCGAGCTGTTCTCGCACTCCGTATATGAGGAACTAGTCGACTTGATGTTCGACAACCGCGACGCGTTCATGCTGCTGCTGGATGCCTCGGCGGGCACCGCGTTCGAGCACTACGTGGAAAAGGTCGCCGAACAGCCTTGCCGGCGCATCTACGCCCAGTCCGACGTTTTGGGGATGCCTCTTGATGACGACCAGCGGTTGCTTGTCCACGTGCTCACGCGCGGCTTCTTCGACGGCATGTTCGAGACACTGCGACACGGTCTGGATCGTCGGTCCGCCCAGGCGTTCGTCTCCGAGCTCATCTCATTCTATGAAGGCGGTCTGGCGAAGGCGAGCTTGGGACAGGCAGCAGGTTTTGGCGGGCTCGTGAAGGAGCTGGGATGACGGCGGACAAAGACGTCGCGCGTCTCGCCGACGATCACCAGGCATTGGCATCCGGATGGGAAACGACTTTTCCTCGGCATGAAAGATGAGCGCCCTTCGGCGCATGTCCTCGGGCCCGTGGTTCGCGGTAAGCTTCTGCCGTCGTTGCAAGAGGCGTTTGCGCCGCATTCATGGAAGGGGTCGCCATGGCGGAATACACCATCAGCCCTGATTATGGTTCGCGCTGTTAAGGATGGGCGTGCACGCGCGGTCCGTCACGGCGAGGGGGTTCGGCTTCACGTGGGCAGCGGACTGACTTCCGAGCGCTGCGTAATACGCGGTGGCTGTGCCCGTGATGATGCCCGGGTGCGCTCCTAGTCGTTGCGTCACTGCCCTCCTGTGATGTGTGGGCTGCGGCGCCCGCTATGTCATTGCGTCTGGCGTCTGGTCGGGAGGGGCGCGTATTTGTCGTCGCCCATGTCGCGCATCCGGGAGGACGCGCCCGGTATGGAGGGCTCGGCGAGCCTCACGCAGCCGAGGTGGCGGCAGATGATGCGCGTCTCGGCGCGGTAGCCCCGCTCCATGGAGGGCTCGATGGCGCCGGAGTCCTCCTTGTGGCGCATGAACGAGGCCATGAAATCCCTGAGGGAGACGTTGGAGGGCGACGCCCCTCCCAAGAGCTCGAGCTACACGATGAGGGCGTCGTGTGCGCGCTCCGCCTCGTGCGACCTCTCGTCGATGCTCTTTCCCATGACTATCTGCCTCCTCGTGTTGGGGCCCGCCCCTTGGCGCGCCTTGCGGGGTGGATGACGCCTGCGGGCAAGCGCCTGTGTAGGGTGTGTAGGCAAAACGCGGATGCGCTGGAGTTTTCCGAAGGATCGCCTGCGGCCCTTCGGAAAGTTTTCGCGGCCCTTGCGCGGAAACGTCCGTGGGCGAGTCTTCGCTCCCAAGGCGGGGTGGGGTGGGGCAGCGTGCGGAGGCAGCTCGTGGGAATGGGGCGATGTGGTCGCTGCGGGGTTTGGTGTGCCTGTGCACTGGAGCGTGTGGTGGAGGTGTGGTGTTCTCAGGGTCGCGTCGACTCCGCTGGGCGACGGCGTAGTTGTGCGGGTGACGCACGATGCACAGCTGTCATGCCCGTGAAGTGCGCGGGGTGCTTTGCGCCGTGGTGGCGTTGCTCGTCTGTGGCATGGAGGCCTCAGTGCCCGTTCGTCATCGTGTCTGGCGGTGGCCTAGAGGGCCACTGCTCTGCCGCGTCGATCCTCTCGACGAGGAGGTTGGCCCAGGCGACTGCCTTGGGCCTTGGGGATCGGGCAGGTTGTTCTATCGGGGTATCTTCCTGAGGTTCTCGAGTTTCCAGAGCGCCTCGGGATTGACGGCGGGGCGGCCTTGGCCATCGACTTGTCTGGGAGGATGAGTTCCGGTCGGTAGTCGCCTCCTGCGAGACGCCCAAGGTATTCGCGCTCTCCATCTGTCCTAGGCAGGACCCATTCTGCTATGAAGCGCTCGGCATCCTCCATGAGGGCCTCAAGCGTCGGGTGCTCTATCGACGAGCGAAGCATGGGATAGAGCTGATCTGCGAGCTCCGAGAGCTTGTTGGAGAAGCGTTGCGCCCTGTTTGCGAAAGGCTTTGGAAAGCACGCGGAGAGCGAGGCGTAGTACAGGGCCAGCCGGTGGACCCTCTCCTGCTCGCCGGGTTCGAGTGTCTCGTAGACGCCCTTCAGGTTAGAGATGTCGTAGAGGTCGCGGACCTTCACACGGTCGAAGAACGCCTTCACCTTGCCGGCCGCGAGCTCGGCGTCCGCGAACGTGCGCACCATAGCGCCCGGCCTCACGGGCGTCTCTCGCAACACGGGCTGCAGGATGGGAGAGCGGTTCATGTAGATGCAGTCGACCTTGACGTGGTCGACGCCCCAGTCGCCACGGTAGCGCAAGAGGAAGGTACGTCCAGCATGCCCGCCGGGGTGTGCCTCTACCGCATAGCCCTGTGCCTGTGCGACGGCCTCTATGCCGTCCTCGACGTGCGGCCTGTCGGCGAGCATGCCCTTGCGTGAGACGCTGCCGATGTAGGAGACGTCGATGTCGACCGAGAGCCTCGGTACGTCGAGCATGAAGAGGTTGATGGCGGTGCCGCCGTGCAGCGCCAGCTTGCCTTTGAGGGCGGGCTGGCGTTCCATCTCGTCCAAGAGGTCGAGCAGGCGCTCGACCTTGTCCACGGTCCTCGGCTCGAACTCGTCGGTACTCATAATGTCCACGACAGGACCTCCTCCTCGCTTTCGGGCAGGTACAGCCTCCAGCGACGGCTCCAGCCCCTGTTCTCCTGTGATTTCGGATCCAACTTGGATGGACCGCGCCGAAGTCGCCCTTCGAGCGCTGAGAGCGTCTCGTCGGCTATGCCCCAGTCGCCCCGCTTCGCTTCGAGGAGCCAGCCCGCCCGGGCGACGACGGCGGCAGGCGCGCTGCCAAGGATCTCGGTCAGGGCTTCTAGGTCGAGGTAGGGAAAGGCCGAGCAGGAGCGCAACGCCTCCTCTGCGCCGCCGGCTCTTTTGGGGTACATCAGGCAATCGACGAGCGTCTGCTCGCGCGTGGTCACCCTGATCGCACCGTAGGACCTCGAGCGCATGGTCTGCACACGCGGATCGCCGCCGGCACCGGAGGGGACGTAGCGGACGCCCCCGTACTCAAATGGCGAGCGCACTGTTGCGGACCTGAACGAGCACTCGAAGCCGACATTGTGCGCGACGCCGTGAGCCACGAGCGCCGAGTGATACGAGACGATCGCCTCGGGGTCGACGGTCTTGGCCACGAGGAACGGGTCGGGCGCCTCGCCGAGGAACTTGCCGGTCTTGGAGACATAGGCGCCCCGGCGCACCCGCTCGACCTCGCCCGACCTGAGGGCGCGTCGCAGAAGCGTCCGCGCGGTCTCCCTCGTGGCGATGGCGTAAAGGTCGCCCGTCGTGAACGCCTGATGCGATACTATGTACTCTTTGAACTTCATACAGACGAAGTATAGTGGAAACGGGTACAAGTTGTAACTATTTCCATATGATATTAACTGCAAGTCTGAGAATCCCATCCAATCACATCCACCGAGACATGGCGCGGAAGAGCCGGCGCGCGTAGCGCCAGATAAGCTTATACACGCCCACGGGAAGCCTCCTTCCCCTCTGCGGAGGCGAGCATGGCCCTGAGCTGCTCTACCGAGAAGGTGGGGCCGCCGGCACCAGCGCTCGATGTGGCAGCGGGGGCTGGAGAAGTCGTAGGGCGAGCCGAGGCCCACGTCGAAAGAGCCGGCCACCCTGTCCACGGCTGCCTGCTTGGCCTTTGGGTCGACGTCGGCGTGGATGTCCGGGGCCATCGACGCGCTCACGTGCCCCAGGCAGCTCGCCGCGGTCCTCACGTCGCGCCCGCCCGCCATCATCATGGTGGCGAGGGTGTGCCTGAGGTCGTGGAACGCGCAGCTAAGGCCGTTCACCCTGCGGAGGGTCGAGAGGTCCTTGCCGAGCCGAGCTGGGTTGCAGGGTAGGCCCCCCGCGTTCCCGGTGTGCAGGGGTCGCCGCGCGCCACTCCCGTCTCGTGCGCCACGCGCTCGGCGTCGCGGCGCTTGGCGGAGAGCGTTGTCTCCAGGTGCTTGGTGAGCGCGTATCCGTCGGCGCTCATGTCGCGCATCCAGGAGGACACGCCCTCTGCAGAGAGGCCTGCTAGGCGAACGTTTCGGGTACAGGGGTCGATCTGGCGCGCTCCGGCAGTTGCTACGCCCTCCGCCGCACGCGCAGGACGTCTCCTTTCGGGAAGTTGTTGGGATTCCAGGTGTAGTCGCCGTCTCTCTCGCAGAGCGCGACGTACGGACTGTGCTCGAGCCTTCTGCCACCTTGTGAGAGGGGGACGGGACGCTCGGCGAAGCCCATGACCGGGAGAGCCTTGCGGCCGTTCACCGTTTCCATCCAAACTTCGTCGCCCAGCTCGATCTCGGCCGCGCGCACCTCAACCGCGTTCAGGTACTCGCCAAGCCGTTCGTCCTTAGGCATCGAGGTCGAACGTTCGGAGTATCTCGTCGAAGTCGGATTGGTCCTGCTCGGCGAAAGCAAGTCGTAGGGCTCCTCGCGCCAACAATCTCTCAGCCGTCGATGACGTAGGCGCCGTTGTCACCCTGGTTGCCTAATTGCTTGAACCGGTCGATTCCCAAGCACAGGCCGCTCCCGAAGAAGTTGCCCATCACCTGGCAGATCCGTGCCCATCCGTAGCAGTCTCCGCTCGGTGGGCGGTAGCCCTGTAGCTCGCAGTACCTGAGCAGTGGTGCGACCGTGTCCTTGCCGCCGTTCCAGTGCAGGTAGTTGCCGATCTCATGCTCCTTCGTGGTGATGACTGCCCTGTTTCCCATGATTGGCCTCCTAAGCTTCTGGGACGCCCCTTTGGTGCTCCCCGTGGCCCGGGCGGCACCGGTGGCACGTGCGGCTGCAAGGGAGGAAGCAAAATCCGGAGGGCATGAGTTTTCGCTCATAGACATGATGTGCGTAGCGAAGAGTTTTGTCGGCCTACTTGGACTCCGAAGTACGAATAGGTGGAGATAAAAGCGAGGCCAATACCTCATCGGGTTTAAACTATGGATGACTAACGACAAGGAGACGCCGATGCAGCAGCCCGTCGCGACGAACGACGTCGCCCTCTTCTCCACCTCCAAGGAGAACCAGTACTTCGACCGCAAAAGCGCCCGCAAGGATGACAAGGAGATTGCCAAGCATATTAGTGCCTTCGCTAACGCGTCGGGCGGTAAGCTCGTCATCGGCATCGAGGACGGCGGCGATGTCACGGGCTTTAGGAGAAACGGCGCCCGTAACATCGAGGACTTCGAGAGGGCGCCGCTCGCTACCTGCTCCCCGAGCCCCATCGTCCGCGCTGAGCGCGTCTCCGTGACCAATTCGGCCGGCGAGGATGACATAGTGCTCGTCTTGGATATCGAGGCGTCCTCGAGCCACGTCATCTCCCGCTTGAGCGACGGCGAGGTCTTCCTGCGGCAGAATGACAGGAGCGTTAGGCTGACCCGCGGGCAGGTCCTGGCCCTCGAGTACGATAAGGGCCAGCGCGCCTTCGAGGACGAGCTCATCGAGGACTCCTCGATAGAGGACGTCGACCACGAGGTCCTGGATAGGTATAAGGGAGTCCTTGGGACCGACCTTCCTGACGAGCAGGTGCTTAGATCCAGGCGCTTCATGCGTGACGGCAAGCTGACCGTCGCGGGCGCACTGCTCTTCGCAAGCGATCCGTCTGCGATGATGCCCCAGGCGCGCGTGCGCGTGCTGCGCTACGATGGCACGAGGGCCGAGACCGGCAAGCGCCTCAACATCACGAAAGAGCGCGTGTTCTGCGGCCCTCTTCCCAGGGTCATCGAGGGCGCATACTCGCTTATCTCCGGTATGCTGCGAGAGTTCCAGTTCCTGGCGTCGGATGGCAAGTTCCGAACGGTCCCAGAGTACCCTGAGTTTGCGTGGTTCGAGGGACTTGTGAACGCCGTCACGCACCGCGACTACGCCTATCGCGGCGACTACGTGCGCGTCTCGGTCTTCGACGACCGCTTGGAGATCGTGAGTCCGGGTGCGCTGCCCAACATCGTGACGCTCGACAACATGATGACGACGCGCTACTCGCGTAATCCGCGCATAGCGCGTACCCTCGTCGAGTTCGGCTGGGTTCGCGAGCTCAACGAGGGCGTGCCGCGCATCTACAGCGAGATGCAGAGCATGCTGCTCAAGGACCCCACCTACTCCGAGCCGGGCGGCGCCAAGGTCCAGCTGACGCTCGAGAACAACATCGTCGCGCGTACGGTGAGACGCCATGAGGCCCTCGAGGACAGGTTGACCGAAGGGGTGGTCTCCGCGCTCGACGAGTACGAGCTGGCGGCGGTGCGCCTCGCCTTCACGAATGGGAGGGTCACGGCCAAGGAGCTCGCTGAGCGCATTGGTCGCAGCCAGAGAACCGCCACCAGAGTGCTTAAGGGCATTGCCGGGCCAGAGGGCCTGCTTGAGTGGCACGGCTCCTCGATCAACGACCCCCGTCAGTTCTATGCGCTGAGGTAGAATCCTCCTTGTCGTACCTTGTCGTACCTTGTCGTACCTTGTCGAAGCCCCGAAGAACCCCTTGGACCTATTCCGCGTAGCCCGTTTACCTGCGACGCGTTGAGTCTGGTTCCGAAGTTTCCATCGCGTCATAGCCCTGCCGTGACTTTGTCGGAGCATGTCGGACCTGTCGGACCTCGCGGTCCCGTCTCTACAGCAGTCCGTCCAGCTTCTCCATCTGGGTGAGCTTGCCGTCCTCAAGGTTGTCGGCGTAGGCGCGTAGTGTCATGGCGGGGTCCGCATGGCCGAGCAGCGTCGAGACCGTCTGTCACATTCTGTGACCTTAGAGCTAGAGATCTCATTTTCTATTTGTCAAGCGCGGCGACAATCGAGCCAACGACGGCGGAGTCCTCAAGCTTGGCGACCGCGAAGCTCTTCTTGCCTGCGTCCTTCAGCGACGCCCCCACCAGGTAGCCCTCGATACCGTCTAGGATGAGGAAGCGGTCATGGAACGAGGCCGTGTGCCTGATCTCGAGCGTGGAGTACTGCGCGTTGAAGGTCTCGACGTCACACTTGGTGAGGCTGGTCTTTGGGTGCGTCCACACGGTGACGGAGACGCCTTGCCTCTTCTTAGCGAGGATGTTGAGCGTCCCCGTGTCCACGTAGCCGTCAATCAGGACGATTTTTCGCTTGGCTCTCTGCACGAGGGAAACCAGCAGCTCGAACGCATCGTAGACCTGTCCCTCGAAGAAGACCTTCTGGCTCGGCGCCTCGTGAGTCTCCATGTAGTCGAAGACACGCTCGAAGCGCTCGTCGGTGCTCTTCTGATATTTGAGCTGTCTGAGCTCAACCGTGCGGATCTGCTCGAACATATGGGCGTTGTCTGCGATGAAGTGTCGCATCTCTACGAAGGCGCGCATGATGCGGACGCTTGCATCAATTGCGACCTTGCTGCGGAGCACGCCCGAGAGCATCGCCACGCCTTGCTCGGTGTACACATAAGGCATGTAACGGCGGCCGCCAGCTGCGAATTTCTGCAGGTCATCGCTTGAGATGCCAATTTGGCACCTCAAGTTTTCGTACTCGTCGTCAGTGAGCCTGAAGCGGAAGTCCTCGGGAAAGCGGTCCTCATTGCGCTTGGCGGCGCGGTTGAGGGCGCCGGTCTCGACCTCGTACAGTTCGGCAAGGTCGCTGTCGAGCATTACCTGCTGGCCTCGCACGGTGTAGATCATGTCCCTGATCTGCGCATCGTTGGAGGCGATGATTGCAGATTCATTCCTAGCGGGTTCTTTTTCAGCCATGGCCGTAGTCTTCCCCCTCGAACCGATGATGCAATTCTATCAAGCGCGCTCACATCCAGCGCGAGACGGCGCGGAAGAGCCAGCGCACGAAGCGCCAGACGAGCCTAGAGATGCTCATGGCCTGCCTCCTTCTCCTCTGCGGCTGCGAGCATGGCCTTGAGCTGGTCCACCGAGAACGTGAGCGCGACGGCGCTTGCGCTCGGCGCCGTGGCGGGACTCGGGAAGTCGTAGAGCGAGTCGAGGTCCACGTCGAACGAGTCCGCCACCTTGTCCACAGCCGCACGCTTCGCATCCGGGTCCACGTCGGCATAGATGTCTAGGGTCATGGATACGCTGGCATGCCCCAGGTAGCTCGCAACGGTCCTCACGTCGCAGCCGCCGGCAATCATCATGGTGGCGAAGGTGTGCCTGAGGTCGTGGAAGGTGCACTTGAAGCCGTTCATCTTGCAGAAGGCGGCGAAGTCCTTCCCGAGCTGCGTGGGGTTGTAGGGCCGACTCTTCTCCTCCTGCGTTCCCAGAATATACGGATCGCCCAGCGACACGCCCATCTCGCGCGCCACGCGCTCCGCGTCGCGGCGCCTGGCGGAGAGCATCGTGTTCAGGTGCTTGGTGAGGGGGATTGTCCTGACGGAGCTCCCGGTCTTGGGCTCCTTCACGTAGAAGCCGCCCGGACCGTTTCCCAGGGCGTGGCTCACGGTTATGGTGCCGTCGTCGGATAGGTCGGACCACCTGAGGGCGCAGACCTCGCCGCGCCTCATGCCCGTGGTGAGGGCTATCTCCACCGCAAAGCCCAGAGGCTGAGGCTCAGCCTGCATGGCGAGGCGCAGCATCCGCGTGCGCTCCTCACGCGAGAGGGCGTTGATGGGCGTCTTCACGCGCTTGGGCGGCTTGCAGAAGTCGTAGGGGTTCTTCGCTATGAGGTCCTGCGCCACGGCCCACTTGAGCGCCTGCTTGAATAGGCGGAAGGCCTTAGAGCAGCTCTTGGGCGCATAGCCGTCTGCGCTCATGTCGCGCATCCACCCAGAGACGTCCGGAGTACTTCTTCTTTTCCTAAGGACCAAAGCCAACGAAAGCAACGGTATCGGTAACAGCATCGCGGGTAACTTGCCGCTACTTTTTGCACTTCGTGTTTGCGAGGTAGACCATTGCGACGCTGTCAACTGCGATGACGGCGGTTGACACGCACACGAGCGCCATGGGAGCCGCTCCTCCCATCAGTGCCAAGACAAAAATGACGAGCGTGGCCACGAGCATCCCTCCACCCATGGCCCGGAGCAGCTTCCGCTCGTTCACCGTCTCCTTCTCCGCCTCGGTGGCAGTGTTGTAGCCCGCGATAAGGTTTGCTCCGTGACCGGACAGAAAGGCGACGGTCATGGCGGAGAACACTGCGAATATGACCCACAGCACGATACGTGCGAGCATATCACCCACCTCGAACTCTTCTGCTTGACCCTTTGTCCATTATATGCCTGACAGCTCCCTGTCCCTTATTCGAGCAGCATGCCCTTCTCCATGCGTCCTCGTTGGCTATCGTCGGCATCCTGCGGGCGGCTTTGGCCGCTGTGGCTCGACTGTCCCTCATGTTGCTCTACGTCATATCCTGCGCAAAACCCGCACCTTGAGTTGCCTCTCGGCGTCCCAGACCTCGGTCCTGTCCTCGTAGACGCTCCGCTCAAACCTTGGTATCCATGCGCTTGTTCTTCGCGGTGCGGGGGAACATCGCTCGGGCGTTCTTCATCTGTCGCCTGCAAGCCCTGTGGGGTGAATGACCATGGGCTCCTCGTCCACTTGCTAGAGGGCGTAGCGTGTCTAAGGAGGTAGAGGAGCAGGCAACTCGTGAAAGGGCATCGAGGCGTGCTTGAGCGGTTGGTCCTTGTCGTTGTCCTCGTCATTTTGGCCGTTATGGCAGACGTAATCGTCCATGGAGTACGGAAGCGGCGCAGAGAGAAGGGCGCTTCGGAGCATATGGAATGATGCGGTCAGAAAAGAGCGGCTCGACTCACCAAGAACCGAGCCGCCTGCGTACGGGAGCGCGTTTTCTGAGTCTACGTCAGCCGATGGAGACCGACCCACTGCCAGAGGGTGACGGGGACACCACCCACCAGCACGTTCGTGCCGTCGAGCTCCGTCTTCACCGTGTCGTGATAGGCAGGAATCCAGGCGAAGTGGCCGATGTAGCGCTGGGGCTGGCCGAACTTGTCGTGGTAGCGCCCAGTCTCGTCCTCGATGTGGTCGAAGCAGGTGATATGTACGTCTGTGGCACCGAGCTCCTTGAGTCTCCTATAGTTTGCCAAGGTATGGACATCTGCCGTCACGATCGGGTCGTCAGCAGACTGCACGAACCAGAGGGGCGTCTTGGCAATCGACTTCATCTCGTCGTCTGTTGCCAGGGATGCGACCCAGGGAGCACAGATGGGGACGCCTGCGGCAAAGAATCCCGGATAGTCTGCCACCAGTCTCATGGTCATAAATCCGCCGTTCGAGAGTCCACCCACATAGATGCGCTTGTGGTCGATGTCGGGACGCGCTTCTATGAACTCATCGATCAGGGTCTTCAGCGCCTTCGTGTAGATGGACTTGTTGTCATTTGCAATTTCTCCCGAGCCTGAGTCCATCCAGTAGGTCGGGCTCGAAGGGGCAAGGATGTAGGCGGCACCGCCGAGCTTTTCCTGGATGTCGGGGGAGGAGAGCGCCGTCACGCGGTTGCCCATAACGGTACGGTAGGGCTCCTGCCCTTCTCCTGCACCATGGAGCCAGACGAGGAGCGGCACCTTCTCGACAGGAGGAAGCGACGTGAACGGACGGGCTGCACGTACAGCATTGACTGTAATGAGATCGGGCGTGAAGAAACCGTAGTTCATATCAATATCATCGAAGATGCCGGAGCCCGTGAGGTCCCAGCCAGTAAGATCAGGGCAGACGTCTCCTGTGTCGATATCGAATACCATGCCTGTGAGCGGGGCCTCTCCGGGCCCTTCACTCGGGATCTCCTTCGTCTGCGTGATGCGGAAGCTCATCGGGCGGATGTAGCCACGGGTGAGCGCTCCATCGATCCTTTTCGTGAGGAGCTCTTCGGGGAGCTTGAGCGCGATAGAGGAGCCCTCGGTCTGCGGGTTGCCTTCGCCGTCAGAGGCATAGGCAGCAAGCACGGGAATGTAGCCCTTCGAAGGGAAGGCGCACTCGTCCGTATGGTGCTCCTTTGCGAGCACGACCTCGCTGGTCTCTGCATCCTTGCGCTCCACATAGACGCTGAAGCCCTGCCTGTCCACGAATTTTGTGTGTACCTTCTCGGGGAGCTCGAGGATGAGCTTCGAGACATAGGGCCCCATATCGGTGGCCGAGGTGAAGGTCTTGTATCCAGCCATGCATATTCCCTTTCCTGTGCGGCAGGGCCAGCTTCCCACTGGCCCTGCGCTGTGTGTCCGTTGCGTGTTCTACCCAGATAGGTCAGCTATATGGCAGCGGACCTGTCGAAAGGCCGCCCGCCTGCCAGAGCGCTTGCTCCGCCTCACTGTGTCTGCCATCTGGGGCATATAGGTCTTATGTCCGTACCGTTCATGAATTGCGTTTGTGGTCCAGAGACCAGCTGAATGGCTTGCAGCGAAGGCGGCTCCTGCGGCAGAGAGCTCGGCGAGCTTTGAGGCCTCGACCGAGCTGTCTGCCATGTCTGCATGGAACTGCATGAGGTGGGCATTCTTTGTGACGCCGCCATCTGCCCTGAGTGCATCGAGCGCATCTGCTATCTGGTGGGGGATGCACTCGGCACAGGCCTTTGCGATCTCTGCCCTGCCGGTGAGCGTCGTGACGCCTGTGAGCATGTCTGTGGCGCCACTATCCCACCAGGGTGCACCGAGGCCCGTGAAGGCCGGCACGAAGTAGCTCCGATCATTCTGGTTTGCCTCTTGGATCAGGCCCTCAAGCTCGTCCGGGCTTTCGATCAGATGCACCTTATTCTTCAGCCAGGTGACGACGGCTCCGTGTAGCTGAGGTTTCCTTCGAGCGCATAGGGGAGCCTGCCTTCGAGGCTCCAGGCAATGCTCGAGACAAGGCCATGCGTGCTCCGGATGGGGGCATCTCCTGCCATGAGCATGACAGAGGAGCCGGTACCGTAGGTTGCCTTCACCTGTCTTGGCGCGAGGCAGTCCCGAGCAGCAAGCGCTGCCCGGAAGTCTCCGAGCATCGCATGGAGCGGGATGGGATTTGAGAGCGTGCCGTTGAAGTCCGAGATGCCGAAGAGGGCATCGGATGGCAATACCTTAGGGAGTGCTGCACGGGGAATGCCGAAGAGACTGAGGACCGGTGCACTCACTGCTGGGTGTGCCGGTCACGTAACGTGCGAATAATCAATAGTTGTTCAAGCAGCATAGGATAATGCTGGAGATTGATATGCGTTCGGGGGGCTCCTCATGCTGATGGGCAACGCGAAGCACGGAGCCTTCTACTGTATTCTCGACCTTATCGCTGCTCTCGGTTCCGCGTCTCAAGTCTTATTTTTGCTCATTGTGTTGAGTTAAATCACACATCATCATTCGAAATAAAAGGAGGCGAGTCTTGATGTTCCAGCGCAAGATCGTGGAGATCATCGCCGCGAGGATGCGGGAGGATGATAACCCCCTCATCCAGGTCGTGGCTGGTCCCCGCCAAACCGGCAAGTCAACGGCAATCGTACAGGCGCTCGAGAAAGTGGACAAGCCCGCCCACTCGGCGAGCGCTGATGACGTCATCGCCCCCGACGTGGAATGGCTGCGGACGGAATGGCAACAGGCGCGCAACTTGCAGCGCGATTCGGACAGACCAGCCATTCTCGTGCTCGACGAGGTGCAGAAGGTGCGCGGATGGCCCAACGTGGTGAAGGGGCTCTGGGACGCCGATCAACGCGAGGGACGCCCCCTGAAGGTCGTGCTGTCTGGCTCGTCGAGCCTGCTCCTGCGTAAGGGGTTTGAGGACTCGCTGAAGGGACGCTTCGAGGTGCTGTGCTCCACGCATTGGGACCTTGCCGAGTGCCGGGGGGCGTTCGGGTTCACGCTCGACGACTTCCTGTTCTTCGGGGGCTTCCCAGGTGCTGCGCGCCTTGTGGTCGACGAGAGGCGCTGGCGGGTGTACATGCGGGACTCGATCATCGAGCCCACGATATCCAACGACGTGCTCGAGCAGGAGGACGTGCGCAAGCCGGTGCTCTTGCGTGCGCTTTTCGACCTGGGGGCGCGCTTCTCTGGCCAGAAGCTCTTCTACAACAAGATGCTCGGCCAGCTGCAGGACGCTGGCAACACGACGACGCTGGCGCACTACCTGACCCTGATCGACAAGGCGGGCGTGCTCTGCGGCCTCAAGAAGTACCACCCGAAGGCCATCGAGCGCAGGAAGTCCTCGCCGAGGCTCATGGTCTACGACACGGCGCTCATGACGGCGGTTTCCGGCCGCTCGAGGGAGCTGCTGTTGGGCAACTCGGAGCCTCGCGGTCACCTCGTAAAGAACGCCGTCGGGGCCCGCCTGCTCGCCCTGGGGCCGGACCTCGGCTTCGACGTGCAGTGGTGGCGCGAGGGGAACGAGCGCGGTCCCGCCCTCTAGTGGCCGCGACGCTTCTCGCGACGCTTTGCCTGCCTGAGGTCGAACTTGCGCCGTTCCTCGGCCTCGCGGAGCTCCTTTCCCTCACGCTTGCGCTCGGACTTGGCCGCCTCAAGCTGCGCCTGCAGCGCCCGTTGCGACCTGGTGCCGATGCCAGACTCCCTTACCTGCCTGCGGGCTGCCCGCTGCCTGCGCTTCGGGCTCTCGGCGACGCGGTGTGCCTCCGCCGCCACGGGTGGGCTGAACTTGAGGTCGCAGAAGTGCCCGAGCACGAAGTCTAGGACCTCGAGGTCGCTCGGCTCGGCGCCGAAGGTGACCTTCGCCACCGCGAGCTCGCCGCCCTCGACCCTCTCGAAGATGCCCACCCAGAAGGGTGCGTCGAACAGCACGGTCAGCGTGATGCTGGATTGCTCCATGGTCTTCCTCCTTTGTATGTCGTCTCGCGAAGAACGGACAACCCAAGGAGGGAGGGTTACTTACCCCGCAGATGCGGGACGGCCGGGCTACCTACCGGCTCTGGCGCGTACGAGCGCGCGTTGCGTTTCTATCTTCACGGGCGCCAGTCGCTCGGACAGACGCCAATGCACATTATAGCAGGCGGCGGGCCCTATCGGCGCGTCTCCCCGAGGTTCTCGAGCTTCCAGAGCGCCTCCGGGTTGGCTGCGGCGGCGCCTGCCATCGCATCGTCTCGGAAGACGAGCTCCGGGCGGTGGCCCCCGTAGTTCCGCAGTATAGAGGAGGCTTCGTGAGTTCGTGTGGGTGGTTGCGTCACCGCCCCGGTGGCGTGGGCCTCAGGTCCGAACGCGCTGGCGTCACGGGGCCATGGGGCCGTCGACTTCGTGGGACCCGTGGCCCCGCTCGGTCGCGCGAGCAGTTGTGGGAGCGAAAGAGTGTACACAGATCGGCGAAAATGACCTCTCGGAGTCGTTTTGGGGCATTTGTGTACACTGTTGCGCCGTTGTGGGCAGGCGCGGGGACGCAGGAGTGTACACAGATCGGCGAAAACGGCCTCTCGGTGTCGTTCTGGGACACTTGTGTACACTGTTGCGACGCGAGGGTGGCGCGAGTTGCGACGCGAGCCGCGTCGAGTGGCACGAGTGCCCCAACCACCATGGCGTGCCGGCGGCGTCCCCTCGGTGGCCGCCTCTCGTCTGGTAGGGAAAACAGGTCCTGCGCGAGTGGCGCCGCCGCTAGCTTGGCGTCTTCGCCGAGACGTCAACCCACACAAACCCCCGAAGAGCTTTTTTCAGTGTAAACGGACTATAGGGGGTGATGGGCATGCAGGCTATCGTCGATCTGGCGCAGGAGAGCGGCGGGATGGTGACGACGACGCAAGTGGTTGAGGCCGGCATCTCTCGCGCGCGTATCTTGGACATGGTGAAGGCCGGAAAGCTCGTGCGCGTCCAGCGCGGCATGTACTGTCTGGCGGACGCCTGGGAGGACGATCCTCGCGGCGCAGCTCCGCTTCCCCAAGGGAACTTTCTCGGACGGGACGGCGCTCTTTCTGCACGGCTACACCGACCGCACGCCCTTCCAGCTCACCATGACCTTCCCGCGCTCGTACCGGGCCACCAAGGCGCGGGAGGCGGGCATCGAGGTGAGGATATGCGCCGATGAGGTCCTCGACCTGGGGCGTGCAAGCGTCAGGACGAGCTATGGCAACGAAGTGCGGGCGTACGACCTGAAGCGGACGCTCTGCGAAGTCGTCTGCGGCCAGCGCATCGTGGACGTGCAGGTGGTCAGCCCGGCCATGAGGCAATACGCTCGCAGCGGCAGCAAGGATGTCCAGAGGCTGCTTGGCTATGCCCATGCGCTCGAAGTGAAGAAGATCTGAAGCGATCTGGAGGTGCTGCTGTGAGAACGAAGAACGCGATGTAGCTCAAGGCCATCATCCGCAACCGGGCGAAGGCCGAGGGCGTCCTTTCGCAGCTGGTGATGCAGAGCTACCTGCTCGAGAGGCTGCTGGAACGCATCTCCCTTTCGACGTGGCGAGACAACATCGTCATCAAGGGCGGAGTGCTCATCAGCTCGCTTGTCGGCGTGGGCAAGCGCGGCACGAAGGACCTGGGCACCACCGTGCGCGACTTTCCGCTCTCTCATGAGAACGTCGAGAAGACGTTCCGGGAGATCGCGGACGTGAAGGCTGACGATGACTTCTCTCTTTCGAGTTCGTGCGCATCGAGGACATATGCGAGGCCGACGACTACCCTGGCATCAGGGTCCACCTGCTGGCGAACTACGAGAAGATGAGCTCGCCGATGACCGTGGACGTGACCACGGGCGACAAGATCACGCCAGAGTCAGTCGAGTACAGCTACCCGCTGCTGCTTGACGACCGCAGCATCGCCATCATGTCGTACTCGCTCGCCACTACGCTTGCCGAGAAGCTCGAGATCGCCACCAGCAGGAGCGTGGCCAACACACGGCCGCGCGACTACTACGACCTGCACACGCTGTGGCTCACAAGGAGGGACGAAGTCGAACCCGACGTACTGGGGGATGCCGTGGCGGCCACTGCGGAGAAGCGCGGGTCGCACGTAGCGATGGGCAACTACCGTGAGGTGATGGCCCAGGTGGCCTCCGACGACGGGACGCTCGGCCTCTGGACTGCTTACGCCTGCAGATACCCGTACGTAGGCGACATGACGCTCGGGGGGCGTGTGGGACGGTCGTGCGACGGTGGTCGAGCGGGAGGAGCGCGACACGGGCGGCGCGTCCTCGTGCCGCGCGACCGCGACCAGGCAGCGGTCGAGAGGGCAAACTACCTGCGCTACCTCGCACGGGGCCGCAAGGGCCACGCCGAAGGGGGTCTCTCCTCCGCCGAGCTCCCCTTCGGTGTGTGCGTGCCGCGGGCGAGCCTGATGGGGATGTCGCGACCGTGAGGGGTCAGTCAGGAAGCTGCTCGATACCCTAGGTGTGCCACTCGAGGCGAGGTTCCTCATCCCCGCCCCGCGCATACCTAATGATGAGGGAAGCTGTGTCTAACAGAGAGAACAACGAAGAGAGAGGTGGCCTGCTACTCGCGAAGGAGCCGTCTCAGCTTACACTGCTACTCGGCCCCCGGCGTACCGGACGCACTGTCACTCGGCCCCGATCGTACCAATACGGTACGCTCGATGCCGTCTGGCAGTGCATGGCGCACTGCCCAGTACGTTCACCGGCGAGTGGCAGTGTGAGTGGCACTGCCACTCGGCCATGAGTGTTCCGTTCGCACTGCCACTCGCCCTCGAGTGTTCCGATGCGGTACGCTCGATGCCGCTTGGCAGTGAGTACTACACTGCCACTTGCCCCTGAGCGTTCCACCTCGTACGTTCACCACCGAGTGGCAGTGTGAGTTGCACTGCCACTCGGCCCCAAGCGTTCCGTCCGCACTGTCAAATACCACTGGAGGTCCTTCACGACGATCGCAAGCAAGCGACGGTATCTTGACAGCGTCGGCTTGCCCTGCATGTCCCTATGGCCTGTCTCGGAGCCAGCCTGCCCTCTGCATTTGCTATACCTATGGAGAAAACCTCTGTTAGGCCACCGTCGGCATGACGATAGCTCGCGTCTTTGCCTCGATGTCTTCAGCAGGCTAATGCGTCGAAGAAAGACGTGGAGATGCCTGGCATGGTGTTGCAAGAGGGGGTGCCGACTTGGGTCCCGACTGTGTCGGCCTCGACGTAGTTCATGTTGTAGAGCGTGACCGTGAACCAGTTCTCTCCCGTCTCCAGCCTAGGCATGAACTCCGGTCTGTAGGCGTCCTCAGAGGCGGTGGCCGTGCAGATCTCGCGAAGCCCGGAGCCTCGGCGCTCCATGAGGCTCATGCGGTCGAAGACATCGGCGATGATGGGGTTGCGTCCCTCGCTTCTCACGCGGTTTTTTATGACGTTGTCGGGCAGGGGTACACCGATCTTCCCGCCGGGTGAGCACACCTCCATGCGATCGTTGTACATGTCCACGTGCACCTCGCTGCCAAGTTCGAGGTACGAGCGGTGGATGAGTGCGTTCACGAGTGTCTCCTCGACTGCTCTCTCGCTGTGGCTATGCCGCTCAATTCTGCTGTTGGGGGTCTTTTCCCACGACTCGGTCGTGTGGCGCTTGACGAATGCCTGGGTCTCGCGGAGCAGGGCGAGCAGGCTGCCCTCGTACTCCGCCGTGTCCGCGAAGTCGTTCTCGTGCTCGCCGGTGAAGCGCGTGCAGAACACGCGTGAGCGCCGCACGAGCGGCTGGTCTGCGAGCAGCGCCCCGGCGTTCGTGAGCGTGTCGCTCTCGGTCACGAGGCCGAACGACTTGAGATTAACATCGTCTAACTCGCTGCGCATGCGATTGACATAGGTCGACTTCAGGATGGTGAAGGCCGCCCTACCCGCCGGTATGCCCGAATCGAGCCCGTCCCAGGTGCGGCTGCGCCCCTCAAGATCAGCTCGTTGAGGATCTCGGGCGGAGCCATGACGCTCTGGTTGCCCACGCGCACTCTGCCTGACGCCGCGTCGCATTCTGCGCGGGTGAAGGTATGGGCTTCTCGCCATGTTCTTCATCTTCACCATGGAATGCGAGAACGGCATGCGCATCAAAACTGAGCAGGAGTACAGGGTGCCAAAGCGTGTATGCGAGTGTCTGCGCCTTTTGGAGCTCGTGTTGCCCATCGAAGTTATGGAGGGGCATATTCGCGTGCGGCACGAATGGATGGAGGCATCGGACCCGTTCTACGACTACCGAGACTCGGATGGCTTCAGGCGGATCTACGAGGTTTATCGTAGGAGCATTCACTCTGCGATGAGGGAGAGGTTCACGTTCTCTTTGACGATCCGATTGGCTCCGATACGGCCGCAGAGAAGTCGCAGGGCATGGTCGAGGCGAGCGTCACCATGCACGCATGGGAGTGCCGAATGAAGTGGTGCGGCCAGGGCGAGGGCGCACGAGCCTATAAGTACGATGAGTTCCGACGCGTGACCCTTATTGACAGCCTCGGGGCCATTTGGGTGAAATAGTGACAAAACACCTTCTTTACCTGGCCCTTCTTATTAACAGCCTTATTGACTCCACTGTCAGCGAGAGTGTCGGATGGCCTTGTAGACGCGTCCCTTGCGGCCGCCTGTCTTCTCAAGCAGCCCCTCTTCGACCATGGAGTTGAGTAACCTTCTGGCCGTGTAGTCCTTCTCGCCAACAAGCTCGGATGTGGCGGCGGTGGTGATCCCGTTATGCTCGCGTGCGTAGCGAAGTATGGCGGTCCTCGCGTCCCCTTGCCTGCGGGCATCGACGGTTGCCGGCGTATTCCCTGCGGCAATGCCCTCCGAGCGCATGAAGGAGACATGCACGCCGTGCCTAGACTGGGTAACCGAGAAGGGCACGTTCGCCTCGTCGCAGGCGGCTTTGATGCGCTGCAGCCCGGTGCCGTAGATCTCGATGTCGCCGGAACGGTAGAGCGTCGTGGCAATGAGTCTGTTCCTAGGCTTGGAAGTGCTCTCCTCGCCTGTGAGGTAGTCCTCGGGGTTGAAGCCGACGGGGAAGAGGCCCGGGCTGTAGATGTAGACGTGATCCCAGAAGACGTCTATCTGGATGGCGGAGTCGTCCTCGTACTGGCGGTGCGCAAAGGCGTTGAATAGCGCTTCACGCACGGCGTCCATCGGGATCTCGGGCACTTCGCGCCTGTGCAGTGAGGAGCCGTCTATGACGAAGGCACGCCGGATGTTGTTCAGGATGTAGAGCTCGGCTGCGTCGACCATGGAGAAGAGCGTGCCGGTGACTTGCTGGTTGTCGAGGATGTGGACGCGCTTGCTGTCGGCGAAGACGCCCATCTTCAGCATGATGTCCTTTGACGGGACGAAGCAGACGGCAGCGGCGTTGGTGAGCATGCCGTCCTCGCAGAGCAGGCCGAGGCGCGAGAGGACGTCTGTGGGCTCGGTGTAGCTGAACGGTATGCGCTTTGCCTCCACGCCGCGCTCGACGTAGCGGCGCAGCGCTTTCTCGTCGACGGCGGAGACCGGGGTGTCCGAGCTGCGGCTGTCCCACGGGTTGGAGCGGTTCTCGCTCTCGCGCATCATCTCGGCCAGCTTGGCGCGGCTCATGACGATGTCCTCATCCGCCAGACGGATGCGGTAGCGCCCGTCGCACGCGTAGGGCGTCTCGAAGCCGGAGAACTCGACGCGCACGTACGCCTTGCCCTCAAGGGTTTCCAGGCGCTCGATCTGCGGGTAGATACGCGGCTCGATGAGCTCGCCGACCTTCTGACTGATGCCACGCAGGGTCTTCTCGGAGACGTCCTGTCCCACGACCTCACCATCGGAGGGGCGTACGCCAAAGTAGAGCGTGCCGTGGCCGTGCTTGTTGAGGATGGAGGCGATGGACTCCATGCCCTCGCGCATTTCGGACGTGCTGCGTTTGTACTCGACGCACTCGGTCTCCATGCCGAGGTTCATGGGTGGCCTCCCTCCTAGCAATCGTGCTTGCTGTAACAGTCATTATACGCGCCAAGAGCCTGTTCGTGAGGATACGCCTAGCGAGGTTGGCACAAATACTGAGTGGCTGTTGCGGCCCTGAGATTGCCTCTGGTGGATGCTGTCGGGTCTCTGGTGCTGGCAAAGACTGCCGAGAGACGGCCTCTGGTGACGTGAGGCGGCTGTTCAGACAACGGCTGCATTGGGACCTTTGCCGCCCGTATTGGCCAATAGACCGGGTGTGCGCGGGCAAGCAGGATAACGGAGCAGACCGGGTGACCACGTGTGGGGTGTGCACCGCTGATCGGGCGTGACGCACACTGACTCTCGCTAGCCATAATCACCCTCGCCGATTGCGACGCGTGGCCGTACGAGTTGAAGGTTACGCAGACGCTTGCCGCCGTTTGCTATGACGTGTGGTTTCGGTGTCTAGGCGGTCGAAGGAACGTCCGACGACGGTCCACTCGTCGCCTAGGTCCGGCGACTTGGACACGAGGGCTGCCAGCATCCTCGTCTCGGGACCCGTCACGACGCCTCCTCACGCTCGTCAACTTTCGTGCAAAATGATGCCGTCCCGCCGCCAGGAAAGCTACGTTTTCCCCAGGCGTCTCTCTGTGCTACCCACTAAAAACCACGAGGGGCCTGTCTAAGGTCACAGATTGTGAGTTCAAGATGTCGGCTTGGTATTCTCTCCGACGGCCTGCAAAGGTGCCAGATTGGCACCTTTGCAGGCAAAGACCCTTTGTAAGCTTGCCAATTTGACTTCTCGAGGCTACTCAGGATGTGGAGCGTATGCCGCAACCAGTTCCTGTGTGCGTGGTTCCAAGAGTAGGTTTGGTGACGCTTCCCAGCGCTCGGCACCAGCTGAGTTGCGACCGGCCCATCAAGGGGCTTCCCACGAAGGACGTCATCTTCTATGATCGGACAACACAAGGCGGCATCGAGGAGCCGCTTCCGGATGGCAGGGGGGCGAAGACGACCTTTTCTGATAAAACGATGATCACAATGCGTGAGATGAGTCCGAGCGACGGTTCTTTGGCTGTGGGCAGTGCCATCTTGGGTAGCAGTGACAGTGGCGGCATCAAGAGGTAGGAGACTTACGTCGTCCGGGAAGAAGGTGAATAGCGATGGCGAACATCGACATGCGGCTCCCCGAGAGTGACACGTCACTTCTTGCCGGGATGATCGGAAAGGCCCTCGGTGAGTTCGTCTATGGTGAGCGCTTCGAGAGCGTTCCGGAAGAGGCTCGTAAGTGGCATCGCGTGAACCGTGAGGTCGTGAGCCCTTGGGAGAGGGGTGAAAGTTGTGGATAGCACGGCTATGGGCATATCCACACCGCTTGGGGTTGTTGGGCTCTGGCTCGACGGTAGGCCCTATGCCCACGACGGCCTCTGGGAGGTCGTTGACCGCTCCGACTATGCGACTTGGCATCCCGTGGACGGCAACGTGCGCATTGCTCATTGGCATGAGCCAGACGGGGCCGCCCACACGCTCGCATGCAGGCTCGACCCCTCGCATGGCTGTGAGGGCGGCTTTGCAAGCGGCGAGAGGCTGGAGGCCACCGAGATAGACGACGGTCGCTCGCGGTTGGTGATCGCCGTGGAGTACGACTTCGAGGACTACGCGCAGGGACATGGCAAGTACGAGTACGACTACCAGGCGACCGCCGACGACCTGGCCGCGACGGTGGAGCTTCCCGCCGACGCCAAGCCCCAGTGGATCGTCTTCGGTGTGTCATGGGTGGAGGAGGTGGATGACGAGAACGGCACGAACCCTTGGCTTGTGGGCGACCCCAACGGCGACCGGCTTCGCATGCCCATGGGCTCCTGCACGAGGAACGGCTCCGGTATGGCAGCGGGGCCGTCGACTGGTTCTTGCCGATAGAGTCCTGGGGAGCGTCGAGACGACATCTTGGCGATCTTCGCTGGCTGTGAGATCGTGGAGCACACTAACGCTGAGGAGAGCTATGGCCGTCTCTGTGACGAGGAGATCGTAGTCGATGTCGCTAACCCTCGCTGCGGCGAGGCCATATGGATGGGGTTCGGTAACGAGTACGCAGTGGGTATCGGTGGGTGGCGCGTGCACTACGACTCCTGCGAGGTCGATTACCGACAGCTCAAGGACGATATCGCCGCGATTCTCTCGGGTGAGATGCGCTTCCTCGCTGCCTTTGCCGGAGACGGGGATTTTTTGTCTTAGCTCGGGAAGGGTCGTGGAGAAGATCGGTCGTACGCCCTCAATCTTTCTGGCTGGCAGCCTTCAGTGCATTGGGTTTCTGGTCTCCTCCCTTCTCATTGAGGCCGGAATGGTACCGTTCACCTTGGGAATCTGCCTCTTCTACGCAGGCCAGGGCCTCATGTTCTCACCCATCACGACCATGGTGCTTGGCACCTTGAGTGCTTCGCAAGCTGGCCGCGGCATTGGCACGAACGATCTTGTCATGAACGTCAGCGGCTCGATTGGCATTACCATATTCGGCTCCATCGTGGGCACCACGGCGTTTTCCGGCCTCAGCCTTATCGGTGCAGCTGGCAAGACGGCGACCTATTCCAACCTCCTGCTCATATATGCTGCCACCATGATGTTGGGCATCATTGCCTTCGCCTGTTTCCGCAAAGCCATCGACCCAAAGGAGCGATAGCCTATGAAAAAGGTCATTGTCTTTGGAAGCCTCAACATGGACCTGACGATTGAGGCCGATCGGGTTCCCTACGGCGGCGAGACGCTGCCCGGGAGGAACTTCCTCTCCAACCCGGGCGGCAAGGGGGCGAATCAGGCCGTGGCTGTGTCCAAGGCGGGGGTTAGGACCCATCTTGTCGGAAGCGTGGGCGCTGACGTCTTTGGCGATCTACTCCTTGCCCGGGTCGCCTCGTACGGTGTCCAGTGCGACGAGGTCATCCTTCGTGAGGGTGTGGGGACGGGCATCGCCATGATCTGTCGCGTCGACGGGGATAACCGGATTCTTCTTTCAGCGGGCGCGAACCACTCGCTTAGCGCTGCAGACGTCAAGGGGGCCCTTGACAGGCTCGCGGAACCGGGCGATGTCTTCTTGACGCAGATGGAGTGTGACTACGCTGCCGCCTGCGCAGCCATCAAGGACGCCCACGGGCGCGGCATGTACGTGGTTGTGAACGTCGCTCCGCCCCGGGACCTTCCGCAGGACGTATGGTCTTGCATAGATCTCGCCTGCGTCAACGAGACCGAGTGCGCGGCCATCTGCGGCGTGCTCCCCGAAGACGATGGGACGCTCAGGCAGGCACTGGACCTTCTCATCAAGAGGGGTGTGGGATGTGCGGTCGTGACGCTGGGAGCAGGCGGCTCTGCTGCGCGTGAGGGAGCACGACTTTACCGTGCCCCCGCCGCCCGCGTCAACGCGGTGGACACGACGGCATCGGGAGATACCTACCTCGGCGTGCTTTGCGCGGCATATGTTAACGGAATGCCGATGGAGGACGCCATGAGGAGGGCAAGCGCGGCAGCCGGCATCACCGCATCCCGCGTCGGGGCACAGAGGGCCATTCCAACGGCCGCCGAAGTCGACGCCTTCATGCGCGAGACCTAGCGATCATCCTCTAGTGTTTCAGCCAAGCTGTGATGCACGCAACGCAGGCTGTCATGCTAGGGGCAGTTCGCCCTCCTGACAGTCTCAGGTTCGCATGCGCCCCAGACGAGGGGTCCGTCGTGCTTGACGGCGGACCCTTTTTGAGTCGACCTTTGCGTGGTCCTCTGACGGGGCGATGCGGGAGTGGCTCGCACGCGAGCGCTGTGCGTTAAGGCACGCGACAGCGCTGCGTCGCTTTGGTAGTGAGCTGCAAGATTCGGTGTGCCAGCAGCTTCTATGGGCGATATCGGAGCCTGTGCCCGAGACGATGGCTCTTCCTGTCCCATAGCCACGCGGAGGTTCCTCTCCCTCAACATTATGCACAGCGCTTTCAGGTTTACCGCCTGGCGGCGAGAGGCGCCACCGGGCGGTAAACGAGGTCGCTGCGGTGCCCCGGCGGGCCTATCATCTTCCCGATGGGCGCTTTGCCCGCAGCTGTCGAGCAGGGAGGTATCCATGTCAAAGGACCGAGCAGAGAGCAAGTTCCTCACCGTGGGTCCGGACATTCAGGTCCACTACTGGGACAAGGGCGAGGGAGACGCCATCGTCTTCATCCCGGGCCTTACTTTCTCGGGTGAGATCTTCAGGCATCAGCTCGAACACTTCTCGGACCGCCACCGCGTGATCGCCGTCGACCCGCGTGGCCAGGGCCTCTCCACCAAGACCGTTCACGGTAACGACTACGTCACTCACGGTGCGGACGTCAGGAGGCTCGTGGACGCCCTCGGCCTCGAGAACGTGACGCTCGTGGGTTGGTCCACCGGCAACCTGGAGGTCTGGAGCTACCTGGAGCAGGCAGGCTACGACAAGGTCGCCGGCGTCGTCACGATCGACATGAGCCCGCTGCCGCTCTGTGAGGATCCGGCCTGGTGGACCGAGGGCACGCCTGCTGAGCTCTCCGAGGTGGCCACGCGCGTCCTCATCCACCCCGAGAGCGCGGAGGCCTTCTGGGATGAGTACCTCACGCAGGTCATGATGCAGCGTGAGCTCGACGAGGACGAGCACGAGTACCTGATGGACATGAGCCGCCGCACGCACCACTGGGTGGCCCGCCAGCTCTTCTGTGACGCCATCCTCAGCGACTACCTCGAGGTCGCTAGGACGGCCGCCAAGACCGTGCCCACGCTCATGTACGTCGCCGAGCACTGGGCCGACGTGGCCGAGCCCTTCTGCCGCGCGCAGTTCCCCGAGACGTCCACCTGCGTCATGGGTGGCCACCTCATGGCCTACGAGTACCCGGAGAGGTTCAACGCCCGCCTCGAGGAGTTCCTCGAAAGCGAGCGGCGGTAGCCACGAGTGGTTCGGGCACCTTACCCCTGACCGTTTCCCTTCCCTCATCTCAAGCAGCCCTCTCATGAGGTCGGCAGCCTTACGTTCCCGTGCCGTCGACCTTGGGGGGTGTGGCACAGGGACGCTTTCGCGCAGCCAGGCCCAGGCCGAGGCCTGCGGATCCCGGCGCGACCCCCCGCAGCTTGGTGGGGGGTTGCCCGAGCACATTTGCCCAGTTGGTCCACTTTCCAAAGTGCCCCGCAGGCTGGCGGGGGGTTGCGCCCCACGTCCCGGTGCACTCGAAACCTTTGTTGGGCATCACAGCATGGCTACGAAGTATCGGTCCGAGATGCCATTCGGGGTTCTCGGGGACTGGTCACCTAGCCCGTGCTATCCACCAGAATTCTCAAAGGGTTATAAAGAACTGCGGTATCTATACCACAGGGTACCCATGGGTACCTGCTTTGGTGGTCCTCCACGGCATGCCATGCCTTGAATGAAATCAGTGTTTCTCTTAGAATCGGCTCGCCTCGGCAGAGGCCGGTGCTAAGAAGGCACGGTTCTCAGGGGGGCGTAAGCGCTTGCGCAGCGCCAATGCAAACACTAAGGAGTGCCAGAACCAACGTTCGGATGCCCTGCTGGGGGCACTGCGAGTTTGGCCTGGGAATCTCATGAAGGGGATGCGTATGTTTTGTCTGAATTGCGGAAGAGAGGCCAAGGAGGGGCAGGCCTTCTGCGGAAACTGCGGCAGCAAGCTGCCCGTTGCTTCGGATTCAGTCTCCTCGACTTTCCCCACTCCCGAAGCGCCTGCGACCGTTCCGGTGACGTCGGCACCTTCCTTCGCGTCTCCGTCCCAGGGTGTCTCCTTGCCCTCCGGTCCCGCTGCGCCCGCGGCGAGGCCGGTTCCCACGGCCACCACACCTTTCTCGGCGCCCGCAGCCGCGCCTGGCCCAGCACCTGCGCCCACGCCCACCGTCTCGCCCATGTCCGCATCCACCGGTGTTTCGACCTCGACTCAGACGCCGGCTGCTGCTCCGGCTCCTTTTCCGGATCCCACTCCGACCCCAACATTTGGTGCACCCGTGAACCCGTCGTCCCAGCCCCAGAGCTTCGCGCCTCAGACTTCCATCGCTGCCGCCCAGCGGGACGCCTCCACGCTGCAGTCCGCCTTTCAGCCCCAGCAGGTGAGTGGGAGCGGCTGGGCAGAGGGTTCCTCGCATGTCCAGGTGCAGGCCACCAGCCTCGTCAATGGGGCCAAGGCTACCTGGTCGACGCCCTATGCCATCGTCTCTCTTGTGGGTAAAGTCATCGCAGTCATCGCCCTGCTGATGCCCTGCGTCAGCTCTCCGCTCCTCAAGGCCCAGCTGTCCTCGGGTGGCTCCTCGTTCTTCTCGATCCTCTCCAACTACACTCAGGCATCTGAGCTGCAGGATATTGCCAGGGGCGAGTGGAGCATGTGGTCCCTCAATGGTCTCGCGAATTCCGTCAATAGTCTCGTGAGCTCTCTAAACAAGGCCTGGGAAGCCTATGGAAGCAGCCTTGGCTCGGGCTATGCCAGCGGCGGGTCAAACCTAGAGCCCCTTGCTAGCTTGATCACCACCTTGGCTACCATCGTCACGATTGTGTGGGCCCTCATGATCGTGGCCCTTGTCTTCACCATCGTGAGACCCTTCGTCAAGAACGGCAGGCCTGCGGCGCTCGAGCGGAGGAGCGGCATCGACACGGCCATCCTCGTCGTGGTGGGTTTGCTCTGCCTTGCGTGGTGTGGCATCGTGACGAGCGTGAACGGCATCATAATGTCCACACTCTCGTCCACCCTCTCATCGTACAACCTTCCGACGGTTACTCTGCCGAACTTCCTTGAGGTGCCCCTGTGGCCTTGGGTTGCCGCCATCGCCTCTCTGCTCATGGCGTTCTGGCCGCGCCTGAGCAGGCGTATGGGTCTTAGCGCATAGGTAGTCCGTCCGTTGCGTTAGCCGGGTGACCTCTCCCATACGGGGGCGGTTCGGCCTTGGACGCACGAGTCGGTCGTGCGGGTGGGCGTCCGCGCGGATCCCGCAGGGTCGGCCTGCCCCCGGGGGCAAAGAGTGTACACAGATTGGCTAAAGTAGCCTCTTGGAGCTGTTTCGGACCATTTGTGTACACTGTTGCGCCGTTGTGGACAGACGTGGGGACGCAAGAGTGTACACAGATCGGCGAGAATGGCCTCTCGACACCGTTTTTTGCCATTTGTGTACACTGTTGTAATGTGAGGGTCGTGCGAGCATGTCGTGGGGACGCAAGAGTGTACACAGATCGGCGAAAACGGCCTCTCGGCGCCGTTTTTGGCCATTCGTGTACACTGTTGCTGCGAGTTGCGACGCGAGCTGCGTCGGGTGGCACAAGGACTCACGAGCGCCTCAACCGCCATGGCGTGCCGGCGGCGCTCCATCGGTGGTCGCCTCTCCCTTGGTCGGAAAACCCCTGGTCGGAAAAACAGGCTCTGCGCGAGTGGTGCCGCCGCTAGGTTGGCGTCTTCGCCGAGACAGCAACCCATGCAAACCCCCGAGGAGCCGTTTGTATTCTCCCTAGAAGAGGAGTCGGCACATGGCATCCAAGGAAGACATCTCAGGGGCGCCTCTCTCCGTCAAGGCTGTGTTCTTGCGGCCTGATGAGCTGCATACGGGGGCGTTGGGCGTCAAGAGCCTCATCTTTTGCGACAACCGTCTCGGGCTAAGCCATCCGGAGGTGCGCATACTCGGAGGTGTGCGCACTCGTCCACGAGGGTCCCGCGCGAGGCCGGGCGGACGTTCTGGGTGTGGTGAGCATCTTCACGTGTGGCCTGCGGAGGGAGCTTGGTCACTCAGCCGCTGCCGGCGCGTCGTCAACGAGAGCCTCTGAGACTTGGGCTTGGACATCCTTGTTGATGCCGTTGTGGACAAGGATTGCGTTGTGGCGTCGGACAAGTTGTGTCTGTCGCGTACCGCGATAACCCCTCAGACGAGGGCTGGATTCACTGGGTGTAGCTCACCGGTATAGTGCAGTGTCGCGCACTCCCAGGCGCTGCAAGAGCTCCATACGTACGGCTTTCCCCTGCGCTACTTCACAAAGAAGGGCATAGGCGAGCTCGATCTGGTCACTGAAAGGAAAGATGGGGCAATCATCGCGCTCGAGATCAAGTCGGGGAGGGGCTACAAGGCGTATGCCGCGATAGACGATGTCCTCAAAATCGAACACCATCACATCGACGAGGCCTACGTTCTGGCCGAATGTCATGTGGGACGTGATGACACGCTGCTTTATCTCCCAGTCTACTCGATCGGGCTTATGAGGAACAGTTGGGCGGGCAGAGGGTAGACGACCTCAAACCGGATATATTTCGCTCGACGGGTAGAGCGCCTCATAACCCGGAGGCAGGTGGTTCAGATCCGCCCCCGCGATAAAACAGGTTTCTGGATTGATAATTGTAAGCCAGGGCATTCTCTTACAAGCTGGTTTTGACCGGCTATGGGCGAGAATGCGAGACGTGTGGCGCCATCATGTGTCCTGTACGCAGTATGGGGCAGTCTTCGGCGGAAGCGATGGGTAGCCCCTCCCTTGACTCGATCAGTGCCTACTGCCTTGATAAAAGTCTCAACTTGAATTCTCTGATCTTTGCGGCGTATCTGCTCGTCATGATGACGCCTATGATTACCGTCCCAAACTCTATCCCCAGGCACAACCCGCCGCCAAAGTCATCTGCCTTGTTCGTTAGAACCAGAACTAGGTAGACGGTGGCCGAAGCCAGTCCCGCGAGGAACAACCAATGCATCCTCCGTGTGATTTTCAGCTTTTCTTCTCCACTGTACTCTGCGACCTGCAATGCCGTTTCCCTCAGTTCTTCGTTCATGTGCTCACCTTTCCTTTCGCCGTTTAGGATTTCGCGCAGGTCGACTTCGTAGAAGTCAGCCAGCTCAACCAATATGTCCAGATCTGGCATGTTTCGTCCGGTCTCCCAGCGAGAAACCGTCCTGCGCGCCACGCCCATTCGCTCTGCCAACTGTTCTTGAGTTACATTGCTTTGCCTCCGGAGCTCCTGAAGAAAATTTCCTACCTTCACCATATCCATTCCTAAATACCCTCCCTTCTGATTCCAACGTACAGCTTGCCCTCCAGACCGACAAGGACATGAAGTGAGCAAATGCTCCGTTTGCATTGATGAGACACGACGTGTCCCGAAGCTCTGATCAACTTAGAAACAAGTCACCTGAAGAGCCCATAGAGGTGCACCCAGACGTTGAGGTTGTGCATCTCGTCTCAGACGGTGGCGAGTTGGATCTCTTCGAGTGGGACGCAGTACGCCCCGTCCGTGCCGACGGTTCGTCACCATCCGTCCTTTGATATGCTGAGACAGCTTGCTTATCTCGCGCAGGTCTCGCTGCCGTTATCGTCGGGCGCCGGATTGTCTTTCTGGCACACGACTTCGCCTGCCCGTACTATACTTTGTTAGGTTCGCTGATAAAGGAGGAAGCATGGCGGAGAAGCCAGAGTGGGTCAAGAGCTTCGCCAGGCTCAGGGGTACCGAGATCAAGCACATACGGGGGCACTGGCACCTCTATGAGAGGGGCAGTATCTACGACCCCAAGATCAAGAGGAGTAGGAAGAAGTCGGGACGATGCCTCGGCAAGATCACGCCCGAGGGACTTGTCGCCAGCGTCAGCCGCAAGGAGAGGGCCGAGCGCGCGCGGGTGGCAGGCTCCACGGCTGCTGGGTGAGGCACGGGTCCGGTAGGGGTTGGGCACGCGGGTGCAAGTCATCTCGGACGTCGTGGAAGCGGGCGTCCCGATCCTGGCTGGTGGGCCGTGTCGGTTCAGGTTGGGGCTGGGGTACTCTGCGAGAGGCTTGGGGTGGGCCCGTCAGACCGCTCATTCCTCAAGAGAAGGGTCAGCAAGCCAGCCTCGCGAGCGAGAGGCGGTATCCACACGTGGTTTGGACGCTTTGTCCTCGCTTGCTTCTTCTCCCCTCATCTTAGGAGGCTTCGTGAGCTCGTGTGGGTAGGTGGTTGCGTCACTGTTCCGGTGGCGTGGGCTCAGGTCCGAGCACCCTGGCATCACGGGGGCCATGGGGCCGTCGATGTCGTGGGACCCGTGACACCGCCCGGTCGCGCGAGTCCAGTCTTGTCGCCCGCCGCCCGGGTGCGGGCACCTGCGGGGTCGGTTTGCCCCCAGGGGCAAAGGAGTGTACACAGATTGGCAAAAACGGTCTCTTGGCGCCGTTTTGGGGCATTCGTGTACACTGTTGCGACGCGAGGATCGTGCGAGCTGCGATGCGAGTTGCGACGCGCACTGTGTCGGGTGGCACGAGCGCCTCAACCGCCATGGAGCGCCGGCGGCGCCCCCTCGGTGGCCGCCTCTCCCTTGGTCGGGAAAACAGGCTCTATGCGACAGGCTCTGCGCAAGTGGCGCAACCGCTAGCCTAGCGTCTTCGCCGAGGCAGCAACCCATACCAATCCCCGAGGAACCGTTTGTATTCTCCCTAGTAGTGGAGGCCCTGGTGCCGCCTCGGGCCGCGTGTCCGCCTTGTGCGGCCCGGTCGTGCGCTCGGCCGCGAGGGCCTTCCCGGGGGCGAGCTGCCGCCCGCAGGGCAAGGTGACCGGCCAGCCCCGTCACCGGGCGCCGCGGGCTATGCCGCCCGTATGGCGGTGCGTGTCGCGTCAATCTCATCTCGCCGCGTTCGAGAAGGAGGCGTCGAAGTGCCCTCCCGCAAGGGTCTCCCAAGGGTCGTCGGATGACGTCAGCTGCCGAGAAATGGCCAAGTTCTCCAAGAGCCGAGAGGAACACCACGCCTGGTCTGGTCGGTACGCGACCGAGGCCCACGACCCCCCCGCCCAAGACGGGAGGGCCGAGCGCGAGCACGTGGCCTCGTGGTTCGGGGCGAACCCCACGACCGGGTTGGGGGCGCACTCCCGGCAGTCGGGCAACAGCAGCGCCAAGGTCTGCCACGACCGGCCGCGAAGCGCCGCGTCGCTGCTCTGGGTAGCGGAGGTGGTCGACGTCGGCGAGGCCGTCGGGAGGGCCTCTCGCGTCGCCGCAGCCCGTGGCGATCGGCGCGGGGCCTGCCGGGCCGTGGGGGAGGAGACCCCCTGGGATACGGTGAGCTTGCGCCACCCCGCGCCGAGGTCCCCCTTCGTCCGTCGCGTCCTGGGAGCCCACAGAGGCATTGGTGGGGGACGGTCACCTCAGGCGGTGAGGGAGTAGGGCCTTCCTTTGTGCCCTGCCGGGCGGGCGGCGTAAGGCTGCGGTTGTCTCGAGTCAACAAGTTTTCCCCAAAATTTCAGCTGCTTCCAAGAATGAGCAGTCTGTTAAAATTTGTTGCGCATGTAATGCGGCTCACAGTCTCATCGGGGAAGCGGTCTATGAAGCACTTGGAGTTTGTCGATTTGGGAACCAGTCCGGCGGAGGCCCAGGCACTCCTTATGGATTTCGAGAGCGTGGCCGTCGCCATGCGCATGCCGCGCACACTGCGTGACTCGCCGCCAAAGGGGTCCGTCACGCCCGATGGCATGAGCATCACGTCTGCGGGAATGTGCCTGATTGACCGGCTGCCCAGAGAGGTGTGTTGATGATCAAGCTCACTACCATGACCGTCCAGCTCATTGACTGCAGACCTGACGGCATACGCATCTGCCACGTGGAGGGCGAGTCCCTCATCACGGTCGTCGTCCCACGGGATTTGCTCTCCAAGGCGAAACAGCTGCCTGATATCCCCAAGCGCGGCATCTACTACCTCCTTGATGAGGGGCACGGTGTCATCAGTCGCGTCTACGCAGGGCAGACGACGCAGGGGCTGCGGCGGCTTGACGCGCACAAGTCTGCCAAGGACTTCTGGAACACGTCAGTCATGTTTTTGGATGACGAGGTGAACATTGACCGAGACGTTCTCGATGCCCTCGAGGCGAATGCCATCGACTATGTACGCAAGCACGACTCCTACGAGACCGACAACTCAGACACGCCCCAGCCTTACGTGAGTCCCTACAAGGAGCAGACCGTCCAGAGCCTGCATCGGAGCATCCTCTTCAGGATGGCGGCCCTGGGATACGACCTCAACCGCCTCGAGGACGTCCCCCCTCGCCCAAGAGCCAACTATGCCAGGCGGCATGATGGACCAGGCTACGAACCCAACCGCATCGAGGATGTCCACTCTTCCGAGGACAAGCTCTTCCACACGAGGAAAAAAGGCGTTGTTGCCACGGGACGCTACGACGAGCGCGCTGACACATTTGTCGTGTTGGCTGGCTCGCAGGTGGATCTCTCCCGGCCCGTGCTCAAGAGCTCCATTGCCGCAGACAGAAGGTGCGAGCTCTTTGGCGATGCGGAAGGAATCTGCCTTCTGGAGGACAATCAGAGCTTCAACAGCCCGAGCGCGGCGGCGGTGTTCGTGCTGGGTGGTAGCCAGAACGGCTGGATCGAGTGGATAAACGACCAGGGCCAGACCCTCGACTACGTTTACCGCAGGAAGAAGGACTGAGAGGCACATGAACAAGCAGCAGCTCGCGGCCAAGATCTGGGCGTCGGCCAACCAGATGCGCTCAAAGATCGAGGCCTCAGAGTACAAGGACTATATCCTCGGTTTCATCTTCTACAAGTTCCTCTCCGACAAGGAGGAGCGATTCTTGGCCGAGAATGACTTCGATGCGGAAGCGATGTCATGCGTCACCGAGGATGACGCCGAGGTGCTGTCTTTTGTGCGAGATAATCTTGGTTACTTTATCGCTGCTGGCGACCTGTACTCTTCTTGGCTCGATAAGGGCAGCGACTTCGACGTGTCCGATGTGCGCGACGCGCTTTCGACTTTCGAGCGGCTCGTGAGGCCGTCGTACAAGAACGTCTTCGATAGGGTTTTCGAGACGCTGGAGACCGGTCTCTCCAAGCTGGGCGAGACGTCCGGCGCCCAGACCAAGGCCATCAGTGCCCTCCTGCAGCTCATCCGCAGTATTCCCATGGACGGGCGGCAGGGCTACGACGTGCTCGGTTACATCTACGAGTATCTGATCAGCAACTTCGCGGCCAATGCCGGCAAGAAGGCTGGCGAGTTCTACACGCCGCACGAGGTCTCGGTGCTCATCTCTCAGATTGTGGCGTCAAACCTACGGGATCGCGTGGAGATACGCATCTACGATCCCACCTCCGGCTCGGGCTCGCTGCTCATCAACATCGGCGAGGCCGTGGCGCGGCGCTTGGGCAGCCGCGACTCCATCCGCTACTATGCCCAGGAACTAAAGGAGAACACCTACAACCTGACCCGCATGAACCTCGTGATGCGCGGCATCTCGCCTGACAACATCGTGTGTCGCTGTGGTGACACTCTGGAAGACGACTGGCCATGGTTCGAGGAGGGGCATCCGGAGACCTACGAGCCGCTCTTCGTGGACGCGGTGGTGTCAAACCCACCCTACTCCCAGCGCTGGGATCCAGACGGCAAGGAGAACGACCCGCGCTTTGATGGCTACGGCATCGCCCCCACGTCTAAGGCCGACTACGCCTTCCTGCTGCATGACCTCCATCACCTGAAGCCCGACGGAGTGATGTGCATCGTCCTGCCGCATGGCGTGCTCTTCCGTGGGGGCGAGGAAGAGAGGATTCGCCGTGCGCTTGTGGAGAACGAGAACATCGATGCCGTCATCGGGCTTCCCGCCAATATCTTTTTCGGCACGGGCATTCCCACGATCGTGATGGTGCTAAAGAAGCGCCGTCCGACCGATGACATCCTGATAATCGACGCCTCCAAGGGCTTCGAGAAGGAGGGGAAGAGCAACCGGCTTCGCGCCTGCGACATCCGTCGCATCGTGGACGCCTACGAGCGGCGGCGAGACATTGAGCGCTTCTGCCGCGCGGTGCCCAAGCAGGAGGTGCGCGACAACGGATATAACCTAAACATCCCGCGCTACGTTGACTCCTCCGAGCCAGCTGAGACCTGGGACATCTATGCGACGATGTTTGGTGGGCTTCCGATCTCTGAGGTCGAAGCTCTCAAGCTTTATTGGGATGCGCTTCCCGACTTGCGCGAGCGGCTCTTCGAGCCGGCGGGCGGTTCAACGCTCAGACTCCGCGTGGATGACGTTGAGGCAGCTGTGCACGACAGCGCCGCTGTGCGCGCCTACCTTGACGCCTACAAACGGCGCTTCTCGGACTTCGGGATGTGGCTCTTCGATAAGCTCGTGGATGAGGCCTTGCTCGTGGACCGTGCAAGCGAGGAGGACGTCCTGGCTGCGGAGGTCTTCGGACGCCTTGAGGGTGTGCCCCTCGTGGATCCCTACGATGCCTACCAGGTGCTCGACGACGCCTGGCGACAAGTGTCTGAGGATCTGGAGGTGCTGCAAACCGAGGGGTTCGATGCCGCCAAACGGGTCGACCCCAATATGGTCGTGAAGAAGAAGAGGGGTAGGGACGTTGAGGTGCAGGAGGGTTGGCGCGGCCACGTGCTGCCCTTCGAGCTGGTGCAGCAGGAGCTGCTCGCAAACGACCTCGCCGACATCCGTCGCATGGACGAGCGCTCCTCGGCCATCGACGCAGAGCTTTCCGAGGCGCTGGAGGGCCTCTCGGAGGATGATAAGGCGGCGCTGGGAGGCGCCGTGAGCGACAACGGGGACGCCTTCGTGGCCGGAAGGCTCAAGGCCTGCGCGCGCGAGCTGCACGCCGACGGCGACTCGGAGGAACTCGCGCGTATCGTGGAGAAGGCCTCCAGGCTGTTCGACGAGCAGAAGCGCTTGAAGAGGCAGTCGAAGCAACAGGCTATCGCGCTTGAGGCAAAGACCAAGGAGGTAATTGAAGGTCTGTCCGACGAAGCTGTGCGAGACCTTCTTGACGCGAAGTGGAACAGGCCGATCGTGGACGGGCTCGCCGCGCTGCTCCGTGCTAGCGTGGATGCCTTGGTTGAGAGGGTCCGCTCCCTCGCTGATAAGTATAGCACCACGTTTTCGCAGGTGGAGAAGCAGATCCACGACGAGGAGCGAAAGCTCTGCGACATGCTGGGGGAGCTCACTGGTGATGAGTTCGATATGGCCGGCATACGCGAGCTGCGTGCCCTTCTGGGGGGCGATGGCCGATGAGCGCTAACGTGCCTGAACTCCGCTTCTCGGGTTTTGCTGACCCTTGGGAACAGCGTAAGCTGGGGGATCTTTACCGAAAGTGTACTGAAAAAAATGATGGTACTTACAATACAAATTCAATTATCTCTGTCGCGGGAATGTCCTATAGCCCGGAGACTAGGGTTACCGAACAGTCCTACCTAGGGACCTATAATGTCATGCGTTTGGGGGACATTGCGTTCGAGGGGCACGCAAATAGAGTATTTTCCCACGGACGTTTTGTTGAGAATGACCTGGGTATAGGCATCGTTTCCCATATTTTTGACGTATTTCGACCAAAAGTTGAATATGACCTTTCATACTGGCGCTATGCCATCAATAACGAATCTCTGATGCGAAATGTCCTGATTCGATCGACCAAAGCGTCCACAATGATGCACAATTTGGTTACCTCGGATTTTCTAAAGCAGTCAATTCCGGTACCTACAGTTGCTGAGCAGAAGAAAATTGGCGGCGTGCTTGTACGCCTCGACTCCCTCATCGCCCTTCATCAGCGTAAGCCGGACGCGCTCAAGACTGTCATAAAGTCACTACTCGATAATATGCTCGTGTGAGGGGGTCGGGAATGGAGAACCAGGATATCGAGTACAAGGCGGTCTGGCGCGATGAGTACCTGCAGTGGCTCTGTGGGTTTGCCAATGCCCGTGGCGGCACCATCTACGTAGGCATTGCCGATGACGGTGAGGTGGTGGGGGTCAAGAACGCTGACCGTCTGCTTGAGGATATCCCCAACAAGGCCATCGCCGCACTCGGGATCATCCCCTATGTGCAGCTTCATAGGGAAAACGGCAGGGAGTTTCTCGAGATAAGCATCGAGCCGCAGGATTTTCCCATCAACTGCAAGGGACGCTACTACCTGCGGTCCGGCGCCACGAACCAGCTTTTGCGAGGCGTCGGCCTCGATACCTTCCTTCTGCGCAGACGGGGACGGACCTGGGACAGCGTGCCCGTGCCGAACGTGCGGGTGCAGGACCTGAGTCGAAAGGCCATGGACTCCTTTTTGGGAGAGGCGCGAGGCGGGGGTCGCATGCCCGATGACGTTGCAGGCGATGACGCAGAGTCGCTGCTGCGGAGCCTGCACCTGCTGGAGGGTGGCCGGTGCACCAACGCTGCAGTGCTGCTGTTCCATCCAGATCCCATGGCTGTGTTTTCCAGCTGCTTCGTGAAAGTCGGCTACTTCGACGGATCGGAAATCCTCTTTCAGGATGAGGTGGGAGGACCCATCATAGAGCAGGTCGACAAGACGCTCGATCTGCTCTATGCCAAGTACTTGCGGGCGAGGATCGACTATGATGGGGCGCATCGCGTGGAGCGGTTTCCGTTTCCGCGCGCGGCGGTACGCGAGGCCGTGGTCAACGCTGTCGTTCACAGAAACTATGCCTCGACTTCACCGATACAGATTCGCGTCTGTGATGACTGCCTGCAGATCGGCAACGCATGCATACTCCCGGAAGGCTGGACGGTGGACGACCTATTGGGCTTTCATGAGTCAGAGCCACACAACCCCAAGATCGCGCACGTCTTCTTCTTGGCTGGCCTCATCGAGAGATGGGGTCGTGGCGTGCAGCGGATCTTCAGCGCCTGCAAGATCGATGGCGTCGAGTCGCCCCTGTACCGCATGGTGGGGAACAGCCTGCAGATAGTGTTTACCGCCCCTGAGAATCGTGTGATGAGGATTGGCGTGCAACAGTCAGATCCTGGTGATATCGCGACTCATGTTCACGCAGATGACAGGGACGGTGCCGTACTGACGCGACTTGGCGCGACTTGGCGCAACTTGGCGCGACTTGGCGCGACGTACCCGGATTTTGGCCATCGCCTCGTGGAGGCGTGGGACGCGCTTTCCGCAAGGGACCGGGGCATTCTCGGGCAGCTCGCGACTGACGGCCCAACTCGGACGGCCGACTTGTCTGACAGTTTGGGAGTCTCGTTGCGAACCGTGCAGAGGACGATGAAGAAGCTTGCGGTGATCGGTCTGGTCTCCTTGCAGGGAAAGGCGAACGAGAGCCGTTATTACCTGAGTGTCGATAGCGGGAAGGGCGAGTGATGGCGGACATCTTTACCTCCGAGGCCGAATTCGAGGCGGCCGTGGTTTCTTGTCTCCAAGACCACGGCTGGAAGGGCGGCGTGCTGCGCCAACCCACCGAGCAGGGCCTCTTGGACAACTGGGCGCACATCCTCTACGAGAACAACAAGGGGGACAGGCGGCTGAACGGATGCCCACTCACCCAGGGCGAGATGCAGCAGATCCTGGAGCAGGTCGCGAAGCTGCGTACGCCCATGAGGCTCAACGGCTTTATCAACGGGGGGACCATCTCCATCACCCGCGACAACCCCGATGACGTAGCGCACTTCAACCGCGAGGTGAGCCTGTACATATACGACCGTCGCGACATCGCTAGCGGTAGGAGCGTCTACCAGATTGCCGAGCAGCCCACCTTCAAGGCGAGTTCTGCTCGACTCAACGATCGCCGTGGCGACCTGACCCTTCTCATCAACGGCATGCCGCTCATCCACATCGAGCTCAAGCGCAGTGGCGTGCCCGTCTCCCAGGCATGCAACCAGATAGAGAAGTACGCCCACGAGGGCGTGTTCACCGGGCTCTTCTCGCTCGTGCAAATCTTCGTGGCCATGGAGCCCGCCGAGACGGTGTACTTTGCCAACCCCGGCAAAGACGGCGACTTCTCGCTCTACCGCTTCCACTGGGCCGACTTCAACAACGAGCCCATAAACGAGTGGCAACGCGTCATTGCCACGCTGCTCTTCATACCCATGGCGCACCAGCTCATAGGCTTCTACTCCGTGGCCGACGAGAGGGATGCGACGCTCAAGGTGATGCGCAGCTACCAGTACTATGCCGCCGCTGCCATATCAGACCGCGTACGGCGCGCAAGCTGGGATAAGCGTGGGGCGCGCGGCGGCTACGTCTGGCACACCACGGGCAGTGGCAAGACGATGACGAGCTTCAAGTCGGCCCAGCTCATCGCTGACTCAAAGGACGCCAACAAGGTGGTGTTTCTGGTGGATCGCATCGAGCTGGGCACCCAATCGCTCGACGAGTATCGCAACTTCGCCAATGACTCGACCACGGTTCAGGCTACGCAGGACACCGATGTGCTGCGCTCCCGCCTCAAGAGCGATAACCCGGCAGATACGCTGATTGTGACCTCCATCCAGAAGATGAGCAACATCCACGAGCACGACGGTGGCATGACCGCAGCCGACTTGGAGCGTGTGCGCGAGAAGCACATCGTCTTCATCGTGGACGAATGCCATCGCTCGACCTTCGGAGATATGATGCAGACTGTCCGTCGCACGTTTCCCACGGCTATGTTTTTTGGCTTCACGGGTACGCCCATCCAGGACGAAAACCAGAAGAAGATGAACACGACCATGGACGTGTTCGGTGACGAGCTGCACCGCTACAGTATCGCCGACGGTATCCGTGACCACAACGTGCTCGCCTTTGACCCATACATGGTGTGTACGTATAAGGACAAGGACGTGAGGCGGGAGGTCGCCCTGGAGAAGGCGCGTGCGGACAGCCAGGCCACGGCGCTCGCCGATCCTAAGAAAAAGAAGATCTACCTGCACTTCATGAATGAGGTGCCCATGGCAGGCGGGCGCAGGCCCAGCGGCGGTTGCGACAAGGGTGTAGAGGACTACGTCCCAGAGAGTCAGTACTCCGGACCGGACGGCGAGGGCAGCCCTGAGCACTTTCGCATGGTGCTTGCCGACATCGTGGACAACTGGGCGACCCTCTCGCAGGGCGGAAAGTTCCACGCGATACTTGCTACAGCGAGCATTCCCCAGGCCATCACCTACTATCGGATGTTTCGCGACGAGGCACCGCAGCTCAAGGTGACCGCACTCTTTGACCCCAACATCGGAAATGACAACCCCGACAACCCCACGGGCACCATTTTCAAGGAGGAGGGCTTGGTAGAGATCCTAGATGGTTACGCCAAGCTCTATCCGGGCAAGGACTACACCATCCCCACGCACGCGCGATTCAAGAAGGACGTTGCGGCGAGATTGGCCCACAAGAGGCCCTACGTCGGCATAGAGCGCCATCCCGACAAGAGGCTCGACCTGCTGATCGTGGTGAACCAGATGCTCACGGGCTTTGACTCCAAGTGGGTGAGCACGCTCTACCTGGACAAGGTCCTGGAGTATGAGGGCCTGATCCAGGCGTTTAGCCGCACGAATCGGCTCTTTGGCCCCGACAAGCCCTTTGGCATCATCAAGTACTATCGCTACCCGCACATTATGAAACGCAATGTAGACGATGCGGTACGCCTGTACTCGGGTGATCGTCCCTTCGGCCTGTTCGTGGACAAGCTGGAGGCTAACTTGGAGCATATCAACCAGTGCTACGCTGACATCAGTGCACTGTTCTCTGCCTACGGGGTGGAGGGCTTCGCGCGCCTGCCGGACCCAAATGCTGCGCGTGCCCAATTCGCAAAGCTGTTCAAGCAGCTCTCGGACTACATCGAGGCGGCTAAGGTGCAGGGCTTCTCGTGGGACAAGGACTCGTATGCGTTCGAGTGCGAAGACGGGGCGGCGACCGTCAAGTCGGCGCTAGACCAACAGGTCTACCTGGTGCTTGCCCTGCGCTATAAGGAACTCTTTCAGGAAGACGATGGTGGAGATGGACCAACCGACGTGCCCTTCGAGATCGATGGCTACCTAACCGAGATTGACACCGGGCGCATTGACGCCGACTACATGAACGAGAACTTTGCCAAGTGGCTGAAGCAGATCGACGAGGGCGAGGAGGCTCAGGCGACACTCAGTCTTCTGCATGGTTCGTTCGCTACGCTCACACAGGAGCAGCAGCGCTTCGCCGAGCTGGTGATTCATGCGGCGCAGCGCGGCGAGCTCGAGGTCATTCCTGGCAAGACCTTCCTCGACTACATCAATGACTTCCAGCAGCAGGGAAGGAACTCACAGGTGGAGGCCCTGGTCGCCGCTACGGGCGTGAATGCGGACAAGTTGCGTGACCTGATGGCGCGCCATCCCAGCGAAGACACCATCAACGAGTACGGGAGGTTCGAGGCGCTTGTGGCCACGTGCGACAAGAAGAGAGCCGCAGCCCATTTCGCCGAGAAGAGCAAAGGGCCGGTTCTGCCGTTTCAGGTGAACATGAAGCTCGACAAGCTCCTGCGTGAGTTTGTGATACAGGGCGGGATCGACGTGTAGGATAACACGCTTGGGAACAGCGTAAGCTGGGCGACATCACTCGCCGGGTCACTCGAAAGAACGAAAACCTTGAGTCGCAATTGCCCCTGACTATATCGGCGCAGTATGGCCTTGTCGACCAGACGGAGTTCTTCAATAACCGCGTGGCAAGCTCCGATTTGAGCGGCTATTACCTACTTCACAAAGGTGAGTTTGCCTACAACAAGAGCACGTCGGGCGACAGTCCATGGGGTGCCGTCAAGAGGCTCGAAAGATATGAAAAGGGCTGTGTATCGACACTATACATCGTTTTCGAAGCGCTGGGCATCAACCCGCAATTCCTCGTCACGTACTACGAGACTGACCGCTGGTACAAGGGCGTGCAGGCGATTGCAGCGGAGGGCGCGAGGAACCACGGGCTTCTCAACATCGCACCGTCGGACTTTTTCGATACCGAGCTTACGGTGCCGTCCAGCGAGGCTGAGCAGCGCGCCGTCGGCGCCCTCTTCTCCCGCCTCGACTCCCTCATCGCCCTTCATCAGCGAGAGTCGCCCTCAGTGACTTACGCTGATGATTAGATAAGGCTGGTGAGCGAGCGCATCACCAAGTCAACGTCCTTGTTTTCCAGCTCTTGGATTATGTGCAGGTATGTCTTCTCTGTCGTGTTCATGCTGGCGTGTCCTAACCGTTTGGCTACACTCGCAATCGATACGCCCGCGAACAGCAACAACGAGGCGTGGGTGTGTCTAAGTCCGTGGATGGAGATCACGGGGACGCCCGCCTCCTTGCAGAGTCTTGCGAGCACGTTGTTCGCCGTCGAGTTATACACTTTCTTGCCCTGCTTTACGAACATTGGCTCACTTTCGGGGAGGTCCTTGATGAGCACCGAGAACTGCACGATCAGCTGCCAGTCGATCTGTACCTTTCGCACTGACGACCTGTTCTTGGTCGGGACGAAGCCGCCGCCGTTCTTGTAGTCCCACGTCTTGCTCACCGAGAGTGTCTGTTTGGTGAAGTCAAAGTCCACAGGGGTGATAGCTAGTGCTTCAGAGAACCGCAGTCCTGTCTTGGCCACGAGCAGGATGAACCACTCCCAACTGATCTTCTGGCCGAGATTGAGGCCTGCGAGTAGCTTGTGCAGCTCGAACTGGTTGAGATAGCGGCTCTTCTTCGGTCGTGGGGCCTTGCCCTTGATGATGGCCTTCCTCGTCGGGTCCCGGGGGACAAGCCCCTCGTCAACGGCGTCCAGCACCGCGCCCTTGAGCAGGTGACAGAAGTCCATGGTCGTCTGGCGTTCGTGCTCCTTCGCGTACTCGTTGAGTATACGCTGGTAGGCGAGTCGGTCTAGGTTCTCCAACGTGAGGTCAGGCGCCAGCCTCTCGATCCAGCCGAGTGCAAGCTTGTACTTGTTGAGTGTCACCTGCCTCACCGCGTCCTCCTTGTAGACGGCTATCCATTCTTTGTAGTACGTATGAAACAGATCGCTACTCGTCAACTCGTTCAGCATCGTTTCCTTCTCCCCTTCGCTATGGAGGGCGACTCCTATGTTAAGGATGAAGCGAATGCGTATATGGAAACATTAAGTTTTGCGCAGGGACACTTGTGCGGATGAGGGGTGATGATGCAGTCGAGGAGGGAGAAGAGGGGGGATGGCGGTGTTCTGCTCGCGCAGGAGGGCTGACTCGACCGCCTTCCCTATCTCCCATGCGGCTGTGCTTGACGTGGCTTGCGTTGATGTACGAAGCCCGCCGCTCCGACGGTCCGATCGCGCTGCTCGTCGGGCGACCCCCATGTTCTCCGTATTGGCTGACGTAGGGGTAGAGAGTTGCTGTGCCGTATCAGAATAGGGTTAACCACAGCCTTGGTTCAATAAGAACCGCGACCGGGCGGGGCCACGGCTTCCATGACATTGACGGTCTCATGGCTCCCGTGATGCCAAGGTACTCGGCCCTGAGGCCCGCGCTGCCGGGGCGACGACGCGACTACTCACCCACACGAGCTCACGAGGTCTCAGAAATGAGCCGGGTGGGCGCATGCTACGCATGGCTGTCTTCTTTCCGTGCGCCGTATGTGCCCCGCTTGCGCAGGACTCCATCGGTGCCGCCGGCGCACCATGGTGGTTGAGGCGCTCGTGCCACCAGACGCAGCTCGTGCCACAATAGTGTGCACAAACGCTCCAAACTGGTACCGAGAGCTCATTTTCGCCGATCTGTGTACGTTCCTTTGTCCCCGGTCCTCAAATATGATGATGGCCAAGAGCATTGCCGTTCCCATTGACGATGGCGCCATCTTCCAGGTGAAAAGCATTTCAGAGATTATCTATTGAGCCCGGCATACAGCTCGTCGAGCGTGACGAGGCAAAGGTCCGCCCTGTCTGCCGCAGCCCTTCTTGCCGCAGCGCTCGTCTCCCTCTTGGTGAACAGGACGAAGTGACGTTTGCTGAAGCCTTTGAGGAGTGTCGAGCGGTGCTCGAGCGCCTTGATGGCTGCGGTCTCGTTGAAGGAGTTGCGCCACTTGCACTCGCCGACAAGGAGCTCCCGCTCCACCCTGTTCATGGCGACGATGTCGATGTCCGTCTCCTCGTGCGCGTCGGGGTCGGTGCCCCACCACTGCCCGAACTCGAGTGCGGAGAACGGGAGTCTCCCGGCGATGCTCTCTCGTTGGACCCACTGCAGGCAGACGTCCTCGAACTGCTTGCCGACGTACGTCGAGAGCGCCTGTCCCGAGCTGGCGTAGGAGGACGCCGCCGCACCCGCACCCTTCTCGATCGTCCCAAGATACCTGCTTACGAATCGGTACCAGTAGGCAAAGAGGGGATCCTTCAGGCGATAGGCCGAGTTCTTCGAGGTGGGGCCGTTCCCGAGAGGCGAGACCTTCTCGATGATCCCGAGGACAGAAAGTGTCTTCAGGTACTTGCCGACGGAGTTCGGGTTCACACCCGCCCGTTTCGCGATCCTCGATGGGGTGGTGTTGCCGGATCCCACGGCATCGAGGATCGAGTTGTATCGTGCCGGCTCATGGAGCTCTTGGCGCAGCAGCATGAGGGGCTCCTCATAGAGCAAACCGAGCCTGTCGAAGAACAGCTCCCGCACGTTCTCCTCGTAGGTCCTGGAGAGGTCGACCTGCGAGAGATAGTAGGGAGTCCCGCCGAAGGTCGCATAGTATATGACAAGCTCCTCGGGGGGCACGCCTGGGAGCATGCGGGCGGCATCGAGGTAGTCAAAGGGGTTGAGCCTCATCTGCATCGTCCGCCGACCGTAGAGTGGGCTCTTGCTGCCGAGCACCCTGCTCTCCATAAAGCCCTCGTTGCTCCCGCAGAGGATCAGCTTCGTATCTGTCTGCTTGAGGCCGTGGTCAATCGTTGCCTGCAAGGCCGACGGAAGCGACGGGTCGGCCTCGGCCGCGTAGGGGAACTCGTCGAAGACGATGACGAGCGGCGTGCCGGGGGGTTCCTTCCCGACCCTCTCGACGATGAACCTCAAGGCGTCGTTCCAGGACGCGAAGGCGGGGAGCGTTGCAGGCAGCGAGAACGCCGCGTAGGTGGCGGCGCTAAGGAGCTCAAGGTTCTGGTGCGACGTCTTCTGCTGGGCAGTGAAGTAGAGCACCCTCTTGTCCTTGACAAACTCGTCGATGAGGGTGGTCTTGCCCACGCGCCGCCGCCCGTAGATGACCGCCATCTGGAAGCCATCCCTCTTGTACATGCGCTCGAGTGCCGTGAGCTCCCTTTCGCGTGCGACGAACATAGTCCCCTTCCGGTCATGCCTCTCTGGCGTATCTGTACCCTTGAGTACCGTACTCAAGGGTATCGTACCCAAGAGTACGGATACCTGTCCTCAAGAGCGAAACGGTCATCCAAAAGTTTGCCCGCATACAGACTGTGGGCTGCTGTGAAGCGGACAAGGAGGTTGCCGCAGCAAGCTCGGGTGGTGCTTGGGCTGAGGCGGTCGGGGCCGTACCCTGACGGCTATGGCGAGAGTGCCGCGCAGGCACGGATGTACGCAAAGTCGCCCTTGCCGCCCGCACCCCATTCAGGGACCTCCTCAAAATCGGCTCATGCGTCTCCATCTTGGGGAGGATGCCATCGTGATAGCCGTTCCCTCCCCCCAAAACCATGGCTCACGCGCCTACATCTTGGCCCTGACCCATGCGACGGCCACCTGCACGCGGTCCCGCAGGCCGGTCTTGGCCAGGATCCTGCTCACGTACCTGCGTACGCTCGCTGGCTCCACGACGAGTCGCTCGGCTATCTCGGCGTTCGAGAACCCGTCGGCGACGAGGGAGGCGACCTCGGCCTCGCGCGGGGTGAGCGACGAGAAGCTCCCCTTGTGCATAGGCGCACTGCCCCTTGGGGACGCCAGTGGGGAGGAGGGAAAGCATCTTCCCAGTACCTTGCGCGTGATCCTTGGCGTGAGTACGGCGTCGCCGGAGGCGACGGCACGTACCGCGTCGGCAAGCTCTGCTGAGGTGACGTCCTTGAGCAGGAACCCCGACGCGCCGGCGGACAGCCCGCCGAGCGCGTAGTCATCTTGGTCATAGGTCGTGAGCACAAGCACCTTGACGCCTGGATGCGCCCGCGTGATGATGCGGGTGGCGTCGATGCCGTCCATCATGGGCATCCGCACGTCCATGAGCACCACGTCCGGCATCTCGTCGCCTGAAGCGGCGGCGAGCGCGTCCACCGCCTCGCGGCCGTTTTCCGCCTGCGCGACGATGCGGATGCCCTCGGCGCCCTTGAGCATCAGCGCGAATCCAAGCCTCTCGTAGCGCTGGTCGTCGACGACCATCACCGATATCATAACCGTCCCCCTTCGACCGGACTGACGCCGGCGGATGTGGACGCGGGGATGTTCGCCCTCAGCGTCCAACTGCCCTCGGAGGGTCCGGCAAAGAACGTTCCTCCCGCGCCACGTACGCGACGTTCGAGGCGCGTGAGGCCCGTGCCGGCGGTTGCGGGGGTGAGGTGCGCGTCATCCTCAGGATCCGAGGTGACCCCTATCAGCGACCTCCAGGCAATGAGGCGCACCGTGTCCCCACAAGCCCAAAGAGCACGAGGACGTCGGCGTAGTTGAGCTCTGCGGGCAGGCCGAGTCGGGAGAGGACCTCTTCGAGGCAACGGGCGGCACAGAGCAGCGTCGACCCGCCGCCGAGTGCGGCAGCCAAAGGGACGACCGCGTGGGAGTCGCGCTCTATCTCCTCGATTGCCTCGCGGGCGGCTAGGTGACCCACGGCGTCCCCGAGCGTACGCGGTATCAGTCCCGCAGCGCGGGTGGCGAGACGGACTCCCTCGACCCCTGCGGCGAACACGGCGAGCGTCGCGAGAATGCCGGCGCTTACGATGCCGTTCACGACGGCCCCCACCCCGTTGCCGCCCAAGAGTGCGCCCAGGGGCAAGATGGCTAGGGAGAGTCCAAGAAGGAGGCCCGAAAGCACTCGTCTTGCCGCCGTTCCCGCGCGGGAGCGGCCCGTATCAGCTCCCGTCTTGCGCAGGAAGTCGACGGGGGCTACCCTCCCGGTTCGGAGGGCAGGCAGGATCGCTCCCGCCATGCAGGTCGGCCAAGACACGGCAAACGCGAGAGGTGCAGCCAGCGCTCCCACGTCGAAGGCTGGTGGCTCAAACGATCCGAGGCCACCCGAGAAGCCCTCGGCAGCCAGCGCGTCGAACGCGGGCACGAGCGCAGACGAGAGGGGAAGGGAGGCAAGCGAGCCTGCGGCCGACCCGATGGTGGAGGCTGGGCCAGCTACGGAGAGCGCTGAGACGCGTACCTGGATGGGCGTGGCACCCGCGAGGCGCCACTGGGCGAAGGTGGAGTGGCAGCGCCTCACGGTGGCCGACCCGACCGCCGTGAGTGCAAACAGGGCGATGAGTGCGATCTCGGCGTAGATGGTGACGGACACGACCTGAAACCCGGTGAGGTCGAGCCGAGCTGCACGGGTGGCCTCGGCGAACGCGGGACCCGACGTCCAGACGGCCTGTGACACGCAAATGCCGACGAGGGTCGAGGTCATTGTGACGACACAGACGAGTGGGACCCAGCCGACGAGGTCCTCGGCAAAGATCCGGATTGCATATCTACGCATGGTCTGCCTCGCTTTCGTGCTCCTTCATGCCGTCAAGTATCTCTTTGGGGGCCATGCTGCCTGCGACGTGCGTGATGCGCCCGTCGCGCATGAAGATGATCACGTCGGCGGCCGATGCGACGTTGGGGTCGTGCGTGACCACGACGACCGCGCAGCCGGCAGATGCCATCTCCTTGAGCGTCGCGAGCACGACGTGAGAGCTGCCGGTGTCGAGTGCGCCGGTCGGCTCGTCGGCGAAGAGGACCTTTGGCGAGAGCATCAGGGCGCGGATGAGTGCGCAGCGTTGCCTCTCTCCACCGGAGAGTTCCTGCGCTCTCGCCGCGTGATGCCCAGAGAGCCCAAAGCGGTTAAGCAGCGCTGCGAGCTGCGCGGGGTCGCCTCTGTGACCAGCTAGCGAGAGCGGCAGGAGGGCATTCTCCTTGACGGTCAGGTACGGGACGAGGTTGTAGTCCTGGAACACGAAGCCGACGCGCTCACGCAAAAAGCGCGTGCGCTGCCCATCGGGGAGCGCGTACACGTCCTGCCCAAATGCCAGCACCTGCCCTGTGTCCGGGACGTCCAGTCCCGAGAGGGCGTAGAGAAGCGAGGTCTTCCCCGCCCCCGAGGGCCCGACGACCGCAGTCATACCGGAACCGATGGAGATTGAGCAGTTGTCGAGTATGGGAGGGGCGCCCTTGGTGGGCGAGACCTTGCCCAGGCCGTAGGCTTCGATGATGCGTTCCATGCAGACCCCTTTCGTTCGACTTGCTGCGGTGTTGCGTGTCTTTGTGCGGCGGCTCACCGAAGATGAAAGCACGAAGTACGGGTCATTTCCAGGCCATGCGGGGCTTTGCCATCTGGAGCGGACAAGGCCCTAAGGCTGCCGCTCGGTCCCGGTACCTGTACGGGTGGTAGGCTTATCCTGGTAGAGAAGGCCCCTCGCCCTCTGAGGTTGCCCTAGGATTACCGTGCCGCTATCGTGTGCTAAGGTTGGAGCGCAGCTTACCGAAGGGGAAGGGGGCGTGAGGCATGGATATGGTTGCCAAATGCGTTGGAGCTTGTTCAGGGGAGGTGCCAGTTCGTCATCTACCAGGCTGCTATCAGTTCCCTGATCACCATCCTTTCCTCGATGGATTTTGCCGTCGTGCGTACCGGGCGGGACGAGGGCACCAGTTCCCTGGGTGGCGCCGTTTCGACGCCTCGTGCCGGTGCGGGGTTGCGCAATGAGCGCATCCTTGCGGGCGTGCCAAGGCCGTGATCCTCAGGGGGTATGCGGGCTGGAATCTGCCGAGCTGAGGCGTCTGGTCGTGTACGTGCACGGAAGGGGTGGCTCCGCCAAGGAGGCGGAGCACTACAGGGCCCTCTTCCCCGAAAGCGACGTGATTGGCTTCGACTACAGGTCGCAGAGCCCATGGGAGGCGCATGAGGAGTTCCCCCGATTCTTTGGCGAGAGGCGTCGCCGCTACGGGTTGCTTGTCCTAGTCGCCCACAGCATGGGGGCGTTTCTCGCGTTGTCCTCCCTTGGTAGGAGACACGTCGACGAGGCGTATCTCGTCTCTCCCGTCGTGGACATGGAGAAGCTGATACGCGACATGATGGCGCGCGCGGGCGTCACCGAGGAGGAGCTTTCGAAGAGGTTGGAGATCGAGACGGGCTTCGGCGAGAGGCTGTCCTGGAAGTACCTCTGTTACGTGAGGGACAACCCAATACGGTGGGGCGTCCCGACCCACATCCTGTGCGGCGAGGGGGACGACCTGACGCCCGTCGAGACTACGTCGGCCTTCGCAGGGCAGATTGGCGCGGACCTGAGCGTCATGAGAGGCGGGGAGCACTGGTTTCATACCCGCGAGCAGCTACGGTTTCTCGATGCTTGGCTGGGGCAGTTCAAGCGGGCGGGTCTCAGGTCCGGTGAGTGCGCAGCTTCTTGCTCGACTTGGTCCACGTTTCCATCGACGCCGCGTCCCCGCCCATGAACCGATGGACAGGTCGCCCTCAAGCTCGGCAAGGCATGACGTGAGCCATGCGCTTGGCGTACGCGAACGCATCGCGAGATTGAAGTCTTTACACGAACTACCCATAATCCAAGTCTCGCAATGGTAACATTGGCAAGTGGAACGCTAGATTCGACCGTTCTAGAGATGGGGAGATGTCATGGAGTGCACGCCGTAGCCTCGTGAGCCACTTTGTCGAGAAATCCCTGTTAAGACCCAAAAGCCGTCTCGAGTTGGGTGCCCTATACGTGGGGTGCTTTCTGCTGGCAAGCTTCCTCGCATGCGTGGAGCGTCAGGCGGCAGGCTCAGATGTGTTACTGAGATACTTCGAGTTCATGTTGCATAATAAACGTGCCTTCGTTCTGGGGTTCTCTGTGGTGGCGTTGGTGTTTCACTACCACCTGCTGGCAAGCTCTGGAACAGAGATCAGATGCCGGGTGCTGGTAGGGGACAGGCTGACGCTGATACGACTCAGGTACATCATCGAATGCCTGGCATTGCTCGGCATCTGCTGTGCTCTCTCGATCGCACTGCATCTCCTGCTGGGCTTCGAGATCGTTGACAACCTCTGTTTGTTCGCCGTCCTATCCATGTACATCCTCGCGAGCGCGGGTCTTATGGGGGCAAGATGAAGGCCTTTCATTTTTTCTTGACTCGCATATTCCTAAGGAAGCCAATTTTCGCCATAGGCACGCTGACTCTGTTGTTTCTGGCTAACTACATAGTGTTCTCGACGGCTCGTACCGTGTTCTCTGCACGTGAGGGCTACGAGCAGATGGCGCGCATTAACGCGGAGGGAACATTCATGGCGAGCCTGGATCCGGATGCGACGGTAGATGTCGACAGCAGCTCAAAAGAATCGATCCAGAGCGTCTACGATGTCCTGGACGACCGATATGAGTATGCTTTCTACACTGACGGCTACATCACGGACCTAGCTAACAGCCATGGGGTCGAAGTCCCGGTGGGTTACATGAATCAGCGATATAACGAGCTCAACGGCTTTTCCGTCGCGAAGGGAGACGGGCTGACGTTTGATTACAGCCTGGATCAAGGCGAGGCGATTCCCGTTTTGGTGGGCAGGGGGCTCGCCGACGACTATCCGCTTGGCTCGCAGTTCACCATGCATGACCCCGCATTGGGCCGAGAGTTGACGGTGAGGGTCGTTGGCATCATCGCCGAGAACTCGTCGCATTCGATCCTTTATGCGCCTGATTTGAAGCAGTACCACAACTTTTCGGTGGTTATCCCGGTGAACAGAGCTTTCATTGAGCAGGCCGACGCTCCCTTTAAGCTCAACGGGCTCATGGATCTCATTTTAGTTAATACCGATCGTACGGGCGTGTCCGAGCTGGGCGCATATGTCAACAGAACGATTGGGGTCAAGTTCAACTACTATAGTCGACAGGACAACATTGAGTTTTACAACCAGTACCTTGTCTCCTCGATGAGTTCCCTGCTTGTTGTCTCTGGCGCGCTCCTTGTCCTGACCATTGTCCTATCCGTCTGGGGCTCTCTGGCAAGCGTGCGTGTGATGGTGCGCGACTTCACGATCAACGTGCTGGTGGGGCTAAGCTACGCCAAGGTCCGGCGGTTCCTCTTCTCATACTACGCGGGCCTTTCGCTCCTTGCCCTGCTTGCCGTTCTTGCCATGGCCGCCTATTCGAGGTACGATGCCTGGCAAGGTAAGAGTGCATTTCTTATGACCTATGGCTGCGCGGGGTTGATCGGGATGGACTGGCTGGCCTTGCTTGTCGCACTACTGCTCGATCTCTTTCTGGTCACGGTGGTTGTGCAGACGATTTCCTGGAGACTGAGACGGGTTCCCATTTCGGCGGGGGTTTTGCAGTGATGGATAACGTCATCGACCTCAAGTTAGAGCACAAGACATATAGGAAGGGCTCGTCATCCATAACCCTTCTTGAGAACTTCTCGCTCACGGTCGCTGAGGGCGAAAAGCTTGCGATAGTCGGGGAGTCTGGCGTTGGCAAGAGCTCGCTATTGAACATCCTTGGCCTGATTGACAGACACTACGCAGGCTCCTACACTCTGCTCGGCAGATCCGTCCGAGAGCTGTCAGATCGCGAGTCGGCTGCGTGGAGGAACCAAAGGATCGGATTCGTCCTACAGGAGTCGGCGCTCATCAACTCCTTGAGCATTGCGGACAATATCAAGTTGCCCCTGCTCTACGCGCGGCCGCCCGGCAGCGGCCGGTCAGGTAGGTTTGAGGAGGTGGTGGATACTCTCGACATCGGTCCCATTCTGCGCAAGAAACCGCTCGAATGCTCCGGCGGGGAAAGGGCGAAGGCCGTCTTTGCGCGGGCTGTCATCATGAGCCCCCAAGTAATTCTTGCTGACGAGCCTACCGCCTCCCTTGACGCAAAAAACAGATCAAGGATCATCGGCCTTCTGCTTGGCCTGAATCGCGACCTTGGGTCTACGGTCGTCACCGTTACGCATGATGCCGACGTGGCCAGCCAGCACGATAGGGTCGTCGCACTTCAGAGAAAGGCATAGGGCACGAATCTCTGCGTTATGGTATTTTCGGAGCCACTCGGGTTGGGCCTGCTTGTTCCGGGAATTAGCTTGGGTAAAAGGACGGACGGGTGATGTGTCCGGCATGCGAGAATAAGGCCCGCGTCAAAGCGTGTGAGAAAAGGATCCGAGGATGGGATGGTGGAACCCGAAGGCAAAGATCCCCATCGAAAGCGAGGAGTTCGGCAAGATTGTCCGGGACCTCGTCTTCGAGTGCCCCAGCTCGAACCGCCACGAGGTGTCGGACGGGAAGCGCCCAGACGGCAAGAAGAGCAAGAGTAGGTTCTATCAGTCGGTGAGCGCCCGCAACACATCGTTCCACGCGAGGGGGATCAGTGGTGGCCTGTTCCTGACGATTCTTGGGGAGATCACAGGTCCCCTCAAGAGGAAGGACAGGTACATCAGGGTTGAGAACGGCCAGACCGTCGAAGAGGTGGCCGCATCGGCGGTAAAGCGCCTAGGGTCTGATGCCATGAAGAGGGACCTCCTGGTCTTCGCTCCGCGATCCGATATGCCCGATACCGAGGCGATCTTCTATTACATCAGAAACGCCTTCGCCCACGGCTCCTTCGAGGTGCAAGATGTCGACTGTAGAAGGATGTACCTGCTTGAGAGCGACAAGAAGGGCAAGCCGCTGGCGATGATGCGCTTAAGCGAGCAGACGCTGCTGCACTATGCCCAGCTCGCCCACCTGAGCGTTAAAGAGATAAAGAATCTCCGTCAAGGGAAGCACAAGCGCAAGAGGCCGGAGTAGCGATTCACTTGTCGAGCGCGTTGCCTCGACAAGGAGAGGGACCCTTCCCATCCGTCGGTCGTCTGCTATGGGCTCGCGCCAAGCCGTGGGGGCTCTACGCGCCATTGCAAGGCTGTCTGGGGCATTGCGGGGCTGCTCCGCAGGCTGGTCTTCGGTCGCCTATAGCAGCCGCCTTCCGCTGTGACCCCCCGATCTTAGCTCGTCCCACTTCGTCGCTCTCGCCATGTCCCTGTACATCTCCCGTTTGGAGCACTCCATGCTCCCGTCCCCACGTCCTGCGGCTCCATCCCACCACTCTCGTCCGGCGGGTGGGATGGTCATCTCGGGTTACGGCAGTCTGTCCCGGCGTCTCTTGCAGTCCAAGCTTCCGTACAGGTTCGTCCACCGTACTCGCAACAGCTCCACCAGTGTATCGTCTATACCTAACTCTCTGTTAGACCACCATTGGCATGACGACGCCCCGCGTCTCCGCTACGATGTTGTCAGCGAGAAGACATGTCGAGGGGAGACGCGGGATGCCTGGCATGATACCGCGAGGGGCGAGGGGGCCGGGCGCACGGCGAGAGGAGGAGGCTCACAGGGCCTCTGCGCGCGCAGGTGCCCGACGGGCCCGGCAGGGCGGGTGGGGAGCCGGACGC
>ERZ773043.45-NODE-45-length-58506-cov-6.265778_pt1 | contig 58506 bp, 74 predicted proteins | sample MGYA00580636_ERZ773043 | MGnify/ENA primary metagenome ERZ773043 (study PRJEB29015, sample SAMEA2737992) | human oral metagenome | biome: human oral; feature: human-associated habitat; material: dental | place: China | collected 2065 ...
CATCTACAAGTTTTTACAAAAAAAAATACTCTCTTGAGGGAGGATATCGATAGATATCCGAGTGATCGAGCAGAGCGAGACTCCGTCAGGAAAAGAAAAGATCATACACCCATACTACTCCCCACAAAGAGGAGTAGTATGGACTTTTGACGATTATTTAATTTCAATATAAGTATTCATCAAAGAAGCGACATCTTCACGTACTTCGTGTTCTTTAATGTATGTTTTACCTTTCTCAGAGAGAAGATCTCGACAGATATTGGAAATGGCTTTTAGGCCATCCTCTTTAGGATAAGCAACCACTATCCCAACTTCTCTGAATCTCTTATCTAGTTCGTCTTTTACCTGTTGTATCAATTCATCCCATTTTGAAATTAATCCAAGATCGGTAATTTTATCTCCGATAATACGGCGTGTTACAATTTGATTATCTTCTCCGATGTTTAGTCTTGTCCTAAAGTCACTTATACTTATCCAAGAAATAGGATAGATGTTATACTGGACTGGATCTGGTCCTAGTCCCTTAATAATAAAATCACCTAAATCTCTATCTTCACTCCTTTGCACAAAAATATATTCAAAACAGATATCAGCCCTGTCTAGAGAGACAAAATGTTCGGTAATATCATAATTGTGGCGATATCCGGATACGCCTTCTTTATAACCATGTTTTACTTTAAACCCATCCAGAATATCCTGGTAAGGTACCTGATTGATAGACTCTACCAGTTTAGAAATCCCTGATAGTTCGTTAAAACGATTATCATGTACGTCTCTTATTTCAATTTTCATAAAAATCCCTAAACAGTCATTTATCTTGACAATCTAACCAGATATTATATACCCGTATTACCTGATCAAAGTCTAACTCCATCTCTTGGAAAGGTGTTTCTCCTAGTCCATAAGAGATATAGATAAGAGTACCTAGATTACTTTCTGCACTTTTAGCTAATTCGTATATCTTTCTTTTATCCTTTTCTATCTTAAACTCAAACAGATAGTGTTTGGTTTCAGGAGCATTTTGTTTGACCTCAATACTAACATCAGCGTCAACAATACTTCGATGATCTTTAAGGTCTTGTTCTAATTGCTTAATTAAGTCCATGATATACTCCTAATTTAGATATTTGCCAAGATGTTATCAGTCCCTATAGAGGCTCCAATAGCTTCTAGGTATGCTTTAAATATATTCATTTCTGGGGTCCTTAAGGTTTACACTTTAATCCCTTTCTTTTCAAGGATATCTAACCATAGTCCCTTTCTTTCTTCAGGTACATTGATATCTATTTTACTTTTCTTTTCCTCGTTTGGGGTTTTTCCATAAAAGAGAACCGATAATACTTGTGTAGATTTATCTATTACAGCAATGATCATCCCGTTATATACTTTATCATTATACCCATCAGAGTAAAGACGAACATCAATTGGGTATGGACCATCGCAACAGGATCCTACTGATCCCTCTTTGATGATATCGTATAATAACTTTTCTTTCGGTGACATCTTTGACACTTCCGTGATTTCATTTCCTATTAAACCATGTTCATGCAAAAAGTCAACAATGACCTTATCTTGTTCCTGATAATGTCTATTGATAACAGTTGTATGACGATCGCTAGAGAAGTCGGTTTCTACATAAACGTTAACCACGTAATACTCTTCTATTTTGGTTACAACTACCCGAATGTTAGCTAAAGCAAAATTAACATACTGATAGATTGGGTTATATTCATAGTACTCGTATCGGATATTCATGGAGATTTCATTACCATTCTTCCCCGTATAAATCCTAAACCCGCTTTTTTCATATGCCTTTATCTTTTCCAAGAGTTCGATTATCTTCGTGTTATCATAATGCATCTTTTTAATTCTAGCACATATATCAGCATAATCAGTCATAAATCCCTCCTTAAAGGATTAGTACTCACACATTTTCCTTATTTCGATGTTCTTTTCTTTAAGTAGATTAAGCCATAGAGATCTTCTTTTTTCATCAACCTCTATAACCCAATCTATCTCTTTAACCACCTCTGGTGACAGAGCTAATCTACCTGTTCCTTTGGCATGTAAGATGAGTTTATCTTTCTCTAACTCTGCTACGAGAGATAGATTATAATACGTTATTAAAAAGATACCTTTTAGATTTTCATATTGAAGAAGATAGTATAACTCTAATTCTTGGTGAGTCATGTCGTAGACATATTTGTAGACAGGCTCATCTGGAATACATCCACATTTCTCTATTAAAAGGTACATGTCTTCATTAGTAAGTACTTTTATCCTACTAATGACAATCTTTTCTATATTCTCACCTAGTTCAGTACTTATCGATAATTCTATATGGAAACTATTATAATACTCTATTTCTATAGAGATTGAATACAATAAATAATCTAATTCGGCTAAGTAAATATCCCATGTTGTTTTGTTTTCTATTCTTTCCGTCTTAACGACATATTTCTCGTTTTCTTCATACTCTGTTATTTTCTTATAAATGTTGGTTAATTTATATACTTTATCTAACTCCAGTAATTCTCTCATTATAGCCTTAGAAAGAGAATACTCATTCTCTTCATGCATCATAGCTAGTTGATCAATATAGTACTGATCTCTAGGATTCATCATTAACCCCCTTTACTAAATAAATCATACAAAGCTTTTAAGAAATTATCCCAGACAAAATAACCTTTATTCGTCTTTTCGGTAACAGGATCTACCTGAGGGACATAGATATCAAAAGTATAGTCATGCTCGGGCACAATGCCCTTAAAATGCATATTACCATGGAAGAAATAACCCCCGTCTTTTTTGATAGTAATGGTGCCATCTCTATCATTTCCTCTGATAAGGCTATTTACTTCGATCATTCCTGGATAGGCTTTTATATCTCCTACGCCTCTACAATTTTCACTCAAGAAAGTCAGAAGAGTAGCGAGTTCCTTTTCGCTCTCTGAACCTTCATTTCTGACATAGAAATTTAAGTTACTGCACCATTTTTCATAATTCTCACGTTTGCTCATAATCCCCTCTTCATTCTTGATTATTGATTTGTCTAAGTATCTTGTCTAGAGTATAGATAAAGAATCTTTCATCTACACCTGGAATATGTTTACCTACTGTTTGCTTTAGATGGTTAACCAACACAGCCGAGATAATAGGTAGATCGTTTTCTTCGATCTGATATGTCGTGTTCATAGTTGAAATACTCTGTTTACTTTGAAAAATAGATTTTATCCCGTTTAGGATATTGACTTTAGGATGAAATTTATTATCCTTGATATCTACTGTGTTTATAGCCTCTTTCACATAGAGAGGAAATACTTTTCTAAGTACAGGTAGCCATTTTTCAGTATCCTCAATAACGGTGTGTACGATCTCATCGTGATAATTCTTATATCTTTTAAACACATAGATAAGTATAAACTTACCTTCATAGGTACCCAAGTATAATGGTCCTTCATGATGAACCCCTCCTCCTCTAACGACATCATCGTCATCTGTAGGTACCCAGTAGGTTGCCATAACAACACCTGAATCATGGGTAGGAGTAATGGTCAAATCTTCTCCTTCATAGGAGAGCATATCGAAAAAGAAATTTTCGTATTTCCAAGATGATTGATTTAAATCAATCTTTTCAAGTACTTCTTTAAATGTCATATCTATTCATCCTTCACAAAAAGTTAATAGACCACCTGGTCTATGTATATAATATATATCTGATTCTAATTAGACTGAAGTATCTAAAAACTTTTAGACATTTTCATCTTTTTAATATCTGGTTTTTCCTTTAATAATCCTCGGTAGTATCGGGGGTTTATCCTATATTCTCTCTATATCGTTATCCTAATCTTATAGTATAGCAATGACACTCATTTTTGATACATTTCTGACTCATTTTACAGATGAGTAAAGAGAGGATTTATGACGATATGTTAAGATACACCTGTACCTCTATCCCGCTCTTTAATTATCCAGTAATACATACAGATACAGGCAGGGCGCCGTGAGAGCAGCCCAGCCAAGTGTAAGGAAACGGAGCGAGGATGAGGTACCAAAAGGTGTATCATTTGACTATGAATTTAAAAGAGTTAACTATGATAAAACCATATTACGTAGATATTAGTTCAGGTGAAGTATTACCTGAACCTGAACATAATACAATTCTAATAGATCCGAATAGAGATATAGTAAATTATAACAATTCTGTTTCTTTTGAAAACAGAATAACAAGTATTGACTATGATGTTTTGGGTAAATACTGTACAAATGGAATAAAAACAGAGGATTATTTCTTCAATAGACTCATATCTCCTGATGATGTCTACAGAGTAGCATCTGAATCTTGTTATCGTTTTGGAGAAGATCTTTATGTTAATACTGATTTATATACTGTAACTAGATTCTTTGCATTAGAAGACTATATTTCTCTTACTTATGGTAATTATGCTATTATAAGGTTAGATATATTTAACAAGTTAGGTATAGAGGAATTATCTATAGATGAATTTAAAGTACTGATAGGGGAATTTTTACATGCCTTAACTAGAAGAAAATATAATAAAGTACTAGGGTACTGTTATAGTCTTGAATTAGGAGAGTACAAGGATAAAAGGAAAAGAGAAAATTTTAGGTATAGGTTTGTTGATGAAGAAAGATGGCATTGTCATTTACACTTATTCTTGGATTGTAGGGATATGATCCATCTTGACTTCAATGGTAAAAAAGACTGGTTAGCTAGTATAACATCTCTATATGAAGAAGAGATATACGAGCAGTATACAAAGATATTTAAGGTACTGGGTAGATGGAGAATATATGTTCAGAAGAAATGGTTAAGGTATCCTTGTAGACCAGTGATAGATAGTAATTATATTTTACAAAGAAATACAGCTAGACACTGGTTGAGTTACATATGCAAAGAAACTAGGAAAATGGTAGAATACAGACAAAATGTAAAATATGCTAAACTACATCAGAGTAGTCATTTCTGATAGTCTTTGGAGGTAAAAATGGATATTGATGCTAAATATCTAGAAATAGGTGAAAATGATTTTTTGATTGAAGATTACTTAGATAAAGGGGTTCCTTTATTATTAGATAACTTTTACTTGATGTTAGACCATATAAAAAAGAAAGATAGAGATGATCTTCTTAGTTATAGCCAATATAGTCAAGATGATTTGATTAAATACTTGGTTGAAAATGGTAAATTTATTAGAGAAGATAATATCGGAAATATGAGGATCAAGTACAGTGACCTTTCTATGGACTATAGTGAGTATCCTTATTATCTAGAAAATAATCCATGGTACTTAGATCTTAGGCCTTATTATGAAAGCTATACGGGTAATTACCTTAAAGATATATCTGATATACCTGAGAAGAACAAGGGTTTAATATTAAATAGTTTTAATGAATTACGTAATAATAGTCAGAGAGATTATGGAGAAAAAAGTAACAAAAAGCATGTTGTTCTTAGGTATGTGGAGTATGTAAAAGAATACAATATCTCTGACAACGATATTAAAAACTATTTATTACTTTTAGATTTTCATGGAGAGGCATGGGAAATAGCTCGATATGTGTTGGGTAGGAAAAGAATGTCTGAATTGGAGATAGTTTTGCTACAGAAATGGAATAGAGTATTCTAAACCGCCATAGATCCCTCTACCTGCCTCTATACGAGGGCAGGTAGAGGTAATATATATCTTTACAGATCTATCCGGACAGAGATCGATACAGAGCGATCTATGGGGGTATACCAGTCATCTATGGATACATTGGGATCATATTTGAGTCCTGAGACGGTAAACCACTTGGTGATATAGAGATCTCCTTCTTTATCAGCAGTAGGGACTTGTCCTTCTATCGTGTAGATAGGAAAAGGTTTATCTGTATCGATAAGAGGAGAGAGACATTGAAAGGCTCTCTCTTGTACGACAAGTAATCCTTTAAAAGAGACATCGCCTATCTGAGTGATATTGTTATCTACGATATAGTCAATGATCTTCTGTAAAGAAGAATGAATTTTAGGTTTTCTATATTGAATTTGCATAGTGATTAAACCACATTAATGAGTTCATTATTTAGATACTGATAATAACTGGTTCTATGATCTTCAGGTATTACGAAACCAGTGATATCTTCTAGTTCAGTAAAAGATCCTATCTCACAGAAAGAGAGCTTGTCATAAAAGATCTCAATGACATATCGCTCTTTATAGTAGTGGGTAATCTTGACTTCTAGTGGATGACTACCATACTTATCCTTGTAGTGTATACCGGTTTTATCAATATAAACGGATTTGGTATCGAGTTTGTTTAAATGAGTTGTGAGTATTTTGATTTCTTCCAAGAGACGGATATCGTCTCTATCAATGACAAACAACATAAGTGTCCTCTTTGAAATATATTTGGTTTTGAATACATATCAAAGATGTTTATTCTCCTGCTAGTGACTCCCTCTTGAGGGAGGATATCGGTAGGTATCCGAGTGAAAGAAATAATTATTGGTTATCATAGGTGTATATCCTATCAAATCATTTCAGAAAAAAAACTTATCTCTTAAAGGAAGATCGTATCGTTACCGATACTCTCTTGAACGTCGTTACGACAGTAACAGAGTGAAAGAAAAAACGATATAGATGAAATGGTATAGAGTAGCTGTAACTACTCTATACCTATCCTATAAGTAAAGGATATACTCCACAGTCAAGTGGATAATGTCATGTAAATATAGTATCCTGAATTAAGCTATTAAAGAAGCTTTTTGTTCAGGAGTACCATATTTACGCATGTAAGAAAGGACGCTCTTTATCGAACCATCGGAATGTTGCCACTCCTGACGTCGACGAGCATGATCAAAAATACTGGATTGGAACTCCACGGTATCTTGATCTACCTTCTTTTTCATCGTAACAGGGTTATCCAAAAGAATATCCTCTTGTTAGATAGGAACGCCTAACACGCTTACGCGTCATCGGGGATATATGTCTCTAACGCGGCATATATCCCCTTAAGGCTTATTCTAGTCTCAACAGAGACGAATAAGCCGAGGTCCCTACACTCTCAGTGGCGAAAATCACTGGGAGTGTATCCTAAGTATAATATAGGTTTCAAAAAATCTAGAATCAATTAAAATGTTAATTTTAAATGGCCATGATTTCAGACTTTTACTTATTTTAAGTAAAAGTCCTAGGAAGGAATTGTGACGTGTTAGAGAAACAATTCCTCTGATGATATTCTATTTTTTATATAAAAAAAAAAACCATATTCTAAATGGTATGGACTAGCTAGCACCTAGTCCATACTTACCCCGATAAGGATATATTCCAAATTTAATTGGCTTTATGTTCTTCTGTGTAGCTTATACGAGCTGTCTTACAGGATATCTGTCTACATACGGCTGACCCATATAAGGAAAATATCCTCTGTCTGGGGCATATGTAAAATGAGACCTTAGAAAGTTTTCTTGCTTGACTTTCTCAAGTAGAAAGTAGTGTCTTTCTTTTGGACTCATACCAGCCACTTCAAGGGACGTTTGTGTGTCTCTTTCAGCGTCTGCGTATGTATATCTTTTTGTATTGACCATAAATGATCCCATACTAAAGAAGTGGAAATGATGTATGGTGTTGCTGCATCATACATCCCCCTACACTCCCTTTGGTGTAAACCATTGGGAGTGTATCTTCAATATAATATAGGATTGAAATAAAATAGAATCAATATCTCAACTGACGTTGAATGATTCTATTTTATCTCGTTTGCCAAAGGCAAATGAAATATTTTAGATTCAATATGAAATATACGAGTCATATGTCCATACACATCCCTTCCGTATAGGAGGAGATGTGTATGGGTTTATGATGTCTATGTTTTGGATAACATACTTCCTATTTCTAGTAGATATCCCTGGGAATGTTCGGTAGGTTCTTGTGTATCTCTGCTATTTGTAACAGCATTGAATGACTCATAATGGTCACTACTCCAATATCCCCAGTTGTGATACTGGTTATCAGAGAGATACAAAGCATACTCCGTATCATCATAGGTATCAACTCCCGTGATAGGATCTACCGTATGCCAATGATTAGATCTCTCTTCTATCTTCCAGTAGTGTCCTATCCTACCATGACCATGAATCAAGGGTTGTGTAGGCTCTATATGGGATACCAATAACTTAGGTAGTCTAGGTGTAACGACATTTTTTCTCTCAACATAGATATCTTCATTATCGAGTATCGCTATAAATGACTGTGGTATAGTAAGATAATACTTTAGAAAATCATTAGAGGTTAGATCTCCTATCGCTACACCATCATCGTCATATCCCTTTTCTAAAGGAGCATCTGAGAAATCTATAAATCTTTTCGATTCATGATACCTAGGGAATAAAGGAATATTCTTAAAGTCTATCCTGATAGCAGTATCAGATATTCTTCTAAAGGATAACCAGTCTTGAATATGAAGATATCCTCCTAGTACTAAAATAATCGTTTTTCCTTTAGTAGAAGGGATAGGTTTAGTCCATTTAGCATTGGGATTATCTTTAATAGCTTTATTATATTTCTCTACTTCTTCTTTACTAAAGAGACTGACATAACACTGATCATAGAGACTACCTTTATCTATCTGGGTATAGATCATGTCTTTTTTGATAGGGATGATGGTGAGTTTCCCTAGTTCTTTAAAAGAGATCAATCCTACTTGATTATCTTTGGACTTTAAGATAGTCTTCATACCGTCTATGATATATATCCCATCTTTAGAGGCATCTGTCATGTGAATATAACCATTAACAATAGAGAGACAGTATTTGTAGTAGTCTAGAGGATCCACAGATTCTTCTTTGATAGATCTCTTTTTCTCTAATAGGAGATTAGGTTTATCTACTAAAGAGAGATCCGCATCAGGAGAAGCTACTTTAGGCACAGGAGTGATTTTATATCCTGCTCGCCAAGCATCAGCATATCTCGCTTTTCTATCAGCGATATCTATTTTATCTTTGCTTTCTTTTAAAGTGATATTACTATTGATCTTTAAGAAATTAGCGAAAGTGATATCAGATCTTTCAAAATCAGATCGATAGGTCTCTAAATCAACTGTAATGACTTTATTGAATATTGAGGTATGGATAAAGAAATAAGCTTTAGAATAGGCTTTAGCAATATCTCTTAAGGTCATATTAAGGATATCGACTTCTAGCCACTTGCCACGTTGTCCTGTAGGTTGAGCTATAGTTCTTTTTAGAGTATATTGATTCATGGTTAGTCCTGAATGATTATAGTCACAACATACTACTGTAAATACCTATCTACTATACCTCTTTTATAGGGTATAGTAGAGAGGATCCATGAAGTAGTATCTATGAAAGGGTATCGAAATTATGAGTTTTTACGTCTATATAGGTAATAGTATATAGCTGTATATCATTTTCTTTTATTCAGGAGAAATACATCATGGGTATGCGTATCCCTCCCCCGTATCAGTTTGACCCTACAGGTGAACTGGTTGCTAACAGAATTGTCAATGAACAGACAGTAGTTACACATCGTAACTTTCAAGATTATCATTTTATCGTCCCTACTTTTGCACCTTTCTTTGAAAAGGGCTTCGCGATCAGGTTTCATGAGACAGGGACTACAACACCTGTACCTCTAGTATTAGGTAAGGATTATTACTTTACCCATCATTTCCAACAGGGATCACTCTCTGTAGCTTCTCCTTTGTATGGTAGTATTACCTTACTTAGAAGGGATATGCAAGGTATTGTGAGTTTTGATTATAATACCTTAGGTGGGGATTGGTTAATAGACGATAGAACTATCTTAAAGATATTGGCTGATAGAATCCACAATCCTAGGGTGACCTATTGGGATCAAGTAGCTGAATTGCCTTATAGATTCCCAGTGACTAATCACGATTGGAATATCAAGGACATGTATGGTAGCAAAGAAATTGTTGCCAGTATCTTGGAAATAGAAAAAGCTATTGTTGTAAAAAGTAATAGCGATTATGAAAGACATATTGCTGATAGAAATAATCCACATGGTACAACCAAGAGACATATCGGGTTAAGTAATGTATTAAATCTGCCTATTCTTCCTATTGATAAGTGGGATGATGAGAGTGACGATTACTACATGACTCCTAGAGGTGTTTATGCTATTATTAATAATGCGGTAAAAGATACCGTAGACAATGACCATAGGGAATTGACTTTATTGAAAGCCCAAGTGAATACTCTGGTGAAAGCAGGTGTATCACAAGAAGTCATTGATAAACTCGTAGATTATTTTAATAATAATCCCATTGGTAATGCGGAAAGGTTAGAAGGTTTTACTGTTAATGACATCTTAGCCAAAGTAAAAACACTGAAAGACTTGAATGCCGCTAAACTAGGTGGTAAGAGCTATGATGAGATCGTATCTGCGGTTAAGATCAGTATCGGTAATACTGGAAGTGGTAGTGGTAATTTAACCGAAGACGAAAAGAAAAAGCTATTTGAAGAGATCAATGATAAAATAAAAGATATTTCTAAGAATAGTGAACTCAATGCCAAGTACTTTAATAGTAAGACCTATGCCCAAGTCATGGATGATGTCAGTAATATAACAGTGGCATCGGCATATACGTTAAATGGCTATCCATTAGAAGGTGTCGTAAATTATACAAAGAGAAGGTTGATTACTGATGTTGCACCTAGAGTAGGATACCCAACTAATATTTTACCTGAAAAAGAAGGTAAGGGTGTGTTGGTACCACTATTAAGCTATCGTATCTTTAAGAAAGCTCCTAAAAACGTAGAAGACTATCTATTATCCGATATCCGGATTAAAGTGACTGGTTTTTCTACTCCTTATAAAGGACCTGGTCTTAGAGGTACCAACATCAGTACTTTTACAGACAAGATCTTTGAAGGATTTACTGAAGTCAATGGCCAGGGTATAGCCGAGAAGTATAATAAAGAACTATCAGCGATAGGACTGGATAATACTTTCTCTATTCGAATGATTACCTCAGACAGAGTACCTAAGATTTACATTTCTAATAGATTCACCACGACTAATAATTATATCTTTAATACTGAGGATATATTAGGTATTAATAATACAGAGTTTGGTGGTATTTATTACAAAATAGAAGATGGTAAAGAGAAAGATCCTAACACGAATGAGATCCTGTATCAAGAAGTTAGTTATTTCATTTATATGCGAAATTCCTATCGAACAGGTACAGTAGAGTTATTGGATAATACCCAATCTAACATCATCATGCCTACCAATGAAGATGTCATTGACTTAGGTAGTAAAGATCTAGATCTAACTAAATATAAGAAGGCTTTACTTAATGTAAATCTATTCTATAATGATACAAATGAATTAGGACATATTGATAGTGGTAGTTCTTATCAGTATCAATTAGATTCTCTTAGAGCTAATGCTGTTAGACAAAATAATAACAACACCAGTGTCAGAGATAAACTTACTGATCTAGAATCACATATAGAAGCTAACAAAGATGCTATTGCTGCACTTGGTAGAGTATCAGGTAAGACTACCTTTAATGGTCAAATTGATTCTGGTATTATGAAATTAAATACGGGTAATTTCTTCAACAGTAACAATATCAACAATATCTCAGAAATCCCTAGTACTCCCACTGCTTTTACAGCGTATACCAATGCTAAATCTATTAAGAAAATAGCTAAAGCTAATAACAAAGTAAAAGTCATACGTGGAGATGAAGTGTACACAGGGGCTGATATTGATACTTTAAATCTTGCTGATGAAAGAATGCTACTTTGGAAAGGCCAAGTGGTCGATAGTAATACTGTCATCTTCCAGTTATAAAAAGGGATAAGACATGTTTCCTTTATTTAAGATTATATTGATCCTAGGAGGATCTCATGCTGAAACCAATTAGATATCCCTTTGACAAATCAGGGAGATCTCCAAATAACTTTATCCAAGATGAACCACATGAACTGATCCCAGGTAGAGAAAGGAGAATCATCGTACCGAGATATATTCCTTTCTACACCCAGTCTGTTATTATTACGGATAAAGCTACCGGAGTTACCTTAACAACAGATGACTATTATGCGGCTGTCTTTAAAGAAACCATACAGAGAGAAGTAGGTAAAGAAGTCTCCTCTATCATTGTTATCACTAATAAAAATGTCTCTGATCAAGTAGCGGTTTCTTATCAGACCGTAGGTGGTCAGTATGCATTGGCTTCTGCTGATGACATTAGACAACTCTTGGTGAATCTTTCTAATGATAGTCGACCTATTGTCTTTGATACGATCATTGGTAAACCGTCTAGATATCCTCCTACTCCGCATATGCATGATATCGGAGATGTCTATGGTTTTGAATATATTGTTTATGCCATAGATAGATTAAGACAAGCGATTCTTTTAGGAGATATCGATAAGTTCCTAGAACTATACCAGTATATCGACCAGAAGGATGATGAGTTATTAAAACTCATCCTGGCTAATAAAGCCAATATCGCAATTAATGCTAAGAATATCAACGTTGTCCAAGATAACTTAGATGATCTCAGACTAAAGATCTATGGCACTAAGGATAAGAGTGCGACCAAGGTCATTGGTTCCTTCATGCCTCCTTCTAAAAGACCTGGTAATCTTGTCTCTTGGGATGAGGAGAATCATGGTTACTATGTAGGTCATGCCAACACTTCTGGTGGTACGGATATCTATGTTGATAATGTAGAAGGGACTGATATTCCTTTAGACGTTGATAAAACCCACGGCTATACTCCTGAGAAAGCTTTTAAGACACTCACCTTTGCTATTGATCAACATAGAGAAACCAATGGTCAATTGACTTTTTACTTAAGAGGTAAACAAGAACATCGTTTGCCTTACAATTTAGATTGGTCTTTGAAAGCACAACAAGCGATAGGGTTTTCTACTTATCAAACTGATAAAGGGATTACTTTAAAAGGACAAGCTTTATCAAGGATTTATTCTCTAGATGGATTACAGTCCTTTATGAAAGACGGTGCTGCTACTTTGTATCTAGCCTCTACCATTGATCCCCAAGATAAAGATGGATATGGCTTTGCCAAGATGAATACCCCTCTCTTTAACCAATACTCTAATCTTTATCAATCTCATCTGAGGTTTGATGATCTTAAAGTTGTGGTAAGAGAGTGGAATGGCAATGATATCTTAAAGAGAATAGAAGCCTCTAATCAGTTAGATGATCCTACTAAAGATAAAGCTAAATTAAGATATACCAAAGCCAATAGTTCTATCTTTGGTAACTGTAGAACAACATTTAGAAATACGAGACTTATTACCTCGGTACAGAATAGGGATAATGATGTTTTCCATTCTCTCTTTAGTGGTGAACAATTTATCTCTTTCTATAATGTCAACTATATCTCTGGTAAGATCTGGGATCTAGAATTCTCACCTGAAGCCAAATCTGGTCTCTATATCGAAGACCAGGAATTACTCTTTGTAGATGACGGTACTCAGTGTACAGAGCCTACTCCTAGTAGTCAGTCTTTTGCTTATTTGATTGACCATCTGGATTTTGGTGATAGTCATAATCACTGGACCAATATCCTAACAGAGGCAAGACCGGATTACTCTGGTCAGGATGTGTTGTTCTTGTCAGAAGGATACATGACTGGACAAGTCATCTGTGATCCGTATAAACTCAATCCTAAAGGTGATACTTCAGGAAAAGGTGGTAATAACACGAATACGGATTCTTCTATCGGTATACCCTTTAGAGACAGAACAGGTAGTATCTGGATCAGACGTCGCAATGATGATAATACAGGAGATGTCTTTGTTAAAGTCTATCCTGCTATTTGGCAAGGGGATGCAGAACTCCCTGTAACTACCAAGATCCAAGGTCTATCTAAAGTAAACTTAGCTTATCAGGTAGTAGAGAAAGATGTCGTATCGACTTATAATGATATCGATAAGAAATCATTAAGAGAATCTTTCTTTGCCTATGATGATAGAGAGAGTTATATTGACCAAATTTGGCCAGCCGTATGGCAGGATCTAGAAGGATTCCTACCCAAAGCTCCGTTCAATAAAAATAAACCTTTTATCAAGGCTTATGTAACTTACAACAAAGCCAATAAAAAGTATTTTATTGAAACCATTGATAAAAAGGTCAAGAGGGTACTCTATCCTGCTCAGTTTGAACCTGGTCGTGCTTTGAACAATACATACACGTACGCACGTACAGCCCAACACGCTCAGGATTACTATAACAATCCTAACAATGGTGGCGCTAACAAAGAGACCATTGAGTATGATCCGTCTACGACACCTAGTACATACAGAATAAATTCTGTTACTACCAAGTGGGAAATGAATGGTACTATACCGGCTTATTACCGTATTGCCAAGATAGAAAAAGACGGTGTGCTCTTCTCTGAGACGAGATCTGAATACATGCAGTATAAAGATCCAGTTAACCAAGACGTCTTTGGTGATGGTGGATATCCCAGACCTACGGTGGGTAGTAATGGTAATGTTACTTGGGACTACGGTACATTTGTTCATTATAAACAAATTAATCAGGTACCTAATTACACCCCTATTGGTTATAAACATCCGCAAAGGAGAGGGTCAGAAGGATACTTTAGTAATGGTATTGTAATAGGATCTAATAATACCTTCTTTATAGATCCTTATATCCTGGTCTCTAAAGAAGATTTGTTACCGGATTACATTATCAAGAGAACAAACACTATACCTACAAATACCACAGAGAATAATCCTTATAAACTATTTGTTAATAAAGAAGGTAATATCGTATCTTTTGTTAGTAGTGATCCTAGCAATACGACAGACAGACAGTATCATGTTCCTGTCCTTTGCTTTAAACCAGGTACACCTGCTGCTACTTTGGGTGTCAACAACGCCTATGAGGAAAGAACCAATAATGGTGCCACGAGAGTAGATCATGATAAGTTCACCGCTCAAGTAGCACTGAACGCTCAGTACAACGATCTTGGTAAACCAGATAGTGTTGTCTATAAAGACAAGTACGAAAACAACTATGAACCAAATAGAAGTCAGATTGACTACTATAAACGGTTCTTTACACCGATTAGTGAGTATCATAGTACAATGACTGATAACTTTAACAGATATATGTTTGACTATCAGTATCGTTACTACTATGCGGTGTTGCCATTATCAGGTACAGCAGAGTACTTTGCTTTTGATGATACCAAGATTGATCCTAAAGGATATCTGGTACTGGAGTATAGATTGGTACCAATGTTTAACGAAGCTAATAAGACTATACTTACTGTTATGTCTTATGTCACAGACATCGTTAAAGTCATGCCTGCGGATATCCCGGCTACTGCTAATATCTACTATACCATCCCAGTTACACCTGGACAAGGTAGAGTATTGCCTGGTGCTAGAGGGCTCTTGAATAGAATCATTAGAGGCATGAGTAATAGAAATAGTACTTATAGCTCTCTCAATGTACTCTGTTCGCCTTTCTACAGAAACTAAAATGTCATCTATCCTACTACACTCCTGTCAGAGGGAGTGTAGTAGGATCTATGCACTATAAGTATATATTGACTAAATTATAGATTTAAAGGAAAGAAAAGATATGGGTAACTCCAGGGTAGTATACTTAAAAACCACTGAATCCTGCAATCTCTCTTGTAAACACTGTTTTACTGGAGGGAGTAAACCACCTAGATATTTTTGGAATGATGAAAAACTTAAAGATTGGATCACCAGAGTAACGGATTATTTCAAAGAAGATAATTTCCACTTTGAGTTCCATGGTGGAGAGCCTATGCTTATTCCTACAAAGAGAATAAGGGATATGGCTGAACATATAAAAGAGATTAGGAAAAAAGAAGACAGGTATATGTCTATTGGAATATGCACCAATCTCGTTTATAAACTCAATGATGAAAAAATAGACTTTCTCTGTAATGTCATCGATGGGGCTGGTACTTCTTGGGATCCTTCCATACGTTTTGCTAATGATAACCAGTTTAATCTCTGGAAGCAGAATGTAAAGACATTACAAAATCATGGATTAGACTTAGGAGTCATGATCTCCGTATCTAAATCTCTTGTGGATATGAATCAGGAAGATGTAATTAAGTTCATTAGGGATATGGGATTTAGCAGTGTACACTTTGAAAGAATATCATTACAAGGTAATGCTACTGAAAACTTAGATCTATTTCCTACCAATAAAGAAATCCAGAAATGGTATCTGGATATGCATGAAGCTACCGAGAAACTCAATGCTAGAAATTGGTTTGTCAATAGAACTTTAGAAGATGTCTATACCAAGTTCGAGCATTCTGTAATGTGTTCTGGTACCTTCTGTCGAGATTGTAATGAAACTTTATTTACCGTGAATGCTTCTGGTTCTATTGGAGCATGTCCTAATAGTGCTCCTTATGACTATTTTGGTCATATTAACCAATCCATAGAAGATCTTATCGTTTCTAGTAGGAGGTTAGATCTCATTGTCAAAGAAAGAGAAAGAAATCCTAATTGTTATCAATGTCCTGTATTTCAGTACTGTGGTAGTGATTGTCATAAACTCGAGTGGGATGAATCAGCAGGATATCCTACCTGTCCAGCACCTAAACAACTCATGATGAAACTTAAAGAAGAAAAGAATATCCGAACAGAAAAAAGATTAAAAGAGATAAAAGAACAATATGGTGACAATTTAGCCCGTATACCTTTGAAATACGTGCCTAAAAAGACTCCCGAACAGATCCAGGCTACTCATGCTTCTAATGGTATATCTGTTCCTTTCCCTAATTAAAAAGGAGAATCTATCATGCCAGATCCTATCAGTACGATCATTGGACACCCATTTGACGGTAAACAAGGTAGTAAATGTCACTCCAATGCTTTTAGTAATCAAACGGCTACTATCCCTGAAAGAGATCCTACCCCTTATACCCCTACCCAAGGTATTAACAAGATCAAGGATTTACCAATTAATGCCGTTATTCATAAAGACGTTAGATATTATCAAGACTTTATTCAAGGTACATTGAGTAATGCTGGTCAATTATTCATTGGAGATGATATCACGGTAGAGCAGATTGAAAGAATTATTAACTTAGCTTTTTGGTATCTGTATAATCCAAGAAGAAATAGAAAACTAGATCGCAGTAAAGATACTGAAAGTCAGTCATTTGAAGTACCTAAGACTCCATTGGGTAATATAACCACTATCCCTGATGATAAGAAAGATTTTCGTTATCGTGAGGATAACTATGCCTTCTTAGGTAAGTTCCCGGTATATGACCAGACAGAAGTCTTAAAACCAGAGTTTAGAAAAGAGATGTCTGCTGGTAAAAATGTCAGTTTAGACGGTACTGGTTTAGAAGCTGCTGATAATGATTTTACTAATGATACTTACAATAACTGGACTACTTTAAGAACAACATGGTTAGAATATAACTCTTTAGCTACCAGACCTAAACTCGCTTCTATTGAAGGATCTTTTTTGTGGATTGATAAAGAACATTCTGCGCCGCTGGCGTCTTCTTACAATGCTGGTAAATACGATACTTTCCCAGCTAATGGTTTAACATTCCAATATAAACCTATCAGTGCGGATGATTTAGTAAGAACTATCAAAGTGGTTGCTAAGATGTATGCATCTATGATGATGGCTGAGTACTATCGTCAAAATAAACAAGAGAAGAAGTTTGTTGATAAATTCTTTTTGAATACTGGTGTCAAAGATACTAAAGACAGTGCTTATACTAAAACCGTACAGGCTATAGATGAGTACCGAGTAGAAAATACAGATAGTAAAAGAGACGTGATTCCGGGAGAAGAAATATCATTACAGAAGTTATTCTCTTTGGTACTTGATGTAAGCAATATTATCTATAGTAAAATCACTACTCCGAATGATGAAACAAACAGGGTAGACCTGAAATCCTGTCACTCTAGTTGTCATAGTTCAGGTGGTGGATGTCATAGTAACAGTTGTCACTCCAGGAGTAATTGCCATCAACAGTATAACCCCATCTATGAACCAGGATGCCATGGCATATATAATCCAGTATGCCATCAGAACGGTGGATGTCACGTGAGTAACCCTGGTGGTGGCGGTGGTGGATGTCATAAATCCTGTTATAGAAGTAATGTTGATTATAATAACAAGTATAACTGATGAATATCACACCAAAAATAAATATAAAGCCAGATAACTCCATCTCTTCTGGCTTTTATGATAATATCATTATTTCTTCAAGGAAATTTGCTCCTTCTGCTATCTCGGATAACGAAATCATAGCAGAAGGATATTCTTCTCTGGAAGAACTCATAGAGACTTATGGTTCTCTTAATAACTTCTTTTTAAATATCTACAATAGAGATAAAAAATATACGTTGATCCTAGATAGATATACCTACGTTATATTCTTTATCTCTTATATGAAGTCTATATTTACATATATAAATCCTTCTTTATTGTATATTATTTATAGACTTCTTATAAATCAAGAAAAAATAAATTCTTTCCTTTTACAAAGTGAATACAATTCAAATGTGATAGATAAGTTTAATAATCTTAATCAATTTGAACTTTATCTAAATGACCCTATGTCTAAGGAAGAATTTAATACTCTTATCGATAGTTGTGATTCTATTCCTTTCTTCTCTGAACTGAGTATTTTAAATATTCCATTTGAATTTAAGCTAATGAAATATTTCTCAGGTAAATATAACAGCTTATTTGAGTATGGACTTTCTAATCAGGTAGAAAGATGTGTACTGGATTCATTAGTAAAAGAGTTACAGAGTTTAAGGAAAAGATATTACCAATATATATTTCCTTATAACCATATTGGATATGATAGAGTAGAAGAAGATGTACTTGATAGAACCAAAGATCCAGACTATACTTTATTAGATCCTGATCTAGGTAAATTCGATCTAGAAAAAGAAGGAATAAATGGATATACTCTGGATAGACTAGTGGATGTTATGTCTTTCTTATACAGTCAGATGGATATATATAATATCAAAGAAGTAGCGGAATATATCAAAAGAGAAGATTATATTGGTTTAATCAATAATCATTTATCTTTCTTGATAAATATCTTTACAGATAGATCCCCTATGGGAATCTCTTTTAATAAGCTACTGCTCCTGTATATAGAGAGAAAGAAAGATGAGCAAGATTTTTTTGAGCTCTATGCTATTAGAGATTAAGAGGTAAAACATGATATCTAAAGAATATACTGTAGACGATGAGACTAACATCATAAAAACGATAGCTCCTATCCCAGGAGATGTCATGAAAGAATACTTCAGAAACAACAATACTGTTTTTGTCGTAGATGCTGAAGGATCTCATCTACAAGGATTAAAACTCCTTACTTATCTTACCAATGTAGCTTTGCCTATAGAGATTACTTTCTCTCCTCATTTCCCATTTGAGAAGTTTGATGAACTCATGTATGGGTATATGAAACAAGATAACATGATAAAATCCCAAGTACTAAGAGACTACATGGGATATATTATCTTAAGTTATATTGGTTATGAAAAAGAAGATATCCCTCTTGAGATAGCTGTTCCTTATGAATACATAGATGGTTTTATCTATAACCATCAAGAAGAGCTAAGTAAATGGGTAACATTCCTAGACAGTACTGAAGTATTGACTTACTACATTGATGAAAAATTTGCTAACATGGTAGATATGGAAAAGTATCCGGTTATTGATGATGATACTTATGTTGGGGTGAATATCGCTAATCTTTATCTATCCCAATTGTTTGTCAATCTTTATCAAACAGCAGATAGAAATATAGGACAACAATATCTCTTTATCCAGCAAGCAACGAGATACATATTTGGCAACTCTTCTATCTATAACTACATCAATCAGCGTTTTAACCCTATTTCTATCATATCCAGTGTGTTACTAGGGGGTATGATGAGATATGGTCATATGAACCCTGGTGAGAGCTATAATGAGTTCGAAGAGAGAGTGATTCAAACAACCAGTAACATAGCTAACAAGTATTATCAAGAACCTAAGTTTGGTGAAGGTAAAGATAATATTAAAATTAAAGTTTATTGAAGCCTTTAAAGAAAGAAAACATCCTCTTGAGAGAGACTCTGTGAAGAGTCGAACGAAAGAAAACAAAGAAGTCATATGTCCCTACTACTCCTTTAGATAGGAGTAGTAGGGATGTGTGATGTGATCAAGTTGTTTATTAAACAATAGTAAATATTTCTAACAACGTCTTTAACCAGTCATCATTTACTGGATCAAAGTCTTCACTGAATTTATTTATTTCCCTATGGACTCTGTTATACTCAGTGTAGAACAACTCTAGATACTTGTTAACAATATCCCGACCTAAGTAATTCACTAGTTTTTCTTTAGTGCCATTAAAGGTAAAGGTAATACCTAAACTCTTCACTCCCAAGAATACCGTCATATCGACATCCTGAACCCCTCCTCCAACACCATCGCGGACATCAATCATTGGGTCTTCTAGTCTAATGAGATAATGGCTATCTTCTAAATAGAAGTGATCACAGACTTTATCTAGTCCTTCACCTCTGTATTCTTTCCAGTCATCTTTACGTTCATTGATCTGTTTAAAGATCGTATCGATGTTGTACAAAGCACAAATGACTTTGTAGGATTTGATATCGTCATTGCCGATATGGATATTTACCATAGACATGTTCATACTCCTAAAGCTTTCTTAATACTTAAACTCAAATAGTTTTCTTTTATAAATAATAGATCTATTAAAGAATGAATAGGTATTATCTCTCGAAGAGCATCAGATGCTCCTCGGATATATGGCCTCTCTAGATAGATCCTCGGTATATTATTTAACTGCGATCTCTTTTCTTCAATAAGATCAAGTAGACTCATCCTGTTGTTCTCTAAGGCCTTAATAGTGTGTATCTCTTTAGGTTTATATCCTTTGTTCATCATACATCCTCTTAGTATCAATGACCTGTCTCAGAGAAAATAACCTTGATAGGCATTTTTCCTTTTGGACTTGTATGTATAGATTTATCAGATTCATAAGGAGGATTAATATTAGGAACACGCCAATTAATCCTTTTGTTACGTTTGATAATTCTATATCCTTTATAAATATACCCGTCTGTATGCTGGCAAAGAGATTTTCTTATATCTTTCTTCAATTTACGGCGAAACATACCAAGATTTTTACCATAAAGTTTATGTACTCTTCTGGCTTTTCTTCTTTCATTCAACATAGATGTTGTATACTTTCTCTTTTTCATGTTTTACCTCTTGTATTTAGTTTGACTATATATTGACTAAAACAATTTTTCATAAAAGGAAATACCCTATATGTCTTTAGCCCAATATAAACCGATCAAAGTCAATCTTGAAAACTGGGATACTTCTCAAGATACAGTTTCTTCTTATCCAATAGACTTAATTATTAAGCCAACAGTAGCTTGTAATTTTAAATGTACTTTTTGTTCTTCTACTTACCTCTCTGATGATAAACAAGATGAATTAGATCTTAGGTACTTGGCTAGGTTCTTTGATCACTATCCTAAAACCAATACTATTATTATCAATGGTGGTGATCCTTTAATGATGTCCCCTGATTATTACTGGAAGATAATCGAAATGCTCGATGAACGCAATATGCATCGTACTACTTTATCTTTCACAACTAATCTTTGGTTATTCTATAAAAACCCAGACAAATGGTCTCCTTTATTCAAAAATAGGAGAGTAGGTGTAGGTACTTCTTTTCAGTATGGAGAAGGTAGACTAAAACACGATCTTACACCTTTTACCGAACAGGAATTCTGGGACGTATCTAATCTCTTTTTAGAGAGAATAGGATACAGACCACCCTTCATTACTGTTATCTCTAAAGAAAACGAGGATACGGTATTAAAGACAGTAGAACTCGCAAAGGAAATGGATGTCGTAGCTAAAATAAACTACTTGAATGCCTCTGGTCCAGCCGTACAGTTTAAAAACATTACCCAGGGATCAGAAAACGAGATGTATGTGCAAGCTGATATGTATGCCAAGTATATCGAGATATATGAAGCTGGACTCATGCCATGGGAATATAACACCATGCAGTTTATAGATAAATTAAATAAAAATGGTGCTACTTGCCCACTAGCCAGGGATTGTGGTTCTGGTATTCGGGTGTTACAACCCAACGGGGCTTACTTCTCCTGTGGTGGTTTTGGTGATGATAATCGATATCACTTATCCTTTAGAGAAGATATGTTAAGTGAAGCACCTATAGATCCTTTAAATAAACAGGAACTACTCAGTATGCATGATGGTTGTTTTACTTGTCCTATGTTTGAGATCTGTAATGGTTGTAAAAAGACTATTTCAGATACTAAACGATTAGGTCTAGTAAAATATCATTGTGATCGAATGCATGAGATCATGGATAGGTTGTTAGAGATAACTCAAATAGAACATAACAAACATCCTGGTTCCCTTACTTATAATAAGGATTTAAGAAAGCATGTTTTAAACAACATGAATAATAAACAATTAACAGCATTAGCACACTGTAGTGTATAATCTACATCTATAAATAAGAAATGACAATTCTGTCATCACCTATACATAGGACTTTATTTATGTCGCTTTCTATTGAAGAAATTGCTAAGGTATGTCATGAAGCCAATCGTGCCTACTGTAAGGCTCTGGGAGACGATTCTCAGCTACCCTGGGAGGAAGCTCCTCAGTGGGTCAGGACAAGCGCTATAAACGGCGTACGCTTCCATTTAGACAATCCTAATGCTGGTCCCTCTGGCAGTCATGAAAACTGGCTGAAAGAAAAAGAAAAAGAGGGCTGGAAATATGGAGAAGTCAAGGATCCTGAAAAGAAAGAACATCCTTGCTATGTTCCTTATGATCAATTACCTAAAGAGCAACAAGCTAAGGATTACATCTTTACAGCCATCGTCAAATCCTTGTCTAGTCTTTGAGATGTCTGTAGACTCCCTACGTTCGTTTACCTCGATAGTTAAGACTCTTTCTAGTATGTAATATCTAGAAAATACAATGCAACGTCCTCTCTACACTCCCTCCTCTATGGAAGGGGTGTAGAGGGACTTATGTTGCTTATTCTTCATAATTAAAATTAATTTCTTCCAATAAAGTCTTCGCTGATAATTGATACAATTCAAAAATAGCGTATAATATAAATTTTAATGCCTCCATTCCTTCTTTATCTTTTTCTTTATTTATTTCTATTTGTTTTCTATTTAAAAAATCTATAATAATAATTAATTCTATTTTATCTTCTTTAGAATGAATAGATACTTGATAATGTGTGTTAGTAGAAGAAATTAAATCTACATTAGTTTCATGTATAATATTTTTATTCTCTACTTTAGAAAAAGATATCTTATTATAAATAACCGATTTGTAATTATTTATAGCTTCATTTAGAGTATGTCTAAGTAAGATATTCATGTGTTGAATACATACCTTGTTAACCATCTCTTCTGGTACATCCACGTATGTCTCTGTTTCACCATTTAAACAAAGATTGGTTTCTTTAAGTTTCATAGAGTGCTCCTTAAACCTTAGTTACATTTGTAACATGTGCTCACTGTACACACCTTTCTCTATTTCTCTTATCTTGTAAAAGAAAGTAGAGACTCTTTGATATAAATCTTTATCTGCTAATTTATTAACGATTGTAGATTCATCTCTTATTCCATTTTCTTTATTATTAATATATAAAGCTTTATTATTAATATACAAAGATAATACAATACTATTATATTTAATTTTTTTAGTTATGGTAATATGAATTTCTTTATTATCATAATAAGCTAATTTATATTTAATTAAATTCCTATCGTGATATAATTCTGTTATTATATTTCTAATGAATTCAGGGTTGTGATAAAGATCTTTATTATCCAGATACTTTTCTATTTCATTAACTAATTTATTCATATCTATCTCCCATATCTCCATAGGAATGAGTACAAAGACCCATCTCCTATGAAAATAATTTAAGTTTTGTTCAGATGTTTTCATTTATCTTTGCTTTGAGTTTATCCGTGATATGCTGGATAATCTCAGGATCATTTGTGACAAAGTAAATACGATCAAAGTCGTCTTTGTCTTTAAAAGTAACAGGGTACTTCCACTTGAGAGTTACATGCAGGTAATCATTATGTCTTTCCCATTCAACACGGATATCTTTTTTCGCTTTTTCAGAAGAGAAATATCCATCTAAGATGTTGGTTGGTTGTTCATATCTGACTCCATTTATCGTAGTGAAAGATCCTAGATAATAATCAAATCGGTCAATGACATATTGACCGATATTACCGACGATACTTTCCCCTTTCTGGATACACATTTCTCTTACTTCTATGTTGTCATAGTTCATTGCGACGCCTCCTTTAGATAATACGTTTGATTACATCACGGATACTCTCTTCTATATCTCCAATTAACTCAAGGTCTGCGATAGCCATATTGAAGCGATTATGGTGAGTAATCTTCTTACCTTCCAGGTCTTCTATCTCTTGATAAGAGACATTTAAATAGAGAATTTCACCATCGTGGGAGTTTCCTTTCTTGATATATCCAATTGAACTTTGTTCATCTTTAATTATCTTTTCTCCATTGTCAAGATTGGAGAAAGAGAGATTTTTGACGTTATAGAGAATAGTCTTTACTTTATTAAAGAGATAGACTCGAATAGAATCTTCTCCTTGTTCCAGTGATCCTATTTTCAGATTACGGATACCGACTTTCTTATTGATTTTGTTTTTATAAAATTCGCTATAGTTGAATTGAGGATGATCGTATTCTGACATTTCTTTCTCCTTAGATTCTTTTTCTTTAGATTCAATATAATCGCTATGCTTATCTACCAATACCCTAATAACAGCATCGAGTTCTTCTTTCTCCTCGGGATTACGGGCGTTATTAAAGTAAACGTCAAGTATAACTTTATTATCTTGGGTATATCGAACACGGTAGTTATGTTGAAAAGTAAATTTAGGGGTATCTATCGTAATAACAATTTCGAAATTATCCTGAATAAACTTTACTTCGTCTACTCGGCTAAGAATATTCTCAGGATAGATATTTCTTTTTATTGATAATTATCCGTCTTTCTTTACTTCAGTACGGGTTACTAAATCTAAAATTTCTCTAAACATGTTTAAGTCTCCTATTCAGATGTTAAAGGATAATTTATTTCGCCAACTACGGAGACGATTACAATCACGTTGGTAATCTTCGCCAGGAGAAGGTTTCAATATGATCTTATTTTTATAGTTAGTGCTACTTTCATCGAGACAAATATAAGCTTCTATATCTGTTTCGGTTGTTTTGACACTTATTTTAACAGTCAGTCCTTCTTTGACAGATGTCAAAGTGTAGATTCTTTCTGTTGATGTGATTGCGTTTTCCAATGAGAATTTGCTGTATTGTTTATAATCGGTATCTTCTAAAGTCTCTGCTTCTTTATGGAAGATGTGGCTAAGGTCATATGCCCGTAATAGAATATTAATAAAATTTACCCAATCTTTATCTTCAACGATACTACCGTTATCAGATGTCAATATCATACATCCTCTCCTTACACCTTGACTTGGTGTATGATTTGGGTAATAATTTCTCTTACTTTATCCAGGTATTCTGTATTACTATCATAGATCAGTTTAAAGACCGTAATCCTCTCCAACATTTTTTCTTTTGGAACATAACCTCCCAGTCTCCTATACCCCAATTCAATTTTCTCAGGAGTTACCCTATAGGTAATATAGACATGATTATATTGGGTATCATTAAGAAATGGAAGAGTTTTATATAAAGTAATCTCTAAATCTGCTTTATAAGGATACTCTATTTTTATCTTCGTTTTCTTACCTACTTCAGCCATTCTTAATAAATCTTTCAGAAGTAGCTCGGGATAGTATACCTCGGCATTCTCATCTTCTCGAGTATCTTTTTCAATAATGACTTTCATAAATCCTCTAAGCAACTAACAGCCACTTGTTTGTATGTATCTTTAAACTTATCCAGATACAGCTTATCCTTTTCTTTATCTCCTACGAAGGAAATGAATTCTTCTGATTTAATTTCTGGTTTTGCAGAGTACGCGCCGCGGTTTAACTTAATCTGTCTATAATTCATTTCAAATAATGTTTTAGTATGAAGAGTCAAGGAGACAGAGAGTATCGTTTCCTTGCGATGAGGGTAATCTGGGTTCCCTAATTCAATAGACATCAGGTGACAGTAAGTATAGGAAGTATTTCCACTATTTTTCTTTTCAATAGTAACACATTCTTTACATTGGTCCATTATTTCAAGAGCTGAAGATAGTTTATTTAACAGTTGATCATGGAGATCTTTTCCAGCAAAATCCTCGAAATTAGGTATATTAACAGATGCGATTTTCATAAATCCCTCCTTTGTCAGTGATTACTGATTTTCTTAAAAGTATCCAGGAATGATTCTCTATACAGTTGATCATCTTTACTCTGATAATCCCCTTTAAATTGAATATAATCATCTTTCATAGAAGACTCTCTTTCTCCTGTATAAATAACTGTCTCTATTTCTTTCTTATAAAAAAGATTAAAAGAGGCCTGGCCTTCTAATAGAGATACGGATATTGTTGTCTTTAGTCTTTCTTCACTATTAGAAGGACTATCCTCTAGTTTAGTTACACTTATCTTGTAATGATTTCTATATTCATTTAAAGAGATTCCTTTACTTATATCTACTTTAATTTCACTACTTCTTTGAGTAAATTCTATTAAAAATCCTGCTTTAGATAATTGTTCTTTGATTTCTGATAGATAGATCTCTTCAAGAGATCTATCTTTATCTGCTTTAACACTACCCAATTGTACACTAATGATTTTCATATCTATCCTCCTAATTACATTCGTTTTAGTAACTCTTTTACATGAGTAAAGAGCTCTTCGAAAAGATCTTTATCTTTCTCTTCTAGAGTGATAGTATACTGGATTACACTATCATACTCAACATCATCTTCTATAAGAGGTCTTTTCTCTCTATATAAAAGACAATATTCATCTTTAATGTATTCGACATCAATCTGGATATAATATCCATCTTCTTTATCGATAAAGATATTAAAGTTTCTATTGGAATCAACTTTGATTGCTATACGCTCTTCTGTTGAGGTATCTTTGATAGTTTCTTTTATCTTGTTAAAGAGCATGTCTGGATTGATATATTCGTTCTCTTTAATTTCACTTACTTCAAATTGTTCAATTTTCATGCTAATACTTCCTCTTTCTTTCGTCCAGTCATGATACACTCCTTCTCTCAAGAGAGAATTTCTTTCACTTCACTATGCTTAAGCATAGCTCATTCAAGAGAGAATTTCTTCTTCTTGTGTACCATCTGGATTCTGTTTTACAATAACCAATTGTAAATGGCTTTTACCAATATACCATTGTCCTTTCTTTTCTACGATCTTTCTTTCAAACTCTACTTCCCTTTTTATAGCCTCTTGATCTTTGTTAGTATGTCTTGTTAAGGAGATATGACAGTTGATAACAGGATAGTCTTCTTTCATCCAGACATTCTCGATATTAGGTATCTTGTCTACCTTAGCGACATAATAATATTTATTAGGATGTGGATCTCTGGTTGTAGGTTTGCGATAAAACCGTAAACCACTACTGATTCTGATTCTATCAAAAGACTTGTACCAGGAGAGTAGTTTCATTCTGGTAGCTTCTGTGACTTCTTTCTCCCCATAGCGAATGGTGATATGGGGTTTATTCTTCATCATACAAAACCTTTGTATATCTGGATCATTGACCAGGATATAGGTGTTGTAGATAGGATGTGTTTTCTTAGTCATATGGCATTTACCTTTATGTTGAATAGACCAGACAATAGGTCATTAGTATAATATATATCTCAATTTAGTTAGATTGAGATATATCCTCTTGACGATGGTAGCGCTAGGTACCAGAGGAAAGAAATATATATCTCTAGATATCTAAGTTATATTTAGGTAAATATTCTTTACCCTTTATTCCGTTCTCACTTTATGAAAAAATATACCATTACTTGTTATATCTATCTTCATAAAACCCCCTATATCCCTAGGGTATATTCGTATATTACCAGGGTATTTATTAATACTCCTCCTAATCTTATAATACATTGTAGGGGGGTCTGGGGGTTATGACTAGAATGTAAAATTTAGTTATAATCGGGGGTTATGAACGTATATAAAAATTTTTATATTCATCGTTCTCCCAATGTAAAACAAGTATTGTCCCATAAACAGAGAACCCCACCATGAATAAATCCAAATTAAGTAAATATGTATCTACTTTCATCAGGAAAGTATATCGCAAAAACCAACAACTCAAGGATAGAAAGAATAACCCTATCTTCAAATACACTCCTGTTAAAAAGAGTAAAAAGAGAACATACATGAGCCATGGGGACATAGGAAACTATCTAGATTACTTTAAACTATTAAAGAAAGATAGATTAATGTCTCTTATAGAAATCATGAACTACGAGAGTTTTAAAGATTATTTATACTTAGAAGAACCATTACGGAGATGTCAAGAAGAAATAAACGATATACTAGATCAAGGTTATAGCTTTAAAACCACTAGACTAGATATTTCCTTAACACAAAATGTATCTTTAACAGATCCTAGAAATAGTTATACTTTCTTTAGTGAATTGTTAAGCAAAATAGACAATAATCTAAGGTTTACTGCATTCTCTAAACAATACTTTAAGATCATTGCTGTTATAGAGAAGAGTTTTAAGAAAACAAGTAAATGGCATATGCACTTACAGGTATTTTGGAGAGATGATATTGATTGTGATACCTGGATGATATCTCTAAAAGAATATATAGAATATATAGCTATAGATGGAGATAGAGAAAAAGATAGCAAGGTAGTTAACTGTTGGTGTGTTTTTGATAATAAGACTAAAATAGGTACTGTAGATCAGGATGACTTGGAAAAGAGAAATAAGGTTATATTGTTAATGCGTTACTTGTGTAAATGTAGAGTAACAGTAACTGTAGCTAGGAATATAGAAAAAAGAGGTGGTGTAACTAATGATATATTATACAGAGGTATAGGAAGAGTCCAGTTATTTAGGGTATATCATAGCAGAAATACCTTTGATGATAGTAAGAAATATAGAGAAACACCTTTTATAAGAAACAAAGAGATAAGAGAAGGATCAGAGGGAGCTAAAAAGAAGCTATGTTCCTATAACAGAATCCCTTATAAAGAAGATGTTTTCTTTGAATGTATAAAAATAAGAAAGAAAGAAGAATGTATCTTGGATGAAAAAGGATATTGGGGAGTATTGAATCATTTTAGATACAGAGAACTAGATACGAGTTTTTGTACTAGCGATTGGTTAAAGAGTCTAGACATTACTGAAGAGAGTTTAGAAGATATTAGTGAGTTAGTAGGTAATATGTGTCAGTATCACATTGAAGAACATAGATTACCTGTTTTGTTAGATGTGAATAGATTCGAGTATACAAGTGATAGGGTTGATGAATGGGTGTATGAAGATACAGGTGAGATTATAGGTCACAGTTACTACACTAGTGTTGTCGATAGAGGCGAATATAGATTAGGTAGTAGAGTCTTTTGTTATATACGGAAAATAGAAGGAAAGTGGTATATTGATTATAGTGAGTGTGTCTCATACCACGATAGTAAAAAGGACATGAGTTTGGTATATTACTACTACTTTAGTGAGATAGATTATACCCAGTTAAACAATTATACACAAAACGTATTTAGGAGGTTTTTATGTCATATACCGTAATTCAAGAGCTATTCAAGAGAATAGATATGTTGGATTATGATTACAGTGATGGTACTAGAGCATGGGATGACGATATCTTTACTGAGTTTGGGATAGCTAGAGCATACAAAGAGTATTTAGAAGAATTGAGTAGTGGTTTGACTTGCGGTAAGACAGTATCTAGTTTGGGTAGATTAAGTAGCAGGGATATCTATTCTCCTATGTCTGATATCGCTTTTAAAGAGGCATTAGAGCATAGTGGTGAAGATGAATATTCTCCTATCTTGGGTGGTTGGATACTAGATGGCTTTACAGATAGGGAGTTCTTTGGCAATAGTGTCTATAGTACTACTCGTTGCTTAGAGAGTGGAACCTATATTAAACATTTGTTCTATGCTTATTGGAGTAAGGACAACAGCCATTATTACTTAGATAGCTGGAGTAGAGCATTATACCAAAGAGGAGATATAGATAACAAAGATGTTATTATTCACCACCGAGATTCAGGTAGTATTGACATACAGTCTATAGGTGAAGAGGATTACGAGGTTTTATTTGACTATATGTCTTGTATCAAACTAGATCCTATTGAATATAAAAATATCTTTAAAATCATATCTAAATAGCTCTATAAGACGATATCTGCCACAGACCTATATCCTTACCTATCCTAGATATAGATCGTGCCTTAGACGCTCATTCAGAGCGTTTTAGAGCGATTTACAATGAAAAAGAAGCCATGGGCTCTCTTGAGCGTAGCTGCGCCAGTAGCGGAGTGAAAGAAAATACAGGTCATACATCCTCACTAGGACTCGTTAAAGTCCTAGTGAGGTGATCTACATGGGAGTGTATATAGATATCAGTTTTGTCTGATGACGCCGTGGTAGCCTTGCTTGACCAAGGACTCAATATGAGCATATACCTCAGAGATGAACAGCGGATCTTTGATCGTGTATTTCACGACTTCTTGATCGCGTTCTGAGAGTCTCGCATCACCACGATAAGGGTTGACGGTCATGACGAAAATGAGACTACCATCTTCTTGTTGCAGGACTTTGTATCCATACTCACGGTTGACTTTACGATCTACACAGTAGAAAGCAAAAGTTTTTCTATCCGGATGGAGCTCCAGCATCTGACGACTTTGTTTATCAGTAGGTTGAAGATAGATATGCAGATACTGATCTTCGCCATAGTCAGCGAAATAGTAATCTCTGGTTGCTACTCTCTTGAGATATGCAGTAGTCGCATCAATAGTCGCCAGAGTCGTTGCACGAAGTTCAGCTTCGTCTCGGTATCTCTCTTTTTGGACGGGAAACCCGTCGTCTCCTGTCGAGACATCGCTCTTCGGATCCTCCTTGGGTGCTACAGGTGCGGTGGGTTTCGGAGCGACAGGTGGATCTTGTGGCTTCGGAGGCTCTACCTGAGGTGGTGTTTCCACACGAGGGGGATCTTCGTGATGATCATTCTTCGGTACCTGGACGTTGCCATGAGGGATGTGGCCATGAGCAAAGTAGTCATCGATGATATTCAACAACTCCTCAGCCTGTTCAAAGGAGAGCTCCTTAATACGATCTGGCAGATCATCGATTAAAGCAAGGGTTGCTTTGATGTTTCTTGACATAATTAAAAACCTTTTTTCATGAGGGATGATGCGAGTCCTCTATCAGGATAACTGTATGTCCTCCGTCAGGAGTGTCCTCCGTCAAGAGAACTCGTAAGATGAGTCTATGTCTCTTGAAAGATTATTGCTCAAACATAGTGATCGAGCAGAGCGAGACTCCTTTAGGAAATGAAAGATATCCCCCTCTTGAATGTAGCTACGACAGTAGCGAAGTGAGAGAAAAAAGAAAAAAGCATCATAGTTGACACCCTGATACACCCACCATAGGTGTATCAGGGATGTTTGACGTGTATTTCTTTCACTCCATCTCTAAAGAGACTCCGTTCAAGAGGGATTTATTCATTGTCTCTTGATAGTATTTAGGGAACAATACCGATATCCAGTAATGCATAGCTTCATTTTGATATCTATCACGATTATTAAGATTGATCTCTTTTATCCCAAACAGGTCGGGATTGATGTATTTATAGAGCATCTTGACTTCAGGATTACCATGTCTTCTTAGATAATAAGCTAAGAAATAGTTCTTATAGAGATATAGTTTTCCTGTTTTCCTAGTATCTTTAGACATATAGATATAATTCAAATCTTCATGGAGCTTATCAGGAATAGACAAAATCAGAGTATCCATCCCGTCTTCAGGATAGATATCAAAAATGATCATATTGCCAATACGGCTACCTTTGATAGACTGGGCTTTTTCCAGGATATCCAGAAACTCTCCCATATAAGGATTTTGATTATTTTCTAAATGGGTAGTCAACAAGGGATAATACAGATCAGGACATAGGGGTAAGAGGTGTTTCAGGATATCATTTTCATTTTTGAGCAGAGAAGATATAGGAAAACTACCAGATAAGACTTCATCCGTAGGAGCTGTGATATGAACTAAGATATCCTGATCGAGGATGTCATAAGACGTACGGAAGGGTTTACCCTCTATGACTTTATTATTAGGATCTTTGAGGATAGGGATATATTTATCTATGTCCCTATTAAAAGTAAAACAGTTTAAGAAAGAGAGAAAAGTGAATTGATTGTGCATGAATGGTCTCCTAAGACAGGATATCCCTATACCCTATAGGTGTATAGGGTAAGAGGGACGTGTGACGTTATACGCTCGTTTAGAGGGTACTATCAATGTACTTACATAAGACATTGTGTAATTCGGGAATAGGATTTAAAGTATAGATCCATTCCTTATAGTACTTATGCTCTGGTGGGATGATAATAGATAGATACTTATAGGTATTTTCCATGTAAACACCTATTTGTGTATAGAGTTCAATATGAATAGTACCATCATTCACAGACAGGGTCATATATCCCCTTTGCATCTCGTGTTCAGAGATGATATTGAAGACATGTTTATCCTGGTCATTGGAAGCGATAGGTGCGATAGCCACAGGAGCTCGAAGCGTATTTAATAAGTATCTCCCATCTGGGGAGTCATTGATAGTCTTTGTTAAGAATTCAATATACTTATTGTAGGATTCACGCTCTTGAGTGAATTTATCTATGGTAGCATCAAGATACTGTTTTTTCTTTTCTTCATCACCCTCTGTGAAAAGCACGTGTTTAGAGGAATACAGAGGTTGTTCACAGGGAATAAGTTCCAATTGAGATGTATAACGTTGGGTTTTCATAAAAGTCTCCTAGATAGAAGTGTAGATACAGACTATACTGGGGTGATCCCAGTATAGTCTGTGGTATAATGTATAACTGAATATTCCTTAAATGAGTCCTGAATGGACGTGCAAGACGAGATATACCTCTACCCTATATACTTACCTAGGGTAAGGTGAGATATCGTCTATAGTGAGCTCCTAGACAATATTTAAAGTCTTTTTATAGAGTCTCTTAAGTTTTGGATTACATCCCAACTTAATATGACAATGATAAAGATGAATTATCCATTGTTGATATAGAGGATCTATAGCAGGGATACCGATACGATGGTGTTGATTTTGGGCAGGTGAATCTAGCAAAATACGGATATCATCTCCTATAAAAGAAAGCGTGAATAGTCCTTCTTGATTATCGTAACCAGAACGATAACGATATACCCAAGTAGAAGCTAGGGGATCTGGATCTGAAGGCTGTAAATAAAGGTGATCAAATGTCGAAGTAGTGAGGAAAAGATATTTAAATTCACCACCTATTTCAGATATAATATTTTCAAAGATATACTGGTTTTCTAGATACTGTTTAAATATCTGGGATTGAAGAGAAGTATTTTCATTCATGGTAAAGGCTCCTGTATGTGATTTTAAGACGTCATAGATCATTACCCTACACTGGGTAGGGTAATGGGGATGTGTGACCTGTATGATCGATTTATACGCTTCTAGAAGAGCACATATTCCAAGAGGGGGTGTTGTTTAACGTAATTCATCCAACAATGGTAATCACTGGTATATTCATCAATTACGTATTTGACATAGATATCCCCAGATATGAAGATATAAACTTGATCTTTATAATTGTAGTAGGGATTGATAAAAATAAGAGTACCAGAGATAGGCTTATTGGCATATACTGTCTCTACCTGATACGTCCTGATAGCACTACGTTCCATCTCATCAACAAGTTTGATAGACTTAAGGTTATCCAAGATGTTTACCATCTCGATTTTCTTGTCTTTTAGTAGATCACGGTAATAAGAAAAGAGATGTTTCCTTAATCCAGGTATGAAGTCGAATAAATAAGGAGAATTAGCAATCTCTTTATAGGAGTATTTTTGCTCTTTACCTTCTTCATCATCACTCAGTACCCGGATGATAATACCATCTTCAGCTTCTTTAAAATCAAAGGAAAGACGTTCTCTACCCAGGATATAAGTACCTTTGATGCTTTTGTCTTTGTAGGAACAATTAACATTCTCTATAACGCGAAAATAGGTAGTACCGTCGATCTCCTCGGCAATAAAATCAGTATTTTCAATAAAGTCCAGTATATCAATACTCATTATAGTCTCCTATTTATCTTCTAATTCTAAAGAGAAATCTGAATATAAGGAAGGATAATATTTACCCAAAATAGAGATGTTGTCGAGGATTTCATCCTTAGTAAATACAGCGGATATCTTGGCATCTCTCATCTTAACAGATAGAGAGATGTTCTCTGGATCTATTACGTTCTTTGTGAATTCTACTTTTATTAATTTGTCAATTGGGGATATTGTTTTATTAGTAATCTCCCTATGCATTTGTTTGGTTAGCTCAGCCAGAGATGGATCCATATTGAAAGCCATAGCCAACAAGACGTGACTATCCACGTCTATATTTGAGTACTTTAAAAAAGATAATAAGTTTTCTTTATCTGACATGATATACACTCCTATTAAGAAATATAAATAGTATCCTATCCTTTCCCTCATTTAAGAGGGAAGGATAGGAGTTATGATCACTTTAATGTATCTTCTAGATGGGCTAAATCATCCGGCATGTAGTTCTGTAAAAATGTATATACGGGAGATCCCGTGGTAAGATACGTATTATACGTCTGTTTTAGAAATCCTTCTGTAACCTCTACATTGACTCGTATCCTCTTTTCACCAAGAAGGGTGGCTGGTATCAGATCAATACAAATCTTAGTATTATCACCATAGGGACTTGAATCATGGATAACATAATCCCGACCATGTGGTCTATCCTCCCTTGGACTATCGAAATAGCTAGCCGGAGCATTAGGTATACCTTCTTCAAGGAAATCAATACGAGCAAAGATACGCTGGATATGATTATCGTCGGAGTAGTGTTGTGATGAAGATATTAAAGGATATTGTTTAATATTATCTTTACCAGAGAAACTGTTCCTTAATAACTTTTCCAGATTGGTTAACTCACCCCGATCGGGTAACTTACCCGGTTGGGGAAATTCAGGAGAAGTAGGTTTACAGCCGACTGTGTTCGCTGTGTTTTCCATCCTTTTTTGATAAGAACTATCTCTAACTTCAATGTTCTCTTCCAGATAAGACCTGATAGCATCTAAACGATCTTGGATAGGATATTTATCCTTAGATAAACTACTAGCCAGTACATTTCTAATAAACTGGTCTTTCTCTTCTTGGGTAAAAGTGTATATCATGGTGAAACTCCATATAAAGAATGAATATATTATTTCTTTGCTTTGAGGTTGACATAACGGTCTATATTAGGAAAAGATTTAAGATAATTTATCCATTTTTCATCGTACTTACTGATAATTAGGTTGGTTTTACTATATTCTTCTTTTCCATTTACCGTGAATTTGCCTACAATCAGTAAATCATACTGGTCTTTATGATCAGTAATGATTAAATAACCATCTATATCCATGCGGATATCTTCATTACTGCAGACAGATTTGATAGTATAAACGGGTGAAGGAAAGGACGCAGGCAATGTTTGATTACTATAAAGAAATTCTTCTTTTTGGTTATGAGATAAGATATAATAGAAATATCTATCATCATCCCGTAAACTAGGTGCCCAACCAGGGTCTATCCTAGACTGATGAAAACGTCGTAATAACCAATACCACTCTTCTTCGTCTACTTCATTATTCAGTAAGAGTTCAAATTCAATTGTGTCTAATACTTTATTTTCTTTATTATGGTAATGTTCTTCTTTTACAGTAACTGCGATGTCATTATAGTCGATATGAAAACCTATAGTACATTTCCAGGTATACTCTTCACCGACATAGTCGTATTTACCTAGATATACATTATTTTCATCATCGTCCTCGTATTCTACGTCTTTCCACTGAATCACATTCATAATGCGATCATAGCAAGTTTGCTCAATAGGCTCTTTACCTTTATTAAGCAACTCTATTCTTGTGACGTTAATTTTTGTAAGTTGCATGGTTTACCTCATTAAAAGATCTGGTGCAATATACTTGCCTACTAAGGCATATTTAAGAGTATTGTACTCAGGATGACCTGGAGCAATAGTCTCTTTCTCCTCTTGATTATCACTGATGTAAGTCAAGTGAAAGATAGGAGAGAGTACTTCATACCCAGGGATATTGGGATACTCCTGTTGACAGTTACTATAGTCTATTTGAACAATGACTTGTTTCTCTAAAAACCCATTTCTCCGATAAGAGAGATGGATCTTGTTTTTGTTTGCCATTAATTCAATGTCGTCATAAATCCCGATACTGGCCTTATTGAGAAAGTCCAGTACTTTATCAATAGTAGTCTCAGTGTCCATAAATTATCTCCTTAGAATTGTTTAAATAAATTACATACCTTGGTACGTAGTTCCAGGTATTTGTCTGAATCATCAGAATTGCTTTTTATTACAACCTCTGTATACTTGTTATAGTCATCTTTCAATCTACCAATATCTTTAAAAGCAAACTGGAGAGATGATTCTGTAATCATGAGTCCAAGATCTTTTATGACTTTATCCTCATCATCAAAGAGAAGAATGGATAAAGTACCCTCTGTCACTAGGTCATCACAAGGTGATCTACGAATGACTAAATGATCAACTGGGTATTTATTATCCAGTACCTCTTGCATAAATATCATTGCTTTTTCTTTAATCGATAGAGGTTCTTTTTTATCGCTGACAAGATCTTCTAGTATTTTATTAATCTCATCTACCCTCTTATCATCTTCTTTTAATATTAATTTAAAATTAATGTGGTTGTATTGATTATTAACCGATTTACGATAATGCCATCTATATTCAAAGAACCAAATTACATTATTTAAGATACGGATATCTCCTTTAAAGATGTGTTGATCTTCTTTATAGTCAAAAGTACAGGTATATCCTAATTCTTCATTGTAGGAACATTTACTATGTTTTAATCTCTTAATGGTGAGATTATAGTAAGCTTCTTCAATAGAGGAATGGTTCTTATCCTGAATATTTATACCTACATTAATATATTCTAGATACATTTTTCACCTTCTTTGTTTTATTGATGGTAACATTACCTAAAGCTTTTTCAGCATTGGTTAAGATAGCTTTAGCGAGTTCGTCTTCCCGAGAGAAGTGATATACAAACTCTCTAAGTAACGTAAAATCGCTAAGTCCTGTTTCATTGTCAATAACAGAACTAGAGAGATTATATCTGAGATAAAGATCTTTATCCGAATAGCTAATGTCTATAGAGAGGAAAAAGATATTATCATTATTCCCTGATGTCTCTGTGATACGGAAGATAGATATCCCTTTGCTAGCGCTTTTAGTGATAGTATTGTTATCTGATTTCTTGAACTTCTTAATATAATCCAAGACTAGATTATTGATCTTTTCATCTGTGGTTAATACTTCTTGTGAAGTATGGTTGTATTCAGTAATGATTTGCATTATAGACTCCTTAATTGATGTTAGTACATCCAGACATCTTTGGATGATGTCTGGACATATGACGTTTATAAAACAAACATCTTGTAAATGTCTTTGAATTCTGGATACTGTAAGAAGAATGCTCCGTATATGTGTTTGCTATCTTCAATATCCTCGTTGTAGACGGTATTATTAACCGGATCAATCAACACGATCTCAATATACCCATAATCACTCAGTTTTTGTATGACGAGATAATTACGATGTTCTTCACCAGCTAATTCATAGGTGATATCAAAGAAACGATGATCATCAGCTCTCCCATGATTACCGGCGATATTATTTAAAGAGGTGATTTTGGTAATATTGTTTAATACCTTAGCTATAAAGTCATCCTGATATTCTTCCAGATGTTCAATAATAAGATTCTCTGTTAACTCTGGATAATAAAGATAAAAATCGTCCAATAATCTCAGATATTCATATACCTCTCCTTTTTCTTCCAGAGTGGTGTCGGATGACACTATTTTCAAAGTGACTTCACTATTCTCCAGGTAATACTTAAACTCTACTTCTTTATCCGTATCTTTAAAATACCATTTACCTTCTTTCTCATATACCGCTTCACCATACCGAAGGACATGACAAATACGCTCGAATGTGTAAGACATAAAAACCTCTTTATTCGTTTAGTTATTCAGTTTAGGAAGATCTCTGAATACTTTCTTAAAGACATTACTGTCAAACTCCAGTAACATCTCTTCATACGTACCACTAGCGGTGTAGACAGCATCGCCTCTGTCATTAAAGTCAATAGTAAAATGATTACCCTTCCTAGTCAATACTAAGGAACTAGGAAGATACCTTTCTTCTACCATATCTCCCTTTCCTTTACCAGTTCTAGTCGAACTGCTTGCAGGAGAGATTTCATCTTTATAATCTTTATAGACTTTCTTGCTATCCCTCTTCTCGAAGATAATCGATACCATCTGCAGATTAGGGACATTCCGATAAGGCAATGCATCGAAATCATAGTTGATCTCTGCGTCTGTATAGTATCTTATCGTACCATCTTTTTCAAAGAGATACTCTAGTATCCCTTTGATAGCTTCTTTCACAGGAATATCTTTGTGATCCCTGTAAATCTTGATTATTGAATATTGCATGTGTTGTTATCCTTTTAATATATATCCAGCATGAACTGTCTCTATGTAGTTATATTGGTGTTTACCCTCTAGTACAAAATCAGCAACTGTACTAGGGTTTAAATACTCCCTTCTAAGATAATTCATATCCACGGTCCTTGGGAGTTGGATATCGGTATAGAGGTGAAGGATATCCAAGGACTCATTGACCGTATAGAACCTGTAAGGATAGCCCTTGTATAAAAACATCCCACAGGTACTAGGGATAAAAGTTTTATTGTCCACGATACCATCGATACGGTAAATATATCTATCCCGATCAAAGTTAATATGCTTAGGGAAAACGTGTTTATCGCTACTCGGTTTGATATAGGTATCAAAGTTCCAAAGTGTATTGACTAACTTCCCATCTTGATCATAGAACAAAGATACGTATTGGGTATTCTTCTTACCTCTAGGGATGGTATATAAACTAAGATTATCTCCTCTACTGAAAGTATTCTTAATGAACTTGGTAGTGGGAGTACGATAAAACTCTTGATTGGAAAAGATACCAAGTGCTTCTAACATCTTTAAGTGACTAAGAGAAGTATTGTTGATATCTTTAATAACGACAGTCTCTTTATCCCCTTGCTTCAAGGTGAATCGATATTCATCTTTGTCTGAACTTACTTTAAAGACAAAGAGAGATTCTTTGCCATTGGTTATATAGCCTTTATCTGAACTGTCTGTGTTTTCATCTTTAACTGTAATATGATCTTGATTAAAATAAGCTTTGTATAGCCATTTATAAATTTCACGCCATTCTGGTTTAACCATGTATGTCTCCTTTAGTCTAGTATTTTATTCAGATGGGTATGGATATCTTCTCTGATTTCTTCCACGAGTTTGTTGTGTGATTTGATAAAAGCATTTAGTGTAATAAGCACTTTGTCATAATAAGCTTTCCCTATTAATGTATCTGTTTTGAACTGTACAGTCATAACAGGAGCGTTCTCTATTAAAAGTTTCATAAGTCCTTTTTCTTTGTCCATAAAGAAATCCATATAGAAAGGATTGCCATCTGAATCACTGAATTCTATTCCTAAGGAAAGGCGGATTTCATTTTCATCGAGGTCAAAAAGCTCTCCTTTGGTATAAAGCATTCTTTCTCTAATGACAGCAATGAATTCTTCAAAAGTAGAAAGATCTTCCATGTAACTGGTTACGATATATTTATCATTTTCTACCGTAGAGATAGGTTCATATTCCAAATAGTTTCTTGCAATGATGTCTGAGTAAAGCACGTTTATTTCTCCTTGAATAGACTGGATAGCTAGGGTATGTATAAAGCACGGTAGGCTCTATAGATATATTAATCGATTATGTCTATTTCAATATAGACATAATCGCCAGGATATACCTGAGATGAAGTTATCATCTCAGGTATATATTAAATATTTATAAATAACTAGAATAATCCGTCATAGATCCCTGTACACCCCTCGCGGAGTATACAGGGAGTAAGGAGAATAAGTAGGGGGACTGCTATCTCACGACAGTAGTATATCCCACCTCATATAGGAGTTTATATGATAAATTTTCTTTCAACAACCGAAGGTCTTTTGTTTATACATCAAAATGTAATCACTCAAGAATCATCATAGAATATATCAATGGTATCAATAAGTTACCATCCATAAGACTGATTTCTTTCATTCCTGATACTGATATATAAATATATCATTCATTCAAGATGCAGTCCTACCAGCCGTAGGACTGATTGACGCCAGTCATAAAGGAAGTCAATCCTTCATCTTCTTTAGGTTTGTCTTTCAACAAGACATTACCTTTGTCAATATGATCCCACATGGGATCATCTTCAGTCAGTTTCATGACTTCTTCTATGGTATTACCTTTATCAGTTTTATAGTAAGGTACTTCCCTTTCACTTGAGATATCTCTGGTATTAGCTTGTTGTAGATTAGACTCAGGATCAAAGCCTTTGGTATTCTTAGTAACGGTTTCTACACCAGTACCATGATTACTATTTACGGGAATACTCCCTTGGCTAGTACTATAAGGTAAAGCACCCGCATTGCTGCAAGTAGCACAATTCTCTAGAGATACTTTATCTTGGTCTGATAAACGATAAACCATATCGAATTGCTCCTCTAAAAACGATTCATTACTCAAGGTATCCAAATCTACTTTCTTTATACCCATAATCAAAGCAACAATATTCGCAGCTTCATCAGCAATGTCTTTACTTCTGGTAGAGATATTCGGAACACCATTCGTATCTAACAAGACATTAATGACATTAACATCTGTATTTTGTCCTTTACGAAAAGCCCTAGCTACAGCTTGTTTATACTCATGATCTCGATAAGGAGAGTTTAGCATGATGATGGTATTAGCCATAGTAAGCCTAACGCCTGTAGAGAGAGACTGAAAAGTAGCAATCAAGGGATTACTGGTATCATCTCGATCAAAAGCATCAATGATCTTAGGAAGATCTTTGTTGGTATCTCCATAGACTACTAATGGATTAAAACCTTGTTGTATCAGTTGTGTCTTTAGACTAGTGACTACTTCGACAAAACTAGAAAAGATAATCGTTTTCTTAGTAGCATTGTTAATCACATCTGCTAAACTCATTTCTCCTAAAGGACTAGCATTACCCTCTGGGATGAGTTTCATATTACCTAGATTGAGAGCAAGATCTATATTACAATCGATTCTACTTTTCCCTAAGATAACTCCTAAGCATTCTCCCATTATTGTTAACTGGACATACTTATAAACCGATTTAGCTTTTCTAAAAGGATCTTTAAGTTCTTTAGGTAATACAGGAATAATCTTGGTTTTCTCAAAACGATTGCAATACATCGCCTGTTCTTTCATAGCAACAGGATCATAACCACGTCTAATCTCTTCTATATACTGTAAATAAGTATTTAAAGCTTCTTTCTCTTGTGGTTTATGTCTGATAGTTTCTTGATAATACTGGATGGCATCTCTAAAGTCTTGAATAAAGCTATCCATATTGGCTTTATAAAATTTACTTCTTTCTTCGATATACTTCTTCATTTTTTCTCTGATAGAAGGTATCGTGTACTCCTGTCCATTTTGTAAAGAGACATTAGCCGTATAGGTATTTAACTTAATATCGGTAATGACATTAGTCGATTGTACAGTATGGGATATAATACCTATTCTGTTAGCAAGAATATCTAAAGCTCTATCGGAAGATCTACCAAATACACCAATAAATCTCTTTCTGCAATCCTCATCAAAGAGAGGATCGATACAAGACTCTAAAGGAATAATCTCTTTGCCTAGTTTCTTAATAGGTGTACCAGACATCCATAAAGAATAATTGACATTCTTTCTAGTGAGTTCTATTAAAGCTTGTGTTCTATTGGAATTCTCTTCGTTGAAGTTGTGACAGTTACCTGTGACAGAGATTTTACCATTGTAACGAATATAGAACATACCTGTAGGTACAGTAACACAATAGAAGTCTACGGGTTTATCGAGGTGTTCTATGGTTTTGATGGTTGAAGCACCATTATTCACATAGTTACGGTTGTATATAAACAACCGATGAACCGAACTATACCTTTCGGATCTGTTGTCGTGTTGCACACCTCTAGTTGTTTGATACCCACTATTACAAGCAACAAGTTGGGCAATATCAACATTAGAAGATATCGTCGATGAGTAATACAAGTATTCGTCTTTAGGATTCGGCGGAATATAGCCATCCCACCGAATTAGCTCGTCTATAAATGCCTTACACCAGTCATAGGACTTATTCTTCAAATCAACCCATTTGTTTAACAATTTAATATTCTTAGGATCTTCCTCGATACCGGCAATAAACCTTATATCATCAATAGGAACTTTAAACAAGATACGTATTGATTCATTAAGACTAGACGGCGTAACTTGCATCCAATCGTACCCATTCTCACTGAGAAGATCTTTAAGTCTATAGATCTTTCGTTCTTTAGCCAAATGAAACTCGAGTTTGATATATCTACCGATTTTAGAATAATGCAAGACGGATGAATCCGCCTGTATCGCAATCAATAATCTCTCTATTGGAGTGAGTGTGGTGGCATCACCAGCGAGATGACCACCGACAATCGTTTTGTATCGATATTTACTTGGGTAAAATTCGGATGATAAAGATTCCTTTAATTCTAAGTTATAATTAGGATTAAATTTACTTATACCAAGACTATCTCGATAAATCATCCGGTGATTAGGAGTGACTGCTTGTTCCCATCTACGATTGACATATCGATGCACTTCAGAAGTTGGTTTACGTATCACTCTTGATGGGTTTACCCAGCTATTGCTTCCGTCGGGATGGTATTGGAGGATAAGATCATCCGTCGTGACGTCTGTGATTTTCTTGAAACCAACAGGGGTCAATAACTCGGTATCTGCCGCCAAGCATTCATCAAGCACCAATCCTACTTTACCAAAAGAAGCTCTATTTTGACTATTAATAAAATCCATGAACTTAGGAAGATATTCATAGTGAAGAACATAAAGATGGTTATTCAAAGTAGGACCACCAGGCATGATAGAATGCCAATAATGAGGTACTTGTTTATACTCTTCCTCTATGGTATTTTTCCAAGCATCAATAATGACTGCTTTTGGAGCGACCACAATAATCGTATCACACTTCAAGGCTTCCATTAAAAATAAAGAACCTAATGTTTTACCAGTACCAGGTTTGGCATCTAGAAGATGTCCTGTGAGCTTATATCTCTGGATACGATCACTATAGATATCTAGATATTCATCTTGCCAAGTTTGAGGTGTTTTCTTAAAAAGCCTATAAGTACTTTTATCAACAATAGAATTTACTTGAGTACCATCAAAAACAATTCTCAAATCCGTTAGATCTTTTAAAGCATCGATTGCTTTTAAAACACTTCTTCTGGATAAAGAAGTATAAGGTTGCTTGACAATAGTCTCTAAAGTGTAAATGATATCTAATAAAAAGAACTTATGGAAAGTCACAGAGAATCTACCAATGTCATTAAAGACTTGGTTTTCTATACGAGAAGTTCTCCAGATTTTATATATCTCATCTACCAAAGCATGACCATTAAAGCCATGTAAAGTAATATATAATTTTCTTTCACTCGCCGATACTTGTCCAGTTAAGGTATTTGTTAGTGTAGTAAATATAGCCATATGTGTTCCTAATGCTTAAGGGAGTTTTTCTAGATTCCATTCTGTCAAGGTACCAGGTCGTCCCCATTCTCCTAGTTCTTCATATAAACGATCCGTGTCATATAACCAATATTCTTCTTTATCATAGATCCAAGCAATTAAAGAAGAATGCGTGAGTCTAGTCATGTCTTTTAAAGCTTTGACTTCTCTACCGTGTATTTGTTCAATCTGATCATGATCCGTCTCACCTGGATAGTCATAAAACCTTTTTAGTTTTATCAGCAGGGCATCTCTCTCACTCTCAGTAAAGTCTTTTCCTTTAATGACATCATAAGGCATTTCTTCTTCTTGCTCTATGACAGGAATAATAAAAGGATATCGTCCAGGATAGTCTAACCATCCCATAAAGAATCCTTCTTTACAATAGTCAATAATAAAACCATCTTGAAAAGCTATACTACAATGATAAATTCTTTTATTGCCATTGTAGGGCGTGCCCTGGGTACCATGTGGAGGATTAGGGATTAGTCCTGTAGCTCTGGTGATTTGTTTCTCTCTAGCTACACTTCTACTAGGATAAGTAATATCTTCTCTGAGTTTAGCAAATAATAAATAAGACTTCATGGATATCTCCTGTTACCAGTGTATACTAGGATTATCAGAAAAAGACAGTAATGATACGGTTTCTTTTCTAATATTTTCAAATTCACTTTCCGTTATGGCTTCTAGAGTGAAATCTTTCTTATAATCATATCCCCCGTCACTCTCTAAAGATAGACGATAACATCCTTTCTTTAAAGTCACTTGAGTATCTTCTTTTTCATTGTACTCTAAAACAATAGTATCGTCTACTTTGATGTAATACATATATCTCTCATTAAAACCTTGTCCAGTATAGACTCTTTCTGCTTTATTGATAAAGATCTTACCGACTTTATTAGGGATATATTTAACACCTGCTTTATAGTTTACTAGCCAGAACTCTTTAGAGAGAGGTGCATCATAGACCAGTTTACTATCTGGTCTTAGGCCATACTCAAAAGGAATTTGATAAATATACCACCCTCCTCGCCAAGTTTCTTTTACACCTCTAGGAAGCTTGTCTTTAGGGACTTTATTCATGAACTCGTATTCGGCTACGGCATAGCCTACTAAACAACCTATTAAAGTAGAAGATACACAGATTCTAGGTACAGTTCTGTCTTCTTTATCTGCTTGTCTTTTACCGATGCGAGGTATGAGATCCTTGAGGTCATGATCAGGAGAGATATGTAAAGCCGGGATGTTGTTTGAAGGGACTATCTCTAGGTGTTTACTGACTTTCTTATCTAAGATGGATAAGTAATACTTCATTTTTTCTAAATCATCATTCATGATAGGAATTCCTTAGGTTTGATAATCATTAAATCTTGATAAAAATAAAATGGGTTGGATATAATGGTATAGAGTAGCTGTCACTACTCTATACCTGCCCTACTTAAGGACATTATCCAAACTTAATTGGATTCTAATGTATAGTATTAGCTTACACCAGTTGTCTTACTGGTATCTTGCTAATATATAGATGGTTAGGTATTAACGGATTCTGTACCAAATGCGAACGAATGAAATTCTCTTGCTCTACCTTATTAAGTAGGAAAAGATGTCTCTCTTCGTTTGACATTGAAGATACTTCCAGCGAACCTTCAGTATCTTTGACAGCGTCCTTATAAGTATATCGTTTTATACTCATTTAGAAACCTTTTGTCTTGGTGTATTTCTTATGACATACTCGTCATAAGTCCCTGTAGATCCAGATAGGCCAACTATCTGGATCTACATCACTAATATAATATAGGATTGAAAATTTCTAGATTCAATTATCTAATATTGAATCTAGGTAACAGGGATTTATGACGTTCTCATTAATGGGTTAGTATAATAAAGATTAAAGTACATGATCTTGCCAAAGATACTCATGATGTCTTGATACTTATTAAAGTTTTCAATGTCTATCTCTTTTATCTCTTCTTTAAACTCTTCCTTATCGATCTTCAAGGATAATATAACACCATTATCCTTATCTCTCTCAATATGAATGGTTTTCTCTATGTTGTCAGTATCAACATAGTGTAAATGAGCTATACCCGTATACTGTTGACCCACGTGAGTCGATACAGATATGTCGATGATATTCCCATTATCATAAACATCATCTACTGTTTTTTCAGCTATTTCAATAATATTCATTTTTATACCGTTATGTTTGTGTTATCAATATAGACTCGAGGATGATCTCACAGAGTCTAGATGGTTACGTTAGTATTATCCAGATAGACTCTGGGAAAGTCTCTCTGTATAGCTTGTTTAGGTGTGTTGTAAGTATTTAAAAACAAGCATACTAAGAACTTCTCATCGTCCAAAGTTGTTTTATCATTACTCTTGATTTCTTGTTTGATATCTTCATTGATATCATCCCTAGTTAAAGGTCTTATCTGGTTAGAGTTAACAATACCTTGGTTAAAGAGATCTTTAAATCTGTTTGATGCATAGAGATAGTCTTTGATATTAATCGTATCTTGATTATTTCTTTTATGATATAACCAATTCTCCCCATTGACATTCTTTAAAGTATCTTTTATTTCTTTAAACTTATTTTCTTTAGAGACATCTAGTCTTTCATTGTTCTTATCCCAGTTCTTAGTGATAACATTAGTGAAGTTACCAGAGAGATTAGTCTGGGATATGGTTCTTGTAAATCTTCTTTGTCCTAGGAGATCTACCATGGCATTGATAGAGCCTAGATCTTGTTTAGAGACAGCCGTAGGATAGGTATCTTTTACAACTTCATGCTTATGTGGATTATTCTTTAATATATCTTTAAAAGCCGAAAAAGAATTTGGTATACCTTGGCTAATCATTTCCTTGGCTAGACCCGAGATATAGTCAGCTTGATATTTCACTTGACTGATCTGTAAGAAATCAGGATTACCAGTTAAATCTTTAGCGAGGTGCATTAAACCATCGATAGAATGAAAATCTGTATTTCTGATTTTTTGGTATGTGTCACTAACTTTAGTAACAAGATTTCTGGCTTCATCTACTTTTCTAAGAATAGGGTTATTCTTATCTATCCCTAACATAGACAGATTAGCAGATGCTGATTTAGAAAAATTAGAGATGATATCAGAGATAGATCCACCTTTGGTGATATTAGAGACACTTTTAGATACATTGTTCATAAAGGACATAGCATCTTTAATGTTCCCTATAGCACTTTTACCTCCTTTGAAGAGGTTACCTAGTTTAGCCAGTCCTTCTGAACTCGCTGAACCAAACTCAGAGATAAACTGTGGATTGCCTTCTTCTGCATAGGCATCTGGTGTTGCTTTACTGTTGTCTCTGACTGTAGTCCAAACAGATTTAGGGATATTGACACCACTGCCACCAGAGGCCATGGGTTTACCGTTGTCGCCTTCTATTGTCTTCGCCATATAAACTCCTAACTTACGCGATTGAATATAAAATAAAAATTCCCTCTTGAGCGCAGCTACGCTGAGCGTAGCGAAAGAAAAGACACTCCTCTTGAACGAGTCTACCTTTAGGTAGAGGAGTGAAAGAAAATCATCATATCTCGTCTACTACTCCTCTGTATAAGGAGTAGTAGACTGTATCGATTTAATTGTGATAGTTAAACATCTCCTGAATATCTGGTATAGGTAAAATCAAATCGTGATTTTCCTTATACATCTTATCCAGAGAGGTTAAAGAGACCATTCTATCATGATTCTCCAATAGTTCATTCAAGACACATTGACTGCTGCTTCCTTTACCTTTATTCAGATAAAATATCCGATAAGGCAAAGTATTCTCCAAGAACAAAGCTTTTAACTTAGCAGAAGATTCTGTTTTCAAATACATCGCAAATCTAATCTGTTCAATCAGATTGGTGATAGGAATCTTTCTTAGCTTATTAGCAGCTCTAAGTTCTTTGATATACTTACGACATTCATGACCATTTAAGACTTTTAGTAGATCATGCTTCTCTTGTAAGGAGATATACCATCTGTAGCCTTCTACGGTATTGAAGTTACCTAAAGTAGGATGTACAAAGGGAATGATGTACTGGGTATCCAGCATTCTTCCTAGATCCGTTAACGCTCTATTATCTACTCTGACATAAGAAACCCCATCTTGCTCTAAGAAATCAATGGCTTCAGGTACAGAGAGGATAGATTGTTTTCTATATATATTATTTTGTCTTAACAGGTTGGGATTTCTCAAGTAATGACTCCTCTGTATGGGCGAGGAGTTCTTCTCTGTCTGACTCAGAAAGCTCATGGGGTTTTCCTTTAAGTGCATCTTCATAATAACCTGGAATAGGTAATACCATTTTACCAGATTTATCTATTCTACTGGCTCTTGCTTCTTCTTTGGCTTTGATGATGTCTTTTCTTTGTGCTTCTAGACGTTTGAGTTCTTCAGGATCTACCTGATGCACACCATGAGTCTGACTCCATTTGTCAGTAAACTTTTTTCTAGACTCATCATTCATCAATAGAGCATCCATGACATGTGTCGTGACTTTACCATCGATGTGATGGAGTTTAAAAGATATCTCTATTTTAAATACCCCCATGACTTTCAATGCTTCTAGAAAGACTTTAAAAGTAAACTCAGGAGAAGCAAACTTTTTGTTATAGCTGCCTCTGGCGTTACTTGCCGCTATTTTGTTTTCTCCAGGATAGATAATCTCTAAATACTGTTGTAGTCTCTCATTGAAAGTAATACTACCCATCTTGAGATCATACATGATCTGTCGCCAGAATCTGGCTAATAATCCATTGGCTTTGGATTGTGCTTCGTCGATCTTTTTTCTTTTATCGTCTAAAACACGATCTAAGGGATTTTCACCCGTATGTTTTGCTGCCATAAATAAGGCTCCTAAAAGTTATTCCTAGAATGTTATCTAGGATCAAAAGACTAGATAAGATATAAAAAGATATATAGATTAAAAATTCTCTAAGATGACTTCTCCTTTGATTGAAAAACTAAAGTAATATAACAAGATTCTATAGAGTTCCTTTTGATAAGGTTCTATCTTGGCTGTCGCGAGTATTCTAATATTCTCTTCTTTGATATATGATAAAGTATTAATAACCTTATAGTAGTCTTCTATTAAGTTATCAATGACTCTTTCTGAAGAGAGATAAACTCCATCTAGATAAGTAAAATACTCCAAAGCACCGACTTCCTTGACACCAGGATTCAGTGGAATGAGATTTCTTTCTCGGATGTTACTTAGGATATTGATATTGTCATGATAGTCTCTAGCAAAGACATAGATCGTATCAGTACGTACAGATATCTTGGTGAATACTGAGAGATGTTGAAAGACATTATTTCGACTTCTCTTGATTTTCTTTATTAATTTTTTTAAGGATTCCTCGCTATAAGCCTTGTTATATTGTGAAATGTGGCTCATAAGCCAGATTTTATCAAACATATTCATTTATAGTCTCTCTTGAGTGACTATCCTGTCAAGGATAAGAACGAAAGACAGCCATATTTTATCAATTACATTCATTATTGACCTATCTCTATAGGGATACATAAAAGATAATATATATCTTTAAATATCTAAAAAAGGAATAACATCATGGAAAATAACGATCTTATTTTACAAGAAGAACTTAACTATACCAAAACCATACGCAAGCAAGTCGTAGGTGCTATCACGAACTATGGTCTAGATAAAGTCGTCACAGATCCTGAGATGACGGAGAACCTATTAAAGACATTGAAAGATATGGATACTGCAACACTGACGCAGATGCGTATCAATTCAGATAAAGACAATGCTGACAAGGTGGTTACCGCTAAACTAGAAGTAGCCAAAATACTCTCGGAATTAAATCCGAATGATATCAAAATAGAACAAGCTAAAAACAGTAATAAAAGAAGTCTAGATGATTTAGATGGTGTAAGAGATTATGTCAATGAAGAAACTGCCGTAGGGGTAGCCGATTACAATATCGATACCTTTATGGAGAGATCCAATGGTTAGAATGACTGTCCTACTATACTCCCTATGAAAAGGAGTATAGTAGGATGTATGACGACTATAGACGCATTAAGGATGATAAAACTTATTAGCGATATTGTTTTGTCTAGGCTCTTCTGCTTGGACAAATAACTCCACATCATCGAAACCATTGGCATGTAGAGCATTTAAAATATCATTAACTCTGTTGACCGAGATATTTCTGATCTTGGCAACGATCATTTGGTTATTTGATACTTCGACTTTATCCAAGTTAATCCAAGGAAGTCCTAAGGTGATTAAACTACCATCTCGTAATTGAAACTGGACATAGTTATATTCACTAGCACTATCAATCGTTCCCTTAGGTAAATAAGGATAGACTTGCGCATGCATAGCTTCAATATCCATAAACCTGGAAGCTAAATGACCAGAGAGATTGGCCACACATACCACATGGTCAAATACGTTTTCTATGATATTAGAAGGATAGACCTGAAAACTATAGGCCTTACCGACTTCGAAGACATTAGACATGGTCTAATCCCTCCTTGTCGGTGTTCACTTCGTTCATTCCTACTTCGAAGACATTAGACATTCATTCCTCCTATGGTCGTCATTCTGTCTGAGTCGTATACACTCGTTACTCATTGTTCTTATCCTCATTCTTAAGTCAATAAACGGAATATCAAATCTGGCATCTTGATCTCCAGTAAGAAATAATAGCTATAATAGACTTCTTTATCTCTAGGATAAACGAAACCATCAGGAATCAAATAAAATCGTTCCCAATAATCTCTTAAATGATCAAAATACTCGTTAAACTGGCTGAAATAGACGGGTATTTCATACTCTTTAAAAGGATCACTACCATTTTGTAAAATCATGTCCTTAAAGAGATCATGTAAGTAAAACCGGTAATCCGATATCTCTTTAATATTCGGATAATAAAAACATAAAGTCTCAAAGAAGTGGGTAATGGTTCTTTCTATGATTATTTTTTCTATACCTTTCTTCATGAATAACTGATAAAAGGTATAGGTATCTCTTTGCATCGGTAGTACCATGTACTTATCAGGTATGATCATGGCTTATAATACGTATTTGCTTTTGTTAGTAACACCACAACATTCTCATCTAGGACATGCCACTTTACTATTCTATACTGATGGAGTTCATCATACAGACTAAAGATAGCTCTGTTAATCATGAGAATATCGTCCTCTTCTAGTTCCTTACGATACTTGATTTCTAAGTAATTAATTAAGTAATAAATGACTTTGTCCATGTCTTTCTTTTTAATTAAATTACTATAGACCTCAGTATACAAAAAGATATATTGTTCTTTCTCTAAAGTAAAACTATATTTACTAGCAAGACTATCCAACATACTTCTAATAATAAAAGTCTTTAAGACTACTTTTCTATAGGTCTTCGCTACCAGCAACTCTAACGATCCCACAATACACCTTTCCCTCATTGAAAATAGCTACTTGATCAATATCATCATAGTTGATCCTTCTACTGAAAGTGCCATGGAGTTTTCTATAGATACCTTCAAATATCTCGTCTCTAATCAATTTTTGTTTACTCTCATCTATACCTAGACTATTCATATAGAGATGATATTCCCCACTCTCGTCCACTATCCCATAAAACACCATCTCACATAGCAAAGACAAGATATTACAGATTTCTTTTTCCTTTCTTTTCTTATTGATATATTTCTTTATATTAGGTTTTAGTATCTCAGCAAACTCAGTCAGATCAAAGTAATAAGAGATTCTTTTAGGTTTGTTTCTTCTGAGTATCGATTCGATGTCCATTACGCATCACCTTGATATCTTTTCATCCAGTCGTGTATTCGATAATCACCATGTCCTAATAAACAGATCACACAGTCTTCTCCCTCCACACTCATGATCTCCCATGGGTTTTGTTTGATAATCACTGTCATGTCTTCTAGTATACCCATAAAGGAAGAATAAATATAAGTAGAGAGTTTATCAATAAAAACATGGTAGTAAGAGGAAGACATATCTCGAGTAGTCATACCCAGTTGATCGTTGATATAGGCTTCTATGGCATCATCCAAGAGATAATCCGTACTTCCATTAAAACATCTGGTATTTTTAATCAGATCTTCTATGATGGTTTTGATACACAGATGACTCCGGATAGGATGGAATGGCAATATAGATAAATCACACATACGAGATAATATCTCTCCGGTATCAAAAGACTGTACAGCTTGCCATTTTTCATGCTGATATTTTTCAAAATTCTTATAGATATCATCGTAGGTGACATATTTGTCATTACCATGATTAACAAGAAAATACTCTTTACCAGGAGTTATTACTGGTCGATATTTATATCTATTATAAATACCTGGTAAAGGTTTTATTTGGCTATCTACTAAATAAGGTTCCAAGATAAAAAATTGATTCAATACCGAATAAGATCCTAGTAATTTAGGATTAGACATATAGATCGTTTCAAAAGACACATTACTCTCCTATCTTTAATAAATAACCAGGCTATACAAGGAAGCATTAGGACTATATTCTAAACTATATTCACAATAACCATAGATCAAAGGGAGTCTATCGTGGACATAGTCATAGATAAATCTCTGGTATTGGTATATGCTATTGCGCACTTTTTCATGAATAGATGTAAAAAAAGCATGATACCTTTTCTTATAAGTGGTATCTAAAAAAGAAATATGCAAGAAATCATCTAAAGTAATAGACATAAAGTCTTTTAGAAAATCAGGAATAGGGTAATTGTGAATAGCGAGTTCTGTTAACAAGGGATTGTCCATATAGACTAATCCTTCTAGATCTCGTAAAGAAAAAATTAAGACTATCCTATCACGAGGATATTTTATCATAGATCTGTCCTTACTTATCATAGATCGTTGTATTTCCTCTTGAATGGGCACGTAAGACGTCATTTAATAAAAGTAATGGTAGTTTATTACCCATAGGTCATAAAGCCTCTATACGCCCATTGAGGAGCGTATAGAGGGATATATGATTTATTTAGTAGATTACCAAATCATACCATGCTCATCTACCTGATCATCTTTGGTGACGATAGACGGACGGACGATACGTGAATCTTTCTCTTCTTTTACTTTGGAGAGATTGGATTCGATGTCTTTTACTACTTTATCCACCAGACCTTCAGAGATAACAAAGTGGGTAGTTTTGCTATAGATCTTGTCACAGAGTTCTTTGGGGATCTCACCCTCTCTGTGGAAGTCTACCGTCTCTGGATAGTCAGTGGATTCACCTTCTGCTGCGAGTGTTGCGACTGAGATAGCTTTACCATAGACTTTTCTCAGATCATCATTCTCACCGACCATTGTCAAGATAGACAACTGCACCGGATAATCCGATACTTTATCGTATCTTAACCAGTGGAACAAGTCTTGACTGTCTAAGCCGATATGTTGGTTAGCAAACAAGCATCGCAAAGACTCCATTAAGTTGACGATATATTTATTTACCTCTTTACGAGATAAAGATCCTTCGTTATAGTAGTAAGCTAAGACGATAGGTTTCTTTAAGACATTGATCGAAATATTTTCGTATGTCTTTAGCGTGTTGATCGTATTTTCAGCATCTTTGACAGCACTCTGATCACCGATACCAATCACGATAGTAGGTAGATCACGGCGCATAAGTTCTTTTGTAATAGCAGGACCGATGCTAGCGCCGCTGCCACCGGATAAAGAGTGTAAGACGATATTGAGATTGGCAGGACTCATGGTCTGGACAATATCTGATATCACGGGTAAGATCTTGTCAGGAGCGTTCAATCCTCTCTTACCACCCTGTCCATCTAGTCCATCAATCAAATAGATATCCTCCTCATCTACCGGAGATCTGAAGTTACTCTTACTGGTATCAATAAAAGCAAACTTGACATTGGCAAAACCATCTTTATCCTCTTTTCTCCAGTTATAGATAGGAGTGACGATATTGATAGAAGCACCACCTGTGGCATATACACGAATAGTGGCTTTTTCTCTCTGTAATGACATGTAAATATCCTCAATATAAACTATTGTAAAAAGACGACATCAATCTGTCATCAAATCATCCACGACCACAATCTCCTCATCTGGAAATCTGGCTGTGACTTTGACTCTGACAGGATAGATCTCTTGTAAAGTAGAAAAGAACGTACCTGGTGCCATATATTCACAGACAAAGCTACCAGAGAGAAGAGTATCCTCTCGCTTTTTCTCATTGTGAAAAGTCAGTAAACTAATGCAACCTAACTGATCCATACAAAAACCAGGTAAGCTATAATACCCTAGTTCACGATTATTCTTGATCAGCTTAATCGAGACACTCGTCTCTTCCAGATAATGCTCTCGTAAATAATCTACTAACAGAGTATCAATAGGAACACCCCTTTGCACTAGATCATCGGTATATCTGTCAGAGAAATGTTCCAGTTTATTCTGACTAATGAAGTCTATATAGTCTTTGATCCTCTCCAAAGTAAAGACTTTAAAATCGGTCTTATCTTCTTCGAGTTTCTCTAACAATACGGCTACTTCAAAAGCATACTGCGATATATCTAGTAACAAAGCATCAGGTATGTGAATGACTTTATGGTATATAAACCTCTCTTCACCCTGATACTCCATATACAGTTCTTTCTCCAAGATATCCAAGGTACTTTTATCACCTTGAATCTCATAGATCGTCTTTACCCAGTCAGTCATGATACACTCCTATCATGCCTTAGATGTCTAAGACATATCCTAAGGGGTCATCATCACTGACAGGTTTCTCTGTGATCAGATAACAGTATACGCCCAGCTCTATGATCCCTGGGACAATGCTGTAGATCTCACTTTCCTCTTCTTCATCCTCAATCTCAAGATCCTCTTCGGGGTAGTCTTCCTCATCGTCATGTTCTACTGCGTCCTCTTCAATTTCATCATCCTCCTGATCTATAGTGTCAACACTGTTGATCAACACTGTCCAGACACAACCAGGATTCATCTCCTCATACTGAGCGAGTAAACTCACATCACTCTCTTTCACGGCATCAATCTCATTACCACGCGGTGTTACGACCACATCGCTGGTAAGAGGATTGATGACATTGTAAGCGTCATTAAACGCTTCAAATGACTGTACTTTAGCCATAAGTAAATACTCCTATACTTTAAAGTAAAGATACTTTCACTATCGTCATAATGAAAGATAGTACTAAGTAAGACATAGTACTACATATGTATAATATATATCCAAAAATATCTAGACTTTATTTAGATATTTTTGGATATACTCTCTTGAATGACTATCCTGATAAGGATAGGAATGAAAGACATGTATATCTATATTTATCTAGATTAAAAATACTCATCATAGATCCTATCTACCTCCTACCTTGAATGTGGTAGAGGAGGTAGATAGGTATAGTTTATACTTGATAATGCATGATGAATTCTTACCGAAGGAAGGAGATTTCCCTTATCCTTGATAGTGCATAATAAACTCCTTGATAGCTCTTTCATAAGTGCCATCAGACAAGCCATAATTACTCGCCAAGTATTGGGCATACTGTCTGGCTCTATCCATGTAGTGGCTTTTATACTCTTCTTCTGATTTGTCTTTATAGATCTCTTTATATTCAGTCATATTGACAGATAACTGCTTCTGATAAGCTTCCATCTCTAGTCGATATTTCCACTCATTACTGAAGTAATACAAAAATCCTCTACCTAGTAGTACCTGCCTGATATGGACTTTTTCATGTTCGATCAATCCTTTATTATCCTTATAATCCTCTTTGACAATAATAAAAGGAAATATCGTCTTGGCACTGTGACGACCTACTCTTCCTTCTAACCAACTACCTTTCTTTGCAATAATAACCATCATTTACCTCTATGGTATCAGTAATAACAAATCAGAAGTATCTCTACCCAAAGGATACTCTACCTCATGACTATAGCTGTCATGATCAGGATACTCTCTTTTAAATATGTCCACCACACTCAGCATATCCAAGAGATCCATATAGTGGTACTCTCTGGTGTCATAGGTCACTCTTTCTATGGTAGCTATCTTGTCCAATAGATATTGTTCTATCTCTTTCACGGTGATCAAGACATCTCTATTCTGTCTATAGACCATAGTGGGATCTTCAGTCGTATAGTCATATTCAGCTATACACTCTACTAAGATCAATCTCTCTTTGTTATCAATATACGGTTCATCCATACCCCACTCAGTCATATTGCCTCTGTGATAGGTAAAGAGTACTATGTGTCTCTTATCCTTACGGTGGGTATCTCCTATCTGAATGATATTACCCTCATGATCGATACTCTCGTTTCTATCAATATCTACAGATACCCCTCTAAATCGATCTGTATGCGTTCTATCACTCGACATCTGACGATGTCTCCCTCTAGAGCGTCCTAAACGGACGTCTGTGACACGATCTCTATACAAGCCAGGTATCTCTATGTCTCCTAGTACTTCACCGCTCCAATGCCTTTTGTTAAACCATATACTACTCATACACCCCTCACATCGTAAACCGTATATAGTGCTCTATCACACATCCCACATCATCTTTTCTTTTCCTGACGGAGTCTCGCTCTGCTCGATCGTTCGGATCCTTAACAGAATCCTCGTTCAAGAGGGAGGGATATTCATCTTTCTTTCCTTCGTCCACTCTCATGGACTCACTCAAGAAAGATGGGTAGGCATCTCTCTGCAATACCTTCATATTCCAAGGTAGTTCTATATCCAGATATACTAACTCACCAGGATCTCCCTCCACTCTAGTATCTATAGTAGTCAAATAGAGATCATCAATATACTGCATACTACTCTGCAATAACTGATTGCCACCTATCACGTAGATATGTCTCAATATACCCTCATCTATCAGTCTATCAAAACACTCTTCTATACTCCTGTATACTTCTACACCATCATCCACCATACTAGTACTGATGACTATCTCTCTCCTATCCACCAGTCGCTTCTCCAATGATAGATAGGTATTTTTCCCCATGATACAGATCCATCTCTCTTCACCAGTAGGATGTCTCGTCACATGTCTAAAATGTGCCATATCTCTCCTGCATCTCCATGGGATATCATATCTACCATCCCTATATCTCCCTATCACTCCTCTCTTTCTTTCCCTCGACTCTTCCAGAGTCTCACTCAAGAGAGATGGATGATTCTCCATCTTCCTACTCTCTGTATCCATATCTATACAAGAAGAGTCTCTAGCTACTATTCCAGTTACACTGATAATCCATCCTTTACTATTTCTATACATATCTCTTTTCCTCTTTTACATTCTCCACAATACGCTTTAAACTCTCCCAGTACCTGCGTAATTCTACACTACTCATACTGCTCAATACCATACCAGGCATATCACTATCGTGTCTATATACTTTACCTTTATAATAATACCAGTTACCCATACTCCCTAATAATGTCTTTTTCTTATCCCCTATCACACTCAAATCCAATTCCTCTACTCTATCCTCTCTATCCATGCCATTACCAGGTATCTCAATACGTAAATACAAGTTTACTTCATCCCTATCCAAACCTTCTTCTCTATATTCTCCTATATCCTCCCTAATTTTCGCAATATGACTCATCCTTAAACTCCCTCTTATCTTCCTTAACCTTTGATATTGATTACTATACCTTAATTCATCTATCACATCCCTATCTCTCTCCTCCCTATACTCACCAACATCAGGAAATCCTCTCAACATCTCCAAGTGATATCTTATTCTATATTTCTCCCTTACCCCACTAATAACAAAGTACTTACCCCCTACTCCTTTCAAATACCTACCTATATTCCTATTGTTCTTATCTAATCCTTCTACTTTATCAAACTTACATAAGTACCTTAAGCATAATAAGGTCCTATTTATCCCTTCTTTATTACCTTCATTAACACTGTTTTTCTTAAACCATTCATGATAGTCTCTATAACAAACAAAGACATTTATCTCTTTATTAAAAAACTTCTTACTAATATGTTCAAAATAAGCTTTTAACTCTATACCCATTACGTCTCTATTGATCTCTTTAATAAAGAATATACCTAGATGTAAATGCCACTTACCTTCATCGACATCATAAGTACATCTTCCTTTATTTTTACCTTTACCTTTCTCTAATCCATAACAGTATCTAATAATGACATCGTGGAAGATATTTCCTCTTCTTAGAGAGTTAAACTTTTTCATGAGTTCTCGAAAGAATTCTTCATCATAGCTCTCTTCCTTAGGACTACTAATATCTAGTCTTAGTAATTTGTATTCTCCCCTCTCTTCTAATACTTCGTTTATTAACTCGTATAACCTATTCACG
>ERZ773043.49-NODE-49-length-56909-cov-38.044219_pt1 | contig 56909 bp, 53 predicted proteins | sample MGYA00580636_ERZ773043 | MGnify/ENA primary metagenome ERZ773043 (study PRJEB29015, sample SAMEA2737992) | human oral metagenome | biome: human oral; feature: human-associated habitat; material: dental | place: China | collected 2065 ...
GTGCTCGACCTTGATGGGGAACCATCCGCGGTTCAGGACGCGGGCTGATGGCTGCCCGGCGCCCCACCCGAGCGAGGGCCCGGTCAGGGGTGCTGCTGTTGGAGGGCGTGGATGATCCACCCACACGCTTCGGCATCGGAGTCGGCCGCGTGGTGATTCAGACGGATGCGGGGTGCACAAGCAGCCAAAACCGTGGGCAGCTTGTAGTTCTCCAAGCCGGGTAGGAGCTGCTGCGCTATCCGGTACGAGCAATAGAACCGGCCCGGAACGGTCACGGTGCGGAAGTGGGTATCGAGGGCCGCCCACACCTTCTGGTCGAATGCGGCATTGTGGGCATACACCGGATCACCCGCCACCAGCTGCGCGACTTCGCCGGCGATCTCCGGCCACGCGGGAGCATTGACGACATCACGACCGGTGATGCCGTGGACGTGGGTGTAGAGGAACTCGTCTCGTCCGGCAGGTGGCTTCAGGAGCGTGGTGAACCGCTCCACGACGGTGCCGTCACGGAATTTCACCACCCCGATCTGACACGCCGACACCCCGTGATTGTTCGCGGTCTCGAAGTCAACCGCAGCAAACGACCTCGACGCGAACAACACCGGGTCGGGAACGTAAACACTTCGGCAACCACGCAGATCCCCCTGCCAGGCGGCGGCTCGACCCCGGCCCGACGTCCCGGGAGCATCCTCCCGGAAGAAGTTCCTCATCCCAACCCCTCAAAACCAAAACCCCGGCGACATCACTGCTACGAGGAGGGGTCATCCGGGGTGTCTGTGACCAATCATGCCCGAAGAACAAGAATAACGCAACCTTGCCCAGCACCCCCCAAGTTTGCCTAGAACCATACGTCATTGTATGGTAATGATTGAGGAGCCGCCTCGCTGCGGCCCCGTTTCTTTGAGGTTTCGGAAGGGGTGTGTGATGGGCAGGAGGAAGCAGCGGATTGGTGGGTTGAGGCGGCGTCCTAAGCCGACGACGTCGTTCGCCAGCGATCTACCGCGGCTGCGGGACTGGGTGTGCAGCTATCTCACGGAGCTGCGTACCGAAATTATCGATGATCCTGACGGGCGATACGCCCGCTTGAAGGATATGCCTGATACCCCCCTCCAGGCCGCCACTGGTCTCGCCGCCCAAGAACGCTTAGCGAGCCTGCTGGACGGCCTGGCCAGTGACTCTGGTCGTTTGGCGGGTGAGGATTGTGTCTTGTGGTGGGTGTCACGATCCATGACACGGCTGGCCTATGAGGCACGAGAGATCATGCCGGAATGGAGCCCACATGCTGCGCGTCCTGCCCGGCATGGCGTGATCTTGTGGGATGGCGGTGCAGGAGTGGGGTGGGACTGGTCTTGCGACCCGACCCGACCCTCCCCGCTGCGAGGCCGTGAACCCGACATCGTCGGTGCTATCTGGCTCAGCGACGATACCGGGATTCTGCGGGTATACCCGGTCCTAGTCGGGGGTGACGGGCCGCGTGGGTTCGGGGTGGACTTGACGGCAGCGACCATCTGGGCGGGTGACGGTACCCCGTTCGGCCCGACCCACAAATTGTGGCCGATGCTGGGGGCGACGTGGCTCCTGGCCCAGTCCCCGACCGTGGGGGTTTGCTATGGGGTGCGGTACAACCGTCGCGACCCGGAGCGTCCCTTCGCGAAACCTGCCCTGCCCGGGTTGATCACCCAGGTGACCCTCCGCGAGTCGTTGCGTAAGGGAGAGATCCAAGATCCCGACCGGGTCACACAGTCCCGACCGGGACCCAGTCATCAATTCATCGTTCGGGGGCATTGGAGGCAGCAGGCATGTGGACCCAAACGAGCTTGGCGAAAACCAATTTTCATCGCCCCTTACGTCAAGGGGCCGGAAGGCACCGAGTTGGTGACCAAACCAACGGTCCACGTGTGGAGACGGTGAGCCCGGAAGCCCTGAAGGTCGCCGACGAGGTCTACATCAGCCGCTACCTGGCGTCCTACCAGAACCGCACACGAGGCACCTACCAGCGTGTGTTGTTCGACTGGCTCCGGTTCTGCATCGGGGCCGACCTGCACATCCTGGAGGCAGACCGTGTGGTGATCGAGCAGTGGGCGAACGCTCTGGGCCGGCGACTACGTCCCGGATCGGTGGCCACGCGACTCGTGCCGGTGTGTGGCTTCTACCGCTGGGCACATCAGGAAGGCCTCCTGGCCGTGGACGTGGCCGCGCACGTACGCCGCCCCCACCGGCCCCGCCGTTCCAACCTACGGTGGCTGTCACGGCAGCAAGCCACCGACCTGCTGGCCGCTTCCCGACAAGCAGGACCACCCGCCGACGTGCTGGTGCACCTGCTACTCCTCAACGGCCTACGGCTCGGTGAAACCCTGGCCGCCAGGATCGAGCACCTCGAGGAAGTCGACGACCGTACCGTCCTGCTGCTGCCCGACCGCAAAATGGGAGTCATGGACCGGGTCTCCCTGCCCGCTGAAACCATCACCCTGCTACCCGGCTGCATCCGCACCAGGCACCGCGGCCGTATCCTCGACGGCCTCAAAGCCCCTAGGGTCTATGCCCTCCTCGATGCGCTCTCGGACAGCACAGGACTGGAATTCAGAGCACGCCCACACATGCTCCGAGCCACCTTCGTGACCCTCGCTCTCGATGCCGGGATCCCAGCACGCGACATCATCGCCTCAGCCGGCTGGGTCTCACGCGAAATGCTCGAATACTACGACCGCGCCCACGCCAGCATCCGCCGTAACGCATCCCACAGCCTGGCCACCTACCTCACCGAGAAATGATTGGAGAAATCATGAAAACAGAAGACGTACAAGCCCGACTCGGCGACTCAGCCACCGAGTTCCTACAGCAGGTCGGTCAGGAAGGCCTCGACGACCTGGAGACAGTGATCGAGATCATCAACCAGCGTTATGCAGGACCGGAGCCTGATCGGGATCGAGAGGTCGCGATCGCGGCCGCCACGGCCTGTGGTCTCGGCCGCGAGACCCTGACCAGCCTGGCCACCGCTTGGCGGGAAGCCAAAACCCGAGAACGAGAAGCCATGGCCGCACTCATCGGGGGGGTTGCGTGGGCATCCACACACGATCACCGCCCAGACATCGAGATAGTCCGCGAATCGGGCCTGGCCCGCGAAACCGTCCGCCGAGCCCTGGGCCGGTACACCTGAAACAAGGAAAAGCCCCGCCGTGTGGCGGGGCTGGTGTCGACCTGGGCTACCCGCCCGTCTCCTGCTTCAAACGATCGATCAACCGACTGATCTCGCTGACAGACATGCTCTCCAGCCAGGCCTGGACCGTGCCGCTGCGCTGTCGCATCGAGGCACCGAGGGTCTTGAAGCTCGCATTCATGTAGCGGGTCCCATAGCCCGCTTCGTCGAGCAGGTGCATCGCGTAATTGACCTGTTTCTTGGTGGCCATGGCCAACGTCCTTTCCGGACACCCCGGGAGGAGCTTTCTCCCCCCTCGATTCGGGGTTCCACATACCCCTAGTATAGGCTCTATTTGCGCCTATACTAGGGGTATGTGGTCACGATTCAATAACAATCCTTGGGGGTGTGGATCAGATCTCCCGGAAAATCGTGTAGACGGTGCCGTCAGCGACCAGACGGGCGGTGCCGTTCGGTGGCAGTCGATCCGGGGAGGGTGTGCAGCGCACCGAGGCAGGGGGGTGTCCCAGGAGCCGGGCCGCCCAGGCGCGGGGATTCGGGTGGTCGGTGGTCATCGTGGTCTCGGTTCCGTCGGGTGCGGTGATGACCCAGGTCCCGGCGACGGGGACGACCTCCACCAGGATGGGCGGGGTGTTGCGGGCCGCCAGGATCAGCGCACGGGCGGCGATCGCCGCGGCAGTGGGATTTCCGACCGGCACCACGGCTTCCCCGTCCTCGACCGCGGCACGAGCTCCGTCCTCGATGCCGACCTCGATCTCCCGCAGATCCTCCCGCAGTGCCGGGGACGGGATTTTCGAGCCCGCCAGCCAGTGCCGGACCGTGTCTCGGCGCCGTTCCAGCAGCTGGGCGAAATCCTCGACCGAGACGCAGTGCAGCGCCCCCATCCACGCCCGCAACTCAACCGGCCCCAGTGGTGCCCCATCACGCCGCTGCGAAGGACCACGTCGCCCATCACGCTCACTAACCCGACGCCCCGACCCGCGATCATTCGACATGACACACCTCCACCCCCACCATAGGCGCACACTGTGCCTACGTCAATGCGGAATCGCTGCTCCGGTCCAGAAGAAAAACATTCCCCGCCAAGCCGGGCGGGGAATGTACAAGCAGCCACGCTGGGCGTGGGATTCGTGAGGCCGACGACCCCACTAGTGGCGGTCCGGGACATCGGCATAGGAGGGAAAGCCTCTGGTGCCTGCCCCCGATGAACATGCCGCAATGACACTTGTCACAGTTAGGAGCCCGAACCGCTTGCGAGCAGTATAGCACGCAGTGGGTCGTGTGGTCCAGAACTCCCAGCTGTCTTGCGTTAACCCCGGTTAACCCCGATTTGCCTAGCGCTAGGCAGAACTGTATACTCGTAGACACGAGGGGTTGGGACAAGCAGAACCCTTCGCTGGCAGATAGGAAACACCAATGACTGACACCACTCCCATTCGGTTCCGCCGTCACGGCCGGGTCACACTGCTCCGGGTCGTGGAGCGGCCCGAGACCTGGACCACCCGGTCCGGGAAGCTGATGACCGTCGCCATCGGCGACAGGGTCGTCATGGATGTCGATGGGGGTATCAGGAGCATCAAGCCTGATTCCTTCGCCTCCACCTACAAGCAGGTGGAGGGGAACGTGTACGAACGAATCGGTGAGGTGTGGGCACGCCCCGCCCAACCGGGGGAGCGAGTCCTCACCCAGGAAGGCGAGGACGTCGCAGGGGAGGACCAGTGGCTGGTCACCGACGATGACGGCCATTCGTGGTTCGTCCCCGAAAACGTCTTCGAGTTGGGCTACCGCCCCGCCCTCACCTCCGACCAAGAAGCGACCGAGGTCCAGGCCCAGGAGTGGGCCGAGGAAACCCTCGAGACCTTCGGTATCACCCCCGAGGACACCGCGGCCGACATCGCCGCGGGCCGCGAGGAGGCCGCCATCACGGCCCTCCTTGAAAAGGAGTTCTCGTGGGTGTGTGCCGCCCTCAGGGTCGATGCCTACGACCTGGCGGCGGAATGGACATCCCGTCACGCCGGCATCACCGCCGACAAGGTCGCCGAGCTGATCGGCGCGGGGGAGATCGACCCCCGCACCGCCACCTGCTAACCCTCACTTCCCGCCCCGTCCACAACACCACTAGAAGGAACAGCCATGACCACCATCGCCACCACCCACGTCCCCTTCCACGATTCAGCTACCTTGGCGGTAGCCGACCACAAGGGAAATCATTTCGAGGCCCTGCTTCAAGGCCTCGAGTTCCTGCCCGGAGAGGGTCGGCGGCTCGCCGCAGTACTGCGATCTTTCGCAGCACGGGATGGGCACTACGTAGGTGCAGACCTGTTGCCGGTCGCCGGCCGCGACGACCTCCTGGTAGCTCGGTGGGGCTCCGCCTGGGGCTACAGCGGGCGGAGGTCGTGGGAGGTAGAGATCCTGCTCGCGCAGGACATCACCTCGTACGCCCTCAACACCGAAGGTGGGTGGGAGGCGGTGGCCCTGAGGGCCACCACATCCTCAGCGGACGGTCAAGGCGACCACGAAGTCGCGATGCTGGCCTCCCATCATGGCCAGTACGACGCTCACCCGGGAGTAGGGCGGTGGCAGCAGGGCGCCTTCCTGTTGCAGCAGGCACTGCGGCGCCGTCTGGTAATGGATGGCGCGAACGCCCGAGCCGAGTGGCTCGTCGCGAACGGCCACACCGAGGCCGTCGAGTACGGTCCCGGCGACGAGCCCTGGGAACGAGCCTTCCCAGGGATTCCCGGGGAAAGCGAAGACTACGGCCCCGGCTACGAAACCCTCGTGGCAGCGGGGGCAGAAGCCCTCGCAGCCGCATACAAACCCGAGGAAACCACCGATGTTTCCTGGGTGGGAGTGGCCATCCCTCACACAGGCCCCTACCCCGAGACCCTCGTGGCAGAGGGGGATAACCTGCCTGACTGGGAACTGGCACTCCTCAAAGAGTTCGGAGAGTTTGGGGAGCAAGCGTAAGGGAAGAAGTGCGCGATGCCCCTGTCAGCTCCTGCGTAGCTGACAGGGGCCGGGGTGCGGGAAGAAACGCCTGGTCTAGCAGGTCCCGCCCTGGCGGGAGAGCCCGCACCCACCGCCCGTCTAGACCCGGACGGCCTGCCCCAGGGAGCAGCACCAACAATACCCACCCCAGTAGACAGGCCGGGGCGTACGAGAGGAAAACGCCATGGCATTCGACCGCCAAGGAAATCTGCCGCTACGGGTAGGGGAGTTGTGTGCCGGCTACGGGGGGTTGGGTCTCGCCGTCGAGTGGGTGATGGGTGCGGAAACCGCTTGGTTGGCCGAGATCGATCCGGCTGCCCGGCGGGTCCTAGCCACCCACTGGCCAGACGTGCCCCTCTACGGGGACATCACCGCGATCGACTGGACCACGGTGCCCCGGGTTGATGTCCTGGCCGGCGGGACGCCGTGTCAGGACCTGTCCATTGCCGGTCGGCGCGCCGGCATGGCCGAGGGCACCCGCTCCGGCCTCTGGGTGGCGATGCGCACCGCCATCGCCGCACTCCGCCCGCAATACGTAGTCTGGGAGAACGTCAATGGATGCAGGTCCGCCACGGCCACTAGCGCACTGGAATCCGAGCCGAGACACCTGGGAGCAGGAGACCTTGCAGGACAGCCTGTTCTCCGAGCCCTCGGACGTGTACTCGGCGATCTGGCCGCGCTCGGGTTCGATGCGGAGTGGCGTAGTGTACGAGCAGCCGACGTCGGCTGCTGTCACCGACGCGACCGAGTCTTCGTTCTCGCCTGGCAAGGAGCTGCTGCCGACGCCGACGGCGTACCTGGGGAGCTGCGGCGGTGCCCAGCCGCCGGAGAAACGACGGGCGGGCGGGCATCAAGTGCACCTGCACGACGTGATCCTGCATTTGTTTCCGACACCGACCGCCCGGGATTGGCGGGACGGCGAGGAACCCCCCTCAGCAGCGGTGCCGACCAACTCGCTCCTTGGCAGGACGATCTGGCACCTGCCGGAGGGATACGACCTGCCTCCTGGTCATGCGGGGCTTGCGGAGGCCTGGATCCCGACTGCGCCACCTGCTGGCTCGATCTGACGGTCGATCACGGCTGGGGCGACTTCGAGGATGCGATCCGCTCCCATGAGCAGCTTCTGGGCCGTACCGCACCGCCCGCCACGGAACCCGGACGACGCGGCACACCACGCCTCAACGTCCGCTTCGTCGAGTGGATGATGTGCCTGCCCGACGGCTGGGTCATCGACATACCCGGCATCAGCCGTCGCCAGCAGCTGACCCTGCTCGGAAACGGCGTCGTCCCGCCCCAAGCAGCAGCCGCTCTGGAAGACATGCTCACATGCGTACCGGAGGAAGAAGGAGAACTCCACAGCCGTTGATCACGACCGGGGCACGAGTCTTTGGGAGGGTCTCATCAAGCGTCGTCGGTGCGGAAGTCTCGCCACACCTTGAGCTGATAATCCTTGGCGGCTCCGAGGATGACGCCGATACCTGCGCGTTGGGGGCCGTCGCGGCCGTCGAGGCCTTCGCCTTCGGGGTGCCGGAATTTCACGTCATCGTAGATGAGCTGCGCGACCTCGACCAGAAGGTCCGCGCGTTCCTTCGCTGTCCTGCCTTCTGGGGCCTGGCGAAGGAACCCCGCCACCGCTTCCAAGGTTTTGCTCATGTCAGCGTTCATGACAGGAGGATAGACCCGGGTGTCTTTCCCAACGCTTGCTTACTAGATTTTCACCAGAGGGTGGGTTGGAGTCGATCACCTTCTGGGAGTCCGGTGTTGGCGGTTGTTTGGAGGTCGGTGCCGGTGAGGGCGGCTGTGCGGAGGGCTTCGGCGCGGCCGCGGGGGCCGCGGGTGTCTCGTAGGGGGGAGCCGGGGGTGCCGTGGCGTTGCCACCAGTCAGTGGTGTTTTCGGCAGTGGTGCCGGCAGCCCAGTGAGTTGGGGTTTGGCAGGAGGGTTCGTCACAGAGGTGACGGATGACGTCAGCGGCTAGGAGCGCGTCGAGTCCGTAGGTGACGGCGTAGCCGAAGCGGTGGGCGATCATGACTAGGTCGCGGCCATCGGTTCGTTGTCCGACCCAGAATCGTCCATGACCCTTGGAGCTGATTGCTCCGGTCCAGATGCGGCAGCCGGAATCGAGTGTTGTGGCGGAGATCAGGTTCCGCCACCGTTCGATGACTGCCGGGTCTTCGAGGAAGGGCCGGAGTTCATCCACCGAAGCCATCGCTGGGCTTCTCTTCTTCGACCGGTTCTGGCTCGGCGGTTTCCTCGGGGGACTCCGGGGTGGGGGAGGCCTCGACCGAAGATGCTTCCTCAGCTGCGGTCGGGGTTTCCGAGGGAACGGCTGCTCGGAGGAGGCGGCGTACTTCTGTGAGTTCGAGCTGGCACAGCTCGGCGACCTCAGTGTGGTCGTCGACCAGGGCAGCGAGGGCTTGAACGGTTTTGGCTTGCGCCTGCTCGGCTGCTGTGGCTTTCTGCCGGGCGGTTTCCATGCGGGTGGTGGCACGGTAGAAGGCGGACAGGGCCTTCTCGATCTTCTTCTCCTTCTCCAGCACCTTCCGTCGTCTCTCTGCCTGTGCTTTTCTCGCCTGTTCTCTAGCAGCCACCGCCATGACAACCTCCGAACTCGTCAATGTTCCAGTGTTCCAGTCCTAACATCCTACCCCACCCTCACTCTCTGCCCTCCTAACACCGCCCCCACAAATTTTTCTGTTCCCATCCGACACACCTCTTGCACTTCGGACATGTATGCTGGAGTCCCTGGTCAGGGAAGGGGACGGGAGGGAGGTGGATCCTGGTGACTGCTTCGCTACACAAGATCTCGGCGGGGGATGGGTATGAGTATCTGACGAAGCAGGTGGCGGCGTTCGATGACACGAACCTTGGCCGCCAGAAACTGGCTGAGTATTACGCGGAGAAGGGGGAGTCGCCGGGGCGCTGGCTGGGTAAAGGTTTGGAGGGGTTGGGGGAGTTTGGTGACGAGTTCGCTGTCGCTGTTGGGTCGGTGGTGCGTGAGGATCAGATGCGCGCCTTGTTCGGGTCTGGTCGCCACCCGGAGGCTGATGCGATCGAGAAGCAAGCACTCGAATCGGGGCTGAAACCGGAGAAGGCGTTGAAGGCGTCGCAGCTGGGGCGGGTGTTCAAGGACGGCACCAGTGGCCAGTTCCACGACTTGTTGCGGCGTGCGTATACCGCGTGGAATGAGGAGCATGGGCGACGTCGGGGGGCGCGGATCCCTGATGAGGTTCGGGCGGGGATCCGCACAGTGCTTGCGGAGAAAACCTTCGTCAAGCGGTATGGGCGGAAACCGTTGAGCAGGCAGGAACTCGACGGGCATCTGAAGCAGGAGTTGCGAGGTGATGGGGGCCGATCTTGTGCCGGGTTCGATGTCACGTTTTCTCCGGTGAAGTCGGTTTCGGCGTTGTGGGCGATAGCTGATCCTGAGGTCGCTGGGGTGATTCAGCAGGCCCAGGACGAGGCTGTGCAGGATGCTGTTGCGTGGTTGGAGCAGCAGGCTGCCTACACACGGCGGGGAGTTCGTGGGGCACGTCAGGTTGAGACGAAGGGGTTGTTGGCAGCGCAGTTCGTGCATCGGGATTCCCGGGCAGGGGATCCCGACCTCCACACCCATGTTGCGATCTCCAACAAGGTCCAAGACGCAGCGGATGGGGCATGGCTTGCGTTGGATGGTCGTGTGATCTACCAGCTCATGGTTGCAGCGTCGGAGCGGTACAACTCCAGTATGGAGCGGATCCTGACCGACAAGTTGGGGGTTGGGTTTCGGGTTCGGGAGTCGGATTCTGGGCGGCGACCGATCCGTGAGATCGACGGGATCCCGCAGGAGTTGATCGAGGCGTGGTCAACCCGTCGTGATGCAATCACTGCACGTCAGGAAGAGTTGGTGGCCGCCTTCGAGCAGCGTCACTTGCGGCCACCCACACCGGTGGAGACGCTCGCGTTGGCGCAGCAAGCAACTCTGGAAACCAGGGAAGCGAAACACGAACCCCGTTCCCTGGCTGAGCAGCGCGCTACCTGGCGCAGCCAAGCAGCCGAGATCCTAGGCGGCGAATCCCTGGTCGATGACATGGCGGTTGGGGTGTTGAACCGGCGAACCAGGACCCGAATGGTTGATACGGTTCTGGTGGATCGAGTGGCTGAGCGGGTCGTGGGGGCACTCGAAGAACGGCGTGCGACGTGGCAGATTCAGCACGTCACCGCGGAGGTAGAACGGCAGGTTCGTGGTCTCAACGTGGCGGCTGGGCAGTATCACGACCTGGTGGCGCGTGTCATCGATGCTGTTGTTGAACAGCAGTCGATTCCGGTCGTGACAGATCCCGAAGCGGCGATCGAAGTGCCGGCCGAGTTGCGGCGCAGTGATGGCGCGTCCATGTATGAGCGGGTCCACCAGCTGCGCTACACCAGCCATAGGATCCTCGAAGCCGAGGAGTTCATTCGGGAGACCGCCCGCAGCCAAGATGGCGCCACCATCGGGGAAGAAGCCGTCACCGTTGCGCTACTGGAATCAGTTGCCAACGGCGTTGAATTGAATCCGCAGCAAACCCGCCTGGTACGCGAGTTCGCGACTTCCGGTAGCCGGGTACAGCTCGCTCTGGCTCCGGCCGGCACAGGGAAAACCACGGCCATGCGGGTCCTCGCCAGGGCGTGGGAGAACGGTGGCGGCACCGTGATCGCGGCTGCTCCCACCCACGTCGCCGTCGATGGATTGCAGACGGCCATGGACGCCCCGGGCGGCACGATCGCGTCCCTGACAGCAGCTCTCACCCACGGAACCGCACTGCCGGCATGGGCAGATAGCATCAACGCCGGCAGTCTCGTCGTGGTTGACGAGGCCGGCATGGCCGGCACCTTCGAACTCGCCGAACTCATCAGCTTCGCGACCTCGCGTGGCGCATCCATACGACTCATCGGTGATCACCAACAACTCGCCGCCGTCGCCGCCGGCGGCGTGCTCCGCGACATCGCCGCCGACGACACCGTCGCCACCGTCACCCTCGACGAAATCATGCGTTTCGTCGATCCCGACGAAGCCGCCGCATCCCTGTCCCTACGCGAGGATCCGTCGCCTCACTCACACCTCCACCACTATCGACTTGACGAAGCTGCCGCATCCCTGTCGCTACGCGAAGGCAACACCGACGCGCTTGGCTACTACCTCGACCACGACCGGATCCACACCGTCGCCGACGATGTCGCCAGCGAAGTCATCACCGCCGCGTGGCAGGCAGACATTGATCGTGGTTGGGAAACAGTGATGATCACCGCCACCAACGAAGACGCCGCCCGGCTGAATCGTCTCGCCCGCCAACACCTCATCACCACCGGTGTCGTCGACGGCGACGGGGCATCGGTGGTGTTGCGTGATGGAAACCACGCCAGCACCGGAGACATCATCGTCACCCGCACCAACGACCGCCGGTTGCAGGTCTCCGCCACCGACTATGTGAAGAACCGGCAACGCTGGCGCGTCGTCCACGTCAACGATGACGGCTCCCTACAGGTACAAGGCACCGAACACGGCCTAGCAGCCACCCTGCCCGCCAGGTACGTCACCGAATCCTGTGAACTGGGCTACGCCGGCACCAGCCACTCCGCCCAAGGCATCACCGTCGACTCCACCCACACCCTCATCACCGGCGTGGAAAGCCGCCAGAACCTGTACGTGGCAATGTCACGCGGCCGCCACGAAAACCACACCTGGGTGACCACCGGAGCCGCCGAGGAATCCGGCATCTTCATGGAAACCCTCGAACCCCCCACCCCCGTGGAGGTCCTCGAAGCGCTCTTCAGCCGTGATGGTCAAGCCGTTTCGGCAACCACCCAAACCCGACTCGCCGAAGATCCACAACTCCTCCTGCAACACCACGCCACGATCTGGCAAGACAGCATCGCCAGTGGCCTCGCCGCCGTCGCCGGCGAAGAAACCTGTGCCCGGATCGATGAACACATCGAGGAACGGATCCCAGGCGCCCAGGACATGCGAGGCTACGCAGAGTTGCGTACCCAGATGCTCGCCCTCGAACTCACCAGCCGCGACGCCTGCTCCATCTTCGACGTCGCGTTGGCGTCACGTCCCATGGGGGATGCCCGTAACCCCGTCGCCGTCATGACCTGGCGTCTCGCCAAAGACCACATCGACCTGCGAGGTGGCGGACCCCTACCAAGCCTGTGGCAGATCCCCGACCCCGTAGCCGGACTCCTGCCACCCGAATGGCAGGAGTACCTCCACCTCCGCCACGACCTGGTCACCGAAACCGCCACCAGAATGCGTGACCTGGTCACCGAGTGGCTCAACCAACCCGAGACCGCACCGGCATGGAGTCGCCCCTACCTGGACGCCCCCGACCTGGTCAGCGACATGGCCCTCTTCCGCGCCAGTGTTGGTGTCCCCGACTCCGACCTCACCCCCCTCGGCCCGAAAGCACAATTCGTCAACGAACGCCAATGGCAACACCAGCTGCGGGATCAGGCCGCCCACCACACCGGCACCAACACCAACCGCTGGCAGCTGCCACAAGCCGTCATCAACGACCCCTACTGGCCCGTGCTCCACGCCCGCCTCAACGCACGCGCACAAGCAGGCATCAACGTCGACGACAACCTCCACGAAGCCCTACAACAAGGCCCCCTCCCCACCGAACACCCCGCAGCCGCCCTGTGGTACCGGCTCCGGAACCCCGATCACGTCGTCCAGCAGGATCCTGACTGGGTCAAGATACTGGCAGAACACGTTCCCGGGGACGTCGTGGATCAAGCTCGTGTCCTGCCCGAGTGGACCCAGCTTGTCGTCGCCATCAACGCTGCCATCGAGGAAGGCCATGACCCTCGTGTCCTGGTCGCCACCGCTGCGTCTCTCATTCCTGACGGCATCGATGCTGAAGGTCTCGCACCGTTGCTGACCCAACGCATTCATGACGTTCTTGAGCCACCAGAGCCGAATCCCGTGGACGCGCTGCACGATCCTGAAACCGGTGTTGACTTCCAGTCCCTGCCGGCAGAGCATTCCGGGCCAGCCATCGACGAGGGGGTTGATGATCCAGTTCCGGAACCCGACAACGAGGCCATAGACCACCTCCACAACCCCGAAACCAACCTCGATTTCACCACGCTGCCATCAACCCGGCCCCACCAAGATCACGAAGAAACTGTTCCGGAAGCAGAGCCCGGTGGTAGTGACCAGCCGCCGGTGAGGACAAGCCATCCCACACAAGTGGAGGAAGGAACCTCCCGGGAAAGGATCATTGCCCTCCACCAGGTCGCTGCCGATTTCTACCGCAGCCACTACACCGGGTCGGGGGCCGCCACCTACATGACAAACCGACTTGGCACCGACCTCACCGACCAGGAAGGCGTGATCGTCGGCTACGCACCCCCCAGGAATGTGCTTCTCCGGCACCTCCGTCAACAAGGCGCCACTGACCAAGAACTCCTCGACGCCGGCTTGGTGAAATGGGGCCGTGGCCAGCAACTGATCGACGTGTTCCGTGACCGTCTCATCCTCGGGATCCACGACCGCGGCGGTGACCTCGTCGGATTCGTGGGGCGAGCCGCACCAGGTGCTGGCCCTCAAGTACCGAAGTACATCAACACCCCCACCACCCGGGTCTTCCACAAAGGCGATGTCCTCTTCGGGCTGGCCGAGTACCAACACCTGGTCGACGACGGCGCCGAACTGGTCCGTGTCGAAGGTCCCCTCGACGCCCTCGCAATCACCCTCGCCACCGAAGGCAAAGCCGTTGGTATCGCCCCCCTCGGCACCGCCCTCACCCAATCCCAAGCCAACCAGATCGCCACCCACACCCGAACAGTGTGGGAAGCCACCGACAGCGATACCGCTGGGATGAAAGCCGCCGCGAAAGACTTCGAACGGTACACGGCAGCTGGGATCACCGCCCGCGAATTCCCGCTCATCCCCCCAACAGATGACCCGCGGCCCGTCAAAGACCCCGCCGAGCTCTTCCAACGCCCAGGCGGGGCAGCCCGACTCCAAGCCCCACTCGCTCTTGGTGAATCCGCCCCCACCCTGGCCGGACGCCTCATCACCCGACTCGTCAACGCCCGCACCGATCAACTTGCAGACCACGACGCCAACGCCACCGTCGCCGTCGCTCGTCAAGCCGCGACTCTTATCGCAGCCCTGCCCCACGATCAGTGGCCAGAACACATCCACCACGCCACCGCATGCATCACCGACGCCGAGCACCGCAGCGACCAAACCGAGTGGATCCACGAACTCGTCACCCGCGAAACCCACGAAGCCGCAGCCCGGCAGCAACAACCTGCACCCGTCAACAACCCCCACCACACCCCAACAGTCAGGACATACTCCACACCCAGCGAGGCCATCCAACAAGCCCAACACGTCCTTGACCGCGTCAAAAACCGTCCCGGTGCTACCACCCGCACCCAACCCGAGCCCGCGGCCACACCGGAACCGTCCGTGCCGGTCAAAGCCGCCACCCTGAAGAAAACCCCAACAGCAGCATCCAAAACACAACCCGCTGCGCCGGCGCAAGCATCCCGGCAACCCAGCAAACAGGTCAATGCCCTCCGAGACCGCCACGTCGAGGCCACGATCACCGCGTCCCGTATCAAACGTCGACTCCGGGACCTCGCCGACCGGGCCGTGACCGCACCGAAACGTCAGCGACTCACCCGCCGGATCGCCGCCGCCCGCAAACAGCAGAAAGCCCTACACACCACCGCCCTGCAACCCGGCCAGAACATCATCGACCGTATCCACGCTGCCCAGCGACTCGACGCAGAAATCCAAGAACTCACCACCCAGCTGCGCACCTGGAACCTACCGAAGGCCGAACGCACCCAAGTGCTCGCCCAACAACAGGCCCACGCGGCCGCGATCGCCCGGATCGACCATCAGATCCAGCGCATCACCCAAGCCAACAAGGGCGGCCCCACCATCAACACGCTGCGCGAGATCACAACCCTCACCCAACGCAAACAACAACTCCAAAAGAACAAGGAGCTCCGGGAGAACAAGGAGAAGACACGACCCGAACCAGCACAAAACCGCCGCCAAGACCGCGGCCGGGATCTCTAGACAACCAACCCCCGCCGCACCGCGACGGCCACCGCAGGATCAGTAGTCAACTACCTACACTAGACCCACTAGCTGAACTATCCGCACTAGCCGGGACAGCTGCACTAGCAGAACCGCCCGCACTAGCTGCACTGACTTCGCTGGTTTTACTATCAGATGCCGGGGGAGTAGGGAGAAAGGTGCGATCAGTGACCATGGCTGCCGGATCAGGTTGATGCTCATGCCGGCACCGACCGAAGCCCTCTTCGACACGAGCCAGGAACGGCCACCACAGATAGGTGTACCAATCTGCCAAGTCCCGAGACGGCTTGTCCTCGTGCCGTGCCATCGCAGCCACCCACCCCGACCGCAACGCCTCGAGCTCAAGAACCAGGCCCTCATGAGCAAACCAGCACCGTGGAATAACAGTGACCGCGTGAGCCGAACACATCTCATCAACCCACAACACCAACTGATCCCAACACTCCGGCCCCCGCAGCCGAGACCTAGTCCACGGCCGCAACCCCCCATCACCACACCCCGCCGACGAAGACGACCCATCCTGACCCTGCTCCTGATCCTGGGCCTCGAGGAGCCGCTCCTGCACAATCCGCAGCGACTCAACCTCGCCTGCAAGCTCAACCGTCACCGAACCGAGGTTCCCCAAAGTCTCCCCATACTCAGCAACCGTCTCCGCCAGCCGAGAAACCCGATCCTCAACATCCTCAGACATCCCACTCACCCCTTTCCGCTATCGACGATGAGCCTGTCTGCGGGGCAGGTCTGCATCTATGTACGATAGCCTCCCTGCCCCGCAGCTGTTCGTTCAGTAGTTCCTTGAATGGGCTGCTGTGACGGTGGTCTTCTTGTTGGGGGAGCAGGTGCACCAGCCGTCAGCCTCGAGTTGTGCATAGGCCCAGAGCGTGGTGCTCACCGGTACCCGCAGATCACGGGCGAGTTCTCGCGCAGGCGGAAGGACCTCCCCGATGTGAAGATTCCCGCAGGCAATTGCTGCCTGGATCTGTTCCGCAATCTGCACACGAGCTGGGGAGAGATTTTTCTTCAATACAATGTCCATGCTCACTGGTTTTCTCCTTTCTTTCTATCCAGTGCTTTATTTATCGGAGATGGGGGAGAGCTTCTTCGCCCGGAGGGGTGGAATACCGCGGATCATGACGATCGCCTGATTTCCGGGCAGGCGTCCGATCTCATCGGCGCTCATCAGTTCCCGGCCGATCGTTTTACGCTGCCACGATCCGCCGCCACGGCCCTGCGAAGTTGAGGTGTCCACAGTGCGGATTGTTTCCTTGCCCAGTCGTTCCGATACCCACTTCCTTGTGTCGCTGTCACCGCTGCCGAGGAACAGGACTGTGTCGCAGTTACCCACAATGCTGGTCCAGCCGTCCTTGTAGAGACGTTTGCCCTGGCCTATGTCCTGCACGCATGCGATGAAGCTGATGCCGCGGGACCGGATTGTTGCCGCCAGCACCTCGAAGTCCGGGATTCTTCCGATGTTGGCGAACTCATCCATCCAACACATGACGGGGGTCGGCAATTGACGGTCGGGTTGCTGGTCTGCCAGCCAGATTGAGCGCTGGAAGAATGTGGTGAACACCGTGGCAGCCAGCCAGCTGAACTGCTTGTCAGCATCCGAGATCACCAAGTACAGCATCGTCGGAGTGAAACCAACTTCATCGATACCGAGGCCGTCAGCAGCCAACAGCTGGCGGACCGCTGGGATGTGCAGCGGGGCGAGCCGGGCAGCCGCAGTCACAATGATCGATGCTGCCGTCTTTTCTGCCGCCTGGCCATAGACGCGATACTGATTGATCGCGAATCCCAGCAACTCATTGGCCGCAGCATGATTCTCGGCGGCCGCAAACATCGCATCCACAGGGGAAGGGCCATGATGATCACCGGTGGCGCGCATCTGCCCCAACAGATCCATCACCGACCCTAGATGCCTTTCGGGTTTCGGGTAAGTGGCCACCACGAACCCGATCAACGCCGTCATCAAAGCAGACTCCGCGCGTTCCCAGAACGGATCCCCACCCGTCCGGTCCTCGACCGTCGTGTTGGTGATGATGTTACGAACCAGCAGCGCAACATCTTCTGGCGCATGCCCAGGTCTGAGATAGCTCAGCGGGTTGAATCCATCGCTGGCAGCGAAGTCCACCAGATTCAGCACCCGGATCCGATACCCAGCCTTTCCCAGGGCCGCGCCGGTCATGGCCAACAACTCGCCTTTTGGATCCACCACCAATCCTGATGCCAGCCCACGGATCAGGTTCGGCGCCAAGAAGTACCGTGACTTGCCCGAACCCGAAGCCCCGAGCGCCAGCACATTCAGATTTCGTTGATGCTCCGGCCGTTTGGCGCGGTCAAGGCTCAACCCCACCTGCCGGGCGAACCACAGATTCCTTTCCGGATTCTTGTTCAGCAATGGCCGCAGATCCCGGGGCCGCCCCCAGCGGGCCGAGCCGTGCTCCTCACCGGAGCGCTGCGGCCGCCCCAGCAGGTAATACCACCAACCCAAGACAGCAACCAGCACCGCGACTGCACCCGACAGCAAATCCGCTGAATCCCACGACAAACCTTGCAGCGTCTGCACCGCCGAGAGGCCCGCGTTGACAGCCACGAACAGATTCGCTACTCCACCAGCGGCACGGAAACCGCAGCTGAACACATCAGCAGCCCAGAACACCAGGCCCGCAACCAGCAGGCCAACAACCCATGCCACTGTTCGGCGGACGCGGTTCCGTATCACCGTTCCAGTCCTTCCTCGCCGCGGTTCCGCGCCGGTTCAGGTCGCGTTTTCAAGCTACGGCGTTGTCGCTTGGCGGTTTCTCGGATCACGTCGATCAGTGGGCGTGGTTGCTGTAGCTTGCGCCGCTGCTCGAGGTTGCGTCGTAGCCGCGCCACCAGTTCTTTAGGGGCAGCTCGCTGTAACTCCACCGCCAACTGCGACATCGAAGCGGTCTGCGTGGTCACGGGCTGCTGGGGGTCGCCGCGCAGCTTGGTGAGGGCCGCTCGCTCGAGCTTCGCCACCGACTTGGCCGAAATCCCCAGCTCACATCCGACGCTTGCTTGTGTCGCCGGCGCTTGACCCTCCAGGCCGAAACGTGCAGTCAGGATACGCTGCTCGAGTTCCGGCAGCTGCCGTATATGAGTAATGAGCCGGGTCATCTCCACGGACCTGATGGCCTCGGTTTCAGCAGATCGTGTCTTCCCGGACGCCAAGGCTTCACCATCACGCACCTGCTCGTCGCTCACAAAACCTTCCAGGGCTGGTTCACGACCCAAGGTTTTGAGGTGATGCATCACGGCCCACCGGGCCTGTTGATACATGTATGTCGACAGCCCCGCCTTGGCTGGGTCGAAGTTGTGGGCCGCCTTGGTTACTGCCTCCATCACATCCTGCCGGATGTCCTGGTTGCGGTAACCAATCCGAGCGATGGCGGCTTCTGCCAAGGGCTGCGACCAGGTCACCAGCTGCGCGATCGCCGCCTGCCCTTGGGCGACGAGCTGCTCCAGCCGTTCGGAAGGAACTTCTGCCGTCAATCGGCTGGCGGCGGGATCACCGGCCAGGGCGGCGGCAGCGATCACCCCGGCATCCCGCATCGCCGCCATCTCACGCCACCCCTCCGGGCCGCTACCCTCACGCGACACCTCCACTATTGCGTCCTCGCGTCGCGGCCCACGCCTCGCCGATCGGGAAGGAACCTCTCGGGCCACGGAGAGGGAAGGAGACGGGGGTGGGGTAGTTGCAGCGCCTGGTTGCTTTGCTGGTAGTTCAGCATGCGTGTGGGGAATGTCGTGGAGGGTGATGCCGTGCAGAGGATCGGCCAGGATCTCCAGCTCTGTGCCCACCCTGGTCAGCAGTGATTCCAGCTCCGAGGGTGCCCGTATCGCAAGAGCGGCAGTCAGTGACCCGGCGAACCCGGAGTCAATCATTGCCGCCATCCACACCGCGGGGGACTTCTCGCGCCGCAATGCGGCTACAACCCCTGCCCAGGCCTGATTCATCACCGCCTCGCCGGCACCAATACCGGGCGCCAGGACACGAGCGGAAGCCCAAGCTTTCTGGGCTGTTCGCCACGCGGTTTCGGCATTCCATACCCCGACAGCAAGCCGTCTCAGGTCCACACCAGGCGACGTCTCCACCTGCCGAAGCCACCGACTAGTGCGAGCCAGCAGAGTTGACTGCACCATCGCCAGCCATGCTGCACCCTGAGGAGACACGCCGTCATGAAACGACGCGACCGCGTGCTGCCACTCCCGCAACGCCACCCGCGGAACCGTCAACTCCACCCCAGGGGTGGGCAGCAATTCCCGCATCACTGCGTCGAGGACACGTTCCTGCCATTCCAACGTCACCGACCTGGAGGCGACATGAGTGGCCAGCAACAAAGCCGCCCGAACCTCCTCCACCGCAGCAGGACGATCCACCCCCGGCGACTCGGCAACAGCTCGGCGAACAGCATCAACCACGACAGCATCGCCGCCCAGCGGGGCACCGGCCACGGTATCCCTGGCGGTGGCCGCCACCTGCGCCACGTACCGCAGTACGGGATCATCCAGTCCTTGACGGGCCAGGTCATCGGCCGCGGCCGCAACAACCGCCCGCCACGTCCGAAACGAAACCGGTCTCCCTGCGGCCAGTCGCTCCGACATGATTTGTCGAACCCGGCCCCACCCAGAAGTCACGACGCACTCCCCGACGTGGCCGCTCGGCGCAGGTCGTCCATCCGAATCGCAAACGCCGCCACCGCGGTCGTGTCAGCAGACCAGGCGGCCACAACCTCGAACGCCTGCAGGATCGCATCACGCCACCCCAGATCAACCGTGACATCGGTCTCGGCATTGACGTCGTCGGCGGCGATGAACTGCTGAAGATCGAGGCCGGCAGAAATCACGTCCAATACCAGATCGTCGGCCCAAGCCTCACCTGCCTTCTCAAGCTGCGACGCCGCGTGCAGCAGCAACCGATGAACCAGAACCGCATCCTTCATTTCCTCAAACCTCCTCACAGCCCCCGCGGGGCCTTGTCTTCGCTGTAGCTATAGGTATGAGCCACCCGGGCCGGGAAGTTACCCACACCCCAGCCGCGAGCCTGCCCGTGTTCTAGTCGCTCTGATCCGGTTCGAAAGCAACCACCAGGCCATCGCGGACCGTTACAACCCAGATGTGGGTTTTCACCCCCTGGCGTGGAGCACGGCCGACGGCATGAGAGGTGCGGGTGAACATCACCTCCAGCTGCACTTCTTGGCCCGGAGTGATGGTTGGTTCTGGGCTCCCCGGAGGCGGCGCGGCTTGAGGCTCATCGCCCACAATGTTGCTGATCTCGATTGAGACGTAGCCATCCGTGGTGAGCAGCCTCCGCCACCATCCGGGAACATCTGCTGTGGTGTCCGCGGTGGTGATTTGCTGGGCGAGTTCTGGGGCTGCGTGCGCGGTGGCGCGGGTCATGGCGTGTTGGGGAGCCGGATCCAGTCTGGCATCCGGGGTTGCCGCAGCGATAACGAATTCTGCCGCTGCCAGCCGGTTGGGGCTGTTGGCGGCCTCTGGGATCGGACTATCCGCCACACCCCGAGATGCTGCCGGCATCGAGGAGGCCGCATCCGGGGACGGGCCACCACAACCGGCCAGGAAACCAGTGAACACAACAACAGCTGCCAGAATCGTTAAAGTTTTCATCATGATGGTGGCGGATTCTCAAAATGTATGAATTTGCTGAATTGATCGGATTCCTCGCCGAAACGTGCGGTACGAGAAGAAAACCCGAGGGTATTAACGTGATTGTATTCATTGATCACAAAGCTGCCATCGCTGTTTACGGCGACCACAAAAGCAACATGCCCGTGTTTGCCGCTCGTGCGCTCGGCAACCGATCCTACAGTGGGAACTTCATCGACATGTATGGACAAACTTTCGGCGGCAACATGCCAATGCTTGGCATCGCCGAATGATGACCCCTTCCAGTCGTTACGGAAGTCGGCGTGGGGGGTGTATTTCCGGACCGCAAATGCCGCGTAGGAAGTGCAGTTCTGCCATGCGAATCCCAGCGGATCGTACGGTTCAGTTGGTATTTCTTTGCCATTCTCATCGATTGTTTTGGGCTGTGCATCGTACCAGGGGGCGTAGTCGTCGACGCCGGCTAGGCTGCTGCCCGCGGGGCCGGTCGGGCAGGGTTTCGGCTGATAGTTTTCCTGGATTTCGTGGAGATAATCCATCACGCCCCCCGTGATGTTCGGGTACGCCTTCAGGGTGCCTTCCCCAGCGTTGTGTGCGATCACCAAAGCATCCAGATCGGACAGCTTCGCGAACTCCTTATCGGGATGATCAAACTTTAGCTTCTGAACCGTCTCCAAACGGTTCTTGAAATATATTCCCGCATAACGGGAATGAATCATGGGATCCGTGATCCCCGGGGGAGGGGAGGATTTCCAATTCTCAAAAGAAACCTTCTCCCCGGGGTAGACCTTGTTCCACTCCTCCCAGTTGAGCTGGAACAGACCCCAGGTTCCGCCGTTTCGGTCATCGGCAAATAATCCGGGACGGAAATCGGATTCCCGATCAGCGATGGCAGTGAACCAAGCCGCCGGGATCCCGGAACTCTTCTCGGCCTCGGCCATCCACGCGATGGCTTCTTCTGGCGGGTTAATACGGGTCGTGCCACCGCAAATTCCGGCAGGCCCTTCCGCTAGTTTCTGAGTTGAATTGTAGTGTCCTGCACCGGTAATGAACGATGGCAGGATCGCACACAATGCTGAAATGATGGCGAGACATCCGAATAGCACCGGCAAAAGGGCACCGGCTGCCCCATAAGCTGCTACGAGAGCTTTTGTGACGATCACGCCGCCCCGCCACATCGCCATTGCCATCCGTCCCGGATAACTTACGGCCTTCCGCCATACCGCCTGCGTGACCTTCACCGAGGCGCGATCAACATCGAGACTGCCACCGTCCCGAATCGAAGAGCCCATCGCCCCCATTGTCCTGACCCCGGATCGGCCAGCCGATACTACCGCCCTGGCCCCCGCCCTGACTCCGCGTCGAGCCGCGCCGCGAGTCAATTGGGACAGCAAGCTGGGTTTTTTCTTGGTTGCTGTGTAATCCATTGCGTGCGGTCGAAATCGCTTAGCGACCACTACTGCTGCATGCACGCTACCCTTGGTTATCGATTTACTGGCATGTCTCGCGTGAGCTGCACCTTGGCGGACAAGGCCTGCGGTCTGTGCGTCAGTGTCCTCCTGTCCCATTCCGTCGGTTTGCCGGAGCTGACTCAGCCCAAGTCTCACCGCTCCCTTGGCAGCAGACTTTCCTGCCCGACCAGCATGCTTTCCCGCAATCTTCGCAGTTGTGCGGGCGTCTTCTCCGATCTGTTGCGCAGCCTCTGCTCGTCGTTGCTGGGGTGTGGTGGTTTCGGTGACCCGATTTCCCCTGATTTCGGTGATGACGCCGCCAAAACGAGGTTTGATCTGATTCGGGGGAGTTCCCGGATCAATTCGGTAGGAGATCTGCCGAGTGACGCGGATCTCCCCGAGTCGGCGGGGTCGTTCGTTAACCATGGCCGGCTCTTGTTTCTTCGGTGAAGGTGGTATCGAACAAGGCGGCGAGAGGGCCGTCTTGGGGTTTGCGGGCATCGAACGCAAGGATCGTTGGTCCTACCCGGATCAGCCCGCACCCGGGCTGGGCTGCGGCAATGGTGCGAACCTGCTGATCGCTCAGCCCGAGTAGCTCCTCGAGGGCTTCGGCGTCATTCTCGGACTGACCCATCAACACCAGGACTTCCGCGTTGTTCAGCATCCTCCTGCCTTCCTCGACTTGGAGAAGGGCGGTGATGTTTTGCAGTACGCCGGTCGGCACACCACCGTATTTCCGGAAGCGCGTGTAGAACGCCATTAGCTGTTCCATCGCGTGCCGGTTGCTGAACATCGAAGCAAACTCGTCGATGTAGAGCCAGGTTCGCACGCCCCGGCCGTAGTTACGCACCACGCGCTGCCACACCGCGTCCAGGACGACCATCAGACCGAAATTCTGCAGGGAGTGTCCCAGCTGGGAAGTGTCGTAGACCACGAATCTGTGATTCACATCCACGTTCGTCTGTCTCGCGAACCCGGAGAAACTGCCGGTGGCATACAGCTCCAAGGTGCCGGCAATGCCGACCGCGGCTTCATCCGGCTGGACCTGCAACTCTGTCAGCAGATCCACGAACGTTGGTGCCGGAGTTCCGGGATTTTGGGTCCAGCGGCCATACAGGTTGCTGATGCACCGGTCCAGCACCGATCGTTCGGGACCGGTCAAGCCTTCGCTGCCGCCCAGCAGCACCTGCAACATGCCCAAGACGGCAGCGGACTTCAGCTTGACCGGATCCCCCTCGAGATTCGACAACGTGAGGTCGAACGGGTTGATCGTTTGCTGCGAGCCGGCGTGTACCTCCACGATCGTGGCGCCGAACGCTTCCCCGAGAGGCCGGTACTCACGCTCCGGATCAATGATGATGACCTCATCGTGGGGGCGTCCAATCAACACCTGCGAAATCTCCCCCTTCGCGAGATGCGACTTTCCTGAACCCGACGTACCCAAAATGAACGCATTGCCGTTCCGTTTGGTCAACCGATCAAGAATGATCGGATTCCGGGTTGTTGCGTTCAACCCGTAGAACAACCCCTGCTCATTGAGAATTTCCTCAGAGGAGAACGGCATCAACGCCGCAGTGGCGGCGGTGGTCAACGTCCTGTGGAACGGCAGCCGAGACGGACCCAGCGGCAGTACGGTATTGAATCCGGCTTCCTGCCAGTACTTCAGGCCTGTCAGTTCACACGACCTTCCCGAAACGACCTTACGGACCTGGTCGACTCGCTCAGCCAGTTCCTCCTTCGAGGATGCGCGGACCGCCACCACCAGCGTGGTAGTGAACAAACGCTGATCTTCCCGGTCCATGGCATCGAGGAGGTCCTTCACCTCCTCGGTGGCCTTCGTCAGCCGCATTGGCAAATCAACCTCAGGATCCATCTGAGCCTTGATCAACCGGCGCCTGGCGGACTGGCGTTCCATGTCCAGAGCAGCCTTGCGCTTCATCACCAGGTCATGCGATTCCGACCGGTCGATCGGATGGACAGCAAGAGAGATCAACAGGTCCGTCTGCACCGCCGACAGTTTCGCGAGCAAATCATCACTCAACCAGGTCGCATAGTCGCGGACCATCAACACCTGGTAGTGCAGCTCCTCACCGTCACCCGTCAACACCAGTTTGGAGAGGTCGCTCAGCTCCACTGCTTGCGGGGCAAGCTCATCATGGGTAGACGCACCCGAGGCGGCCATCGCAGCGTAGTCGAATCCCTTCTTGTAGCATCCCCTGGTCCACTCTCGCAGGAACTCGATACGCTTCGGCCCGTCTAGGACCTCTGCGCGGCATTGCAACATCGTGAGCATGTCACTACATACAGAGGCCGCCAGACGCTCCAACGTCGCTTTCGCTGTTTCCAGATCCGGTGCGGACACGGTCAACGTCAGATACTTCTCGTTCACCAACGCATAATCGCGTCCGCCGATCATGTCCACAATCATTCGATTGTGGTCGCGACGATACAGCGCCAAGTCGTCTTCGAATCGTGGTTCGGTGAACATGACCCGACCCACCAATTCATCACGAGACACCCGTCGTGATGCGATCGTGATCGTCAACTGCTCCCCAGCGCCGTACTGATTGAAAAACCGTGCATACGCCTCCAGCAGGCGGCGTTTCGTCTCCGGTGTCGCCAGCTGGTAGCTGATATCCGACAAACGCAAAGACACTGAATACAACCCGCCCCCCAGGACGCAGACACCGCTTTCCAGCAGCGACTCGTACCACAAGAAGTCTTGGGCACGCCTCACTGCGCCGCGTCGCCGCTTCCGCCGTGACTTCCTTCCGCGGCCACGAGCATTCTTATGCTCAGTGGAATCCGTGCTCTCTATGGCGGGATCGTTACTGTCCGGCTTCGGGGCGCCGTTTTGCTTCTTTCCAAGAAACATTTTTTCTCCCAGCGATAGCGTTCGCGAATAGTTTTTCCTGATCTTCCCCCCAGACGGGTTCGTTCACATACAGCAAGCGTCGGGGAGCAGCGAGTACCTTCAATGCATGGGGAAGCCACACCTCCAGGCGAAGCCCCATCGGTTTGAACCATGCCCAAGCGGCGAGCGGAAGACCAATTAGTGCACTCACGTTGGCCACTTGTTCAGCTCGTCCTGTTACGACCAGCCACGTGGTCGCCCCAGCGATCAGTACTACGCTCGCGGCAACGGCGATGAGTTGACGAAACGTCATTCCCCACATGACTTTTGGGTCAACATCAGTGACCTCGTCATACACCCGAATCTCTAGTGCCATATCAAATCACTCTTTCTTGGGGACGAATCCCTTGCCGTCTGCCAAAAGCAGTCCAGGATTCTTTCCGATCTCCACCGTTGCTTTCTGCTGCTCCGTCGCGCCATTTGTAGTGGTCACCGACAAAGTGAACGGCAGGCTACACGCCTTCGGACCCGACACCGACGGTGTGGAATCACCGATCCACTGCCGGTTCGACACCAACTCTTTGGCATTGTTGTTCCACCCCGTCACCGTGCCGATACGGTCAGTCACCCACGCATCTCCAGCAGACGGCGTCAGCGTTGCTCTGAGGGTGTTCACAGAACGGTGCAACTCCACTAGGGAAGCCGTGCCATCGGCATTCAACTGCAACTGCACACTTATCGACTCCTGGCCGTCTGGGGACGTAGCCGACGAGGTCCACACCGTCGATCCCTCCAGCGCCTCCGCCGCATGAGCAGCGCAGGACCAGTACTTGTCCGCGGTCTTCTGGTTGTCTCGTTCAGCGGCCTCGATCAGTGCCTCGACCTTCTCCTTCGAGTCCGCGACCTCCAGCTCACGGCGGAACTTGGCCTGATCGGTGTAGACCATGCCGTCCAGACGATCCAGAGCCTCCTGGCGCACCTGACTGACCGAGGTGCCGCACCCGGCCAGACCGATCGCCAGCACAGCAACGCCGCTACACAACAGTTTCTTCATGTCAGCCTCCCAGCATCTCTGACGCGATCTTCCCCGACCCCATCAGCAACATGCCCAAGACTAATCCCATGAACATGTACATCGAGCCAAGCTGGAACGCCGCGGCAACACCACCACTATCCAGAGACGGAACTGCTTGTTCTGTCCACTTCAACGACAGCAGTCGGTAAATTCCGAGGGCCATGATGATCACAAACGCCTGCAAAGCGGCGGATGCGTAATTGTGTAGAAACTTGATGCCGTACGAGCGAGCATGGTCAGAGATCAGGAAGGACATCGGTACTGGAGCGAATGCGCCATACATGTACAGTTTGACGAATCGCATCACAATCAATGCCAACCCACCTAGGCAGGCTCCCTTGTAGATGAGCCAGGCAAGTAGCATCAAAACAACAAGAAGAGTTTGCCCCAGCCAGTCCAGATCGTTTACCGCCTGAAAAAGCGGGTTTAAGTCCGCGTTCTTGGAAGTTTGGCTTTGAAACAATAAATTAGTTTTGATTGCCAAATCATTGCAGAACTCATAGACACCCTTCAAAATAGCCGGAGTCTGTTTGAAGAGTGCCCATACCAAACCGAACTTGACGCCGGCCATGATGGTCAACCGCAAACGAGCCTCACCGTCACCCTCAATCGTCAACAATGACTTCTGCAAATCCAGCATCGTCAAAATCAACAAAATGATTAGGGCACTCGACTGAATCAGGGCCGTTGATACGGTGTCAACGATCTTCCAGGTGTCATTGGAAAACACGTCCGGTGTCGATGTCGCCGACAACAAGGACAAGCCGAACAGCTCCCCGATCCCACCTTGGATATCCTCCAAGATGGGTTTGAGGATTGTTATCGTCCAAGATTCTAGCAGCACCGGCATCAGATCAGAACCTCACACGATCGTCTTCAGGTATGCGCCAATCGCAATTACCCCGATGCCGCCAACGATTGCCAAGATTCCGTTGCGCATTCCGGGGCCCTCGTGATTCGAGAACCCAAAATACAGAATGATCGCGCCAATTGCAACCGCGATCTTTCCGGCGTAGTCCAGCAGCTGGCCCATGCCGTCCAAGATGTCGTGCAATACCTTCGTATCAAGTTGCATCTCAACCTCCAATGAATAAGCGAAACAATTTACATATAGACGGGAATCCCAACAATCAGGACCCCGACGTACCCTCTGCCGCCTTCTTGTCGGCATTCAATTCGCGCATCAGCCACCAGGCCCGGGACCGGCCAGCGTCAGGCGATCCCGTTCGGATTGCCTCCGCCCGGGCGGCCTCCGCCCGCACCGCCACCGGAGAACGCTCCTCCGGCCGCAACGGAGTCGATGGCGGATCCGGTATCCGCCGCCTGGATGACGACGACTTCGGAGCTCCCTCCGGTGGAAGCTTCCCCAGGCGATGCGCCACCAGTCCCGCGAGATGCCGGACCCGATCCGGTACCGGATTCGCCGCCAGATGCGCCCGCAGATCGGCCGCGGTCCAGCCTGCATCTAGGCGTTTCCGCAGCAGCGGCGCCACCACAGCGACGCCGTCGTCGTCGAGGACCTGCATCGGCTCCGGCAGCGCGTGCCGGATCAAGGCCCAGTCAGCCGCCACATCACGCCCCACCGGCACAACACCGCCGTCAGGGTTGGGGGAGACGGCCCGGCCACCGGCCGGAGCCGACCCAGCCGCCGGCAGGCCAACACCACCTCGGGAATCTTCGACGTCGGGGTCGGATTCAGGTCCTGACCCGACCCCACCAGACCCGTCCACCAGCATCGACGGCGGCGGCGTGGGGGGTAGGGGGGCTAGGTCTGATGGTTCTACTGATGGTTCTTCCTTATATAGAGGTGTCACCAGTGTCACCACGGTGGTGTCACCAGTGTCACTACGGTCGACCGTGGTGACATCCATGTCACCACGGACCTGACTAGGGGTTTCACTGTCAGCTTCCACCGTGGTGTCACCAGTGTCACTACGGACTTGACTAGGGGTTTCACGGAGTTGCCCGGGACGGTCGGCCCCATGCCCACACCGCCGAGTCACCGTCTCCGGCAAGTTCAACCGGTAGACGGAGTTCACCTTCACCAGGCCCCCGCGGGGCCCATCAGCGAAGCCCTGCAAACGTGAAATCCATCCCCCATCACACAACTCACGCAGCCCCCGCAGCACGGTCCTCTTCGACACTCCCACCATCGACTCCAACGTCTCCAGGTGCGGCCAGGCCTCATCCTCATCGTTCGCGAAGTTCGCCAAGGCAACCAACAAGAGCTTGCTCGTCGGCGACGGCAACTGCTCATTCAGCGCCCAGTTCACCGCCCAGATACTCATGACCTCACGGCTCCTCAACTAAGGGATCCATGCCGACCCGCTCATCGGGATCATCCGGCGGGGCCGAGTGGGGGGATACCCCGACCCCATCGGACGACCCCGCAGCAGCGGCCGGCGCAGGCGGTGCGAAAGGATCCCCGCCATGCTCCAGCAGCTCACGCACCCACGCTGCCGGGATCACCCACCGCCCATTGGGAAGCTTCCTCGCCCCCGGGATGCGGCGCTTCTTACACCATCGCGACACCGATCTTGCCGACTCGTTCGGGAAGAGGGCGGCGACCTCCTCCGGAGACAGGAATGGCCTGCCATAGCTAGAAGTGGCGTCGTGTGATCCTTGCACGTGGCAAGTATCGCCTGAAGACACTTGCAAGGTCAAGAGATATTTTGGTTGTTTCGTTGCGCTAGGTGGCCTCAAGTGCCTATGATTGCATCATGTCGCAGGATTGGGAGGCCGCGCGTGAGCGAGGCCTGATAGATAGCTACTCGATCTACGAGTCGATCGGGATCGCCGTGCAGTCGGCCATGTTCCGGCGACGGCTCCGCAACAAGGATCTTGCCGTCGCCCTCGGGGTAACGCCATCGGTGGCTGGCAAGAAGCTGCGTGGAGCGATTGCGTGGTCAGTGCAGGATGTCTTCGCCGCCGCTCAGATGCTCGGCGTCGACCCGGGGCGCCTGCTCCCGCGGCAGAAAACGAACGATCCCGGCCAGATCTCTCTGGCCGGGATTCCGGATGTGGTAGCGGGGACAGGATTTGAACCTGTGGCCTCCGGGTTATGAGCCCGGCGAGCTACCGAACTGCTCCACCCCGCGGTGCTTGATCAACTGTACACCGGGTGTGAGGGAACGCCAAATCGCTTGGGCGGCGCAGCATTAACGTTTGAGGGGGGGGAGCGGGTTAGGATTGCCGAGGTCTTCATCGCCGTCCATCACGGGAGAGAACGTAGACATGAGAACCAACCGGCCTTTTCGCCTTTTGACGGCTCTGCTGGTCATGTTGCTGGGATTCAGCCTGGCATTGGTGTCCTGCGGCGGATCCAGTGGGGCAGGGTCGGGACCCATCGTCCTCAATGTTGGGGCAACTACCGAGCCCACAGGCATGGATCCAGCCACTGATACGGGAGCAGGTACACCGTTTGTGCTGCTGTACAACGTCTACGAGACATTGGTGCGTATCGATGAGAAGGGTGAGATCAAACCCCTTCTGGCCCGTTCGTGGAGTGTTAGTTCCGACGGTAGTGTCTACACCTTCAAGTTGGAACCCAACGCCACCTTCGCTTCTGGGAAGTCAGTCAATGCAGCTGCGGTCATCGCATCCTTCGAACGTACGCGGGATGGTGAGAACACAACCGAGGTGCTCAAAAAGCAGATGAGTCATGTCAAGGAGATGCGTGCCGTCGATGAACGTACGGTGGAGGTGTCCCTGACAGGTCCAAGCCGACGCTGGCTCTATGACATCACATCCACGGCTGGGATCATCTACGACCTTTCTTCTGGACAGAACCTGAGTGCGCAACCTGCCGGTTCCGGCCCGTATGTTTTCTCGCGCCATGACATCGGTTCCGTGGTTTCCTTGGCGCGAAACAAACAGTACTGGGGAACCGGGCCTCGCGTGGACGAGGTGAACTTCAGGTATTACGCAGATGCGAACGCCATGGTGGCGGCGATGCTGTCGGGTCAGTTGGACATCATCTCCAACTTGGCTGTTCCTCAGTCGGTGAGCCAGTTTTCCGATGCATCCCGCTTCAAGGTGCTCGAAGGCACCACGAACGGCGAAGTGGTGCTGGGTTTCAACCACAGCAACCCAGCTCTTTCCAATCTCAAGGTTAGGCAGGCCATCAACCACGCCATTGACCGCAGGGCCGTTCTGGACAGTGTCTGGGGTGGGAAGGGAACCCTCATCGGTTCGATGGTTCCCCCCACCGACCCGTGGTATGAGGACCTCTCCAACACGTACCCGTACGATCCGGCCAAGGCGAAACAACTTCTTGAAGAGGCCGGATATGCCAGTGGCCTGACCTTGCGCCTGCGGGTGCCCACCCTTCCCTACGGTCCCCCTATCGCGAAACTCGTAGCTGCCCAGTTGCGTGCGGTCGGTATCGAGGTCAGCGTCGAGGAGCTGGACTTTTCCACGTGGCTGTCGCAGGTTTACACCCAGCACGACTACGACATGACCGTCGTGGCCCATGTTGAACCCTGGGATCTTCCCCAGTTTGCCAATCCCAACTACTACTGGAAGTACAACAACCCCCAGTTCGCGGAGCTGATCAACAAAGCGGACGCTGCCCCCACGAGCACAGAACAGGAGACCATCTTGAAGGAGGCAGCGAAACTGCTGGCGGATGATGCCGCCGCCGACTGGTTGTTCCTGCTACCCAATCTGGTGGTCACCACGACCGAGATCTCGGGGATAACGACGAACGCCACGGGACTGTCGTTCGACATGACCCACGTAGCCACCAGCCGCTGAGGTGTTGCTCAGGGATCTCGGCCGGCGGCTGATCGGCCTGATGGTGAGTCTGTTGGTGGCTTCGCTTCTGATCTTCCTGGTCACCAACGCGCTTCCCGGGAGCATCGCCAACGTGGTGTTGGGGACCCAGGCGAGCCCGGGAGAAGTGGCTGCCTTCGAGGAACGTCACGGATTGAATCGTCCGCTACTGCTCCGCTATTTCGAATGGCTCAAGGGAGTCATGGTGGGCGATTTCGGAACCACCTTCGTGGGGGGGCGCGACGTACTGGGGGAGATCCTGCCGAGGCTTGGTATCTCCGTGTGGTTGGTGGTTCTCGGGATGCTCTTCGCCCTGGTCATCGCGATCCCGCTCGGCTCCTTCGCGGCCCTGAGGCGACGACATGTCAGCGGGTTCATCGCATCGACGTTCTCCCAGGCCGGTTTGTCCGTTCCTGCTTTCTGGGCAGGCATGTGGTTGGTTATCGTGTTCGCGGTGAACTTGCGGTGGCTGCCCGCCGGGGGCTACATTCCCCTGAGTCGTGATCCGGTGGGCTGGGTGACCCACCTGGTGCTCCCCGTCGCGTCCTTGGCGTTGGTTCAGGGCAGCCTGCTGGCGCGTTATGTCCGAAGCGCTGTGATTGAGGTGACCAGTGAGGACTGGTTCCGTACTGCCCGTGCCGTTGGGTGGTCCAGGCTGGGTGCGCTGCTGCGTCATGGAACCCGCAACATCGCGATATCACTGCTCACTGTGATCGGACTCCAGGTGGCGACGCTGCTGGTGGGGGCAATCATCATCGAACAGGTGTTTGCCATCCAGGGGCTGGGCTCACGGCTCTTGCTGGCAGTCTCCCAGCGTGACCTGGTGTTGGTCCAGGGAATCGTCCTGATCCTCGTGTGGGCGGTTCTGGTGATCAATTTCGTGGTTGACGTGGTGTACCAGGCCGTCGATCCGAGGCTCAAGGAAGCGGGGACGATCTCATGATGCGTCGGTCGAATCTGGCCTTCGGTGCCGTGTTGATCTCCTTCGTTGTCCTACTCGCCCTGGTGGGGTTGTTCTGGACTCCTCATGGCCCTGCAGCTGTCACGGGAGGCGTCCGGGAGGCGCCATCGCTCGCCCATTGGCTGGGTACCGACAACAGCGGTTTTGACATTGCTAGCCGCCTGATCGCTGGGGCGAAGCTGGTGCTCCTGGTCGGGCTGGGATCGGTGGCCGGGGCCGCGCTGATCGGTATCCCTGCGGGAATGATCGCAGGGATGTCGCGCGGTTGGGGAGCCGTCCTGATCTCTCGGGGAGCCGATGTGCTCTACGGTTTCCCTGCCCTGTTGCTGGCCATTTTGTTTGCGGCTGCGCTCGGCGGATCCGTGTGGACTGCCTTGATGGCCATAGCCCTGTCCACAATCCCGAGTTTCGTGCGGATTGCCCGTGCAGCGACCATCCAGGTGATGGGGTTGGCCTTCGTCGAGGCAGCCCGGCTGTCCGGTACTCCGCGCCGGCATATCGCACTCAGACACGTGCTTCCTAATATTGCTCCGGTGCTGGGGGTGCAGGCCAGCGTCAGCGTCGGGATCGCCATCCTTGCGGAATCCGGACTTTCCTATCTGGGACTGGGGTCGGGAACGGATGTACCGACATGGGGGCGGATGCTGCAGGAGGCACAGAAAGAGATCTTTGTGGCTCCTGTGATCGCCTTGTGGCCCGGAGTGGCCATAGCTGCGGCGACCATGGGGTGCAACCTGCTCGGAGATGGTCTTCGTGATCTTCTCGACCCCAGGCTGCGGGAGCTGACATGAGTCTTCTGGAGATCGAGGATTTGCGAGTAACCTTCGGTCGGCGTCGGAAGGTGGCGGTCGACGGGGTCTCGTTCGTTCTCGGTGAGCGGGAGCGTCTCGGCCTCATCGGGCAGTCCGGTTCCGGAAAAACCGTGATAGCGCTGTCCGTCATGGGGCTGCTTCCAGAGAACGCTCAGGTCAGCGGGTCGATCCGATTGGCTGGCAGAGAACTTGTGGGACGCCCCGAGAAGGAACTTCGAAAACTGCGTGGAGACGTGGTTTCGATGGTTTTCCAAGAACCCATGACGGCGCTGGACCCAACCATGCGGGTCGGCCGTCAAATTGGTGAGGTGGTGGCCTTGCATCACGCCGAACACAGGGGAGAAATCCGGGCCCTCGTGCTAGATTGGCTGGCGCATATAGGGCTGCCGGATCCTGAGCGTATTGCAGACTCCTTCCCACATCAGCTCTCCGGCGGGCAACGACAACGCGCCCTGATCGCCATGGCCCTGGCCAACCGGCCGGACCTAGTGATCTGTGATGAACCGACCACTGCACTCGACGTGATCGTGCAGAAACAGATTCTCGACCTTCTCGATGCCGAGTTTGCGGGCCGGGCTGCGCTGTTCGTCAGTCACGATCTTGCGGTGGTGCGGCAGGTCTGCCAACGAGTGATGGTTGTTCTCGACGGGAGAATTGTTGAGAACGGTTCCATCGAGGAAGTGATCGGTTCTCCTCAGCATCCCTATACCCAAGGCCTGGTTGCCGCTGCGCGATTGTCAGATGTGGCTCCTGGAAGCCGACTCCCGACCGTGGCTGATTACTGGCGAGGGGTGGAGAGATGAGCGCATTACTGGAACTGGACGGCGTCGATGTGATTTTTCGCCGCGGTCGCAGAACTTTCCAGGCACTTCACAAGGTGAGCGTTACCCTCTCTGCGGGGGAGCGGGTGGGGCTGGTCGGCGGTTCCGGGTCAGGCAAGACTACCACGTTGAGGACTCTGCTGGGTCTGGTCCGTCCGGTAGCGGGTGAGGTACGTTTCGAGGGTCGGCGGATCGATGGGCTGTCCGACAAGGACCTCGCTGATGTCCGAAGCAGGGTGTCCTTGGTCTCACAGGATCCGAACGCATCCTTGAACCCACGCATGAAACTACGGGAAATCGTTGCCGAGCCACTTCGTTCACCGTGGCTGAAAGCCCGGGAAGGAAAAGAAAGTGTCGTAGCGGAAACCATCAAGGGAGTTGGGTTGGATGTTGCGATGCTGGATCGGTTTCCTCATGAACTGTCTGGGGGACAACGCCAGCGGGTCGCCATTGCCCGGGCCCTTGTGAGTTCACCGGACCTGCTGATCGCTGATGAGCCCGTCTCAGCTCTCGACGTCTCCGTGCGTGCCCAGGTGCTGAATCTGCTCGTTGAAGCCGTTCGGGAAAGAAATCTTGCGATGTTGTTCGTCAGCCACGATTTGGCCGTCGTGCGGCATCTGTGCGAGCGGGTCGTGGTGATGGATGCTGGGCAAGTTGTTGAGGAAGGTCCTGTGGAAAAAGTCTTCAAGGAACCACGGCACAAGTACACGCAGAGGCTACTGGAGGCCACTCTCTCCTTGTGACCATGGGGTGCGGCTGTAACATGACCTGCCGTGAAGGTCCTGCTTCTAGAGAACATCCATTCCGAGGCCGTGCGTGCGCTTGAAAGCCGCGGCCACGAGGTCGAGGTGCTGTCCAGCGCGCTCGATGAAGTCGAACTGATCGAGGTCCTTGATGGTGTCGAGCTTCTCGGCATTCGTTCCCGGACATACATCACTGAGCGGGTGTTGAAAGCTCATCCGCAGTTGCTCGCGGTCGGCGCCTTCTGTATTGGGACTAATCAGATCGATCTTCCAGCTGCGGCAGCTGCGGGAGTTGCCGTGTTCAACGCCCCCTACTCCAATACGCGCTCCGTGGTGGAGTTGGCCCTCGGTGAGATCATTACCCTGGCGCGGCGCCTGGGGGACAGGAACACCAGCATGCATGCAGGCATCTGGGACAAATCGGCAACTGGATCTCATGAGGTGCGCGGCAGGACTCTGGGAATTGTTGGCTACGGCAACATCGGTTCTCAGCTGTCGGTGCTGGCCGAAGGTCTTGGGATGCGGGTCTACTTCTACGACATCGTGGACCGCTTGGCGCTGGGAAACGCTACGCGTGTGTACTCTCTGCAAGAGTTGTTCGAACGTTGTGAAACCATCACGCTGCACGTGGATGGCAGAGCCTCCAACGCGCACATGATCGGGGAGAAGGAGTTCTCCCAGATGCGGCCACGAACCCTTTTCCTGAACCTGTGCAGAGGTAACGTCGTGGATGTCGACGCCTTGGCGGCAGCCCTTAGATCAGGGCACATCGCGGGCGCAGCGGTCGATGTGTTCCCGGGAGAGCCTGCGAGCAAGGACGAGCCTTTCGTGTCACCTCTGCAGGGAATCCCGAATGTCATCCTCACTCCGCATGTTGGCGGATCAACCCAGGAGGCACAGGTCGACATTGGTCGCTACGTGGCCGGCAAACTTTCGGATTACGAGGCCTATGGGAACACATCTATGGCGGTAAACCTTCCTGAGGTCTCCGTCTCAGCAGCGAGCGCGGAGCGTATCTTGCATCTTCACCGGAATGTTCCGGGGGTATTGGCTCGGCTCAATCACGCGCTCGCCTCCCACAACATGAACATTGGTTTCCAGACCTTGGCTACCTCTGGAGAGTACGGCTACGTTGTCACAGACGTTTCCGGAGAGCACTACGAGGGTCTAGTGGCCGAACTCCAAGGCCTCGAGGAGAGCATCCGGGTTCGGATGGTCTAGGAGACGTCCCGCATCATCCTGCCTCGGAGGGGCGCAACCTTTCGAGAATGACGTCGTGGAGCAGGCCGTTGGTCGCCAAAGCGTTTCCGTGATATGGACCTGGTTCGCCATCGATGCTGGTGAAACGGCCACCGGCCTCGCGGACGATGATGTCGAGAGCAGCCATATCGTAGAGTGCGAGTTCTGGCTCGCAGGCGATGTCCACGGCTCCCTCGGCCACCAGCATGTAGCTCCAGAAGTCACCATATCCACGGGAACGCCAGCATTCGCGCATCAGGTCCACGAAACCCTGGCCACGTCCCGACTCCACCCAGCCATTGATGCTCGCATAGGACAAAGACGCGTCGGAAAGCTGTGACACCTTACTGGTGTGGATCGGGGTGGCGTTCAAGATTGAGCGACCCGTGTAGGCGCCACCGCCCATGCTGGCCCACCAACGACGTCCGAGCGCGGGAGCGGAAACCACGGAGGCGACGATCTGTCCTTCGAGCTCGAGGGCAATGAGTGTCGCCCATACCGGAACCCCACGCAGGTAGTTCGCGGTTCCGTCGATGGGGTCGATTATCCAACGACGATTGGATTCTCCGGTGTCCTGCATCTCCTCGCCGTGGACTGCGTCACGGGGCCGGGTTCGAGACAGAGTGCGTCGGATCGACTCCTCAACGGCGGTGTCGGCCTCCGTGACCGGGGTGGAATCCGGTTTGGTCTTGATCATCAGGTCTTGGGCCTTGAAACGGCTCATGGAGATGGAGTCGGCATCGTCGGCCATCACATGAGCCAGGCGGACATCGTCGGTGAGTTCTTTGCTGGCGACCATGTTCCTAAGGTAGCCGAGACCTCAACTGTCAGGCGAAGGCCCGCTCCATCCTTCGGAAGGAGAGCAATCTTTCTGCGCTGAGCCTGCCATGGCGAACGGCATTGTCCAAAGCGCATTCTGGAGCGGAGGAGTCGTGCCGGCAGCCACGTGGACAGGCAGTGACGATGTCTTTGAGATCAGGGAACGCTCCGATGAAGGCCTCGGCACGAACATGGCTGATCCCGAAGGAACGTACACCGGGGGTGTCGATGATCCAGCCGCCGCTGGGCAGGGCGATGGCGGCCGCGGATGTGGAGGTGTGGCGTCCCTTGCCGGTCACGTCGCTGACCGCTCCAGTGGCTCTGCCAGTCCCGGGAACCAGCGCATTGACCAGCGTCGATTTTCCCACTCCGGAATGTCCGATCAGTACCGTCACGTGGTGCTCGAGGAGACTTCTGACAGGAGAAAGATCGCTGCCGGGGTGGATCACGACGACGGGGATCTCCAAAGGGGCATACGCAGTACGGAGCGCATCGGGGGACGCAAGATCAGCTTTGGTCAAGCACAGAATCGGAGAGACCTGGGCGTCGTAGGCGGCGACCAGGATGCGGTCGATCATTCCCGTTTTCGGTTCCGGATCCGCTAGAGCGGTAACGATCATCAGCTGATCAGCATTGGCGACGATGGGACGTTCAAATGTGTCAAGGTCATCGGCAGAACGACGCAACCATGTGCGACGCTCTTCGACCTCGACGATGCGAGCAAGGGAACCGGCAGCGCCAGAGACGTCACCGTCCAACTTGACCCGGTCCCCGACGATGACGCCCTTGCGTCCCAGGATGCGTGCTTTGGTCGCAGTGACTGCGGTACCGTTGTTGAGGAAACAGCGGTACCGACCCCGATCGATGGAAACAACCAAAGCATCCGGGGCACTCGAGTAATCGGGGCGATCCTTGGTGCGTGGGCGGCTGCGTTTTCGGGGACGTTCGAAGGACGCATGGTCGTCCTGCCAACGTGCCATCAGGCGGCCACCAAGCAGTTCCAGAGTTTCGGAAAATCCGGCATGGTCTTCGAGACACAGGATACGTCATCAACGGTGGTGCCCGGCCTGGTCAATGCGATGATCGCAGCGAAGTGCACCATGCGGTGGTCGGCATAGGAGGACAACGCGACAGGAGTTCGTTCCTCCGGCTTGCCCACGATCTCCAAGCCGTCATCATGCTCGATGACTGCGATATCCATCTTCTGGAGCTCGGTCCTGAGCGCGGTCAGACGGTCGGTCTCATGGCCGCGGATGTGTGCGACACCCATTATCCGGGTGGTTCCCTCCGCCTGAGCAGCAAGGGCGGCCACGACAGGGGTCAGCTCTGAGGCGCTGTGCAGGTCGATGTCAATCCCCTGCAATCGATCGGGCCCGGTGACGGTCACGCCTTCCGGGCCACGGGATGTGGTGCAGCCCATCCGTTTCACTACATTCAAGAATTGTTCTCCTGGCTGAAGGGTGGATTCAGGCCATCCCGACACCGTGACGGAGCCGCCTGTGGTGGCGCCAGCAGCGAGGAAGACCGCGGCATTGGTCAGGTCGGGTTCAACACGCAGATCGAGTGGCGTGATTGGGCCGGCATGGACTCGCCACGAGAATGCATCCGTTTCATCTTCATCGACGAGCACACCGCGGCTGCGCAGCATCGCCAAGGTCATCTCTATGTGGGGTCGGGAAGGCACGGATTCTCCGATGTGACGCAGCCTGAGACCTGATGGGAGACGTGCTCCGACCAGCAATAGCCCGGAGAGGAACTGGCTGGATGCAGACGAATCAACCGTGACCTCGGGGTTACTCACAAGCGGTCCCGGGGACAGAACGAAGGGTAGTGAATCGGTCTCGATTCTTGCGCCCAACTGACGCAGACCATCCAGAAGTCCGGACATCGGGCGGGTCGTGGCCTGCGGGTCGCCGAAGAAAAGGGTGGGGGTAGCGGCCAAGGCCGCCATGGGGGGGACGAAACGCATCACTGTGCCGGCAAGACCACAGTTGATGCCGTCTGGGGCCCCGTGAAACCGTTCCGGGGGGGTGATGTGCAACTCGCCGGGGCTGAGCTCCTCGATGATTGTTCCAAGCGCGCGCAACGCATTGAGCATGAGGGTGCAGTCTCGTGACTTCAGTGCTCCAGTCAGTATCGACGGGCCACTCGCGAGTGCGGACAACACCAGTGCCCGGTTCGTCTCTGATTTGGAACCGGGCACCTCGACAATTCCCCGGACTGCTGTTGCAGCTGTCGCGAGGAAGTCAGCAGTCAGGAGGTCACCGCCTGCCGTGCCTTCTTGGCGGCCCGAGCCTTCATCCGGCGGCAAAGTTTGTGGGAAGCATTCTTGCGGCGCCACGAGGCACTGGGACGACCTTGAAGATCCTGGGTTGCGAGCAGGGATGCGCCGAGGAGTGCCACGTTCTTCAGTACTTCGGGGCGTCGTGCCTGCTTTTCGTCGGGATCGGAGCCCTTCTCGGGAAGGGCTACGGCGATGTTCAAAATGCTCGCCTTGGCCAGCAGGCACGCCCCGATGCGGCGACCGATTCCGGTTGCAAACATCACGCCGCCGGCGACCTCGACGGCACCGCAGATGCGCACCCAGGATTCTGCTCGGTCGGGCACGTGCGAGGAATAGCTGGAGGGGACAACCCGCTGAACGATGGGAGTGACGCGGGATGTGAACGCCTCGGCTTCTGGGGCCAACTCGTTCGGTGAGGTGACTTTACGCACGCCATCAGCGACGAAGGTGCTGGCGAAAAGGCTACGGGCTAGGAAACGCAACAGACTCATGTAGTCAAACTTACCCATGTCAACGTCTGGTTGGAACGACTGGGGGGTGATGTCATGGACATCGACGGGTACGGGAATATTTCCCCGGTTCCGGTGTGTTCACTCTGCATGACATCTGCTGTCCTGTCGGGGGCTCCTCCTTCGATGCGGAGCCGGACCCCGGTATGTTCTTTCGTGATGGAAGAAAGCGACACCACCCTCCTGGATGCAGCAGAGTTCGGGTTGGCGTTCGAGAACGAGGCCTTGACGCATCTCGACCGCCTCTATTCCGCTGCCCTGCGCATGACCCGAAACCCTGCTGATGCCGAAGATCTGGTGCAGGAGACCTATGTGAAGGCTCTGAGAGGCCGCGACTCGTTCAGGCCAGGTACAAACATGAAGGCCTGGTTGTACCGGATCCTCACCAACACCTATATCAACTCCTACCGGAAGGCCGCCCGCTCACCGCAGACGAGCGGGGACGAGGAGGTCACAGACTGGCAACTGGCGAAAGCCGCCTCCCATGACTCCCAAGGATTGCGGTCGGCCGAGATGGAGGCCCTCGACAACACTCCCGACACTGTCGTGGCAGATGCGATGGCCGGGCTTGCCGAGAATTACCGGTTGGCGGTGTATCTCTCCGATGTTGAGGGATTCAGTTACAAGGAGATAGCCGCCATCATGGGAACCCCGATAGGTACTGTCATGTCACGCCTGAACCGTGGCCGTGCACAGCTACGTAAAGTCCTTGCAGCTTATGCTGCTGAACGTGGTATCGGAGGTGTCAGGGCATGACCGATCCTGACATGTCGAGACACGAACACGAGGGAATGGATGAATGCCTGCAGGCTCTGGATGCGTTGCACGCTTTCCTGCACGGAGAACTACCCGAATCGGATGCCGATCACGTGCGACACCATCTACATGCTTGTGAGCGATGTATGGAGAGCTTCGAGATTGAATCCGTCATCACCGAGATGATTCGCCGAAGCCAGCCGGCCACCGCCGCTCCGGCAGCGCTGCGCGACAAACTCATGGCTCTCTGCCTCTCCCACTGAGGTCTCCTGCGCAAAACGATGCCCCCGTTCCTGTGATCGAGAACGGGGGCGGATCGCTTCACGCGTCAGGCGTTGGGACGCTTGCCGTGATTGGCCTTGCTCTTGCGACGTGCGCGACGCTTACGGCCGGTCTTGCCCATCGGGGTCTCCTTCTTCCAGTTGCGACGGCCATTGTGCCAGATGCTTCGTGGCGTCACCAGTCAAGACGATGGCAGAGTAGGGCCATGGTGAGGAAACATCCCCCCGACGAACTATCCGATTCTGAATGGCTTCTGGCCTTCCAGGGGCAGTGGCACCTTTTGAGCGATCTGTCGTTCTCGGACCTTTTGTTGTGGGTTCCTGAGGACGACAGCCCTGGGTGTGAGGTGTTCACATGTATTGCCCAGATTCGTCCGGTGACCGGACCGACGGCGTTGGAAGACGACGTAATAGGGGAACAGATCGCCTATGAACTTGACCACCAGGTAGTGGTGGCCTACATGAGCCATGAGATCAGCGAAACCAGCGACAACGCGCTGTCCGCCGGTATACCCGTTGATGTATGGGCCATACCGGTTCTCCGAGGAGGCCGTTGCATCGCGGTGCTGGAGCGTCATACCAACCAGATGGGTATGCGTGCCACCGGTCTCCTGGAGGAGAACTACCTCAAGGCCGCGGACATCCTGACCAGCATGATCCGTGAAGGGGACTTTCCTTTGGCTCCGGTTTCCGACAAGGCCTTTGCCCCCCGGGTGTGTGATGGGGTTCTCCGGGTTCAGCCCGGCGGGCGGATCAGTTACGCCTCACCGAACGCGATCACCGCCTTCCGGCGGCTCGGTGCTCAGGGCGACATCGCGGATGAAGATTTCACCGCCTTGATCCGAAGCGTCATGCGTGGGGTTGAATCCATGGGGCAGACCGTGCAGGCTGATCTGGCGGAGCAGCGCAGCGTCGTTTTCGACGTGGAGCAGCCACGCGCATCCATGCGTGTAGTGGTGCTTCCACTCGTAGTACAGGACGAGCCGATGGGCTCGTTGATCCTATGCCGTGACACTACGGATCTGCGGAGCCGCGATCGCATGCTCGTGACCAAGGACGCCACCATTCGGGAGATTCACCACCGGGTCAAGAACAACCTCCAGACAGTGGCGGCTCTGCTGAGGATGCAGGCTCGACGGATCAAGTCTGAGGAGGGCCGGGAGGCATTGCAGGATGCGATGCGCAGGGTGTCATCCATAGCCGTCGTTCACGACATGCTGAGCCACAACCTGGACGAGGACGTGATCTTCGACGGTGTGTGTGACCGCATTCTTCGTATGATCGGCGATCTTGCGGCCACTTCGGGAGCTGTTGAAGCAGTTCGCGTGGGTAGTTTCGGGGAGATTAGGGCCGAAACCGCGACGTCCTTGGCCATGATCATCACAGAACTCTGCCAAAACGCTGTCGAACACGGCATGGATGGTGGGGAGGGTCGCATCGAGGTGAGGCCCAAGGTGTCCGAGGACGAACTGGTCATCGACGTGGTCGATGATGGAGCAGGTCTACCCGAAGGGTTCGTCCTCGGACATCAGACCAGCCTTGGTTTGGCAATCATCTCGACACTTGTCGGGGATCTGGGCGGGACTCTGGAGATCGGGAACCGGGAAGATGAACCCGGGGCCTGCGCCCGTCTGGTGCTGCCTCCACTGTCATGATTTCATGCCGAGAAACGGGCCTGGTGGAAGCATCATGACCTGTTGCGGCGATGGATAGGTTCGCTCCGCGTCTTTCCGATGAAAGTCACTGCGCCGCGATCCGCCCTCCGAGGGTCTTTGTGGTTTCAAAGCCATGAGGAGTCCCGCGCTTCTCAGCTGGCGCGCACCCGGGAGCGAGCAGCGCGGCGCTTCATGGCTCGTCGCTCGTCCTCGCTCATACCACCCCAGACACCGTGGTCCTGGCCAGCGTCCAGCGCCCAGTTGAGGCACTGGTCTTTAACAGTGCAACTTTGGCAGATCTTCTTGGCATCCTCGATCTGCTGGAGTGCAGGGCCGGTATTGCCGACAGGGAAGAACAGCTCCGGGTCCTCTGTCAGGCAGGCTGCCCTGTGGCGCCAGTCCATGAATGGCACTCCTTTTTCGGCTAGGTGATCTTTCGAGCGGATAGAACTTACTCCGGTCTACAGCAATAAACAACCCTGCCACTCCGTGAGGCCGACGGAATTCGGAGTTCAGCTCAAGCGGCCGGCCCCTCCAGAGGGAGTCGCCGTGAACCATGAAGGTTTCTGAAAACCGGCCTTCTCGAACGCTTCGTGAATGGCTGAGCCGATGCGATTGGCCTGTCCCGTGGAGCACCACGCGATGATGCAGCCACCGAAGCCGCCGCCCGTCATCCGGGCTCCAAACGCTCCGTGCGTCAAGGCTGTTTCCACGGCGAGGTCGACAGTGGGTACCGTGATCTCGTAGTCCTCGCGCATGGAGATATGGGATTCATTCAGCAGGCGAGGAAGTTCGGACAGCAGTCCTTTCCTGGCCAGGTCCAGGGCAGCGTGGGTCCGCTCATTCTCACTGACCACATGTCGAACCCGTCTGCGCATTTGTGTGTCGGGGAGTCGCGACAGGGCGGCATCCAGGTCCGTGACATCGCGTAGAGCTCTGACCCCGAGAATCTTGGCAGCCTGTTCACAGGTAGCGCGACGTTCCCCGTACTCACCATCGATGTGGCTGTGCGGGCTGTGGGTGTCGAGAACCAGGATTTCAAATCCCTGGTCGTGCAGCGGCAGTGGCACATCGGTGGTTTCAAGAGTGCGGCAGTCGAGGAAGAGCCCGTGGCCGTTTCGGCAGAGGGTACTGGCTGCTTGATCTAGGAGCCCGGTGGGAGCACCCACGTAGACGTTTTCCGCCCGCTGTGCAAGCTGGGCACGTTCCATCGGAGCGATGCTCAGGCTGAAGAGATCACACATTGCGGCCATGACTGCGCACTCGATTGCTGCAGAACTGGATAGACCGGCCCCGAGAGGCACATCTGAGGTGAGTGCCAGGGTGATCGCTCCTACCTGGTGCCCTGCCTCGCGTAGTACCCACAGCACTCCGGCCAGATAGGCGGCCCAGCTACCTTGCCCGGGAGCAAGAGCGGACAATGACACTTCCATGGTTTCCGATAGGTCTGCCGCATGCATGACGATCAGGCCGTCATCACGATGCCCCGCTGCGATGAGAGCGCGTTGCTCTAGGGCGAAGGGGAGGACGAAACCGTCGTTGTAGTCGGTGTGTTCGCCGATCAGGTTCACCCGCCCGGGGGCGAACCAGATTCCCTCCGGGTCGGATCCCGCCAGCTTCCGGTAGCAGGTGGTCAGCTTCTCAACGGCCTCCATTGTTCACCTTTTCTCAAATCCGGGATCTTGTGGGTCGGGCAGATACTTTCCGGTGTTGGAAGCTTGCCTGCCATCGGGAAGTAGCGTTCTCACGCCCCGAATGCACTGTTCATCAGATCTGCTGTCTGTTGCTGATGAACCTTCATGGAGCCGACTGATGGGGCAGAAGACCACGGTCGTGCCACCCGGTGCATGCGCAACGGAATGTCTGTGTGGTTCGCCACAGAATTCGGCAGATGCACAGAGATGAACGGCCATGGTCCCTGGTTGGCGGGCTCGTCCTGGACGAATCGGATGTCGGTGACGTGGCGGTAGCGCTCCAGTACCTTGGCCATCTCGGCTCCGGGTAGCGGATAGAGACGTTCCAGGGAGATGATTGCCACTTTGCCGTCGAGACCAGACTTCTCCCGGTTCGCCACGAGTTCCCAGCGGATCTTGCCGGAGCAGATCAGCAGACGGGAAACTTCGGACGGATCTGTGATCGTCGGATCGTCCAGCACCGGATGCCAGACTCCTGAGGTGAATTCCTCCGGCAGCGAGGCGGCCGCCTTGCTGCGCAACATCGACTTGGGGGTGGCCACCACGACCGGGCGGTGGTAGTTGACGTAGGCGTGCTGACGCAGCAGGTGGAAGTAACTGGCTGCCGTCGAAGGCTGGCTGACGGCGAGAGCGTTCTCGGCGCACAGCTGCAGCCAGCGTTCGATGCGTGCAGAGCTGTGGTCCGGACCCTGCCCCTCGAAACCATGGGGCAACAGCACCACCACACCGGACTTCTGGTCCCATTTCGCTTGCCCGGAGACAACGAACTCGTCGGCAATGATCTGGGCCCCGTTGGCGAAGTCACCGAACTGCGCCTCCCACAAGACCAAGGCGTCCGGTCGGGCCACGGAGTAGCCATACTCAAAACCCATGGCCGCGTACTCACTGAGCAGTGAGTCGTAGACGTCGAAGGTGGCTTGGTCGTCGCTCAGGTGTTTCAGGGGAACCCAGGCTTCGTTGGTGATGCGGTCCACGATTGCTGCGAATCGTTGCGAGAAGGTCCCACGGCGTGAATCCTGCCCGGCCAGCCGGACGGGCCGACCCTCCATCAGCAGTGAACCGATAGCGAGTAGCTCGGCGGTAGCCCAGTCGATGGGGCCGTTGAGGATCTGATCGGCCCGGCGTTTCAGTTGGGGCAGTACCTTCGGATGCGGGGTGAAACCCTCCGGGAGAGCGGTGTGCACCTCACTGATTCGGTGCATCATATCTGGTGTTATTGCGGTGAGTTGGTGCCCCTGCTTCGTCGGGTAATAGGGCACTCTCGTGTACTCCTCGATCACCGCGTCGGTGTTCTTGGCGTCGCGCGCTTCCTTGAACACGTTCTCTAGGCGAGCCCTGAACTTGTCCATCACGTCCTCGGCATCGGACACGGAAATGTCACCACGCCCGATCAGCGCTTCGGTATACAGGCGCCTTACGGAACGCTTTTGCTCGATCAGGTCGTACATCTTGGGCTGCGTGAAACTTGGATCGTCACCTTCGTTGTGGCCGCGGCGCCGGTAGCAGACCAGATCGATCACGACATCCTTGTGGAATCGCTGTCGATAGGCGAAGGCCAGTCGGGCGGCGCGGATGCAGGAGTCGGGATCGTCGCCATTGATGTGAAGCACCGGAGCGGAGATGGCCTTGGCGACATCCGTGCAGTAGGTAGAGGTGCGTGATTCGATGGGGGCGGTTGTGAACCCCACCTGGTTGTTGACCACGATGTGGATGGTGCCTCCGGTCTTGTAGCCACGCAGTTGGCTCATCTGCAAAGTCTCGAAGACGACCCCCTGTCCGCAGAAAGCTGCGTCGCCGTGCAGGAGAAGTGGCAGTACCGGAAAGTCGTCTTTCCCTATCATGTCCTGTTTCGCTCGGGCGATTCCCTGGAGAACGGGATTCACTGCCTCAAGGTGAGAAGGGTTGGCTGCGACGGAGGTTTTGATGGTGGCTCCGTTATTGGCGACGAACTTGCCTTCCGACCCCAGGTGATATTTGACGTCGCCGGTTCCGGAGACATCAATGGTGCCTGCGAACTCGTGGAAAATCTGAGCGTAGTCCTTGCCGACGATGTTTGAAAGAACGTTGAGACGCCCACGGTGTGGCATGCCTATGCACACCTCATCGAGTTGCTCGTTTGCTGCTTGCTGGCAGATTTCGTCTAGCAGGACGATGACGGATTCACCACCCTCTAGGGAGAAGCGTTTCTGCCCGACGAATTTGGTCTGCAGAAAGGTTTCGAAGACCTCGGCCTCGTTCAGCTTGTCGAGTGCGTGCATGTGCTCTTGATGCGTCAGAGCTTGGCGCGGTATTTCGATGCGATCCTGGAACCACTTGCGCTGCTGGGGGTCCGCGATGTGCATGTACTCGACGGACACGGTTCGGCAGTAGGAGTCCTGCAAAATTGCGAGGATCTCCCGTAGCGAGCGGTAGACCCTTTCCTGTCCGCCGAAGGTACCTACAGCGAACTCGCGGTCCAGGTCCCAGATGGACAGGCCATGGGCTTCCAGGCGGAGGTCTTCGTGTGAGCGTTGCCGGTACTCCAGAGGGTCGGTGTCGGCCACCAGGTGCCCTACTGAACGGTAGGCGTTGATGAGTTCCAATACCCGTCCCTGTTTCGCGACCTGGTTCTCTCGGTAGGTGGAAACGTCGACGCTCCACCTCAATGGCTCATACGGTATGCGCAGGGCTTCGAAAATTGTGTCGTAGAAGTTCTCTTCCCCGAGCAGCAGCTGGTGGATGATCTTCAGGAACTCACCTGATTGGGCACCTTGGATAACTCGATGATCATAGGTGGATGTGAGAGTCGTCACCTTGGAGATTCCGAAGTCGTCAACATGGAACAAGGAAGTTCCTTGGAACTCCGCTGGATAGTCGATGCTCCCAACCCCCAAGATCATTCCCTGCCCGTTCATCAGGCGGGGTACGGAATGATTCGTGCCGATCCCTCCAGGATTGGTGATGGTAGCTGTGGTTCCGGCGAAATCAGCCACGGTGAGTTCCCCGGAACGCGCCTTGGCAATGATCTTTTCGTAGGCAGCCCAGAATTGAGCGAAATTGAGTTTCTCGCATCCCTTGATGTTGGGAACGAGGAGTTGGCGAGTGCCATCTGATTTCTTGAGGTCGATGGCGATCCCCAAGTTGATTGTGGGATTCTCAACCAATGTTGGTTTGCCATTGATCACGTCGTAGGAGTTGTTCATCGAAGGCACTGCCTTCAGCGCCTGGATCATTGCGTAGGCGATCAGGTGGGTGAAACTGACCTTGCCGCCCTTGGATGTTTTCAGGAAGTTGTTGATCCCGGTGCGCTGATCGATCACGAGTTTCATGGGGACGGAACGTACGGAGGTGGCGGTGGGCACACTCAGCGAGGCATCCATGTTTTTTGCGGTGCGCATCGGGGCCCCACGAAGTACGGTCAGGCGGGGTGCCACGGCGGAAGGCTCAGGACGTAGTGATGGATTCGGGGCATTTGCCGACAGGCCGGCTCCGGTGCCTGGGGTGGAGGGGGATTCCCTGGTGGGTTTGACTGATTCCACCTTTGGCTGGTTTCCCTCCCCCCGAGGGGTGCGCTCCCGCGGGGGAGAGGAGGGGTGGTCACTGTGTACCGGGGAGGTGGGATTCGTGTTGGCGGGAGTCGCCTTGTCCTTGAAGAAGGCCTGCCATGTTTCGTCCACGGACGAGGGATCTTTCTCCCAGGCTTCCCGCATCTCGTCAATCAACCAAGAGTTCGCGCCAAATGCATCATGTGATTCAGGTGTCGACATCTTCGCCAGTGGCTGTTGCCACGATCCCCTTACGTGAGACTACTGCTTGGGCGTCAGGCTTCATCGCCCAGTGATCAGCTTAGCGAACTTCGCTCAGGATGGCTGGGGTTGGGACGGGAGGAGGCGCGCCACGCGAGTCCTGCCGAGAAGCCTGCCAGGAGCACGAGAAGTGTGTTGCGCATCACCAGGGTGGAGGATTCAAAGCCAGAGCCGTTGGGGATCGCCATGATCCCCAGAGTTCCCCATGGATAGGTGTATTGGGTGAGCACCGCCACGATTACCAGACCGGTTGCCAGTATCCGGCGAGGGAGTCGTAACCAAGGACTGGTGCCAAGGGCGAGCAGGGCTGCCAATGGCCCTGCCAGCCACTGGACGTACTGTGTGGACAGGGTTTTGTTCGCGATCACGGTGGCGAGTACCACGGCCAGCACTGACAACAAGATGGCCTGCGGCAGGTTTTCGTTGTGTGAGCGGAAATTACGAAGCAGCCTCCACGTGAGCGCCGCGGTGAGCAGGAGCGAGCCCACTGTGAGGAAAGTTGACACCCCAAGAAGAACATCGACAGCCGGTCCTTGGAACTCGATGGCGTTGTATTTGCTGAGCGCCACCTGCCAAGCCGGGTTGGTGGTGAACGTGCGTAGGAACACGAGCGCCGTTGCGGGTACCGACTCCATCTGGAGCCCTCGGCTCGACTGCCAGGTCATGGGGGAAATAGAACGGGACCATCCACCGATCAGGAGTGATGCAAGGCCCAGAGAGAACCCAGCAACAATAAAACCAATCAGTCGGAATCGTCCTGTTCCTTTGTGCAGAGGTGCAGGGGCTGACATCGGGGCGATCAGTAGGGCTGGCCAGAGTTTTATCGCCGCGCCGAGGCCGATAAGGGCCCCCGAGAGCGCGGGATGGCGATTCAGCCACAGGCATGCCAGTGCAACGGCTGCTGCTGTCAACATGTCGAAGCGGAACCACACGATGGGTCCGCAGGCGCCTATGAACAGGATCCAGAAAACGGTGGCGCTCACTGAGCCGTATCTGAAGAGCATCGCTGCCACGATTCCGTCGAGCAGGAGCATGGCTGAGGCGAAGACTGGAAGCCAGGAATTGAAGGCGGTGGCGCGATAGGGCAGGGAGGCGGTGAACCAAACCGCGAAGAGTAGGACGATAAGGGCGCCCCCCCCGGCGAGGGCAGGTTTCCTGCGGTTGTGACTCCACAGCACTGCGAGAGGGATGATGCCGATCAGAAATCCCCCGAGCAGGAGGAAGGGTAGCCACGGGGGGTGGCCTCCCCCGAGCGTGTAGAGAAACTCAAGGAACCAGACAGCGGGAAGCGGGTATTCTGTCATCACACCGGACCCCGCCATGGCCGTGGCGCACTGCGAATTGTGGCTACCATCCCCGAGCAGGCACCAGAGCCAGTACCCGTAGTAGCTGACGTCGTTCTGGACGAAGGACACGTGAGGGATTTTCCACAGCAAGACGTTGAATGCGCGGGTCGCTACGAACACGAGCATGAGTGTCACGGCCCATTTGGTGCGGTAGGAGCGCTTGATGGACGGTGGTGTGGTCTCGGTCAAGCGCGGACCCCCTGGAATTCTGGGCTCGCCGGCCACGCCGGCCCTGAAGCGCCCCCGCGAGGATTCGAACCTCGGCACCCGCCTCCGGAGGGCGGTGCTCTATCCCCTGAGCTACGGGGGCTTCGACGTGCGAAAGGCTAGCATGAACCCGGACGTCCGGGACAACTTGGAGGTTCTGGGACGGCCTGAAATCCTTGTCGTTGGTGAGGTTGGATTCCACCACGATGTGCTCGTGACAGTTCGTGGGAACGGCTGTCGCCCTTTGTGGACCCAACACCGGAGCTAGAGAGCGCCTGCGGTGATCCAGGACGCCAGCCAGCCTGTCAAGAACGTGCTGTGTCATGGCTTCCTGGCGTCGTTGCCGGGCATCCTGCTAGTTCCGCTGTGACCAGGTTATGGTCTGTGGAGGGCAGTCGAGTGCGCGAATGACCTGCGTGATTGTGTCAGGGGTGCGGTCGGTGACCCGGCTCGGCAGGTACCGTGAGATGGTTGATGCCGAAACCTCTGTTCGTGGGGTCGTTTGCTTCCCGAAAAGGACCGGCGCTGCCCTGGGGGAGGCCCAGCTCCTGATGGAGAAGGGTCGCGAGGTGCTTCTGGTCGTTCCCCAGCCTCTTCTACAGGCGTGTGATGATCATCCTGTGATTTTGCCTGACGACTTTTCTCCATATCATGGTTGGGTTCTTATGCCCAGTTCATTCCTGATGAGTTCGGCTGCAGGCCCTACCTGATCATCGTGTTCCTCGGGCTGTTCGTGTTCTCCCTGTAGGCCTTCATCGGCCTGCTCAGCTGGCTGCGGCTGTCCAAGATGTTCTCGCTCAGGATTTCGGGTATTCACGCTGTGGAGCACGAACGGCCTCTGCTCGTTGCACCCGTTTTGTGGGATGCGTCGGAGTTTCATCTGTCCCGGTACGCCCCTTCTGGCAAGCTTTGGCCTCATGACTCATGCTCACATCGCCGGTTCGATTCACGCCGACGTCGCCAAAGCAGGACCGCAGTGGCTCACGTTGCCCGAGGACCTGAATCAGTTGCGAGCGGAGCTGTGGCCTTCAGGGACCGAACGGGACGAGATGGGGCGCATCGTGATTGGTGGGGTCCCTCTGACGCGGGTCGCGGCCGAGCAGGGCACACCCGCCTACGTGATCGACGAACAGGATTTCCGCACCAGATCGCGGGCCTTCCGCGACAATTTTGCCAGGTGGCGGGTCTATTACGCGGGAAAGGCATTGTTGACCCGGGCGGTGGCGCGCTGGGTTACCGAGGAAGGGCTCCACCTGGATGTGACGACCATGGGGGAGATGCGGATCGCCCTGGCCGGGGGGATGCCGGCGGAGCGGCTCGGGTTCCATGGCAACAACAAATCGGTGGAGGAAATCCGTTTCGCCCTGGAGCAGGGAGTCGGGCGCATCATAGTCGACTCCTTCCATGAGATAGACCGCATCGAGGCGGCCTGCCAGGAGCTTGGGAAACGGGCTCATGCGCTGGTACGGGTCACTACCGGGGTGGAAGCCCACACGCATGAGTACATCGCCACGGCTCACGAGGACCAGAAGTTCGGTCTGTCCATCCTCGGGGGTCACGCCCTCGCGGCGCTGGTGCGGTGCCAGTCGTCGCCCTTCATCGAGCTGCGTGGTATTCACAGCCACATCGGCTCCCAGATCTTTGAGACCCATGGCTTCGAGGTGGCGATTCGTCGCACACTGCGACTGGCGGAGCAGTTTCGTGTCGCCACTGGGGTGGAACTGGCGGAGCTGGACCTCGGGGGTGGTTTCGGAATCGCCTACACGGAGGCCGACTCACCCATGCCAACCGACGCCCTCGCTCAAGCCTTCGAGGACATCCTCGATCACGAGTGTCGAGGTTTCGGATTGAAACGCCCCCAGCTCAGCATCGAACCCGGACGTGCTATCTGTGGCCCAGCCGGGGTTGCCCTGTACGAGGTCGGGACAGTGAAGGTCGTGGAGTTGGAGAACGGGCGTTCACGCACCTACGTTTCTGTCGATGGGGGCATGAGCGACAACATCCGCCCCGCCCTGTATGCCGCCGAGTACTCCTGCGCCTTGGCGAACCGGACCTCGCAGGCCGAGCCTGTGCTCGCGCGGGTCGTTGGGAAGCACTGCGAAGGAGGTGACATCTTGATTCGGGATGTCTTCCTGCCCCGGGACATCCAGCCGGGAGACCTGATCGCAGTCCCGGGGGCCGGGGCGTATTGCCGATCCATGGCCAGTAACTACAATCAGGTCCCGAAACCGCCCCTGCTGGCGGTGTGCCAGGGGGAGACACGAACGCTTCTCAGGCGGGAGACCCTGGAAGACCTGATGCGACTTGACGTAGGGGAGTGAACATGGCTGAGGAGACTTCGCCGTTGAAGGTGGCACTGCTCGGTGCCGGTGTGGTTGGTTCTCAGGTGGCCCGAATCCTGAGCCAGGAAGCGGATTCCTTGCGCCAACGCATCGGTCGACCCTTGGAACTCGTCGGCATCGGGGTGCGCAGGCTGGACGTGCAACGTCCAGGAATCGATCCCGACCTGTTCACCATGGATGTGCATGGCCTCGTCACGCGTGGTGACTTGGATCTCGTCATCGAGGTGATCGGTGGCATCGAGCCCGCGCGGACCCTGCTCACCGAGGCCATGAACGCGGGTGCCTCGGTGGTCACCGCCAACAAGGCGTTGCTGGCCGAGGACTTGGCACAACTGAGTGCAACAGCCAAGAAAAACGGCGTCGACCTCTACTATGAAGCAGCGGTGGCGGGAGCGATCCCGATCATCCGGCCACTCAGGGAATCCCTAGTCGGCGACGAGATCCGCGCGGTCATGGGGATCGTCAACGGCACCACCAACTACATTCTCGACCAGATGACCACCAATCACCTGAGCTTCGAGGTGGCGCTGCGCCAAGCCCAGGAGCTCGGTTTCGCGGAGGCTGATCCCACCGCTGACGTCGAGGGCAAGGATGCGGCTGCGAAGGCAGCGATTCTTGCGGGGTTGGCGTTTCACACCGAGGTGCACAGCTCTGAGGTTTTCTGCGAGGGCATCACGTCGGTGACGGAAACTGACATCCGGGCTGCCGACCGGATGGGGTGTGTGGTGAAACTGCTCGCCGTAGCCAAGCTGGCAGACGATGATCGAGTCATCGTCAAGGTTCATCCCACCATGATCCCGAAGACCCATCCACTGGCCTCTGTTTCTGGCGCTTACAACGCAATTTTCGTCGAGTCGGTCGAGGCAGGGCAACTGATGTTCCTCGGACAGGGAGCGGGTGGTGCCCCCACAGCCTCCGCAGTCATGGGAGACGTGGTGACTGTGGCCCGCAACCGGGTTCGGGGAACCGCTGGTCACCTCGGGACCGGATACACCAAGCGCGGGGTCGCCCCGATCGGGGATGCGACCAGCCGCTACTACATTCGTTTCCAGGTGGAGGACAAACCAGGTGTGCTCGCCAAGTGCGCCACTATCTTCGGAGCCCACCGGGTATCCCTACAAACCTGCCAGCAGTCCTACCTGGAAGGCTTGGGACGCACCGACGGGTTCACCGCGGAGTTGAACTTCATGACACACGATGCACGTGAACAGGACCTCCAGGACGTCGTCGCGGCGCTGCGGGAGGCTCCCTTCATCGGGAACGCCATTGACTACATGCGCATCGAGGGCAAGTGAGACTCACCGTACGTGTCCCGGCAAGCACCGCCAACCTGGGGTCGGGATTCGACTGCGTGGGGTTGGCCGTGGACTGGTTCGATGAACTGACATTGGAGGTCTCGAGGACTGGGGGTCTCCAGATCGAGGTGTTTGGTGAGGGTTCCCATCAGGTGCCTCGCGACGAGTCCCATCTCGTGATCGCAACGTTGCTGCACGCCCTGCGCCAGTGGGGTGTGGCCCCGCCGGGCGGATTGCTCCTGAGGACGCGCAACACGATTCCGCACTCGCGCGGGCTCGGCTCTTCCGCGGCGGCCATAGTGGCTGGCTGTGCTTTGGCCCACGGCATTGCCTTTCCAGATGAAGAGCTGGACCGGGTCGAATTGACCCGGGTCGCCAGTCTTCTGGAGGGGCATCCCGACAACGCGGGTGCGGCGGTCTGGGGAGGTGCGATACTGGCCTGGCTGGATGGTGAGCGGGTGGAACTGATTCGGTTGCGGCTCGTAGAGGGTCTGCGGTGCCTTGCATTCGTCCCCGATCTGGAGGTCCGTACCGAGGGAGCCAGAGCTGTCCTACCCGACATGGTGCCCCGGAAAGATGCTGTGGCCCAGGCCGTAGCTGCAGCTTCCCTTCCCCTGGCTCTTGAACAGCGTCCCGATCTGTTGTTGTCCGCAACCAGGGACCGTTTGCATCAGTTCCAGAGAGCCGAGTTGATGCCGGCCTCCTGGTCGTTGCTGCGGCGATTGCGGCGGGTAGGAATTCCTGCGACCATTTCCGGGGCGGGCCCGACTGTGTTTGCGATCGGTCTGGAGGACCAGCTGGCGAAAGCGGACTCCCTTGAACATGAGGGATTCCAACGCCACGACCTCGTGCCTGGTGAGGGAGTGCAGCTCGTGGATTGAGCAATGCGGGTGTCTCAGCATCCGAGCGGCGTACGACCACGTACGCGAGTACGGTGGACGGCTTCTGAGTGTGGACGCAACAATTTCAAGAAGTCCTGTGGATGGAAGCCGGTCCCCGTGAATGCATCGACATGAGACCTGATCGTGTTGCTCCATGGGGGTGGAAGACGTGAAGGGGTCTATGGTGCCTATGAGCTTGCGTGTAGAGCTCCACTGCAACGCCCTGGAACAGCATCGAACCCTCTTTACGTAACGCCAGCTGGGGAGAAGGTCGGGTCTCGTGTTATTATTTCGGTAGTCAACTGAACGGCGTCGGTGGCGGTTTCTTTTACCACCGTGAAATGAGCGCTTTGACTAGACACTTCACCGGTTGGGCAATTTTCAGTGCCACCGGTTTCCTGAGTTAAGGAAGGCATTCCGTGACCGAATCCGGTTCCAGCTCCCTGGCAGACCTGAAGCTCCCTGAGCTCAAGAAGATGGCAGCAGGGATGGGTATCAAGGGCACTTCTGCGATGCGCAAGGGTGATCTGATCGCCGCGATTTCCGGCGAGGTCAACGTCCCTGCCAGGCCTGATCACAAAGCCCGTACCTCACCTCCTAGGAAGCGAGCCGAGGTCGAACCGCAGCTCCCTGCGGAGGCGTCGGAACATGCCGGTCCCGAGCGGCCGAAAGTGGAGAAAACAGAATCCGAATCACCCGTTCAGCAGCACCAGTCACGGGTGGATGGTGAAGGCGTTAGTCGCAACCGTCGGCGCCGTGAACGTAACAAAGAACGTGACCGTGCGGCGCAGGAAGCGACGAACGAAGAGGTCGGAGAGCGTTTGGCTGCTGCTCTTGGGCAGACCGGTACCTCCACCGCAGCGCCCGTCCTTGCCACGGCAAGCACAGGGGTAGGGCGTTTCGAGGAAGAGAACGAAGGCGGACGTCGCGGACGGCGCCGTCGCAACCGTGATCGCCAGAACCGTCGCAACCGTGGTTCTGGGGGCATGGACCGCTTCGAGAATGAACCCACGGTTTCCGAGGATGACGTTCTTGCAGCCGTTTCCGGGATTGTTGACATTCTCGACAATTACGCCTTCGTTCGCACCACCGGGTACCTCCCCGGGCCCAACGACGCCTACCTGCCGTTGGCCATGGTGCGTAGATTCGGGTTGCGTAGAGGCGATGTGATCGTCGGTGCTATCCGCACCCCCCGAGAAGGTGAGCGCAAGGAGAAGTACAACCCGCTGGTGCGGATCGACTCCATCAACGGTGACGATCCTGAGAGGGCGAAGCAGCGTCCCGAGTTTGCGAAACTGACGCCCCTCTACCCCCAGGAAAAGCTCCGCCTCGAAACAGTCAATACGCAGCTGACAGGTCGCGTCATCGACTTGGTTGCCCCGATCGGCAAGGGGCAGCGTGGCCTCATCGTTTCCCCACCCAAGGCCGGCAAGACGATGGTAATGCAGGCCATCGCGAACGCAATCGCCGCGAACAATCCTGAGGTTCACCTCATGGTGGTTCTCGTCGATGAGCGTCCCGAAGAGGTCACGGACTTTCAGCGGACCGTCTCCGGTGAAGTGATCGCTTCCACCTTCGACCGTCCCGCTGAGGACCACACAGTGGTCGCTGAACTAGCCATCGAACGTGCCAAGCGTCTCGTCGAACTTGGTCACGATGTGGTTGTATTGCTCGACGGGATCACTCGTCTGGGTCGGGCGTACAACCTGGCGGCCCCTGCTTCTGGGCGCATTCTTTCCGGCGGTGTCGATTCAGCAGCCCTCTATCCACCTAAGAAGTTCTTCGGTGCGGCCCGCAACATAGAAAACGGCGGCTCCCTGACGATTCTGGCGACCGCTCTCATCGAGACCGGGTCCCGCATGGATGAGGTCATCTTCGAGGAGTTCAAGGGCACTGGCAATATGGAGCTCAGGCTCGCCAGGCAGCTTGCTGACAAGCGGATCTTCCCCGCGATCGATGTGGACGCTTCCGGAACTCGCCGTGAGGATCTGCTGCTCGGTCGCGACGAGTTGAACATCATCTGGAAGTTGCGTCGCGCGCTTTCCGGGCTCGACGACCAGGCCGCTCTGGAGACCCTGCTGGCAAGGATGCGAAAGACGCAGAACAACCATGAGTTTTTGCTCAGTGTCCTGAAGACCACTCCGGCTCAGGATGGCTGAGCCGATTGCGCCGGAGCCGTCGGGATCGTTTTGATTCGGCGGCATTGGCTGGCACAATTGCAGGCCGTGCCGGTTCACGCCCGCCGACGGTGTGGCGACCCGGGAAGAACACACCTAGGAGAAAATCATGAAGCAGGGTATCCACCCCGATTACGTTGAGACGAAGGTCCACTGCACCTGTGGCAACACCTTCACCACCCGCAGCACATCGAAGAAGGGGGCTCTGAACGCCGACGTGTGTTCCGAGTGCCATCCCTTCTACACCGGCAAGCAGAAGATTCTCGACACCGGTGGTCGCGTCGCTCGTTTCGAGCGCATGTACGCCAAGAACAAGAAGAAGTGAGTTCGCGGAGCCTGCGAAATTGTTCGAGAACGCGGATCCCCTGATCGCCGAGCACGATCGGCTCGAGGCCCAGCTGGCCGACCCGGCGACGCACGCCGACCCGACGCTGATGCGCCGGGTCGGTCGTCGTTATGCGGCCCTGCGGCCCGTGGTCGAGGCCCTGGCCCTGTACCGCGGGCTGGCCGCCGATCGGGAGGCTGCACTCGAACTCGCCGAGCAGGACCCCGTTTTTGCGGAGGAGGCCGGGGCGATCGAGGCGCGGCTGGAGGAGACCGCGGCGCGACTCACCCGGCTGCTGGCGCCGAGGGATCCGAACGACGACGCCGATGCGATCCTCGAGATCAAGTCCGGGGAGGGCGGCGAGGAGTCCGCGCTGTTCGTGGCCGACCTGCTGCGCATGTACCAGCGGTACGCAGAACAGGTCGGCTGGCACCTCGAGGTGCTGGACTCCCAGGCAACGGATCTCGGCGGGTTCAAGTCGGTGACGGTAGCCGTCAAGGGAACCGGCATCGACGGGGTCGGTCCCTACGGACGGCTCAAGTTCGAGGGCGGGGTGCACAGGGTCCAACGCGTTCCCGTCACCGAGGCCCAGGGACGCATCCACACCTCCGCTGCTGGTGTACTGGTCTCACCTGACATCGAGCCGGAGGAGTTGGAGATCAGCGAATCCGATCTCAGGATCGACGTGTTCCGCGCATCTGGGCCCGGCGGTCAGGGGGTGAACACCACGGACTCGGCGGTCAGGATCACTCACATTCCGACGGGGGTGGTGGTGAGCTGTCAGAACGAACGCTCCCAACTGCAGAATCGTGAACAAGCGATGCGGCTGCTGCGCTCCAGGCTGGCCGCCATCCGGGAGGCGAAAGCCGCGGAGGCGGCGTCCGCCGCCCGCAGGTCGCAGGTGCGCACGGTGGACCGCTCCGAACGGATCCGCACCTACAACT
>ERZ773043.52-NODE-52-length-55376-cov-4.610238_pt1 | contig 55376 bp, 52 predicted proteins | sample MGYA00580636_ERZ773043 | MGnify/ENA primary metagenome ERZ773043 (study PRJEB29015, sample SAMEA2737992) | human oral metagenome | biome: human oral; feature: human-associated habitat; material: dental | place: China | collected 2065 ...
TGAGCCACACCCCGAAAGTAACTTATTTTTAAATCGCCGCCGCTTAGCTGATTTCAACGCATAAGCACGAACACACGACATTATACTTAAGACAAGCCCTTATGTCAAGGGCTTTTTAAGTATTTACAAAACTATTTTGATAAATCTATCACCGTATGTTCATCATCCAGAAATTTAAGCACTATTTTAGGAGTATCCGGGGGGTCTATATTCATAACCATATAAGTTCCTATATTTCCCCTCTGCCTCGGATATGATATACTTCCGGGATTTAATATTATTATACCGTTTTCATTTTCATAATGCGGTACATGAGTATGACCGTACATTACTATATCATAGTCCTTTGATATCGCCTCATCTTTAAGGTGCTGGGTTCCTGCATATACACCGTGGCGGTGTCCATGTACAAGAAGGATTTTATATTTTCCTATATTTATCTCTTTTCTCTCATCAAGTGTCGCTGAAAAATCATTATTTCCCTTTACTGTAAAAAAAGCGGTCTTTACCTTAAGCATCTGTTCTATCCTTTTTTCACTTCCAACAGTATCTCCCAGGTGTATAAGCATATCTACAGGTTCTTCTATACCGATGACCTCTCTAAGAACCTCGTCTCTGCCATGAGTATCACTTACAATTAAAATCTTCATCATCTATCCGGACCTTCTTCCAGTTTCCTGTTCAGCATAATCTTCATCTGTCTTAACGCCTTTCCTCTGTGGCTTATCTTATTTTTTTCCTCTATACTAAGCTGTGCACAAGTCTTTCCATAGTCGGAAATATATACTATAGGATCATAACCGAATCCTTCCGCTCCCAGAATTTCATGTGATATTTTTCCTTCAAGTGTCTGTGTGGTTTCAAGCACTTCTCCATCATCCATAATACAGCATATAGCACTTACAAACCGTGCACTTCGCATATTATCAGGTACATCTTTTAAAAGCTCCAGAATATGCAGATTTTTAGCCTCGTAAGGAGTGTCCTTTCCCATATATCTTGAAGAAAAAACTCCCGGTTTTTTTTCAAGATAATCAACCTCAAGCCCCGAATCATCTGCCATAACTATTCCGCCTGTTATATCATAAACCGCAGTTGCCTTTATAAATGCATTTTCTTCAAATGTGCTGCCGTTCTCATCAATATCAATATCAACTCCGGCATCTTTCATGCTTATTATCTCATAGGATGAATCTTTAAAAATCTCTTTTATTTCATTAAGTTTGCCCTTATTTGAAGTGGCAAAAACTATCGTTTTCTTATCCATCTGTTTATTAAATACCTGTAATTTTATATTTTACATTTTTATATTTTTTTCTTAGGAGGCTTAGCACCCATATACTGATAAAAATAAGTCTTCATCATACCGTTGTAAATCTTCCTGTTTTTATCAGCTCTTTTACCTATGTACTTTTGAGTATCCTCCCATGCACTTATTATATACATAGACCATGAATCAAGCGCTGCGTATCTTTTACCAAGTGCACTGTAAAGTTCCACAAGCTCCTCCCTCTGCCCCAGCCTTTCACCATAAGGCGGATTCGTAATTATAAATCCGTATTTTTTTGAATGTGAAAGTTCCTTTACATCTCTTTGCTGAAAATGTATTTTTTCAGCCACTCCTGCTCTATGTGCATTAAATCTTGCAGCCTTAAGCGCCTCAGCGTCTATATCAAAACCCTGTATATCAGTCTTTACATTATAATCTATCTCTTCATTTGCCTCATCTTTTGCATCTTCCCACATATCAGGGCTTATTATATTATCCCATGACTGTGATATAAAGTTCCTGTAAAGTCCCGGAGCTATATTCATAGCCATAAGTGCAGCTTCTATAACAAAAGTCCCGCTGCCGCAAAAAGGATCAATCAGTATCCTGTCAGACTTCCACGGTGTAAGCATTATAAGTGCAGCCGCCAGAGTTTCAGTAACAGGCGCTTTTACCGTCATAACTCTATATCCTCTTTTATGAAGAGATTCACCGCTTGTATCAAGTCCTATTGTTACAATATCGTCTACTATGCTTACTCTAAAAGGATACAAAGCCCCCTCCTCGGAAAACCAGCTTATATTATAAACTGATTTAAGCCTGTCGACCATCGCTTTTTTTACAATTGACTGTATATCCGAAGGAGAAAAAAGCTTGCTTTTTATAGAAGCAGCCTTGCTTACCCAAAACTTTCCATCAGGCGGTATAAATTCTTCAAGCTTGGCAGCCTTTACATTTTCAAACAGCTCATCATAAGTTCTCGCCTTAAATTGAGCAACATTTATCATAACTCTTTGGGCGGTCCTGAGGTAGAGGTTTGCACGCACAATCGTCTCATCATCTCCTTTAAAATATACTCTCCCGTCAATAGTCCTTGTAACATCATAACCTATATCATTGATTTCTCTCTTAAGGACCGCCTCCATACCAAAATGACACGGAGCATAAAGCTCATAAATCCTACCCAAGTTCTATCTCCTTTATAAAGCTGCATGGTGCATCTTCGTCTGTAAGCGGATATATTGTAAATCTGCTGCCATCAAGGACTGAATATGAAGGAGGATTGCCCCCTTTAGGTATAGATGTCGAACCGGGATTTAATATATATATTCCATCTTTACATTCTGCCACAGGAAGATGTATATGACCGGATATAAAAGCTTCACCCTTTTTCATACAAGGGAGGTTTTGCGGACTGTATATATGACCGTGTGAAGCAAAAAATGTTATACCATTTAATATATAAACTGAATAATCGGACATTATAGGAAAGTCAAGCACCATCTGATCTACCTCAGCATCACAGTTGCCCCTTACTGCATAAATACTGTCTTTATATCCGTTAAGTATTTCTATTACCTCCTTAGGTGCATAATCCCTCGGAAGATCATTTCTCGGTCCATGATACAGCAAATCTCCAAGCAGTATAAGCTTATCTGCACCTGAGTTTTCAAATTTCCTTGCAAGCATTTTTGCATAATAAGCCGAACCATGTATATCCGAAGCAATAATATATTTCATACAAAAGCCTTTCTTGTTAAACACCCGACCGTAAGACTTTTATACTTTTAAAGCCTTACAATCAGGTGTAATTATAACTGTATTTTAAAATTATATTGTTTATTTTTCTGCCAGAAAATCCAATGCGTACTGTGCATATAATGCAGTTCCTATCTCAAGAGCATCCTCATCCATCTGGAAACGCTCATGATGATGAGGGAAATTGGCATCTTTAGCATCATTGCGTATTCCAACAAATGCAAAACAACTTGGAACGCTGTCAGCATAATAAGCAAAGTCCTCAGCACCGGTAGTTCTTTCCATAAGGTAAACACCTTCTTCACCAAGGATTTTTACAACTGATTCCCTTGCACGCCTTGAAGCATCAGGATCATTAATTGTAGGAGGTGTCTTTTTTTGATAGTCGAGCTCTATACTTGCCCTATAAGCCGAGGCTATACTTGATGCCACTCTTTCAATTTTTTTATCAATATCATTCCATATATCTTTGCTAAAGCATCTTACAGTACCGCTAAGCACAGCTTTGTCAGGTATTATATTAAATCTTGTTCCTGCGTTAAAAGTACCTACCGTTATAACAACCGGCTCAATCGGATCCATTTCACGACTTACTATAGGCTGAAGATTCATAACTATTGAAGAAGCTGTAACAATAGGATCTATGGTCTGATCCGGCTTTGAAGCATGCCCTGATGAACCCCTTACTGTAAGGGTGTAAAAATCGGCACCTGCCATCCTAGGACCGGCTTCAACCGAAACCTTTCCTACCGGCACATCGCTCCAAAGATGTATACCGAAAGCACCGTCCACTCCTTCAAGCACATTGCCTTTTTCTATCATTATTCTAGCACCCTCCGCAATCTCTTCAGCCGGTTGGAAACACAGTACCACAGTCCCAGACCATGAATCCTTTGTTTCATTTAATATTTTTGCCGCACCTATAAGCATTGAAGTATGTCCGTCATGTCCACATGCATGCATCTTTCCCTTATTTTTTGAAACATATTCATGTGTATTTTTTTCCTCAATCTCAAGTGCATCCATATCGGCACGCAAAAGCACGGTTTTTCCCTTGGCTTTGCCATGTATTCTTGCAACCACTCCTGTATCAGCCACAACTTCATATTTTATACCAAGTTTATCAAGCTCCTGCCTTATCTTCTTTGAAGTTTCAAATTCATTCAGACTTGACTCCGGATACATATGAAAATGCCGCCTAAGCCCTACTACATATTCCGATATGTCATGTGCCGCTTTTCTGATATCCATAACTTTACCCTCCTTAATCTTAAAGCGATTTAATTAGTTTATTTTTATATCGGAAAACCGATATATTCGCATATTATTATACATTAATACATGCAGTAAATACAGCAGTATTTACAATGAAATTATGACTAAATCATAGTTTCATCAGACTGCTGTATATTGGCAAAAAATCGCATATAATGCCATGCAAATAACATGAAACATCTGCGATTTTAATGTAGAAAACACCTAAACAGTGTTTTCCTGACTTTATCTATATTATTTTATTTAAGCATACCTGCAAACACTCCACCGATTATAACAGAGGCAATTGTAACGGATGTAAAACCTCCCACAAGCATCTTAGGCATCATTATCTGTGTAAGGTATTCTTTTTCATCCTCATCATCAGTAAGTGAACGTATAGCTTCCTCAGTAAGCACGAAATTGGGAGGAAAACCGTAAAGTGCATTCATTGCTATGGATATGGACATAGGTATGGACTCTTTAAGTAGCTTTCCTGATATAACAGAAAATATTACAAGCCCTATAACACCTATAAATATAACTCCAAATAATGGTCCTGCAACCTGTAAAAGCATCTGCGGAGTTGCATTTTTAAGTCCGTCAAATATAAATGCCATAAGTGCAAGTATGGTAAGTCCGAAGCTTTCCGACTTGTTAAGCACCTTTCTGTCTAAAAATCCAATCTCAGCAAATATTACACCGAATATAAGACAAAATACAAGAGCATGTATTGAAAAACCTGCCTTCATACTCTTAAGCAAATTATTGAAAATTTCTGCACACTTTGCCGCAAGAAAAGCGGTAAATGCCAATTTAAGCAACATCATATATGTAGTATTGTACTGCTTAGGCATCTGCGGAAGCAGCCTTTTCTCAGTATATTTCTCTTCTGAATTTTTTCCAGATATTTTTTTATCTCCGGTTCCAGTATATTTTTTAAGCAAGTCCTTGCCCTCTTTTTTAAGTAAAATTGCCGTTATAGGATAACCTACAAAACCCTGTGCAACATAAACAAGTATTGCAAGAACTGAAAGCATCTCAAGCCCTTTTTCCCTCGCAGCTTCCTGCATGAGCACCGCTGCAACTATACCTCCTGTAAGCGGAGGTGCCCCAACCACAACAGTATCATATCCCAGCACAGCCCTGCCTACAGTAAGCAGTGCCACAAGTATTCCAAATACCCCTGCAATACTTATAATCACAGTTTTCCATTGGCTTAAAAGCTCTTTTATGTTCATAAGACTGCCCATATGAGTAATTAAAAAATACATAGCAAGACCTGCAAACGGCTGTCCAAATGCCGCCGTGCTTACAATATCCTGTGGAAAAAATGTCCAGTACCCTATTAAAAAAAGCACTGCCGTTACAAATACTGACGGTACAAATGCCTTTGTCTTCATTGAAACAATCTCGCCTGCCACCATTGCAGCAAGTATACATACAACTGCGGTTATTAAATCCATTTTCATATAAATTTCCCCTTTTATATTTATTGTTATATTTCAAATCGACTTTATTATTTACTGATACGGATGCCTTAAAAGTATAGATATTATAAATCAGCACCAGTTTTAAAAAGGCGACCGGATATATTCTCATAAGCCTGTATTATGTATATACACAGGGCTTTTGATAATTTACTATATGTTATACGATTTCACGATTTAAAGCAATACCTTATCGCATTGTATTGCAAATTTTTATCTATATTAAAACTATATTCTAAATTAATTTAAATTATTTTTCTTCAATATAAAATTTTCGACAATATTTATATGAATTTCATTTTGTTTTATGTTATTTTTCTGATATACTTATAAAGCAGGTATGTGTGCATAAATATATGCTACACAAACTGCCGCAAGCGGTAAAAACTTGCTAAAATAATAAAATTGGAGAATAATATTATGAAAAAGAAGCAATTATTATTTGCACTTGGCGCTTTATCAATGCTCCTTTGTGCCACTGCATGCAGTACAGGATCAGGTAGCAGTACAACTACAAAGAGTGAATCAAAATCATCTGAAAAAGACGACGATACCTCTTCAAAAGAAGATACAGAAGATAAAGATAAAGAGGATGAAGATGATAAAGACAAAAAAAAGGAAGCTGATTCCGGTGATGATAAAGAAGATAAAAACAAATCATCAAAGGATTCTCAGGATTTAAGTATGGCTGTTCCGGGATATGCCGTCGGAGAAGTTCCTCCTGTACCTATCCCTGATGTGCCTGACCTTAGCGTTATGGAAAACCCTGAAGCGAAGATTACTTTAAATGACACAAAAAAACTCTCCTCAGTTCCCGGTATCACAATTACACCCGTCAAGGTTGAAAACGGAACAATAGTCAGCGGCAACACATCAGTTCAGCTTGACGGAAACGGCGGCGGGCAGTACACCGACGGAAACAAGACAGTACAGACGGATGGAGACGGCACCGGTCAATATGTAACTGATGATATAACTATACAAAAAAATGCAGACGGCTCAGGACAGTATATTGATAACAAAAGGGAAATAACCCTACAGGTCCATTCAGACGGCTCAGGACAATATAGCGACGGAATAAAGGATGTAGTATTTCAGATAGACTCAGACGGCTCAGGGCAATATGTCGATAGTGCAAATGAAGTTAGAGTAGTCGTTATGTCGAATGACTACACCTCATATACCGCTCCTGATATACGAATACTTCATAGAACCGATGGCAGCGGCTACTATAAAAATGAGAAGCTTGACCTTAAGGTTGAAAATGACGGAAAAGGCAGCTGCGTTATAAAACATGGTTCTAAAACTGTTACAGTTGATGCGAAACCTCTTGGAAAACCCGGAGTTTTTTCAAAACTTAAGCCTGTTCCGGCAATACCCGCAATTGAAGCAAACAGTGTTTTAATAACACTTGATTCAGGTGTGCTTTTTGATGTTGACAAATATAATATACGCCCTGATGCATATGAGGTGCTTACAAATCTTGCAGATATTTTAAAGGAAGCTGATATAAAGAAATTTCAAATTGACGGTCATACTGATTCAGATGCAAGTGATGAACATAACCAGGTGTTATCTGAAAATCGTGCTGCATCCGTAAAGAATTTCCTTGCAGAGCATGGAGTTACGGCAGAAATCAGTACAAAGGGATATGGTGAAAGCCGACCTGTCGCTACAAATGAAACTGCTGAAGGTAAGCAAAAAAACAGACGTGTAGAAATTATAATACCTGCATTTTAAAGATATCATAGCTCTAAAAACAAAGACTCTATAAGATAAATATAAAAATATTGATTTATTTTTAAGGAGCTGTAGAAAACTACCGTGTTACAATAAAAAACAACTCTAAAACCGGCGTTTTCCGGTATAGAAATTGTTTAAATTTGTTTTTTTACAGCTCCAACTCCTATTTTTAATATTTTATACTTGAAAAAACTATTAAAATAGTGTATTATATCAAATGTTAAAAACCACGGGATGTAGCGCAGATTGGTAGCGCACTTGACTGGGGGTCAAGGGGTCGCAGGTTCAAATCCTGTCATTCCGATAAATTACAATAAGCCTGATTAAACAATGATTGGTTCAGAGTTTAGTCAGGCTTTATTTTTTACTTTTTTCTTTTGGATTTAAAAACAGGTTCTATACATATGCATATTAACTGAACAAGAGCATATAAATAAAACAGCTTAACACTTATATAAAAAAAATCTCTCTAAACTCTTTACATTTTCATCAAAAGGTATATTATTAATAGTCGAAAACGGTTTGAAGTTATCTGAGAATGTTCAAAATATAACGGATATAGCTGATATATTTGCTACAAATGCCTATAAAAGCGGTAGCCGTTAAAAAACCGTTTTATAAAAACAATTTCAGTTTTAAGTTTAAATACAGCAGTATCGCTTTATTTCAAGGAGGTGTTTTTTATTTATGGAAGAGATTATAGGCAGGCTGTCTGAGATAGAATCTGCCGCATCCGCAATAATGGACGAAGCCGGCGAAAAGAAAAAAGCCATGTCAGATGAATTGGAAAGAATGAAAAAGGAATGGTCCGATAATCTTGAAAAGCAAACTCAGGAAAAAATCGAACAGCTTAGAAAGGAAATGGGAGCTGATATAGAAAACAGCCTTAAGCTGCAGAAAGAAAAGGCGAAGCAGTATATAAAAAAAATGCATGAATTATATAATGAAAACCATGACAGTTATGTCAACTCGTTATTTGATGAGCTTATAAAGGTGGCATTATGACATCTCTTATAGAATACAGCGCTATAAACACAAAAATTAAAGCAATGCAAAGCAGGCTTTTAAACTTAAATGACTATAAAAACCTTGCAGAATCAACCAATGTTGCGGAGGCTGTATCAAAGCTTCAATATTATAAAAACTATTCAGTCTTTTTTAAGGATTTTCCAAATGATAAGCTGCATCGTTCTTATATAGAAAAACTGCTTATAAAAAGCAAATTTAATGATTTCGGCAAACTTTACAAATTTGCAGATTTAAAACAAAAAAGATTCCTTAATCTGTACTTTATGAGCTATGAGACGGAACTCCTTAAAAGATGCCTAAGAAACTGCCTTTCATACAGACCGCTTGATATTGATTTAAGTGAGCATAAGACCTTTTTTAACAGACATTCCAAGGTTGATTTTGAAAGCCTTATAAAAGCCGATTCAATTAACAGCTTTTTAGACAGTATAAGTAAAAGTATATACTATGCACCGCTTGAAGCGGTATATAAAAGCAGCCACTCATCTATATTTAACTATGAGCTGTGTATAGATATTCTATATTTTAAAACCGTATGGAAAAGCAAGGACAAAATGTATTCAAAAATGAATGTAAAAATTCTTGAGAAATTTTTCGGTACAAAACTTGATTTACTGAATATACAGTGGATATACAGGTCAAAGAAGTACTACAATATTTCAGAAGCTCAGCTTTATTCAATGCTTATACCCATATATTACAAACTTGATGAAACTGCACTTAAAAAGCTTATATCGGCAACTGATATTAATGATTTTTTAAAAATATTTGAAACTACTTATTACGGCATGATGTCAAAAAAAATATTATATGAAAAAGCTGATATAGAAAGTTTTTCGGCAGAGATTATGAGAGCTGTAAATCTTGATTCGGTAAGAAAAAATCCTTACTCGGTGGCTTTACTAAACTCCTATCTGTTTGAAAAAGAGGAAGAGATAAGCAGGATAATAAGTGTAATTGAAGCTGTACGTTTCGGCTATAATGCTGACAGGATAATGAGCGAGATATTAAATATAAATAAAAATAATAACGGCAGGAGGTCCACGGCATGATAGAAAAGATGCGTTTTTTAAGCATTACAGGTCCTAAGGAGGATATTGACAGAGTCATAGAAAAATATATATCAAAATATGATATACAGCTTGAAAATGCCCTTTTTGAACTTAAAAATGTACGGGATTTACACCCCTATATTGATTCAAATCCACACAAGGAAACATACCTGCTTTCAGAGGAAATTAAACATAATTTTAAGGATACCAAGATAAGCAATGTCCTTGATTTAAGTGTAGCCGAGGCTGCAGCAACGGTAAATACACTTTATAATAATATTAAAAAATTACAGGATAAAAAGACCGAAATCGAAGCCAAAAAAGCTGAATATATAGACAGGCTCTCAAAGGTTGAGCAGTTTATAGGGCTGAATTACGATCTGAGTACAGTTTTACATTTTAATTTTATAAAATACCGTTTCGGCAGAATAAATCGGGAATATTATGATAAGCTCTGTGCATATATGGTTAATGATATTGATTCATTATTTTATAAATGTCAGGAGGTTGATGACTATATCTGGGGGGTCTATTTTGTTCCTGAAAGTGTCAGGAAAAAGGTTGATGCCATATACTCATCACTTCATTTTGAAAGATTTTTTATACCTGACGGATACACCGGTACTCCAAGAGAAGCTTCAAATGCACTTAAAGAAAAGATTGCGAAATGTGATTCCGATATTGAAACTATATCATCGGAGATCGCCTCAACACTTAATAATAAAAAAACCGAATTTCTTACGGCAAATAAAAGACTTAAAATCTTTACAGATAATTTTGAAATCAGAAGGCTTGCAGCCTGTACAAAAGAATCACAGAAAGTCTTTTACATACTCTGCGGCTGGATGAAAGAAGCAGATGCACTTTCTTTAAGCAAGTCCATAGAAGATGATGACTGTGCGTTCTGCATACTTGAGAATGACCATTCAAACCTTTTAAGCCCTCCGCCTACAAAACTTAAAAATAATGCTCTTTTTAGACCATTTGAAATGTTTGTAAGGATGTACGGACTGCCTGATTATAAGGAGCTTGACCCTACGGTGCTTATAGGTATAACCTATTCGCTGCTCTTCGGATTTATGTTTGCTGATGTAGGACAGGGAGCTGTTGTAATGTTTCTCGGGCTTTTTTTAGCACATTTTAAAAAGTCGGATCTCGGAGCGATACTTGCCAGATGCGGCATATTTTCAATTATATTCGGTTTCCTTTTCGGCAGCATGTTCGGATTTGAAGATATTATAGATCCTTTGTGGCTAAGACCTGCCAAAGCTATGACCTCACTGCCTATACTTGGAAATCTTAACTCTGTATTTGTAGTTTCAATACTTTTAGGTATGGGGATTATACTTTTTACAATGTGCCTGAATATAGTAAATAAAATCAGGTTCAGGAAAACCGGTGAGGCACTATTTGATCCAAACGGCATAGCAGGTATAATATTTTACGGTTCATGTGCGATTCTTATTGTTTTAGTAATGACCGGAAACAATCTCCCTGCTTCATGGATTTTTATAATCCTTTTTGTACTGCCGCTGCTGCTTATGCTTTTTAAAGAGCCTTTAATGCATATACTTTTTCCTAAAAAAAAGAATACGGGTGAAAAAACCAAGGCTGTGATGTTTATAGTTCAGGGAATCTTTGAACTCTTTGAAGTGCTTCTGGGATATTTTTCAAATACCCTCTCCTTTGTAAGAGTCGGAGCATTTGCTATAAGTCATGCCGTTATGATGGAAGTCGTACTTATGCTTTCAGGCTATGAAAGTGGAAGCCCGAATTGGCTTGTGGTTATTCTCGGTAATATCTTTGTATGCTGCCTTGAAGGCCTAATTGTAGGAATACAGGTGCTCAGGCTTGACTATTACGAGCTTTTTTCACGTTTTTATAAAGGAAGCGGTAAAGAATTTATTCCTTACGGCAAATCAGAAGATTAAAATACCCGTACAGTACTTTAAACAATAATATACAAAATAAATCTATAAAAATAAAATTATAAAGGAGTTTTTTATGAATACAATCGCAAAGATAATTTTAAGCATGGCATTTATAGCAAGCAATGTAATTCCGGCAGCCGCATTTTGTGCCGGCAAAAAGACGAAATATCGTTTTAAAAAAGCATTGGCATTTAATATTTTCCTATTTGCCGCAACTGTTATATTTACAACCATATTTGCGTTTTCAGGAAACATATACGCAGCGGATACGGCAGCTTCATCAGGTACAATAGCTACAGGGCTTGGATACCTTGCAGCGGCACTTTCAGTAGGACTTTCCTGTATAGGCGGAGGTGTTGCAGTGTCTGCAGCAGCTTCGGCAGCACTTGGAGCGGTAAGTGAAGATTCAAGTATATTCGGACGTTCCCTTGTGTTTATAGGACTTGCCGAAGGTGTATGTATATACGGCGTAGTAATAGCGGTTATGATCCTGGGCAGACTGTAAGCTGTATTTAAACACATACATTTTTAAGAATTTATAAATCGGTATTTATGCCATTTGTGAGATGAAAGGAATTAATTTAATATGAAAATGTATCTTATAAGTGATAATATAGATACCATAGTGGGTATGCGTCTTGCCGGTGTTGAAGGCAGTATGGTTGAAAACAAGACAAGACTTAAGGAAGAACTTGACAGAATAGTCGCAGATAATGAAGTAGGTATAGTTTTGCTGATGGAAAAATTTTCAAAGGAATATCCTGAAATCGTAAATAAATATAAGCTTGAACACAGGCTGCCTCTATTTATAGATATACCCGACAGACATGGAACAGGCAGAAGCCCTAACTTTATAACCGATTATGTCAATGAAGCCATAGGACTTAAGCTTTAAAAGGATATTTCGCTTTGTAAGAAAGGATCAGGTTATGAATTTAGAAGATAAGCTTGCACATTTCAGCAAGTTCTGCATCACAGATGCAAGAAGCAAGGCAGATAAAATAATAGCAGATTATCAGGATGCACTTGATAAAGCTTTTGAGGAATATAAACATGATGAGAACCGGCGTGCAGCGATGCAGCTTAATATAGAGGCTGAAAAAATAAAGCGTGAAGGAAACAGACGTATATCAATTGAACAGACCGCTTTAAAAAAACAGATAGGCATGGAACATGAAAAATTAAAGGAAGCCGTATTTTGTGAACTTACTCAAAGACTTGATGAATTTATGAAAACACCTGCCTATAATAAACTTATTGAAGCCCAGATTCAGGCAGTACTTGATTTTGCAGATTCCGACACCGCTGAAATTTATATAGATCCAAAGGATGAGGCTATGCTTGACGGGCTTGTTCAAAAATATGGAAACATACTGAGGCTGAGCAAAGATTCATTTATGGGCGGAACAAAAGCGGTTATTGCGGCAAAAAATATACTTATTGACAATTCATTTGCAAAAAAACTGGATGATGCAAGAGAAAGTTCAAAACTGGAACTTGGGGGGGCATTTAATGGATAGTACTATGACAAATAAACTTATACACTCTGAATATAAAGAACCGCCTGAAGGTGCAGTATCCGGAATTATATTCTCAATAAACGGTCCTATCGTAAAAACAGAGGGCAATTCAGGTTTTTTGATGCATGAGATGGTTTATGTAGGCAATGAAAAACTTATAGGCGAAGTTATAGGCCTTACCTCACAGGCAAGTATTATAGAGGTCTATGAGGAAACCGGAGGCATAAAACCCGGTGAACTTGTAACAGGCAGCGGCTCTCCGGTAAGTGTAACTCTCGCTCCGGGTATATTAAACAATATATTTGACGGTATTGAAAGACCTTTAAGCGAGATTGCAAAAAAAGATAATGCCTATATAAGCCGTGGCGTAAATGTAGAATCACTTGATACAAAAAAGCTGTGGGACACCCATATTACCGTAAAAAAAGGAGATAGACTCTACCATGGCAGTGTAATCGCACATGTACAGGAAACTCCTGCAATACTGCATAAAGTTATGATTCCCCCTGACAAGGAAGGCACTGTATCTGAAGTAGTAAATGACGGAAAGTATACCATTAACGATACCCTTGTTAAAATCATACTTAATGACGGCAGCACTGAAAATCTTTCAATGACACAGCACTGGCCTATACGAATACCCCGTCCCGTATTAAAAAGATTTCCGGCAAGTGTGCCATTAATCACAGGTCAAAGGATACTTGATACTCTTTTTCCACTGGCAAAAGGCGGTACTGCGGCGGTTCCCGGCGGTTTCGGAACCGGTAAGACCATGACACAGCACCAGATAGCAAAATGGTCGGATGCCGATATAATCATCTACATAGGCTGCGGTGAGCGTGGAAATGAGATGACACAGGTGCTTGAAGAGTTTTCAGAACTTACCGACCCTAAAACCGGCAACCCTCTTATGGACAGAACTTCACTTATTGCAAATACATCCAATATGCCTGTGGCTGCACGTGAGGCAAGTCTTTATTCAGGGCTTACTCTTGCGGAATACTACCGGGATATGGGATATGATGTTGCAATTATGGCAGATTCCACCTCACGCTGGGCTGAGGCACTTCGTGAGATTTCAGGAAGACTTGAGGAAATGCCTGCTGAAGAAGGATTTCCCGCCTACCTGGCTTCAAGACTTTCCTCATTTTATGAAAGAGCAGGTATGGTACAGAATTTAAACGGAACTGAAGGCTCGGTTTCAATAATAGGTGCAGTATCTCCACAGGGAGGAGATTTCTCCGAACCCGTTACTCAAAATACAAAGCGTTTTGTCCGCTGTTTTTGGGGACTTGATAAAAATCTTGCGTATGCAAGACATTTTCCTGCAATACAGTGGCTTACAAGCTATTCAGAATATTTAAATGAACTTGCACCATGGTATACGGAAATGGTTGACAAAAAATTTGTTGATTACAGAAACCAGCTTGTCTATCTGCTCGGACGTGAGGCTTCACTTATGGAAATTGTTAAACTTATAGGTGCTGACGTGCTTCCTGATGATCAAAAACTTGTACTTGAGATATCAAAAGTTATAAGAATAGGCTTTTTACAGCAAAATGCCTTTCATAAGGATGACACCTGTGTACCTATGTCAAAGCAGTTTAAAATGATGGATATAATACTCTACCTTTATCAGAAGGCTAAATCCCTTATACATATGGGCATGCCGATGTCCATACTTAAAGAGGACGGTATATGGGACAAAGTAATATCTATAAAATATGACATACCAAATGATAAACCTGATATGTTTGATGAATATAAAAAAGATGTTGATCGCTTTTATGAATCAGTTATTGAAAAAAATGCCTGATTTAAGAACTTGTTTTTTTAATATAAAATTATTTAAGGAGAATATATGTCGGTAGAATATCTTGGATTAAGCTCAATCAACGGTCCTCTTGCAGTTCTTGAGGGAGTTAAAGGAGCTGCTTATGATGAGATTGTTGAAATGGATGTAAAAGGCTCCCAAAAAAGACTTGGAAGGATAATTGAAATAAATAATGACAAAGCTGTAATACAGGTCTTTGAAGGTACTGACGGCATGGCACTCAGAAATACCCGTACAAGACTTACAGGTCATCCTATGCGTATAGGTGTGTCAACTGACATGCTTGGCAGGACTTTTAACGGCATAGGACATCCCATAGATGATCTCGGTCCTGTAAATTATGACAAACTTCTTTATGTAAACGGCAAACCGCTTAATCCGGTAAGCCGCAAATATCCACGAAATTATATACGCACCGGTATTTCTTCAATTGACGGACTTACCACACTTATAAGGGGGCAGAAACTCCCTATATTCTCAGGTAACGGACTGCCTCATGATGAACTCGCCGCTCAGATAGTAAGACAGGCTTCTCTTGGAGATAACGCCGGAAACGGTGATGATTTTGCAATAGTATTTGCCGCAATGGGAGTCAAACATGATGTCGCAGACTTTTTCAGACGCACTTTTGAGGATAGCGGTGTAAGCTCACATGTTGCAGCTTTTATAAATCTTGCAAATGATCCTGTTGTAGAAAGGCTGATTACACCTAAAGCCGCACTTACGCTTGCGGAATATCTTGCTTTTGAAAAGGAAATGCATATACTTGTAATACTCACTGATATGACTTCATTTGCTGAAGCAATGAGGGAGGTTTCTTCCTCAAAAGGTGAGATCCCGTCAAGAAAGGGATTTCCCGGCTACCTGTATTCAGAGCTTGCCTCAATTTATGAACGTGCAGGCATAGTAAAGGATATAAACGGCTCCGTTACACAGATTCCTATACTTACTATGCCAAATGATGATATAACTCACCCCATCCCTGACCTTACAGGCTATATCACTGAGGGGCAGGTGGTACTTGACAGAGATTTAAATGCTCAATCAGTGTACCCTCCTGTAAGTATACTTCCTTCACTTTCAAGACTTATGAAAGACGGCATAGGCAAGGATTATACACGTGAAGATCATCAGGATGTGGCAAATCAGCTTTTTTCAAGCTATGCCAGAGTTCAGGATGCACGTGCACTTGCATCGGTTATAGGTGAGGATGAGCTCTCCGACACTGATAAAATTTACCTTGTCTTTGGAAAGGAATTTGAGGAAAGATTTATAAAGCAGGATTCAGATGAGAACCGTGATATATTTAAAACTCTAAGCATAGGGTGGCAGCTGCTCGGTCTTATCCCCAGGTCTGAACTTGACAGGATTGATACTAAAATACTTGATAAGTATTATGTACCTACATCTATTAATTCCGACAATGAAATAGTTGCAGTAGAAAAAGATAATATGCGGCTTTAATTTTATATTTTTAATTTTTATAAGCCGGCATAAACTGGAGGCTCTAAATTTATGAATACAAACACATTTCCTACAAAGGGAAATTTAATTGCCGCAAAGAGTTCGCTTGCTCTTGCAAAACAGGGCTACGGACTTATGGACCGAAAGCGTAATATACTTATACGTGAACTTATGGGACTTATAGATCAGGCAAAGGATATACAAAAAGAGATAGACACAACCTTTACTTCTGCATATGATGCTCTTATGAAGGCTACTATTGAGCTGGGACTTGATTTTATAAAGGATATTGCAGGCTCCGTTGATGTCGATAACGGTGTAAAGATTAAAACCAGAAGCGTTATGGGTACTGAGATCCCTCTTGTACAGTATGAAAAGCAGCCGCTTGATCTTGTTTATGCATACTATACTACAAGAGAGTCTCTTGATGTTGCAAGGGAAAAATTTCTTAAGGTTAAGGAACTGACTGTAAGACTTTCTATGGTTGAAAATGCCGCTTACAGGCTTGCCTCAAATATTAAAAAAACTCAAAAACGGGCAAATGCACTTAAAAATATTACTATTCCCAGATATGAGGCATTAAGTAAGGGGATTAGTAATTCTCTTGAGGAGAAGGAAAGGGAAGAGTTTACAAGGCTTAAGGTGATAAAAGAAAGGGCAAATAAGAAGTAATTGTAATTTGTAATTTATAATTTATAATAATTTATGCCGGAGTATGAACGGATTTATGACCGGTTATGTTGGTGCGTTATATTGGGTATATTAGGGTATATTGGGGTATGTTAGGGTATGTTAGGATATGTTAGAGTTATCCGGCTTAAGTTTATACTAAACAGCGTACCGGAAGGTTCCCGGTAAAAATATAAACAAGAGTTACGCTAAAGCGTAACATAGTTTATATTTTTAGGGAACACTTCCGGTATATTCATACAGCCGGAGAGTGTTATATGCTCTTAAAGACTCTGAAACAAAAGGGGTATACAGGATTTACATATTATTATTAACCGGTTTTGAAGTTCATCAAAACTACAGTCTCCCTTTAAAGCCATTTCCTCTTTTATATTACAACCTGGTTTTAGAGATCTAAGAGCTCGTTTCTTTACTCCTTCAAATAACATAATCCCGACACAGTATTTATGCAATGACCTTTACCGCTAAAAAAGGGAATCGGCAGTATAGAAACTCTTTTAATTCTATGCCAGTTTAGCATTTTTTATCATGTGTACAGCTCCCTTTGTAGTCAGAACCCAGCCGTTAGCTACAGTATAAAAAAGAAATATCAATATTACTTAAATCAATCAAAATAGTTCATTAATAACAAAATACCTTAAATACCAAAAAATAAGTGTCAGCAAAGTCGTAACTACAATAGTAATTCTTACAAGTCTTTTACCCCTTTTATTTTCATTATCCATTATATATACTCCATATTTTAAATAAATCCAATCTCATTATCTAAAGCCATACACAAACTCTAAATATATATAGCAATTAAAATGTGAGATATAACTGAAGCAATAAAAAATGTATATATTGCCGTAATTATCACTGTAAATACATCTTCCTCTTTAAACATTGAACTTACCCTCCCTCTATAAATTAAAAATTATCTTCTTAATTCGAGATTATAACATATATTCTATTAAATATTAATATCCAGACTTCTATGTGCTCCGGCTCTATATATGTTGTAATGCTGATTTTTCAATTTAAAACATCATTTCATATTTATTTTTATGAAAAAAAGATAGTAAACCGTTTGATTTACTGCCTTTTGAGGTAGTACAGAGAGTTTTATATCCTCTTAAAGGCGGAGACACCTTAAAAAATCTCCGTTCAATGTATAATCATAATTTCTTTAATATTAGCTTTTAATACCCTCAAATTTATCTCTGCTTATTATTTATAATTCCACCTAAAAAACCTCTACAAAACAGAATTTACATATTACTGTTTAACCAGTTTTGAAGTTCATCAAAACTATAGTCTCCCTTTAAAGCTATTCCCTCTTTTATGATTGAATTTTTACATTCGTTTTTATAATCTTCAATCATTCTCCCAAAGCCGCCTCCACCGTGAGTACAAAACGGGATGATTGTTTTTCCGTCCAAATCAACTGCTTTCAAAAATGACAGAACGGGTGGTGCAAAGGTTTTAAGCCAGTTAGGAGAGCCTATGAAAATTATATCAGCATCTTCAACGCTTTCTGTTCCCTGGATAAGTGGCGGACAATATCCCCTTTCAATTTCTTCTCTTGCTTTTTTTACGGCTGTATTATATGAAAATGAATACGGCTTTTGTGGTTTTATTTCTCTCAAACCACCGCCGGTAATCAAAGCAATGTCTTCTGCCAACCGTCTCGTTATCCCTGAATATGAATAATATACGACTAAAATTTTCAATATAATCCCCTCCGGAAATCTCAATTATCGATATTACTTAAACAATGTTATATATAAAATATCCTATATATTTTATATATAACAAAATACTCTACAATCCAAAAAATAAATGTCAGCAAAGCCGTAACTATAATAGTAATTCTTACAAGTCTTTTGCCCTTTTTATTTTCATTATCCATTATATATACTCCATATTTTAAATAAATCCAATCTCATTATCTAAAGCCATACACAAACTCTAAATATATATAGCAATTAAAATGTGAGATATAACTGAAGCAATAAAAAATGTATATATTGCCGTAATTATCACTGTAAATACATCTTCCTCTTTAAACATTGAACTTACCCTCCCTCTATAAATTAAAAATTATCTTCTTAATTCGAGATTATAACATATATTCTATTAAATATTAATATCCAGACTTCTATGTGCTCCGGCTCTATATATGTTGTAATGCTGATTTTTCAATTTAAAACATCATTTCATGTTTATTTTTATGTAAAAAAGATAGTAAAGCATTTGATTTAATGCCTTTTGAGGCAGTAAATTATTAATATTATCTATTTTTTCTTTTTAGGTTTTGGTGCCGGTAGTTCTTCATACATAGCCTTAAATAGTCCGGTTAAATATTTTTTATTATCTACATTATCTACAAGAAGCATTTCCTTTGCTCCATCATATGGCAGCTCATACTCTGCATTCGGCATATAATTTATCGCTGCCTGTACCGGTTTAACAAGTAATCTATCATCATATATTCCACCAACAATTTTTCCATTATAATATATAATATATTCTCCCATCATGGCTTTATAACTGATATAATCTAATTCAGACAATTGTTCTAAAATAAAATTCAAGTAATCTTTACCGGAAGCCATTCCCGGTACCTCCTTTTCTTTTGAAATCCATACTTTAGAAGTTGTTCACTAACAAAACACCTCCGCTCAAATACCCTATCTTCCAGTGTCATTGTCAAACCTCTCATTAATTAATCTGTTCTATAAATTTTCCGGATTGTATATTTGATTAATTTTTTTACTTGCCGATTCCAATTTATCTCACCGGATATTCGCTAATATTATACCATTTTTAAGATGTTTTTACACTGTCAGATTGGCTCTCTTTTTCTAATTTACTCATAGCAAATTTCCTCTGCAAGGCTGGTCGTATGCAAGGTCTACAACAATTCATTTTGCACACTTTTCAATTCTTTACTCGCTATATATTGCCTCTCCCAGCCTTTATCGTTTTGTCTAAGCTTTACAAATCTGTTATATATCCCCTCCTGCTCCATAAGCTCCTTATGACTGCCCTGTTCGGCTATCCTGCCATCCGCTATGACTAATATATTATCCGCATCTTTTATAGTCTTTAGTCTGTGTGCTATAACTATAAGGGTTCTGCCTCTGCAAAGTTCCGATATCGCTTCCTGTATCAGACTTTCATTATCCGCATCTACACTGGCAGTGGCTTCATCCAAAATTATAATAGGTGTGTTTTTCAGTATACATCTGGCAATTGAAATTCTCTGCCTTTCCCCTCCTGAAAGACTTGCGCCGCCTTCCTCTATCACAGTATCAAAACCATTCTCAAGTTCCATAATAAAATCATAACATCTTGCCCTTTTTGCAGCTTCTATGACTTCTTCTTTTCCGGCATCAGGTCGTCCCATAGCTATATTGGCATAAATAGTATCCCGAAATAAGTATACTCTTTGAAATACCATGCTTATATTATCCATAAGATCCGCAAGCGAAACTTCCTTTATATTTCTTCCTTTTACCAGTATTTGCCCGGATTGTATGTCCCAAAACCTTGCAATCAAAGCCGCTATTGTAGACTTACCCGATCCGGAAGGTCCTACTAATGCTGTCATGGTATTCTTCTTTATATCAAATGTTATACCGTGAAGAACTTCAGTTTTATTATAAGCAAAATACACATCTTTAAATTCTATTTCATTATCACTGTCAGCCTCAAACTTCAGACTGCCTCCATCCTCAAGTTCCGGCTCTTCAAGTACTTCTTTCATTCTGTTTAAACATGCCTCCATAACTGTAAGTCTGAGTACCTGTTGAAAAAACATCCTTATCGGAGCAAAAAGATCAAATGTAAAAAGCAGGATTCCTATGTAGCTTACAATTGAAATATAACCAAGTATATACACTCGTGAAGCTATTAAAAATACCGCAGCTGTTGCCCCTGCGTAAAGCAGTACTAAATTTCTTGAATAAGACGAGAAATTTTCTTCAAAATCAATACTTTTTTTGCAGCTTTCCTTAAAGTTTTCTCTAAGTTTTTCAGAACTTTCTCCAAGTATATTATAGCTTTTAATAATACTTATACCGGACACAAATTCAAGCACGGCATCAGTAAGCTTCTCACTCTGATCCTGCCTGAGTTTGGAGTCATTCACGGCGGCATTTTTCATCTTTAAACCGAAAATATATATAATTACTGAAGCAAACAGCGTAGTTATACCTACCTCAACATTAAAGAAAAACATAAAAATTATCATAATGAAGGCGGCAAATAAATAGCTCATTAAATCAGCTATAACAATCATGCTGTTTTCTTCTATAAACACTATGTCGGTGGAAAGTACCGAACTTATTTTTCCTATATTGCCTTCAGTAAAATATCCCATAGGCAGCCTTCTTAAGTGTTCTCCAAGTCTCAGTCTATAATCTGCACATATCTTATATCCTGTGCCGGACTGCAGTCTGTCAGCTGCATTTTGTGCTATATACTGTATTATAAGGGCTGAAAGAAGTATTAATGCCATATTTATACACAGCCTTGTATTCAAGCTTTTATTATATATATTTTCTAATAATATTACGGACATTATCACCGGTACTTTCATAAGTACCGACTTTACAAAGCTTATTGCAAATGCAAGGTTGATTCCGGATCTGTATTTGCCTGACAACCTCAGTACTTCAAATATTATTTTAAGCATATTCTCCCCCTTTTATATTTATACCCCAGTCTTTTGCCGCATCTGATCTGAGCCATAGCTTCTGATATTCTATACAATCATTTAAAAGCTCCTTATGAGTTCCCGAAGCTATTATATTTCCGGATGAAATTACACATATCTGCCCGGCATTTTGAATTGAACTGAGCCTGTGTGCTATAACTATGACCGTTTTATTTTTTATAATCTCAGATATAGCTGTATTCAGCTTGTCTTCATTTTCAGGATCTATAAATGCCGTGGCTTCATCAAGTACTATAACAGGAGCATCTTTTAATATCGCTCTCGCAAGTGATATTCTCTGTCTTTCTCCGCCTGAGAGCTGCTTACCGCCCTCACCTGCCATGGCATATATACCTCCATCTATTCTTTCCAGAAATTCCATGCACTGTGCTTTTGAAGCAGCCTCAAGTATCTCTTCTTTTGAAGCCTCAGGCTTTCCGAGTTTTATATTATCGTAAATGCTCATATTGAATAAAAATTGTTCCTGAGCCACATAAGATACCTGTTTATTAAGAGCTTCAAGAGTCATATCTGTAATATTTTGCCCCCCTATGCTTATACTGCCTGAATTTACATCATAAAAATGCACCAATAATTTAGCCAGGGTACTTTTACCTGAACCGGATTCACCTACAAGTGCGGTCATACTTTTTTCTTTTACATGAATATTTATATTATGCAGTACCTCTTTATCCTTATAAGCAAAGCAGACATTATTAAAGTCAACCGCAAAGTTTTCTCCTTTAAAATCATTTTCGCCCAATTTCAAATCATTCATATTCATCATTTCTTCCAGGCTGGTTATTTTTTTACTAAGCTGAGGAATTACACCGAAAAAATTCATGGTTTTTAACAAAGGAGGACCTACTGCAAAGGATACGCAAAGTGCCAACAAAAGCTGTGAACCGGATATTATATTGCCCATAATCATTAAAGCTCCTGCCGGCAACATAAAAAGTGCCGCTGCGGGAAGCACTGTTGTATATAATGCCATCCATGTCCAGCTTAAGTTATACCAAAATAAAGTAAAATCCCTGTATGAAAGTATATCATCTTTATACTTCTTATAAGAATCCGTATCTTTATTAAATACCTTTACTACTTCCATACCATTAATATATTCTATAATAGTATTGTTCATTCTCACCCTTACATCGTAATATTCATTCATATATCCCATACCGACTCCAAACATCTTTCCTATTGCAAAGATACCGATAGGCAATGGAACACATGCCAAAAGCCCCAATCTGTAATCAATTATAAATATAGTTATATACAGCAGCAACGGAACCGCTATATTGGCAATCCCCTCAGGAAGTGCATGTGCCAACAAAAGTTCTATCGAATCTATATCATCTACAAACATTTTCTTTAAATTTCCGCTGCCAAGCTCCTGTATCATGCCCAATGGCTTGTTTTCAAGCTTATGCTGTAAACTTATCCTTATATTTTTTAATATATTAAAAGCCGCTATATGTGAATTTGACAAGCCCTTTATATAAAGACAGGCATTCATAGCCATACAAAAGAATATAGCAGCTGCTCTAATCACTGTATAATTCACATCCGGTTTAATACCTTTAAGTAATAAATCTATAATTTGATATAGAAATATATAAGGCACTATACTGAATATAACAGCTGTAAGCATATACACCACTGCTCTGACAGTAAACTTTTTCTCATCATTTCCGTATTTAAAAACAGTTTGTAACATAGTCCCCTCCGTTTACTTTATACCGATAAATTTTTCAAAATCAAAAAAACTCATCATCGCATCAATATTCTCACATATATCTTCCCATGAAAAATTATGCACATAAGGTTCAAATACCATCTCAAAATATGCAGAATGCAGGGTGTGCATTATATTTTTTGAAATTTTCTTATCTGTAAGTCTGCGCCTTATAAGTTCTTCATACATACTGTATGAACTTTCAGCCGCATGCTCTATAAAATCATGTTTAAAATTGGAATACCTTGTTCCTGAAGAACACTTAACAAGCAAAACTACACTGTCCCTGTACTTTTCAAACAGCTTAAACCATCCGGTCAGGAGCTCTTTATTCATCTTCCATGCATTTTTCAGATCATCATCGCTCATTAAATCAAAATCAAAGTCAGATTTATTTTTCCGTGCCTCTTCTATACTATTTACTCCTTCTGCTACCACTGCTGCAAAAAGTTCTTCCTTTCCTCTATACCTTTTATATAATGCCCCTGTCGTTACCTGTGCCCTGTCGCAGATATCCTTTAATGAGGCAAGTTCAAAACCTCTGGCAAGGAATTCCTTTTTTGCACTTTCTAAAAGCCTCGGTTCAATACTGCTGTCTGCAAGTGCCATAAATACCTCCTTATAAATATTTGAATACCGGCAGATGCGGTTTCGCCGCCGTAAAATCCTGAATTTATATAAATCTCAATGATATTTAATAAAATAAAATATATTGATAATCTGATTATCGATAATCTGACTATCAATATAGCATAAAATAAATTAAATATCAAGAATATCTAAAAAATACACTCCGTTCCAATACCTTTTTCAACAGCCCTCCTGTAAATCTCACCGGCAGTTACAAGATCCTGTACTGCCACGCCTACACTCTTAAATACAATTATCTCATCGTCATTTTCACGCCCCGGGATTCTGCCAAGCAGGTATTCTCCTATATCTCCTGTAAAATCCTTTTCTTTAATTGTACCGTTCCTAAAAGGTATAATTATATCACCTGATTCTTCAAGAACTGTGCTCTTTGAGTCAAAATATATCTTTTTACAGCGCTTGAATATCTTAGGATCAAGTTCCTGCATGTCAGGACGATAGCTGCCTATGCAGCTTACGGTAATTCCGTCTTTAAGCCTTCCTGCATCAAATACAGGCAGATTTGAAGGTGTTGCACTAATCAATAAATCCGCATCTTCAACAGCCTCATCGGCAGTTCTTACAGCCCTTATACTAACCGAAGAATCTTTAAGTTCATGTCTGACAGTTTTTACAAATGCCTCAGTATGCTTAAAATCTCTGCCGCATACTCTTACCTCTTTAAGCTGCCTGACTGCAAGCATCGCCTGTATCTGGCAAAGTGCCTGCCCTCCGGTTCCGATAATCGCACCTATACTGCATTCCTTTTTTGCAAATAATTTAAATGCAAGGCCTGAAGCGGCACCTGTCCTAAGTGCAGTTACATAAGTTCCGTCAATTAAGGCTTCAATTACACCTGTATGAGGATTTATCAAAAATACCTGAGACGGATGTGCCGATAACCCGATTTTTACATTGTCGGGAAACACATTTACTATTTTAAGTGCCGCACACTCTGCCTGTTCACTGTATGCGGGCATAAATATAAAACAACCGTTGTCTTTTTTATTTAAAATTTTAGTCCTTAAAGGGACCTCGCACTTTTTTTCTGCCAAAAGCATAAAAGCCTTTTTATCCGCCTCTATAGCATCACTCATAGTAAAAATTTTCTTTATATCATCTTTAGAAATTAAAATCATAAATTTTCTCCCAACTTTAATCAATATATTATTTAATTGATACAAGTGTCAAAAGTATAGAAATTCAATGCAAGCCTGCCTGCAAGAGAATTTATTATCTTTTAACACTCACATTATTGAATTATTAAATTAATAAAATACCGTTTAAATTAAAACTGATTTAATAAACATGCCTGCATATTTTCTTTATTTAAGGCTACTCATTAAATATAAGTCCTGCCGCATCAATCAGTCCTACTCTGAAACTGCCGCTCCCTACACCTGAAGTCCCTCTCTCTAAATGCTTAAGAGCATATTCTCCGCATCTTCCCATAAAAGATATAGATGCCGCAGCTGAAATAAAACTATTTTCCACACTTAAAAAAGCCGCCGTAACCGCAGATGCCATACAGCCCGTAGCACTTACTCTTGACATAAGACTACAGCCGTCAGTTACAAAAACGGTATTTTTCCCGTCAGTTACTATATCAGTTTCGCCTGAACATACTACAATACAATTCGCCTTTAATGAAAACTCCCTTATCCATTCGGCATTTTTAAAAAGTACGGATTCATCACCAGAATTATTTTTAAGCTCATATTCAGATACATCAACTCCCCTTGCAGTCGGGCGTTTTTCATGCAATGCCCGTATTTCCGATATGTTTCCCCTTATACATGAAACCTTAAATTTACTTATAAAATCAAGAAAGCAGCTTCTTCTGTAAGCCGAAGCTCCCACTCCGACGGGATCTGCCACTATTGGATGCTTAAGTAAGGCTGCACTTTTTGCAGCCTCATACATCGCATCATAAGCTCCTGTAGCACCGAAATTACATACAAGAGCATCACAGCCTCCACTTATCTCTCCCGCATCAAGTACATGCTGTGCCATAACAGGTGATGCCCCCATAGCAAGAAGTATATTTGCACAGTCATTTGCACTGACTATATTTGTTATACAATGTATACCGGGATTTTTTTTCGTAATTTTTACATAAAATCCCTTTATATCAACCCCATATATTTCTTTTTTCTCATTAAATATCATATTAAATATCTCTAATACATGGATAAACCATATTTACTCTATTTTAAAATTTACCTGTAAAATATAATATATTAAATGTTTCAAATACTTATCTTCTTTAACACCCCTGTCTTATCAAGTGCTATCATAATTACAACGGCTGCAATTGTTCCTCCTGCAGTACTTATAAAAAAAGGGAAAATATATGCTAAAAGTGCGGCTTTTTCCAGATTTAGTATATATTTTGCCACCGGATATGCGGCAAGACCTCCCAGTATCGCAGTACCAAACACTTCACCTATATATGCGGCAGGCAGCTTTTTAAAATGTTTATATAAAATACCTGCACAAAAAGCTCCGAACATACTCCCCGGAAAAGCAAATAAAGTTCCTATACTTAAAAGATTTCGTATAACGCTTGCACAAAAAGCCGAGGCAACTGCCCATGCCGGTCCCAGCGTAACGGCTGCTATTATATTTATAAGATGCTGAATAGGCGAACAGCGTGCCCCGAATACAGGCACTGAGAAAGTTGAACCCACTACTGCCACTGCCGTGTATACTGCTGTAAGTGTAAGTTTTAATGTACTGCTTTGTGTATTTGCATTATCAGTCCTGATTTTTTCTGTTTTCATATATTTGTTCTATCTGTTCCTTTCAGTTTTTATATTTTTATACCGGTAGGATATTATTTTATATATTTATTTTGTTATTTGTTTCGTTATTTGTTTTATTATTTATTTTATATATTAATATCACTCGCTTATAAATGCCTTAATTCCCTCTATCGGAAACATATGGTCAAGAGGTCCGCTTCCTTTTCCAAGATCAAGCATTGCCCCAAGTGCTTCTGAAATATATGCTTTTGCATATTTTACTGAAGTTTCCAGACTGTGTCCCTGTGCCAGATTTGAAGCTATTGCAGAAGAAAGCGTGCAGCCTGTACCATGTGTATTCGGATTATTTATCCTTTCCCCAAAAAGCCATGTAAAGCCCTTACCGTCAAATAACAGATCGTCCGCATCACTTACTCCATGACCGCCTTTACAAAGTACCGCACAGCCGAATTTTGCATATATAATATCTGCCGCCTTTGCCATATCCTCTTTTGAGTTGATTTTAATACCTGACAATACCTCCGCTTCCGGAATATTTGGAGTTATAAGATCCGCCGCTCCCAGCAGTCTTTCCTTTAAAGTGTCTATAGCTTCTTCGCTTATAAGTTTTGCACCGCTTGTAGACACCATCACCGGATCAACCACTATATTCCTCGCCTTATATTCCTTAAGCTTGTCGGCTACGGTTATTATAATTTCTGATGAAGAAAGCATGCCTGTTTTTACCGCATCCGGAAATATATCCGTAAATACACTGTCAATCTGTTTTATTAAAAAGTCTTTGTCAACTTCAAGTATACCGTATACTCCGGCAGTATTTTGTGCGGTAAGTGCGGTAATTGCACTCATGCCGTATACACCATGTACCGTCATAGTTTTAAGATCCGCCTGTATACCTGCCCCTCCGCTTGAATCACTCCCCGCAATTGTCAAAGCTGTTTTCATTTTTGTTATAAATCCTCCTTAAAATTAATATATCTAAATCAAGTTAATACATTTAAATCCATACTAAAACTTCAACATAGCTTCTTTAAGTTTTAGTACCTCCAGCCTTATATCTTTGGCTGCAAATATCCCTCTCGATACGGCAATCCCTGTTATAGGTACTCCTTTAAGCCTGTTTACATTTGAAATATCAATACCTCCTATCGCAAATACCGGTATGTCAAGCTGAGTACATATATCTTTAAGTTCATCTATATCCATACTTTGTGCATCAGCCTTTGTATCTGTCTTAAATATTGCACCGCTTCCTATATAATCGGCTCCCAGCTGCCGGGCTTTTTTTGCATCTGAGACGGTTTTTGCGGTTACACCTATCACTGCACCGTCATGAAGGCTGTTTCTTGTATACACAATCCCTGTCTTTTTTATGTCTTCCTGACCTATATGTACTCCGTCAGCACCTGTTTTTTTTGCAAGTTCTACATAATCATTTACTATAAACGCAGCCGAATACCGATATGTAAGCTCACATAATTTCATAGCATATTCATAAAGGAGTTCCTGTGAATAAGGTGATTTATACCGAAGCTGAATAATTTCAGTCCCGCCCTTTAAAGCCTCCTCAACCTTATAAAAAAAATTTTCTTTATACTCGCTGCAGCACTCATCTTCATTTCCGGAAATATCTGCAATCGCATAAATCATACCCTTTTTAAAAATCATATATTACATTCCTTTCAAACACCATATTATAAACCACAGCCTGATGCAAAAAACACATGGCGGAAATGCCATGTGTTTTTTACAAAGTATATACCTTTATACCTGCTGCCCAAATCAAGAACTATATAATCTCTGAACCGGTTTAAAGCATATACAGATTTATTTCCCTACGTTGGCATTACCCACATCAGGTTTCAGGTTTTTCTCAGCCCCTCCGGAGCACCCTGTTATAGTATAAGCATTATAACATATTTCAGTTATTTTATGCAAATATATTGTTTATACTATTTTATATTTGGTTAAAATATAGCTTTTCAGTTTTTAGGAGCAATCTCCTTTAAAGCTTCAACAGCGGTTTTTAACTGATTGTCGTTTTCACTTCCTGTCTGTGCTCCCTCATCAAGCTCAACCTTTATGTCAGGCTCTATACCTTTTCCATGAAGATCAAAACCCTCCGGAGTATAGTAATGTGAGGTGGTTATCTTTATTGCACTTCCATCGCTTAAAGGTATAAGATTTTGTACTATACCCTTGCCAAAAGTCTTTGTGCCTACAAGCTTTGCCCAGTCAAAATCCCTGACTGCACCTGCAAATACCTCTGAAGCACTTGCGGAATTTCCGTTTACAACTACAACCATAGGCATATTTAAAGCATGTTCATCATCAGATGAATACTTTTGTCCGTTTCCGTCCTTATCAGCAGTATATACTAAAAGTCCCTTAGGCAATATATAGTCAAGCATATCAACTACGGCTGAAAGAAGTCCTCCGGGGTTATCTCTTAAGTCTACTACAAGTCTCTCCATACCCTGGTTTTTAAGTTCTTCAATTGCAGCCTTAAACTGTTCGCTTGTAAGCTCATCAAATTGACTTACACTTATATAGCCTATCTTATCCTCAAGCATTCTGCTTTCAACAGTAGGAACTTCTATCTTTCTTCTTGTAAGAGTAAATGTCATCTCTTTTGCACCATCTCCTCTTAAAACAGTCATTTCAAAGGAGGAACCGTCCTCTCCTCTTATATGCTGCCTTACAAGTATATCGAGATCAAGTCCTGTAACATCCTCTCCATTTACCTTATATATTATATCTCCCGACATAAGACCTGCCTCCTGTGCAGGTGTACCCTTAAATACCTTGCTTATACTTGTAATTCCGGTATTCGGATTCCTACTCACGGAAGCTCCTATTCCCTGATATACCCCGCTTGTATCTTCAGTAAGTTTTTTATATTCATCCTCTGTATAATATACAGAATACGGATCTCCAAGACCTTTCATAAAACCTGCATATATACCCTCCTCAACAGCAGTCGGATCTTCGCTGAAAAGATAGGATTTACCGATGATTTTTTGGATTTTAGCAAGTTTTTTCCCTATTTTATCCATATCCAATTCATAATTATTATTAACTGCCGCATCATTACCTGAAGCCTGTCCCTTAGCAGCCCCCGATGAAATATCATTTTTAACAGGCCATCTTGAGTTTGAGTAGACTGCAAAACTGTAAGCGATAATGACGACAAAAGCTACAATAAACCCTGCAAAAAAGCCTGTCCAAAATCTTGTTTTTCTTTTTTGAGACGGCTTATAATAAAAATCATCATTTCTCATACCGTAATTTTTAAAATTTCTGCCTGCATTGTCCGGAAATTGTGTATTTTGATATCCGTTATTATAATCCCGGCTTTGTTTAAAACCGCCTGAGTTATAATTATGATTTTGGTTAAAACCTTCTGAATCGTTATTATAATTTGAGTTATTATTATAATTATTATGATTTAAGTCCGGGTTAAAGCCGTATAAATTATTATCCTGCCCCTGACCGTTTCCTAAATTGTTCTCATTAAATTCATTATTATCCATCTATATTGTTCCTCCGTTATAAATACCCTTTAAAATACGGCTTTTTACAATTATTAATTAAATATCTTTTTTTAAAAAAATCTTATATATAGCACTATGTTTTAATAAGCCCGGTAAATAATCTTGTGTAAAATACATAAGTTATACCTCCCTTATCAAAGTATAAGAGCAAATATAAGGGCTGCAGTAATTTAAAAAACTGCAACCCTCACCTTTATATTATTAAACTGATTAATAATCCTGTCTTTCCATATATTTCATATATTTGACAACCATAAGGGCAATCTTAAATGTTATTGAGTCCTCAAATACCCTTAGATCAAGACCTGTTGTTTTCTGGAGTTTATCAAGTCTGTATACAAGAGTATTTCTATGTATATAAAGCTGTCTTGACGTTTCTGAAACATTTAAGCTGTTTTCAAAGAACTTATTGATTGTAACAAGAGTTTCCTCATCAAAATCATCAGGGCTCTTGCCTTCAAATATTTCTCTTATAAACATCTTGCAAAGAGATATAGGCAGCTGATATATAAGCCTTCCTATTCCAAGCCTTGCATACGCCACTATCTCTGCACCGCCGTAAAATATCTTTCCCACATCAAGCGCCATTTTCGCTTCCTTATATGATCGGGAAACTTCTTTTATCTCACTTACTATAGTCCCGTAAGCTATACTCACATTATTGGTACCGTAACCTGCAAGATCATCTATTATAAGCTTTGCAACCTTATCAAGTTCATTATAAGTACAGTTTTCCTTTACCTCTTTAACAAGTATTATATAGTGTTCATCCACCGCAGTTACAAAATCTCTTGTTCTTGCAGCAAAAAGCGTACGTATATTTTCAAGAGAGGCAATATCTCTTTCAAGTTTAGTCTCTATGATAAAAACTACTCGTCTTGCATTTGCTTCAATTCTGAGTTTTTTTGCTCTGTTATAAATATCTACTAAAAGAAGGTTATCCAGAAGTAAGTTTTTAATGAAATTGTCCTTATCAAATCTTTCCTTATACGCAATCAAAAGGTTTTCAATCTGAAATGTCGCAAGTTTACCTATCATATATATATCATCGGTATTGCCTTTTGCAAGCAGTACATACTCAAGCTGCTGCTCATCAAATACCTTAAAAAACTGAAATCCGTTTATAACCTGCGAATCCGCCGGAGAATTGGCAAATGAAGCTACCATCTCTTCATTATGCTCACTGTCCGGGAATGTAGAAGCCAAAAGTTTTCCTTCTATATCACACACAGCAATCTCAGTTCTGGCAATAGCTTTAAGCCCATCCACGGTACTCTGTAAAATTTGATTTGAGATCATACCTTTATCTCCTTTTGTGAATTTTTACCATTTATATAGATATGATAAAGTAAAATTACTAAAATTGCAATAGATAACTTGTATCTTTTGCATAAAAATCTTTTCTGTATTTTACTATTACTAAATATACTTAAATACTGATATATCTAAAATTTTATCCCTATTTATATCATTGGCTTAAAATCCCGTTCAAGGATATAGATTTTATTTTTCAGCTTTTAGCCTTTATGCCGGATCCTCTATAAAACCTTCTCCAAGCACCTCTCTGACCTCAGACACTATTACAAAAGCTTTCGGATCTATGGATTTGACAAGTTCCTTAAGCTTTACAATCTCCTTTGTAGGTACTACACAATAAAGCACCTGCTTATCCTGTCTTGAATACATTCCTCTTGCATTTATACCCGTTACACCTCTATTCATATCCTCAAGTATACTATCTGCAATTTCCTGAAATTTATCAGATATGACATACACCTGTCTTGCAAAGTTAATACCTTCAACTATCATATCCGACATTTTAGTTATTGCAAATAAAGCAATAAGTGCATACATACCGCTTCTTAGCCCGAATACCGAAAATCCCAACAATATGATAAGCCAGTTTGCAACCTGCATTATCTCCACTATGCTTCTGCTCTTTAAAAACCTGTGTATAAATGCTGCAAGCATATCAGTACCGCCGGTAGTACCTCCTGCGTAAAGTACAAGCCCGATTCCTATACCGTCAAATATACCTCCGAACAGTGCCGCAAGCAGTATATCACCTGAAGGTGCAAGTGCAATTTTAGGTACAAGTGCAAGTGCCCCTGAAAGAGATAAAACTCCAAACAGCGTCTTGCCTACAAATTCCCATCCTATATATTTTAATGAAAGCAGAAACAGAGGCACATTAAGTACAATATTTGTTATCTCAACCCTTATGCCGAATTTCTTTTCAAAAATCATTCCCAGACCCGTAAAGCCTCCTACAACCAATGAGTGCGGGTCATAAAAACAATTATAAGCCACCGCACAGCTTATAGTACCAAGCATTATTATAAGATAAGATCTTACATTCTTAACTATATCTGAAAACTTCTTATCACGGCTGCCTTTAAGCAGCTCTGTATTTCCTGCCATACATTCCCCCTGAAATCATTAAAAATCTTATATTAAAAACCCGCATCACTGTGTTTTAAGCTGTATATAATCTTCACCTATATCTATCTTTCCATTTTTAAAAAGATATCCGGCTGCCCTTTTAAAGGCATTTTTACTCATACCGAAACAGCCTTTTATAAGTACAATTTCACTCTTGTCGCCTATATTAAGCCGTCCTCCGGCAGCATTAAGCTTTTCTTCAATCACAGCGGCATCAGCCTCTATCTGAATATACGCCTTTTGCCTTGTGCTTAAATCCAGCTTGCCGTCATCTCTTACCTTTACAACCCTTGCCTCTACCAAATCTCCGGGTCTATATGTATCATATACCATGGAGGCGGGTATCATTCCGAAATATTTTCCGTCAACGGCAACCATAACTCCTATATCCCTGACTCTATATACTATTCCGCTTACATTATCATCTTTTTTATAATCATGAGTGCTTGAAAGGTATTTGTAAACCCTCATCGTCGCTGCCAGTCTCTGTGATTTATCTACATACAGTGCCACAAGCACTTTATCACCCTCCCTGGGTTCTCCTTCCATCTCTTTAAAAGGAAGCAGCACATCCCTTTCAAGCCCTATATCTATAAACGCACCTATCTTTGAAAACTGCTTTATTTTCAGCACTTCCAATTTTCCTACTTCAATAAGCGGTTTGACGGTTGTAGCAATAAGTCTGTCAGAGCTGTCCTTGTATATAAAAACCTCCAGTATATCACCAATCTGTGTATCCTCTTTAACCTGCTTAGCAGGAAGCAGCACAGACTGGTGTTCATCATCACCACCGTCTATATCTCCAAGGTAAACTCCAAAATCTTTTTTTCTAAGAACTTTAAGCTTTTGCATCTTTCCTAATTCCATTACTTTTCATCCTCTTTATCTTATATCTTCTGTATATATTATCTTTATATCTGCATAAACTGTAGCAAATTCAGTACCGGCAAGCTCCACTATATAGCCGTCATCTTTTTCATACACTGTACGAACCACCCTTGAACCCAGCACTGCCGCCTTTTTATAATGTATCTGTATACTCTTTATGCATCTGTCCATTTTTACAGTTGGTGCATGAACCTCCTCAACGCTTTCCTTGGCAATAGCCGCATAATATGCATTATTTACATGTTCATTTGTATCAAGAAAATGCCGGGTTATTACAATATCTGAAAGCTTGTATACCTTACCCTGTTTTTCTATCTTCCTGTCAGGAGTATTCATTGAAAGCTTTGTCTCGTTTTTATTAATATATGCTTCAATATCTTCTTTTTCCGGTTTTACAGGTCTGTGTTTATCAAGATCAAAAAAGAACCAGGTTGAGTCCGCCTTTACAACATGTTTTCCAGTCTCATCATCTATTGTAAAATTTCTGTAACCGTAAAAACCCGAAAAGCCGTATGCCCATGTATTTATCTTTATATTTTCACCAAGAAGCAAAGGACCGTCAAATTCAATGTACCATGATGAAAGCCACCATGCCCTTCTTCTTTCCTTAAGTTTTTTTATACCGAGTCCTATATCCTCGGACTGAAAGGTAGAACAGTCCTGAAGGTAATTAATTGCTGCAAATGTTGACAGTCTGCCAAAGCTGTCAACCTCTGAATAACGCACACGACTTTTAAAACTATACATTAAATCCACCTCTCCTTAATATATTTATTTTCAAATCTATAACTGCGATCCGGTCTTAGTTATATAATGATACTCCTTAGGATTATTTTATATTTGAAAAGTTGTTTAAAATATTAAAACCGGTATATAGCATAATACAACAAACACATGCCGTAAAGGCAATACATATAAAATATATAAAACCGTAAAAAGCTTTATAGCTAAAAAAAACGTACACCCTGTATCAATATAAACAAGGATATACGTTCTATGATTTGGGACTGGGCTACAAGGATTCGAACCTTGAGATGGTGGAGTCAGAGTCCACTGCCTTACCGTTTGGCGATAGCCCAATAAAACAACCACTAAAGTATACAACAGCCTTGCATTTTGGTCAAGACTTTTTTATACTTCAGTGGTATTATTTTTAAAAAAAGGCTATTTGTAGAATTAAGCTCTACCTGTAACTTTCAAAAAAGCCTGATCCGGCGTTTTTAAAAAATATCCGGAGAAAATTTACCTTCTACAACTGAGCTTATTTTAAAACTTATATCTTCAGTCAATCTACTGACCTATCTCAACCTCCATACCGAGCTGTGCATATTCCCAGAGTATATCCATAACTTCGTTTGCAACTGCTACACAGCCCCTTGTCATCTGCCCCTTTACATAGCCTCCATGTATCATAATCTCTCCCCCAAGCGGCGTATACCAATTCGGCTGACGTTTATTATTTACCGCCTCTATTATCTCATCTTTCTGCTCCTGCGTTATAAGCCCCTGCTCATAACCACGCTGTGCATCGTCTATTGAAGGATATGACAGCCCGAGCGAAAGATAACATACACTTTTTTCATTTTTAGTACATATATAAAATTTGCCTTCAGGAGTCCTTTTATCTCCTTCAGTTTCCTTATCACCCTGTGCCGAATTAGCACCTACACTGCAATCCCACTGATTTATAGCAGTGTTGTTTTCATAAAGTGTAAGTTTTAAATCTTTTTTGCTTACATATATTCTATAAGTCGCATCCTGCTTTACATTTACATTAGGTCTTACTCTGCCGCCGTTAGGTTCTGCAGTCCCGGGTCCCGTGCTTATATCGGAAGGTATACCCGGACCTTTAACATTACCCTGGTTTGAAGATACTCCCGGACCTGCATTATTATCAAAGTTATTATTTGATAAATCCCCGTCAAATACAGGAACCTTGATCTCCTCCTGTGCATATACTCTAAAACCGCTTCCTGCAAATACCGATAATGCCGCCATAACTGCAGCTGCCTTTATTAACAATTTCCGTGGATTTAAATTTTCCAAAGATATTCCCGCTATAATGCCATCGGCAGTAATACTGCTCTTAAAAAAATTCTCTTTTGTTAATGCTGTTACATTCATTATACTTCTACCCTTAATTATTTCTTATTATGATATAGCAATACCGTATATACCGTACACTGCTATGCCTGATTAAATAAAGCCTGCTTTATTCTATCATAATTAATGCTGTTTTAACAGAGAAAATCCAAATGAAATTATTAAGAAAATATTACATATTACGCTATAAATATTACAGGCTGTTTTTGGATATATTAAAAACACTTGATGTATGAAATAATTTCTGTTATCATATATTATAAAAGTATGGTGTTCAATGTAGTTATTATACCTTATAATGCACATACTTTATACTATAATCTTATGTTTTCTATATTAAAGGAGGGTACTTTCATGAAAAAACCTTATTTATTTTTATGTTTTTTGTCAGCATTATCCCTGGGCTTTTCCACTTTAGGATTTAATGCAAATGCAGATGTTAAAAAATATGAAGAAGAAGTCCAAAAATCTCAGTTTTTGTCAAGGCACTGGGACGAAAGTGAGCTTAAAGAAAGATTTCAAAACTTTTTATCTGCACTACAAAAGCAGGAGGGTATAGAAGACTATATAGTTCCTGACATCAATGAAGATGAAAAAGAAACTATTAGGGAGTTTTTCAGACCTTATGAAAAAAAGGAACTCACCTATGTACATACAAAGATGGATATCCTTAACCAGGTAAGCGGTACGGATGAATATAATGACCTGCGTGGAATATTTAAGTTGACATTCCGTGTAAAAGAGGGGGCTAAAACTATCGAACACACCGTACTTATGCATATGGCAAGACTTGGTGATGCAAATGGTATAAAATGGAAAATTTATAAGATAATATGGAGCGACAAAGGAATAGATGTAAGCGATGTAAAGCTCATACAGCTTGAAAAACCTAAAAGAGGCGAGCAGGTATGTATTATGACCACTGATGCAGGTGTTATAAAGATGAGACTTTTCCCTGAACAGGCACCTGTGGCTGTCAAAAACTGGATTGAGCTTTCTAAACAGGGATTTTATAACGGTACACCATTTGCAAGAGTAATAAAAGATTTTGTAATACAGGGCGGTGCTCTTGACGGTTCAGGTGATGAATCAAAATCAATATATAACGGTTTTTTTGAAGATGAAGTGCATAAGGGACTTTATAACTTTAACGGTGCACTCTGCCTCGGAAACAACGGTCCGCATACAAATGGAAATCAGTTCTATATAGTTCAGAAAAAAAATGTAAATGAATCTGTCTTTCCTAATACATCACTTCCTGCAAATGTTGAGGAAAAATATAAAGAGGTAGGCGGACTTCCTGAACTTGACGGAAGATATACGGTACTGGGTCAAGTTTATGAGGGAATGGATGTAGTTGAAAAAATTGCAGCTCAGGAAACCGATAAAAATGATGCACCGGTTGCAAATCCTGTAAAAATACAGAAAATAGAATTTCAGAAATACAGATAAGAATTTTATCACTAAACAATACGGCTATAAAGATTGTAAATATTTATAAATATATTAATTTAAGCCTGTAATAATGCCTAATGCCGCAAAAACAATTCAGTCGAAGTGCTTTTGCGGCATATTATTTTAAAATATAAATTTTTCCTCAAAATATGATTTCAGTTCCGATATGGCAATTCTTACCTGCTCCATGCTGTCCCTTTCTCTTACTGTTACACAGTGGTCAGTTTCAGAATCAAAATCATAGGTTATGCAAAACGGCGTTCCTATCTCATCCTGTCTCCTGTATCTTTTTCCTATATTGCCTCTGTCATCAAATTCACAGTTGTAAAACCGGCTCATCTCTTCATATATTTTATAAGCTCCATCATTAAGCTTCTTTGAAAGCGGCAATATACCTATCTTTACAGGTGCTATAACCGGATGAAAATGCAGCACCGTCCTTATCTCTCCGTCCTCAAGCTTTTCTTCGTCATACGCCGCACAAAGGAATGCAAGCGTTACTCTGTCAGCACCAAGCGAGGGTTCTATAACATAGGGGATATATCTTTGCTGGGTTTCGTCATCAAAATAAGTAAGATCCTCACCTGACAAATTCTGATGCTGCGAAAGATCATAATCGGTCCTGTCCGCTACACCCCACAGTTCGCCCCAACCGAACGGAAAAAGAAATTCTATATCCGTGGTGGCTTTACTGTAAAAGCACAGTTCATCTTGTTCATGATCCCTGCACCTCATCTTATCTTCTTTTATTCCAAGAGTTTTTAACCAGTCTACACAATACTGCCTCCAGTAAGAAAACCATTCAATATCTGTACCCGGTTTACAGAAAAACTCAAGCTCCATCTGTTCAAATTCTCTTGTTCTAAATGTAAAATTACCCGGAGTTATCTCATTTCTAAATGATTTTCCAATCTGCCCTATACCGAAAGGCAATTTTTTCCTTGAAGTTCTTTGTACATTTTTAAAATTTACAAAAATTCCCTGTGCCGTTTCAGGACGCAGATATACCGTATTTTTTGCATCCTCGGTAACCCCCTGAAATGTTTTAAACATAAGATTAAACTGTCTTATATCAGTCCAGTCCTTTTTTTTGCATACAGGACAGGCTATGGCATTTTCATCTACATACGCCTTCATCTGCTCATTTGACCATGCATCAACACTTCCTTCATGACTTATACCATGCTCCTGCATATAGTCTTCTATAAGCTTATCCGCTCTGAAACGTTCATGACATGCACGACAATCCATAAGAGGATCCGAAAAGCTTCCTATATGACCTGAAGCAACCCATGTCTGCGGATTCATAAGTATAGCACAGTCAACACCCACATTATAAGGAGATTCCTGTATAAATTTCTGCCACCACGCCTTTTTTATATTATTTTTAAGTTCAACACCAAGGTTGCCGTAATCCCATGTATTTGCCAATCCTCCGTAAATCTCAGAACCCGGATATACAAAGCCCCTCGACTTTGCAAGTGCACTTATCCTCTCCATGCTATAATTTACTGTTTTATTTTCGGTGGCATCTGCATTGCTGTTTTTCAAATCATCTTTATCATTACCGATATTATTTCCCATTATATTTTCCTCCAAAATCTACAGTTTTTATGATTACAGGCTGCCTGTAAAGACCGCTCTTATTACTGCATATACTCCGGTTGCCTAAATAATATATGACCTTCATCGGGAAAATCAATTTTTCTCAGGCATTTATGCCGCTTAAACACTATATATGGTCCGCTCCCTGAATAAGGCATTTATTAAATTCGGACCCCATTCTACTCAAATACTATATATGACCTGCCCCCGCCAAGATTAACCGTAAAATCGCTTGTTTTTGTAACTGCACTACCCTCCGCAAAAAGGATCTTGCCCTCTGTATACACATATCCCGTACCGTCAATAACTGCAATATATGCGGATTTCTTTTTTGCCGCATCCGGTGAAAGACCCTGTGTAAGACCTGCCGCCTGCGCATCCTTCATACTCATTATGCTGGCTGAAGTTATATTTAATGTATCATCTTGTGTAGTCTGTGCAAATTCAATCATTGAATTCGCATCCGAATATGAAAGTATAAGCTTGATTATATTATTGTTAATCTCAGCAGAAACTATACTTACCGCCTGTGCACCTTTTTTTACATTATACTCATCTATCTCTTTTTGAACAAATGCTTTAAGGGCATCGACATTATAATATGTCTGCTGAGAACCGCTTATAATAGCAGACTCTAAAGTACCGTCCCTTTTTATGTAAATAGAATTTTCATTCGGTTTAAACTCGCCGGTCTGTTTTTTACCGCAGCCGGAAAGCACTAAAAATACCGAAAATACGAAAAACGTCAAAATCACTCCATAAAATCTTTTTTTCCCTTTCATATACATCATCTGTATTCTTCCATTCTTTAATTTTACTTAATTTTACAAAAATTCTGTCAAGCAGTATCTTGTTAAATACATTTTAAACACTGGGTATAAATTATACAACCTTTAAGTGCTCATTTCAAGAATAATGTAAATATCAAAATACTCTAAACCCTATTAAGCCTGAGCATAGTCAGATATAACCTGCACACAGTTACTGCACTTAAGTGCCTGCTGCAAATTTCCCTCCCGGCATACTGAAATATCAGCTACAAACCGTCTTAAGCACCTCAAGTGAATTCATCGGTCTGTCTATAAATCTTTGTATCATATTATCAATACATTCTTCTATCTGTTCAAATGCCTCATCACTTAAATTAAAAGTATATAGTTTTGATATGTCCGTATTAATTATAAACTGCCACGCATATTTTGCTCCGCCACATTTCAGCCCGCCAGGCATTGAATCATATTCACCGTTTATAACCATTATTCTCAGTTCAAATATACGCCTTGTAAGCTTATGCGGTATTGATTCCTTTGTAAGTGCAATCAGAGACATATAAAGGAGTTTGAGAGTTTCCCGCTCATGTATATACTCTCTGCCGTAGTAATCGGCAAGCTCAAGAAAATAGCTTCCGTAACAGGTTCTGCGTATATCAGAACGTATCTCTTCAAAATATCTGTGTATATCGGCAGAATAAAGATTTAAAGCATCTTTTGTCTCATAGAATTTAAAATTCCCGTAAACAAACGGTATTGTATTTCCCAAAAGAGTGCTGCCCTGCCGCCTTGCACCTCTTACAAACCCTGACACCTTTCCCCTTTCTTTAGTTATAAGGGTTATCCTCCTGTCATATTCACCTGTCGGAATTGACTTTATTATTATACCCGTAAGCTCCACAGCCGCTTTCAATTTTACAAAATCTCCTATTCAAAAACATCATATCCGAAGCTTTTAAGCTGTATATCGGAATCTCTCCAGTTTTTGCGTACCTTAACTCTGAGTTTTAAATTAACCTGTTTTTCACACATATCTTCTATATCCGCCCTTGCAAGCATACCTATTTTTTTTATAATCCTGCCGCCTTTTCCTATGATTATAAGCTTATGAGATTCTTTCTCACACACTATCTCGGCATCTATGTCAATCAAATCTTTACTTTTTCTGTCCTTCATAAGTATTATATCAACCGCAGTACCGTGAGGCACTTCATCTGAAAGCACCTTAAGCACCTTTTCCCTTATTATCTCAGCCGCTATCTGTCTTACACTCTGGTCGGTTACGGTATCTTCATCATAATACATAGGTCCGACAGGCAGATATTTAAATATCAGTTCCATAAGCTTTTCCACATTATCGGATTTTAATGCGGACAACGGTACAATCTCGGCAAATTCAAACAATCCATTATACTTGTCGATTATCCTTATAAGCTTTTCGCCTGCCGTTTCAGCAGAATTACTTTTATTCCCCGAGTTTTTATTAAGCAGGTCTATTTTGTTTACGGCAAGTATCACAGGTTTTTTAGCAGCTTTTAAAAGCTGTGATATCTGTATATCCCTCTCTCCTATATATTCGGAAGCCTCAACAATCCATATTATGATATCTGCATCATTTACAGTTCTTAATGCAGACTCAACCATATATGTTCCAAGCTTATTTTTAGGCTTATGTATACCCGGAGTATCTAAAAAAACAACCTGTCCTCTTTCATCAGTATATACTGTCCGTATCCTTTTTCTTGTGGTCTGCGGTTTGTCCGACATTATAGCAATTTTTTGACCTATAAGCCGGTTCATAAGAGTTGACTTACCTGTATTCGGTCTGCCTATGAGAACCGCAAAACCTGATTTTTTTTCTTCCACTTGTTAATATAGCTCCTTAATACTGTCAAATATAGCAGCTTCTTTCTTTATAAGCCCTTCATTACCCACCGCACATATTACATTGTCTGACAAAACAGCTTCAATAATACCTGCAAGTGCTCTTATATCAGCACTTTTTGTACTCAGCACCTGCTCTCTCTCCTTTTGTAAAAGCTTAAAGTCTATACCGCTCAGATAAGAATTAAGCCCCTTAAGACCTTTTAAATAAGGTGTAAGCACGGCATCAAGATCACTTATGGCACCTATTACCGCCTTGGTCATCTCTCTTTCATCAGCATCAAAGTTTTTGACAAAGTCTATGGTTTTCTTATAAATATCATCAGTCTTTTGTATATTAGGATCTCTGTATGAAGAAAAACCTGAGCTTCCGTTTCTTAAAAACATAGCAAAACAGCCGTATGCACCGCCCTTTACACGCACATTATTCCAAAGATAATCATAGCTTAACAGCACCTTAAGCACTCTAAGCACTCCTGTATAGTCAAATCCGTGAGCCTTAAAGCTTCCCACTCTTGCAACATAATTTACCATTGAGGCTGAAGTAAACGCCTCTCTCTCGAAATCCTTGGTAAATTTAAGGCTGCTTTTATTTTCAGATTTACCGGCACTTAACTTGCCGTCATTTTTTACCAGAGCTCCCGGCAGCAATTTATTTACCGCTTCAATTGTTTTTATAAACTGTTTGTCATCATCACAGGTTATATGAAAACTTAAATTATCTGTATTAAATATCCTGGATGAAAGACCTTTAAGCATATTTACCAGCTCATCCGATTGTGCTTCAAAGTCGGATGAAAGGCTATCAAGGAAAGCATAGTATCTTATCCCCTTTATTATATCATTAAAATATGAAAGCTTCGATATATGTGAACCGGCTCTTGTAAGTGCGGTTATATGACCTGCACCAAGCAGTCTTTCCTTAACTCTCGCCTTGACCTCAAGCACTATATCCTTAAGCCTTTTTTTATCATTAAGCTTTGAATTTAAAAGGATTTCAGGAACTATACCTCCAAGCCATGCATATTTATCATAAAGTATTTTGGAATTTACTGAAAATATAATTCTTATATCATCATTTTTATTTAAATCCTCCGATTCTATACTGTACGGATCAAGTGAGAACCATATTCCGCCGCTGTTTAAGTTAATCTCAGTTGAAAGTGATGAATAAGTATAACTTTCAGTATCTATATAGCCAAGCACCTCTTTTAAAAGTGAAAGATATAAAAGTTCTTTTTCATTCATATCATCTGCACTGAACATAAATTTAATATAAGCTATACCTGAAGTAAATATATCGCTGTGGATTATATTATATTTATTTTCTGCAGCCGCATCACTGCCGGCAGCTTTAAGCTTAATTTCTTTTACAGCCCATACAGGTCTGTCAGCCTCTTTTTTAATATCACTTCTGGTAAGCATCGGAATTTTAAGAAGATCCTCAGGTTTTGACGGCTCGCTTTGATAGCGCTTAAGTTCTTTCGTTTCTTCTATAATACTTTCAATCTCCCTTTCTGAGAGACCTGCTTTAAGCTGCTTAAGTTTTTTTGCAAGCTCTTCTTCTTTTTGCTTTGTAAGTTCTTTTTTAGGTGAAAGCATTATAAATGCCTCATAAGCATTATCAAGGAGACAGTCTTTTATAAGTTGTTCAAAATATCCGCTGTCAATACCGCTTTTAAGCTTCTCAAATACTTTTGAATACTTTAAATGTATAAGAGGTGAACCGCCGTAAAGCCATGAATCAAATGATGAAAGACCGTATATAAGCCCCTTTGGATAACTGCCGAAATCCGCTTCACGTGCCTTAAATTCATATATATTGACTGCCGCCCTTAAGACCTCTTTATCAAGTCCTTCATCTGCCAGCTTTCTAAGTACACCTTTTATAACCGCAAGAAATTCCTCTTTCCGTGATGCATCCGAATTTTTAGCAATTACTGAAAAATAAGGCTCACTTATGCCGTAATTATAACCGCCATAGATATCCTCTCCTATACCCGCATCAATAAGTGCCTCTCTTAAAACTGCTCCGGGTACGTTTAAAAGCACATATTCAAGTATCTTAAAAGCCATGTACTTTTCAGGCTCAAGCTCTCCCCCTACAACAGTATGCAGTGAAAGATATGTCGCATTTTCCATACTCTGGCTTTCAAGTATCGAATAATTATATTCCTTTGAAATAAGTGTATTATTATCCCATTTTTTAACAGGTTTTATAGCTGAATCAACTTCTTTATAATCAAATTTTGAGAGATATTCCCTATCAAGCCATGTAAGCCTCTCTTCCATATTCATATCTCCGTAAAGGTAGATAAATGAGTTTGAGGGATGATAGTATAATGAATGAAATTCAAGAAAAGCCTTATATGTAAGTTCCGGAATCCTGTCAGGATCTCCTCCTGATTCCTCACCGTAGGAGTGTCCTTCAAAAAGTGTCTTGCTTACGGCACGATCAAGAGTTTCATCGGCAGATGAAAATACTCCTTTCATCTCATTATAAACAACTCCGTTTATAGTAAGCGGACCCTCCTTTGTCTCAAGCTCATAATGCCATCCCTCCTGCTTAAATATCTTTTCTTCTTTATAGATATTTGGATAAAATACAGCATCAAGGTATACATCCATAAGATTTTTAAAATCTTTGTCATTGCAGCTTGCTACCGGATATACAGTTTTATCGGGATAGGTAAGTGCATTTAAAAATGTATTTAATGATCCCTTTACAAGCTCTACAAAAGGATCCTTGCATGGAAATTTTCTTGAACCGCACAGCACCGAATGTTCAATAATATGTGCAGTCCCTGTAGAATCAGGTGCGGGTGTTCTCAGGCCTACCGCAAATACTTTATTATCATCATCATTTAGCAGTAAAAAAAGTCTTGCCTTTGTTTTTTTATGTTCCATAAGCACTGCCTCCGAAGCAAGTTCCTCTATAAATTCACTGCTTATAAAATTATATGTTTCAAGCTTTTTAAGGCTCTCAATATCACCGATTCGTATTTTATCTGATTTCATATTTTATATTACCTCTAAATTTTTTATAATATCTTATATTTATTTTTTATATTTATTTTTTATATTTATTTTTTACGCTAAAAATGTCCCATAAATTTATCTTTTAATAATGCCGCACATTCTCTTAATGAAAAATGCAGGTAAAGCACCGGATCCGCTCCGGCAGATATTGCATAAACCTTACCCATATCTCCCGTATTGGCAAGTGCCAGTGCCCTAAGCATATGGTAGCTGTTTGTAACCACACCTATTCTCTTGGGCTTATCTTCCGCAAAAAGCACTTCTTCCCGGGTATTATCAAGATAGGCGAAATTTTCCTGCTTATTTTTTTTAATCACTCTTTTTATAAGTGCCTCGCTGTAAATAATGTTCTCTCTTGTATTTTTAGACTCTATCTCAAGATATAGATTTTGAGGACTTATATCTTTATTCACCATATATACTGCCATAGCCTGTGCCTCACTTACAGGCTCATCCAAGCCCTTCCCTCCTGACAGAACCACATATGTCGAAGGATATTCATCAAGATATGCCACAGCCCTGTCAACTCTGTATTTAAGCGACTTTGAAAGACTCTGATCAGGTTTTACCCTCGCACCAAGTACAATTATATAATCAAGACCCGGTTCAGGCTTTATAAATGCGGCTGAGGCTATAAGAAGCTCAAGTATCATAAAAATAAAAATCCCGGTAAAGGTAAGCGTGTTAAGTACCACTATAATTACAAGAGGAATTTTTTTAGGATGGAGTTTATACTCTCTCATCATAAATGCAAGCATGGCAAAAAATATTGTAAAAATTATCCATATAAAACCGCCTGATACGTTAAAACCGGTATATATATTTATAAGTATCCAGTAAAGCAGACAAAACACCGCACCTGCGGCAAAAAAACTAAACATATAAATACCTTTCAGAATTAAATATAATCTAAAAATTATTCGCTGTCAGCCAAATAAAAAGCAATGTAGCGATATATTTATTTAGCTTTCATCCTGATTACATCACCCGGAGAGATATCACAGCTTTCAAGCTCCACTATAAGCCTCTGTTTAGGATGCGGTGCCGATTCCTGAAAATTTCCCTCAGTATCACTTATTGAAATTACGGCAGCACTTTCATTTCTTCCATCCGTTTTCATTATCTCAAGAATATCACCCCTGAAAAAACGGTTTTTTTGTTCAAAATATAATTTTCCGTCTTTATCTATGTTATCAACAGTACCTATATATATATAATTCTGTACATAAGTATTGCTGTCATAAATCTGTGTATCCTTATCCGACTTTCCGAAAAAAAATCCTGTTGTAAATTCTCTGTAAGTGCATTTACCGATTTCCGATTTATAATGTTCCAGATTTTTTTTGTAAATTTTCTCATCTTTTAAGCAGTCATCTATTGCGTTTCTGTAAGTTCTTGCCACAGTTGCCACATAAAGTGCGGTTTTCATCCTGCCTTCTATTTTAAAACTGTCAATGCCGGCAGCTATAAGCTGAGGGATATGCTCTATCATACATAGATCCTTTGAGTTAAATATATAGGTTCCTCTCTCATTTTCATATACAGGCAGCACCTCTCCCGGTCTTGTTTCCTCAACCACTGAATATTTCCACCTGCAAGGATGGGTACATTCTCCTCTGTTTGCATCCCTTCCAGTAAAATAATTACTTAAAAGACATCTTCCTGAATATGCCATACACATGGCACCATGTATAAAAGCCTCTATTTCCATCTCCTGAGGTATATTATTTCTTATATACATTATTTCGTCAAGCGAAAGTTCCCTTGCACAAACTACACGTTTTGCACCCAGCTGCCACCAAAAATTATAGGTGGCATAATTTGTGTTATTTGCCTGTGTACTTACGTGAATTTCAATATCTTTAAGCTCCTTGCGTGCAGTCATAAACATACCCGGATCCGATATTATAAGTGCATCGGGAGATATCTGTCCAAGCTGTCTGAAATAGCGCCCCGCTTCTTCAAGGTCATCATTATGTGCAAGTATATTTGCCGTAACAAATACCCGTTTCCCTCTCTCATGTGCATATGATATGCCCTCAGCCATATCTTCAAAACTGAAATTTTTTGCCTTGGCTCTGAGTCCGAAAGCCTCCCCGCCTATATATACAGCATCAGCCCCGTAATTTACCGCAGTCTTAAGCACATCAAGACTTCCTGCCGGAACAAGCAGTTCAGGCACTCTTTTTTTTCTATTACTAAATTCCAAATTTATACCAATTCAACTACTTTCTGAATAAATATATTATGTGATACAAGTGTCAAACACTTTTGACACCTACATCATTATGTTGTATTTTATAAATATTAATTTTATGTCTTTAAACATCAGCACCATTATAAACGCTGAGTGCCACCCCGTCTCCGACAGGTATTATACTGCTTTTAAGCCTCTTGTCATGTGTTATTGCATAAAGATACTGCCTAAGCCTTGAGTGTATACACCTGTCCCGCCTTTTAACGGCAAATCTTGACTCAATTATGATACCTTCCCAAAGTACATTATCTGCAAATATTATGCCGCCTGTATTTAATAAATCTATTGACTGCTCCAGCCAGTTTATATACTGTGCCTTTGCACCGTCCATAAATATGAAATCATACTTTACTCCATGCTCCTTTAACTGCAAAAGAGCCTTGCCTGCATCAGCACAAATAAAATTGATACTGCCGGCAAAGCCCGACTCTTTAATATTTTTCTCTGCATATGGTATGCGTTTTTCATATTTCTCAATTGTGGTTATGGCTCTCTTGGATACACTTAAAAAATCATCCTCTAAATCTTTTGTCATAAAAATATCCTTTTCAGGTATATCCCGCATTAAATCGCATACAGAGTCATCACACTTTTTAATAATACCCATACTCTCAAGCGTTTCTGCCATCATAACTGCTGAATAGCCTATGGCGGTCCCTATCTCAAGAATCTTAAGCGGTCTTTTAATGTACAGAATATTTTTTAAAAAAAGTTCGGTACATCTTTTAACCACCGGCACATTACTGTCAAGTGCATATCTTCTTATACTTTCACAAAATTCCGAATTTTTATCGGAAAGCAGGTCTATATAATCGCCAAGACGCCTGTTATAGTATTTATCATAATCCATATCAGTTTAGTTTCCCGCCTTTTTTGAAGTAGTCGTATTTGATTTTTTATTAGACTTTTTAACGGATTTTTTTTCAGAAGCCTTTTGAGCAGCCGAGGTTTTGGCAGCCTCAGTGCTTTTGGTTTTGCTGTTTGATGCCCCCTCCGACTTTTGTGAAGCCTTTGAAGTACCTTCTGATTTTTGCGAAGCCTTTGAAGTACTTTCTGCTTTCTGTGAAGTCTTTCCTGTCTGACTTTCTTTCTTTTTCTGTGCAGCCTTGGTGCCTGATTTTGTCTTTTTTGCAGAGGTTTCCGCATGTGCCGCACCTTCCGGCACATCCTGCCCTTCTGGAGAAGGTGTAAGTGTTTCAGCCGCTTCAGGAGTCGGCAGCTGCTCAACCTTTGTTTCAGTTGAGCCGTTTGCCTGTTGCCCCTCAGGCCCAGGGGCAGTCTCCTTTTTCTCCTCAGGTCCTACATTAAGTATATCAAGGATCTGTCTTGATGTCTGTGATGTATTAAGTATATAATTACCCGGCTTTATTTTGTACTCAAAAAATTTTGCCTGAACCTCAAAGGAAAATTTACTTACTATTAATCCCTTTTGTTTAAGCATGTCTGCGGCTGAGGCAGTACTAATATTTTCAGGTATGCTGACTTCAATATCCCTGCCGGGCGGAGGCTCAACCGATGCAGCATAAAATATCCCATGTCCAAATGAATACGCCATTGTAGCGCCTTTAATCATAACCAGTATCATAAGGGCATATATTATAAGCCTCATTGATACCTTTATTACATTTTTTGTAACATTGTCTATACCTTTACTATTTCTGCTCATACCATATAAGTTCCTTTCATTATGGCAGATAATACAATGGAAATAATTTTATTAATTATCTGTCATGTACATCCATAATTATAGGCAGTATCATAGGATTTCTCTTTATTTTTTTCCAAAGAAAATCACTGAGTGCATCCCTGGTTATTGATTTAATCTTAATCCAGTCATTTACCTCAGCTGAAAGGCAGTCTCTGACGGCATTTCTGACAACTTCTTCCGCCTCGCTTATAAGATCGCCTGATTCCCGTATATACACAAACCCTCTTGATATTATATCAGGTCCTGAAAGCAGTCTGTTAGTACCTCTCTCTAGCGACATCGCAACTATTATTATACCGTTTTGAGCAAGGTTTTGTCTGTCCCTTAATACTATATTTCCTACATCTCCTATTCCAAGACCGTCTACAAATATACCTCCCGCTTCAACATGATTTACTACCTCACATGACTTTTCACTGACTTCAACCACATCACCTGATGACATTATAAGCACATTTTCCCTTGCCATACCCATAGCTTCGGCTATGCCTCTTTGAGCAAGCCTATGTCTGTACTCACCATGTATAGGCAGCGAATATTTAGGTCTTAAAAGCGAATACATAAGTTTTATTTCCTCCTGACATGCATGCCCTGAAACATGCGTATCCTGGAATATAACCTCAGCCCCCTTTATTGAAAGTTCATTTATAACCTTATTTACAGCTTTTTCATTGCCGGGTATAGGGGATGAGCTCATAATCACAACATCTTCGGATGTTATAGTTACCTTTTTATGAAGTGATGATGACATACGTGAAAGAGCAGCCATACTTTCGCCCTGACTTCCGGTAGTTATTATAACCGTTTTTTCAGGCGGATAATCCTTAAGGTGATCTATGTCTATAAGTGTACCCTCAGGTATACTTATATAATTGAGCTCTCCTGCCACGCCTATTACATTCACCATGCTCCTGCCTTCTACAACAACTTTTCTGTCATGTTTATAGGCAGTGTTTATTATCTGCTGTACTCTGTCAACATTTGATGCAAAGGTCGCAACAAGTATTCTTTTATTACGATGTTCTGCAAAAAGAAGATCAAATGTCTTACCTACAGTTCTTTCAGACATTGTAAAACCGGGTTTTATAGCATTTGTTGACTCACACAGCATTGCAAGACAGCCCTGTTTGCCTATCTCTGCCATCCTCTGAAGATCATTGGATTCACCAAATACCGGAGTATAGTCAATCTTAAAATCTCCTGTATGAAATATAATACCTGCGGGTGAAAATATTGCAAGTGCGGCGGAATCCGCTATAGAATGATTTGTCTTTATAAATTCAACCTTAAAATCTCCAAGCTCAACAGTCTGACCGTATTTTACCTCCACAAGCGTTGAAGTCCTGTCTATGCCGTGTTCAACCAGCTTTTTATTTATAAGTGCAAGTGTAAGTCTTGTACCGTAAACCGGAACATTTAGCTGCTTTAATATATACGGGAGCGAACCTATATGATCCTCATGACCATGTGTTATACAAAAACCTTTAACCTTTAAATAATTTTCTTTAAGATAGCTCACATCGGGAATTACCAGATCTATGCCCAGCATATCATCACTTGGAAATGCCAATCCGCAGTCGACAACTATTATACTGTCCTCATATTCAAATGCGGTTATATTCATGCCTATCTGTTCAAGTCCTCCAAGCGGTATTATCTTCACTTTTTTAGGTGCCTTAGGCTTTCTGCCTCTTGTTTTTTTAGGCTCTATCACGGTTTCACCGGAAAGTATGCTTGAAAGTGTACTTTTTGAGGCAGGAGCTGAAGGACCGTCTATACTCCTTAAAGTTTTAAGAAGTATATCTTCATGCTGCTCTTTCTCAGCCATGCTGATTACCGATGCCTTTTTTGCGGCAGTTTTACTTGAGGAAGCTGATGAAGTATTTTTTTTAGTCGTTTTTTTCTTTGCAGGATTTATACTGTCAAAAAAATTGTCTATAAGTTCATCCTGCGGTGTTTTTTCAAGAATTTTTTCAAGCTCACTATCACCTGAATCCTTAAGTTCTTTTTCCTGTTCCGCCTCATACGCTATCTCCATAAGACTTGGAGTCTTTTTGCTCCTTACCTTTTTTGCCTTAGATGCAGTATCTGTATCAGATTTTTCCGATTCCTGTATATCATTTTGTTCCGATAATGTATCAGCATCTTCTGTATAATTATCTGATAAATTTTCCGACTTTAATTCTTTATTCATATTTATCTGCAATGCTTTAAGACGTTTTATTGCTTCTAACGGATTTTTTGTTTCTTTCTCGTTCAATTAAATTCCTCCATTTCATTTTTAATATTTATAAAAATAAGACTACCTTTCAAGATCTATATCCTGATTTTCCATAAGCTTTTCAAAAACCGTAAATACATGTTCCGCTTCAGTTTCATTATCCACCATCATGTAGCTTGCTTCCTCATCACCGTCATTTGAGCAATCCCTCATAATATAACATTCACCGTCCTCGTCCTCAGGTGCTTCAGTAACAAGCAGATAATACATGCCGTTTAGCTTCGTTTCTTCAACCACATACAGCTCAATCCTGCCACCTTCCTCATCAACCATGGTAATCTTGCCTCTGCCGCTTTTTACACTGTCCTTATCTTTCTTTGCAAAATTCTGTATCCTGTCAACAAAACTCATATGTTCCTTTTTCTCTCCGTTACTTCCACCTCTACGGTCTTTTTCTGTCATATTCCCTCCCTTTTTTATTTTACAGCAGCATATTTACTTTCCTGAAATTGCCATATATTCTTTTAGTATAATAGCCGCCGCAATGCTGTCAATATTCTTTTTGATTTCGTGTCTTTCTTTAATACCGCCTGCTACAAGTATCTCCCGTGCTTCACGGCTTGAAAGCCTCTCATCCTGCCAAACCACAGGCAGACGGCATCTTTTTTCAAGCATTTCTTTAAATTCGCTACAACTTTTAACCATATCACCTTCGCTGCCGTCCATATTAAGAGGCTTACCTAATACTATAAGCTCCGTTTTTCTTTCATGTATAATATTTTCTATACGTGCAAGGGTTTTGCGCAGTTTATTTTTATTTTTTCTAACTATTGTCTCAAGCGGCATAGCTGCGATACCAAGTTCATCACTGACCGCAACGCCTACCGTGGCAAAACCGTAATCAAGAGCCATAAGACGCATATATTTCCTCCTCATCGGCAATATAGGCATAAAAACACATAAAATTTTTATTAATAAATTTAAATTAAAAAATAAGCTGACCCCTTTCAGGTCAACTATCCGCTTTATCTTACATTTTATTGTAATGACCAAAGCCCTGACGGCTGTTTCACATGGTTTTACAAGGCATATTAAAATTCAAATAATTAAACGGCAAACAAACGGTTAAACGGCTGCCGGCTGCATACCGGCAGCTATCATTTCCTAAACTTATTTTTTATATAGCTCTTTAAAAGTTCTTCTAAAATCTCGTCCCTTTCAACCTTTACTACAAGACTCCTTGCACCTTTATAGCTTGTAATATATGTAGGATCTCCTGACATAATATAACCGACAATCTGATTTATCGGCTTATATCCCTTCTCTGAAAGAGCCATATAAACCTCTGCCAAAACATCCCCGACATCTTTCTTATTTTCTGTTACAGTATCAAAAAACACCGTATTTCTCTTGTAATCTTCCATGTTATCCACGCCTCTCTTTTACCTCAACATTCTATACGAAGTCAGACATTTCGGCAAGATGATATTTCTTACAAAATATCTAATTTTTTTTTAATTTTTAAAATAACGTAACCACTCTTACAATGCCAAAATACCGCTGCCATACTTAAATTTATAAGACAGCAGCGGTACAAATAAAAATATACTATATATTACAATACAATAATATATTATACTTTACAATAACGACTATTATGCATTTACAAGTTCTATAATCTCATCTTTAGGGATCACACCTACAGATCTTTTAACAGCCTCACCGTTTTTAAATACAATCAATGTAGGTACCGACATAACTCTATATTTCTTTGCAAGCTCGGCTGAATCATCTATATTGACCTTAACCACTTTAAAACCGTCCGCTTCACCTGCAAGTTCTTCAATAACCGGAAGCAGTGCCTGACAAGGACCGCACCATGAAGCCCAAAAATCCACTATTACCGGAACCTCTGATTTAAGAACCTCCTGCTCAAAATTTTCAACTGTTACCTGTAATGCTGACATTATATAATCCTCCTGTTTATTTAATAATAATTGTTTTAATATTAGCATTAGGCATACGCCTATAATTTGATTTTATAAAATCAAATATGTTTTAATTGTATACAATTATTTTGCGTTTGTCAAGAGTTTTTTTAATGTATTCATTTCTTAAATATTATACTGCTAAAATGCCGCCGGTCTCCGGAATCGGAAAGTTTAATTCAACTGTAAACAAATCCTTGTTTATAATAATTTTAAATTTTCCATTTTGAATTTCAGTAAGTGATTTTGCAATTGCAAGTCCAAGCCCTGAACCCTCGGTATTTCTTGATTCATCTCCTCTTACAAATCTTTCCGTAAGCATATCCGCAGCTTGATTAAGCTCCTGTTTTGAAACATTTATAAAACAGACCTTTACAGATTTATTATCTTTTATAACCTCTATATATGCTCTGGTTTTTCTCATACCGTACTTTATTATATTAACAATAAGATTTTCAAAAACACGGTAGGTTCTCTGTCCGTCAAGCTTAAGCACTACTCTATCCTCAGGAAATTCCCATTTAAAATCTATACCGCTTTTTTTAATCCTGTCCTCATGCTCAAGTCTCAACTCTTTTAATATGCTCACTATATCAACCTCTTTTATATCAAGTGTTATATCTCCTGTACTTGCTTTACTGACTTCAAACAAATCCTCTATAAGTATTTTAAGGCGGTTTGATTTTCTCTTAAGCACCGCTATATGCTTTTTTCTTTCATCTTCACTGATAGAAGCATCTTCAAGCAGACTGATGTAGGTTATAATAGCAGTAAGCGGCGTCTTTAAGTCATGCGACACATTTGTTATAAGTTCAGCTTTTGTCCTCTGACTTTCAACCTCCTTTTTTACAGCTGCATTAAAGCCTTCTCCTATATGCATAAGCTTTTCATCAGCCACTTTAAAAATACCGTGGTCATCATTTGTTTGAATATATTCACCTGAAATAACCCCGTCCATAGTATGGATAAGCTTTTTATAATCATTGCTTACAGCAGTATAAAATTTTAATGCCCATGTAAATATAACTGCGGAATAAATAATACAAAATAAAATATACATTACAGTATAAAAAGTAAATCCTCCATTCATAAACCATGTAAGGATTAATGTTCCAATACCTGTACATACTACTGCCGCAAGATTTAAAGAAACAGCCTGTATTACCTTTCTAAAAGGTCTTGAAGTAAAATCTGTACCAAGTAAAAATTCCTCAAGCCTATCACAGTTGGAGGTAAATGCATTAAATGCCGTTTTAAAAGAACTTCCGATAAGGGTCCTTTCTTTTATATAATTTAAAAGTCCCAGATCAAACACCTGTCTTAGACAGGCAAAGCCCCAGTACGTGGCAAAAAATCCGACACACCATGCCGCTACATTAAGCATAAATACCGCAACTGCCGACACTCTCACATCAAGGTTGTAAAGTATTGACAAATCCTCGGCAAAAATACCTGAAGCGGTGTTTTCGACAATATCCGGCACCGCATTTGTAAGTATGATTAAACAAATTATACCTGTAATGCATACAAGTTCAAACGGTGCATTAAATTTTCTATTCTTTCCGAAATCAAATTTTTTTAATATAGGCAGTATAATTCCGCATAATGCAAATATAATCAAGAATATCACTGTAGAAGTTACCAGTGTACTTGAGTTGTAATTCTGACTGAAAGCTGTATCCGATGTATAATTTATTATACCTATGCCATAATATCTATATACTGTATGAACTGCACAAAATAATATAAATGCTGCAAAAACTATTTTTTCTACATATTTACTGTTTTTCAACTTTATATCCAATTCCCCACACCACCTTTAAATATTTAGGCTCTTTAGGATTCAGCTCTATCTTTTCCCGTATATTTCTTATATGAACCATTACGGTATCAGTAGTTACAGCCCTCTCATGCCATACATTTTCATAAATTTCTTCGGCAGAATAAACCCTGCCCGGATTTTTAGCTAAAAGCAGCAATATCCTGTATTCCATAGGAGTAAGCTTTACCGCCTTTCCGTCAACACTGACCTGCACGGTATTTTCATCAATTTCAAGTCCGCCTATGGTATGAATTTTACTGTTTTGATTATTTTGTGCAAGTCTCTCTATAAACCTTTTATAGCGGCGAAGCTGTGAATTTATGCGTGCAAGCAGTTCCATAGGCGTAAACGGCTTTGTAACATAGTCATCGGCACCTATATTAAGTCCTATTATCTTATCTATCTCCTCAGACTTTGCAGATAAGAATATAACCGGTATATCCGTCTTTTTTCTCAGTTTTGCAGTCATTGCAATGCCGTCCATCCTGGGCATCATAACATCAACCACTGCCAAATCCACCTCATGTCTGTCTATCATCTCAAGCCCTTCAATACCGTCCCGGGCCTTATAAACTTCATAACCTTGTGATTGCAATATCATGTCAATTCCCTCTATTATATCTTTGTCATCTTCAACTAAAAGTATCCTTCCTGTACTCATATCTATCCCCTTTCCTAGGCGCTTATAAGTATATTATAAAATTATAAATTTAATACAGATATAAATCAAAAGATTTTCTAAAATTTCATATATTGCCTAAATATTAATT
>ERZ773043.53-NODE-53-length-54844-cov-9.019949_pt1 | contig 54844 bp, 41 predicted proteins | sample MGYA00580636_ERZ773043 | MGnify/ENA primary metagenome ERZ773043 (study PRJEB29015, sample SAMEA2737992) | human oral metagenome | biome: human oral; feature: human-associated habitat; material: dental | place: China | collected 2065 ...
CCATCGTCCTCCACGTTAAAGTGCGGCCCCACGCTCCCGCCATCCGGAAGCGAATGCCACCCGACACGCAGGCTACAGACGCAGGCAGAGCCTGCCGCCGCTAGCCCTCTCTGGGTGCGAACCTCGTACAGATATTTCTCGTCCGCAGGTACTCCCTGCCGTAGGGGTCCGTCACCGGGACCAGCGCCCTGGGATTTTTTGCAAAGAACCTGTCCGGCGACACGTGCACGTGAGGGTCTGCCAGCGTATACCCACGCGAGCAGGTTCCCACGAACATACCAGACTCCTCATTGAGCACGAACTCGGAAAACGCGCAGTCCGCACAGCGCAGTCCCGCGTACACCCCTGCTCCCACCTCTGTCATCGCGATCAGACCCCCCTGCTAAGACGCGGCGTACGCCCTAAACGAGACATCCCTACGAAACACCTCGTCGACCTTCTTATGGTATACCCTCCCCCGTTCCTCGGCATATCGGCTTGCACGAACACGTCCGCACAACGGCGGGCCTCACATTTACCTGCATCATCGAGATACACGCCGCCACAGTGACTCCATACGAAGAGGGCGTCGAGTGACGTGAGCGTGATCCGGACCGTCCCCTGCCACAGAGAGACTTCCAAAAGTCAGCCCTCCCATGCGCGAGGGAAAGGTCCCGGCGATCCGCGCGTCGTGCGACACCACCTCGATGCCTCCCATGCGCGAGGGGAAGGTCCGCTCGGCACCAGAAATGGATTATGAAGGGTCCAGTGGCGACAAACCCCATCGCAGCACCAGCCCACATAAGCCTACCCCACGACCCTATAGACGAGCCACGCAAAAGTGGCTTTCCTCGACACACGGAGGGAGGAACCTACTTTGCCGCTGGCTCACCCCCACCGTAGTCATAGAAACCCTTGCCGGCGTTGACGCCGGTCTCTCCCCTGTCCATCTTGGCTTGGAGCATCTGTACGATCTTATGTTCAACAGACGACTCGTCCTTTGCCCGAGGACTCATCGAGATGATGTTGAGCGGCGTCACGAGGCCGATGATGTCGAGCAGGCGAAACGGCCCGTATGGGGCGCCGGTCGAGATGGTCCAGTCCTTGTCGATGTCCTCGGGCGTGCCGACGCCTGTAGCCCAGAGCCTCAGGGCCGCAGAGATCAGGGGCACGAGCAGCGAGTTGAGGATGTAGCCTGGCTGCTCCTTGAGGACGCGGATGGGAACCATGCGAATCTGGGAGGCGAACTCAACGATCTCCTCGAAGTGTGTGGGATCCGTACCAGCATGGCCCATGACCTCGCCCGTGGGGTTGCGCCAGATCTCGTTCGCAAAGTGCAGCGCGAGGAACTTGTCAGGCCGACCGGTCGTCTCGGCGAAGCTGCTGGGCAACAGAGTCGAGCTGTTGGTGACAATCACGGTCCGCTCTGGGATGTGCCTGGCAAGTTCCTTATAGAATGCTGTCTTTGCGTCCGGGGTCTCGGCCACGGCCTCGATCACGAGATCAGCGTCAGAGAACGCCTCGTCCCAATCGGTCGTGAGCCTGAGGGACGCATACGCCCGCTCGGCGCGCTCCTTGCAGGCGTCGAGCGCCTCAGGCGAGACGTCCTCGCGCGCGATGAGACCGTATGCGTAGGCAGCCGGGTCCGTCTTCAGGGCCTCGAGGGTATCGAGATAGATCTGGCGCAGGCGCTCTATCTTGGGCCGCGAGCGACCGATGGAGGACTCCATACGAAGCCAGATGGTAACATCGAGGCCGCAGTACGCTGACTGAAAGGCGATCTGGCTACCGAGCACACCACCACCCGCAACGGCAATCTTCTTGAAACCCATGCACGCTCCCCCTTCCATAGGGTCGATGTCATTCCGTGGGATCGGCGTGGGGCCGATGACCCAACGTGGCCAATGATACCCCCTATCAGCCTCATGGAGCGCAGGGGCGCCCGACGGAGGCTCGGTTCCCTCCGCTTGCGGGGCGCCATCGTACTTGGTGCCTGTCGCGGGCGGCATACCGCAAGAAGGGCGGTGGCAAGTCCAAAAGGATGGGGGCCAGCGCGATGGCACTGACCCCCACTTCCGAGCGTAGCCACATCCTCGCTACAAGTCCCGAAGCCTCGCCTTATCGACGCCGGAGGTACCTTTCCGTTGTAGGTATCCGTTGATTATCTCGTCCTCGATGGCACAGCCCGCCATGGAGAGACCTATCGCCAGGCTCGGGAAGAGCACCGGCGTAGGTCCAGTCGCAGATGACCATATCAGCGCTCCCACCCAGTACACCGCCGGCACGACCCACTTGTTGAAGCTCGTCCTCCTGACGATGAACCACTCGAGCGTACCAAGCGCCAAACCGATACACACGATGGACATCCTGGCGACATCGCCGTCCACACTCATTCCTATCCCTCCTTTTCGCCCATCAGCTGCCTGTGGGCGTCTATGATCTGCCGTGCGGTCTCGAAGTCCATGCGGTCGTCGATGGCCATGCCCTTTACGAGCGACACGAAGGCGTCATCGTCTTCCCGCACACTCTCGATCTTCTGGATCAGCCTGTCAAGGCGCAGCCTGATTGTGGGGTACGAGACGCCGTACCTTGACGCCATCTCCTTCAGAGAGCCCGAGGCCATAATGAACTGCCGCGCGAACTCCAGATCCTCGTCGCCCAAGCGTTCAGTCCACGTATGGGCGATAGCCATCATCACCACCTCCTTCCTTTTCTTTAGTTGGAGTATAACTCTGATTTTAATATAATGCAATACTATTAAATATAATTTTACATATGGGTGAGGGTCAGCATCGTTGAGCACCCATCTTAAGGGGTGAGGGCGGACCCCGCCTGTCGCAGGATCCGCCCAGTGATCAAGATGACTTTTTGAGGCTGCGTCCGCTACTCCCTGATCGAGCGCTCCCGCTCGAGCTGGCGGACGCGCTCGCGATACGGCCTGCCGAAGACGAGGTACTCGACTATGGCTGCGAAGGCAAGCAGGGTGGCGCACGCGAGGACGATGCCCCTGGCGAGGTTCGACGCCCCGGAGTCCACCACGAAGGCGTTGAGGACGAGGGTGAACGCGACGCCGACCTGCGACACCGGGATGGCCATCCAGGGCACGCTCCCCCTCCTGGCCTGCTCGAGGCGGGACTCGAGGTCGCTGTGGAGCTCGAAGTCGGTCCCGTCGTCCCTCCTGCGCAGGTAGGCGCGGTTCGCGTAGACGGCCACGGTCTCGACGCCCGTCTCCTCGAGGAAGGAGAGGTACTCCCTGCCGGCCCGGCCGGCCCGGCCGAGGACCTCGATCGCGTACTGCCAGGCGCCCGGCTCGTCGTCGACGAAGGTGTACCTCCCGCCCCGGTAGCCGACGAGGGCCTTGCCCTCGCGGCTCATCTGGTTGAGCCAGGCCTCCTCCTTCGAGAAGTCGGTGAAAGCCCTCTTGACGGTTGTGCTCGCGCTCATGTCGATCTCCCTCTGTGGACGTGGTGTATGTGTAAATGTAATGTGCGTACCGCTCGTGATCATTGCCCGGTGACGGACCTCGCGTCGGCAACAAGGCTCTCCAGCCGCTCGACCTCGCGAGCGAAGGCCCGCCTGCCTCCCTCGGTGATCACGTACGCCTTCCTGCGCTCGGACGCGCGGCCTCCGTCCGCGGCGCGTATCCAGCCCTTCTCGGTGAGCGAGCTTATGGCACCGTAGAGCGTGCCCGCCCCGATGCTCACCCTCCCGCCCGTCAGCTCCCGCACGTCCCGCATGATCGCGTATCCGTGCGTGGGCCTGTGCAGGGACAGCAGGATGTAGAACGTCGGCTCCGTCAGCGCGCCGGCCTCTTCCCTCCTCGGCATGTGCGTCTCCTCCCTTACGCCTATCGTTATACCGGACTGCGATATATCGTTGGGAACAATATATCGTCACCCGTAGTAGTTGTCAACTGCTTTCTCGAGAATTCCTGGGACCATGGCGACGCGGGGGGTGAGCGTCCCCGTGCGTTGGGATCGCCCGTGGCGTGGCGTGACGCCGCGAGATGTGACGCCGGCAAACCGTGCCCTTCCGTGAGGGCCCGACGCCAGTGCGCGCCTGCGGCATTTGTGAAGGCAAGTGTGAGAATTGAGCGTTCTCATCCGACGATGGCACGTGCTGAGCTTATGAGTAGGTCGGGGATGGCCGATCCGCTGAGAGGGCCTGCCCGTACGGGATGATGCTCATATAGCGCTCCTTAGTGTTGGGAGTAAGGAGAGGATAGACGCCTTGACTGCCAAGCTGAAGGTAAACGGATATGAGCTTGTCAGTAGACCAAGGACAACCGAAGATGGCTACCATGAAAGCTGTATCGTTGCGACTGAGCAAAACCAGATTGAAGCCACTATTTGAGTGATGAGAACACAACTCCCAGGTCGTCTCGATCACCTCAGTGAGCAATAGTATGCACCGAGTGTCATTGGGAAGCGCGCTCGACAGGGGCGTCGTAGCAAAGAGGACAGCAGCCTATGCGAGTGGTTGCCCGTGGGAAGCGAACTCCCAAATCGATCAAGCGTCTCCTTGACATATGGAAGAGATCGGTAAGACGACTCAGCTGTTTCTCCTAGGTTTTGGATCAGGGCTATTTTGGCATACATACCGCTTGCCCTCGAGAGCGCCTTGCGCTTCGTCATAGCAGAGGAGGAGGCGAAGCGCCTCTGGGGATTCATGGACATCGACGGCCATAAGCTTATGATGCTGTTTGTCGTCGCAGACGAACGTGGCAAGGGGGTAGGAAGTAAGCTTCTGGAGTACGGCATTGCGGCGCACGCCATAAGCGAGTTCACGGTCAATGGGCAGAGCCCTCAAGCGATAGGGCCCTACAAGCACAGGGGACTTACGGTCCGCAGTCGCTCCGACATCGACGAGCAGGGCAATCCCCGCCCAGTCCTGCTGATGGGGCGAGACCCGACTGGCACAGTGCCCTTCGTAGAATATAACCGGCAGTGGGAAGGAGGACGCCTGTGAACCTCGGCATGGAGGACGAGCGCACAGAACACAAGAGGTCGACGGGCGAGATGCGCGAGGGCATGGAGTCAATCGCCTCCATCCTCAACAAGCACGGCCACGGCACGCTCTACTTTGGCGTGCGCAACGACGGAGAGGTCGTCGGCCAGGATGTGAGCGACAAGACGCTGCGCGACGTGAGCCAAGCCGTTGGTAACCGCATCGAGCCCAGGATCTACCCGCAGATTGAGCGCCTGGAGACCCCGGACGGCAGGGCGTACGTCAAGGTGACGTTCTCCGGAGGCGAGCGTCCCTACGCGTGCGACGGCAGATACCGCATCCGCAGCGCCGACGAGGACGTCCCCTTGAGCGCGTCCGCGCTCAAGGACATGATACTGGAACGCGCGGCCGGAAGGGACCCCTGGGATGGCCGCAGCTCGGGCAAGCCCGTCTCCACCGTCGATGAGGAGGTGCTGCGCAGGTACGTCGCGCGGGGCGTACAGGCCAAGCGGATCCCGTTCCAGTACACCGACGCCCGCGACGTGCTCTCGCGCCTCGGGCTGCTCTGCGAGGATGAGACGCTGACGAACGCGGCCATGGTCTGCTTCACAGACAGGCCCCAGGTAGGCTTGCGCATGGGAGTGCTCGCAGACAGCGACCGCGTGGACATCCTCGACAACCAGCAAGTCTCGGGATCGCTGTTCGCACTCGTGGACGCCGGAGAGACCTACATCGTGAACAACATCCGCCGCGCGTTCGTCATCAACGCAAGCGTGTCACTGCAGCGCAGGGAGGTGCCCGAGATCCCCCTGAACGCAATCCGCGAGGCAGTCTACAACGCCTTCAGCCACCGCGTCTATGAGACGAATGCCGCCGTTCAGATCGACATCTTTTGGGATAGCGTTGACATCTACAGTCCGGGCCCCTTCCCACCCGGAGTCTCGCCCGACGACTTTCTTGCCGGCAGGTCGGCGGCATCGAACCCGCGTAACGTGCTCATCGCCCAGACGCTCTACCGTTCCGGTGACATCGAGTCCTACGGCACGGGGTTGCAGCGCATCAGGCGCTCCTGCGAGGCGCAGGGCACGCCCGTCGAGGTCTTCGAGCGCGCCAGCAGCGTCCACGTGAAGTTCACGCGCCAGGAGGCCCTAGACGGTGTCGGGCGCCTTGGACCCTTCGCCGGCGATACCGGCAATCCGCCAAAATCCGCCGGAATCCGCCGGAATCCGCCGAAAACGACAGGGCTTCCGACTGGCTCTCCCTGCCGACAAGCGACAGGAGCGTGTGCGAGTACCTGTCAGCTCACGGTCCCTCGTCCCCGCGTGAGATATCCGCCGCGCTCAACATCCCAGTGCGCACGCTCCGTGACATAGCAGGTCGCCTGGAGGCCAGCGGCCTGATATCCTCCTCGGGCACAACCAAGAACCGGACCTACGAGCTTTGGAAGCGCGGCTGAGTCGGGTCCAAGAGAGAGGCGGCGCACCGCAGGGTCGGCGGGAACTGGCGAGCGATGCCGACAGAGAAAAGTTGAAGGCCCTTTGTGAGAAGCTCGGCATAGATCCCGCCGGTCTCACTCTGCTTGAGGCAGGGGGAGACCGGCCAACCTCATCACCGGGCTAAAACCGATCGACCCTAACGACGCTACAGGGCCATGGCGTCCGACAGGCCAAGGTCCCAACACAGGTGGAGGCTGACGACGCGACCTCATTGGACATGCTCTTTGCCGTGCGCCCGGCAGGGGGCGTCCCCGCGCACCGATGCGCTCCTCATCCAAATGGGCGCGTGGAAAGACAGCACGCCATCCTAAACAAGCTGGACCACGGCCCTGTCGGTCACATCATGGCTCTTCGAAAATCGCTCCGCTTGATCGCCCGCCCCGCCATCCGCCCGTCCGCCACGGGGACGCCTTCCGCCACTGCGAGCATCCCCACCATCGATGTAAGGCGAGGGATCAAGATCCCATGATGTCGAATCCCACGCTAGGCAGTCGCATCGCTATGGCATCCATGCCCCGCATACAGCCGGATGACCAATAGCGCTGTCGCAACGGTCGCGATAAGCGCCCATAGCTCGCTCACCGGCAGGAGCATCATCCCTTGCTGATAGAGTGCCGCCCCACCATCCGCAAGCGCATGCAGCAACACCGCCCCGAATATCCAGGCCTTGCCGATCCTGCCGCTGACCGCCATCCACACCAGGACGGACAGCGCGACATGTAGCGCCATCGAGACGATGCGCTCGAACCCAGCAATCAGGTATACCGTCGGGGCGATTCCGATAAGGGCGTCTATCTGTTGGGCGACAAGTGCACGCGAGGCGTCGGGCACGGTCGCGAGCAACGCATCAGCGCCACCGGCGCTATTGAGCGCAAGCGCGAGAGCTATGTTCGATACCATCGACAAGCCCACTATCAGCATGGCCTCGATCCCCCCATGGCCGATGCCGTATCCGATGGCGCAGGGCAGGTCGTGATCCGCCTTCCCAGACCGTAGCAGGAGCATGAACCCGCAGCTGCGCCCCAGCTCCTCGAACACGCCCGCAGCGAGGGCGGCGTACGGGACAAAGGCGACCGGCGTAGATCTCAGGCCCGGAAACGCGGAGAACGCCAGCGCATGGACAAGCTGCTCGAGAAAGCCCGCAAAGACAACGAACACCAGCACGCCGACGAGAACCGCCCTAAACTGGACGTGCAGTCGTCTTCTCGCAACGACGAGCGCCACGACCGGCGCGCCAAACGAGATCACAGCCGCAACGACCATGCAGGCCAGCGACGCATCAGAAACCATGGCGGTCAATCCTCTCTTTGAAGCCATCCGCGAAGGGCCGCAGACCGGAATGGCACGTTCCCGACGGCCACCACGCCCCTCGCATGCATGCGGGCTCACCCGCTCTTCTCGAGAGTGTACCACTGGGCGATCGGCACCCACGCCATACTCGCCCATCTCTCCCTCGCGTTGCTCACTTTGTAATGGAACCATGCACATCCATATTCTCTTGCCTCGACGACAGTCAAGTTGCAGCCCACCTGCCTGCAGCTGGCGAGACTTTTGCGACTCGAGAACACCGCCGGCGTATCGAACATGCCATCTGCGGCGGCCGCCATGATGCGGCCCAGCTCGCCGCACAGACCAGTCCCTCTGAACGGTCAATTGAGGGCGTCTCCGCCACCCAGCATGACCGCGCGCACGCCAAGGAGGTCGTGGAGCTTTTCTGATGCCAGGTTGTTGCAGGAGGTCATGGGATAATCAGAGCGCGGGACCGGTCGAGACTCGAGGGTGAAGATGGAATACGTGGCATTGCTACGCGGCATCAACGTCGGCGGCAAGAACAAGGTCGTCATGGGCGAGCTTCGCAGGCAGGTCGAAGACATGGGGTGCGCCGATGTCCGCTCGTACATCAACAGCGGCAACGTGCTGTTCGAGACCGATGTGCCTGAGTCCGAGATCTCCCGCGCCTTTGCGGCCATGCTCAAGGAGCGCTACCCCTTTCCCATCCGCCTTGCGATCCTGTCTCGGGAAGACTACCTGTCTGAGGTCCCCGACCTGCCGACGTGGTGGAGCGAGCCGATCGCCCGCCGCGACGTGCTGTTCTTCACACGTGAGATGGACGCACAGTATGCACGTCGACGCATCAAGTCCATGCCGCTGGGCGACGAGGCGATACATTTTGGGAGGCACGTGGTGTTCTGGGGCAAGTTTAGCGAGTCAGAGTACCTGAGGACCGCATACCACAGGCTGCTCATGCGAGAGGACTTCTATCCGCTGCTGACCATCCGCAGCGGCAACACGTTCGATGCGATCGCAACGCTACTCACGAGGAGCTAAGACGGTTCTGAGAAGCGTAGGCTAAGGGGTCCCCGGAGCCCTTCCCGACGACAGGCGTGATAGCTTCATGGGAGTTGTCACGCCCATCTTCTCTCGGGATGCGACGCCTCTGGCCGAGGACCCACTGGGTGGCGAAGGGAGGGCAGATGACCTGTCTTTCCTACTGTTACGGCTCAAGGACATGGGCGAGGATGTCGCCCCAGCCTCTGGGGTAGATTCCCGACCTCATCGAGAGCGCGCCTTCGTGCAGGCGTGTCACCAGGCTCTTGGGAGCCCAGGCGTGGGCCCTGACGGGCGGGGCGGCGCCCGGCATCGGTCTCATGGCAAGAGCGATACTGGGTATGGCGCTTTTCGTGCCCGACGCGCTCAGCAAAATGATCCTGTTCTAGTCTCCTCTGCCCATCACGCCGTCCGTGATGAGTCTTATGCTCATGGTGTGCCAGGCGTACCTCGCAAGACGCAAGGACGCGCGGGAGTTTCGGGGCCATCCCACTGCCGAGACATGGCGACATGTAGGCTGCCCATGCGCCGCACACGTACAGGCCCAGCAACCCTGCCACAGGCATCACAGGGAAACGCGGGCCATCAACGCGCAACCCAAGTCATTCGCGCCCACGAATATCAGGTCACCGACTACGAGTGCATCGCCAATACCGCTCAGCGCGCCATCAATGGCTACACCATGCCCATGACACCGCACCTGGACCATGGCAAGACGCTTGACGACGTACGCCAGGCCGTGAACGCCGGCTTCACTTCCACCATGATCGACGGCGCCGCCCTGCCGTTCGAGGAGAACATCCGCCTCTCTCGCCAAGCGGTGGGTCGGCGTCGTAGACCAGCACGCGCATGGCCCGGTCGAGGGCATCCGCATCCACCCCCTCACGGCAGAGCAGGTAGTACACGTCGAAGACGTCCTTGAAGCGCGTGGACGCCGCGCCGATGCGCATGAGCGAGCGCAGCTTCTCGGCGCAGACCTGCTCCTTTGAGTTGGCCATGAGAGCGACGCCCTCGTCCTGCAGCGCCGTGTCGAACCAGAGTTCCAACTGCTCGAGCGGTAGCTTGTCGTGAACGCCCAGGTCGAGCTTCGCCTCCATGCTCGTGCCGGTGGAGTCCGTGACGCGAAGGTGGACGCGCTTGCCGTGGTAGCCCTGGTGCTTGAGGTCATCTATGGGGCCGACGATCTCAAGGCGCACGTCTACGTCCGCCGGGCAGAGGGTGCGGATGAAAGCCCTGATGCCCTCGTCGGTCACGGGGTAGCGCACGAAGTCGAGGTCGATGTCGCGCGTGGCCCGCCTCCTGTCGCCCGATATCTGCTGCATCACCACGCCGCCCTTCACCGTCACGTGGTCGGCCATGCGCGATGTCGAGATCAGCGTGAGCACCACGTCGCGGCAGGCGCGCGCCGTGGCGTTCTGGAAGTCAAGCCCGTCGTCGATGTAGACGTCTCGAATCTGACGGAGGTCCATCTCTACAGCACCTCCCTCTGCATCATGTCGAAGAGGCTGTCCGCGCGCCTGTAGAGCGCCATACAGTCCTCGACTTCCCTCATGTCCAGGTCACCCACAATCTTGCGATACGAAACGATAAGCTCCTTGTAGTAGTCTAGGGGCATCGAGCCCGCACATCGCAGCAGCTCCACTAGCATGCGCTCGCGCGAGAACAGGCGGACGGTCGAACCGCCATCACCTGTCATCTCCACCCCGGCCACCATCAGCGCGGGCTCCATGAAGTACTGCCGCACGCGCGCATCCTTGCACCTGCACCGGACTCTCTTCGAACATAAGGGATAGCGGTACTCCATGAGACCGGGAAATGCGATCGGGAACTATCTCGTCTCCCGTGATGATATCGATCTTTACGAGAGCAAAGCTCCCGCAGCTCGTCTAGCGGTAGCTCGCCCAGCTACATCTCGGACAGCCCTCTCCCCCTTGCCTCAGCCCTCCCCTCCGCCGGGGACCGGCCCACCCCCCGAGGAGAGCCATGCTTCCCTCGAGAGGCAGGTTATATGCTCCGTCCGCAGCACGCCCTCCAATGCGCAGGGGACGTTCTCCGCCGTGTGGTGGTAGCGAAACCCGCACTTCTCCTGCACCCGCCTCGACTTCACGTTCCCCTCGAAGTAGCCACACCATATCCTCTCGAGGCCGAGATCTTCGAAGCCGTGCCGCACCATCTCGCGGACCGCCTCGGGGATGAGGCCCCGGCCCCAATACGGAACGCCGATCCAGTATCCGATCTCACCCTCCGTGTCGGGGATGCCGATGTTGCTCGCCCCGCCGCGCATCAGCCCGATGCTGCCGACCGGCCGCCCCGTCTCCTTGAGGACCACGGCGTAGGTCTCCGGCGCGGAAAGCACCCCCCTGATGATCTCCCGGCTGTTCTCCACGCTCGCATGGACGGCCCACCCGGCGATCGGCCCCATGTCGGGATGGCTCGCGTATCTGTACAGGTCCCCCGCATCGCCCTCCTCCCAGGGGCGCAGGACCAGCCGTCTTGTCTCAAGAGTCATCCATGGGCCTCCGATCTACGACGTCCCTGCAGCGCTTTGATGGCTCGGGAAAACACCCCTCCTCCATGCCTGGCTCCCTGGCGGCCTTCCACGGCGCGGCCGCAGCCCTCAGCCTCTCGCGGCATACGCCAGTCGCCCCATTCCGCGCGGGAAGGCTTGGCGAACTTGTTCCGCTGGAGCGCGAGCCTATCATAGCCCCTGGGAAACATCATCGTGGGCGAGAATGGCACGCCGTCGGCCACCCCATGGGGGAAGCGCGTGGTGTCGTCCGTGAGGATTCCACGCGAGAACCCGTGCCGTACGACGTAGAGCGGGCCCTCCCACACATCGGGTGGCTTGTAGGGGCGCGGTCGATCATTTCGTTGGTGGGGACCGCGCAGACGAAAGAGATGCCCGGTGTTCGATCATCGCATTGTCGAACAGTGAAATATCGCCCATTTAAGAGGGGCTTCGGGGGTTAGTGTGGGTTGACGCCTCGGCGAATCGCGTCGCAGCGGCGTACACAAGTGCCCCACTCTGCAACTGGCGACTCACGCAAAGACGCACTCTGGGGGTATCACTCTCACGGAAAAGTGTACTCTGCAACCCGAGCGGTCGCCCAGAGTGCGCCTTTCCGTGAGGGCCCGCGCGCAGAATGTGTTTTTACGTGAGGCGTCGGTTGCAGAATGCACTTTTCCGTAGAGTGCGCTTTTCCTCACCTGCGCAAACGCGGCGCCACCTCACGCAAAGGCGCACTCTGCGCAGACGGCCTCACGTAAAAGCGCACTCTGCACCCGCCGCCTCACGTAAAAGCGCACTCTGCACCAGCGACGCCACCGCGACGTGACCGAAAGGCGCACTCTGGACGGGCGACGTCACGGAAAAGCGCATTTTGCGTGTGGGCCTCACCAAAAGGCGCATTCTGCATGCGAGCGGTGGTTGCGCCGAGAGGCCGTTTTCGCCGGTCTGTGTACACTCCTGCATACCCACGGCCGCTCTCGCGACCGGGCGGGGCCACGGGCCCCGCGGGGTCGAAGGCCCCATGGCCCCGTGATGCCCAGGTGCTCGGACCTGAGGTCCATGCCACTGGGGCGGTGACGCAACCATCCACCCACACGAACTCACGAAGCCTCATTTTATTTGCGCGTTTTCCAGTCTTAGCGCCACTCGATGCCAGCGAGTGGCAGGCAGACAGAAAAAGGCTACGGAACTCGTCCGTAGCCCTTCAAATGCCTGGCTCCCCGGGCAGGATTCGAACCTGCGACACGCTGATTAACAGTCAGCTGCGCTACCACTGCGCCACCGGGGAATGCTGTCATGCTCCTGTGCACGGCCATTTACTATACCAAAACTCAGACAGGATGCAAGGGCATTCTTCCGCTCCCTACAAAAGAGCTGCACACATCCACCTACGATGCCCGTAGCAGGCTATGAGACCCTACTCCTCCATGAAGTCCTTGAGGCGAGAGGAGCGTGACGGATGTCGAAGCTTGGCGAGGGTCTTGCTCTCTATCTGGCGTATACGCTCACGTGTGACGCCAAACTCCCGCCCAACCTCCTCGAGCGTGCGGGGATGGCCGTCCTCGAGGCCAAAACGAAACTTGATGACCTTACGCTCGCGATCAGCGAGACCATCCAGCACCTGGTCAAGCTGCTCACGCAGCATGGAGTCACTGGCCGCCTCGGGGGGAGCGACCGCCATGGAGTCCTCGATGAAGTCCCCGAGCTGGGAGTCCTCCTCCTCTCCGATGGGGGTCTCCAGCGAGACAGGCTCTTGGCTAATCTTCTGGATCTCGCGCACACGGTCGGCGGAGATGCCCATCTCATCACCGATCTCCTCGAAGGTCGGATCGCGGCCGAGGTCTTGGAGCAGCTGGCGCTGCACGCGCACGAGCTTGTTGATGGTCTCGACCATGTGGACGGGTATGCGGATGGTGCGTGCCTGGTCGGCGATCGCGCGCGTGATGGCCTGGCGGATCCACCAGGTCGCGTAGGTAGAGAACTTGAAGCCCTTCGTGTAGTCGAACTTCTCGACCGCGCGGATAAGGCCGAGGTTGCCCTCCTGTATGAGGTCGAGAAAGAGCATACCGCGCCCCACGTAGCGTTTGGCTATCGACACCGTAAGTCGAAGGTTCGCGCTGATGAGGGCCTGCTTTGCCTCCAAGCCGACCTGCTCGATGCGCATGAGGCGCCTCTGCTGGGCACGGTTGAGCTCGATCTCGCCCGTCTCTGCGGCCTCCAACTGTACGGTCGCCTGGCAGCCCGCCTCGATCTTCATCGCAAGGTGGACCTCCTCGGAGGCGGTCAGTAGGTCAACCTTTCCAATCTCCTTGAGGTACATGCGGACGGGATCGCCCGTGAGCATGACGGTAGAGCTGTCCGTGCGGTGAGAGCGGGCACGGCTCGAGCGCTTGCGCGTCTTGTTCTTGGGCGTGGAGCGCAATACCTCGTTTGCCGCCTTGGCCTCCTCGCGGGCCTCGCTCAGGGATGGGTCATCCTCCTCGCTCTCGTCCTCGAGCTCCACCTCGTCCTCGTCGAGATCACTTCCATCGTCGAGCTCGTCGGCATCGCCGATGGAGACCGTGAACCTCTCCGGTTCGCCCGCACTGTCGATCTCGACGCCCTTGAGACGCACCGCATCATAAAGGTCCGAAAGCTCCTCATCATCGACGTCGATCTCGGCGATGGCAAGTTGGATGTCATCCTCCGTGATCTTCTGGTTGCTCTGTGATGCCTGGGACACGAGCTTGTCCACAACGTCACGCAGCTCATGTGAGAGGAATTCCTCGCTAGAAGGCTTGACTATGGCCACAAATTTCCTTTCGACGACATAACGTTGAGATGGTACCCATTTTCTGTTCGCTTACACACGCTTGGGAAGCCTGCCCACCAGTTCGTTGATGTGTCGCTGAACCTCGGTCGCCTCTTCGAAAAGGGCCCTCTCGCCCTCGCTCGCAGGACCAGTTACCCCCGCGCTGAGCCGTGCCTTGATGCCCCTGACCCGCAGCCTCGATGTCCAAAGGTCCATCATGTCAACGAGGAAATCGATCTTGGACGCAGCGGGCATGTCCGAGGTAGCGTCGAGGGTACCTGAGGCGAGGATCTCTGCGGCCTCGGGGACCACACCCTGAGCGGCGCTCACGACACCCTGGGGAGGGGTGCCAGAGACGGTGGCGAGCATGGCCCATGCCATGGCCTCATCACGCGGGTCAACCCAGGAAAACGTCGCTATGCGATCGCCTTGGGACCGGATCGGCTCGATGCTCGTGGCCATGAGTGAGATAAGCTCGCGCTCAATCAGAAGCTGGCGGCGCTCCTCGTCGGAGAGCTGCACCTGGGTCGCCACAGTCGCAGTCACAGCCATGCTGGGGGACGGCTGCGGTTCAGAAGCTGCCTCCGAGCGGGCCTCGGCCCTCTCGGCCTCGCGCCTGATGCGCCTCATCACCTCGTCCACGCTCGTGCCCACAAGACCGGCGACCTGGGTCGCAAAACCATCAAGGAGAATCGAGTCTTTCAGGGGAACGAGCAGCCTCGAGAGGTCATCCAACGCGGCGATACGCTGTCCTGGGACGGTGAGGTCAAAAAGGGCCAGGTGCTTCTCGAACACGAAGGCCATGAGCGGGCGCGCCGCATCGAGCTCGCGCCTGAGCGCGTCAGCGCCACTCGACGCCAAGAACTCGGCGGGATCCTGGCCCTTGGGAAGGACGACGCAGAGAATCTCAAGCGGGGTCTTGTCCATGAACTGGACGGTTCGCTCGGCGGCGCGCTGCCCCGCCTCGTCGCCGTCGAACATGCAGATGATGCGCCGCCTCGCAAAGCGTCCGATCATCTTGACATGATCGAGCGTGAGGGCCGTGCCGAGGGCGGCAACGGAGTTCTCGATGCCCGCCTCGTGCATCGAGATGACATCCGTATAGCCCTCGCAGACAATGGCGCTGTCCTCGCTCACCATGGCGTTCTTGGCACGATCGAAGGCAAAGAGATGCTTACCCTTGCGAAAGATGGCCGTATCCTTGGTGTTGAGGTACTTGGGCTTGGCGTCGGTGAGCACGCGCCCGCCAAAGCCGATGGGGCGACCCTGCTCGTCATCGATGGGAAACATCGCACGGTCAAAGAAGCGGTCCCGAAGGCCTCCCCTGCCCCCGAGGGCGAGGTCTGCCGCAAGGATCTCCTCATCGCTGAAGCCCTTGTTCCGCAGGTGAGAGACGAGCCTGCCGCGTCCCGGGGCAAAGCCCAGGTGCCAGCGCCGGCAGACGGCAGAGCCGAAGCCGCGCCCCGCCAGGTAACGACGGGCGGCGCCCGGCCCCTCCCCCCTGTCTCGCATGAGGGTGAGGGAGTAGTAGTCCCGTGCCGCAGAGACGCACTCAACGAGGCGGTTTCTCCTCGGCCCACGACGGGCACTCCCCTCCTCCGTAAGTTCGATCCCCGCCCTATCCGCCAGGTAGCGGACGGAGTCGGCGAAGTCGAGGCTCTCGCGCCTCATCACGTAGGCGAAGACGTCGCCACCGGCACCGCAGCCGAAGCACTTCCAGAGGCCGGAAGAGGGTATGACATGAAACGACGGGCTCTTCTCGTGGTGGAAGGGGCAGCAGCCCCAGAAGTCATGGCCGCGCTGCCTGAGCTCGACCGTCTCGCTAACGAGCTGGAGGAGATCGGTCGCTTGGCGGACCTTCTCCTTGTCCTCGTCCGTGATCACACCGTCACCTCCACACCCCTATCCCCCAGCTTGGCGCGTACCCAGTCGATGTTGGCGCGCACGGCTCGCTCGAGCTCCTCGATAGAGTCGAAGCGCCTCGACGCTCGGAGCCAGGAGGCGAAAAGGACGCTCACGTCCGCGCCATAGAGGTCGCCGTCGAACCCGACGAGATTGGCCTCGAGGAAGCTAGGGTCGGAGCCGGAGAAGGTCGGGGGCGCACCGACGTTGATCGCGGCGGGCCATGCGAGGCCCCCGCTCGCCACCAGACCCCCGTAGACGCCCTCGGCAGGCATGCAGCGCGAGGGGTCCACGCGGACGTTGGCGGTGGGAAAGCCAAGATCTTTCCCCTCACCCCTGCCGTGCAGGACGCTGCCGGAGACGAAGTGGAGCCTATCTAAGAGACGGGCTGCCTCGCCGACGTCCCCCTCATGCAAAAGCCCTCTCACGCGCGTCGATGAGACGTTGCCATGCCCGTCGCAGACCAGCTCGTGGCCGTACACCTCGATGTTGAGGCGCCTACCCAACCTCGAGAGGCGCTCGACGGTGCCGGCACCGCCCCTCCCGAGACGAAAGTCGGATCCCACGTGGATGGAGCGAGGCGCCATGAGCGAGGGCAGTGCGCGCGCAAGGAAGTCCTCGTAGCCCATGTCGGCAAGCGCCCTGTCGAAGTCGAGGACCATGACCGCGTCGAGTCCCGCAAACAGCAGGGCCCGCACGCGCTCCTCACGCGAGAGCAGCCTGTGTCGACCTGAGGCCCCACAAAGATGAAGCAACTCGGCGGGAAGAGGGTCGAAGGTAAGGGCGACAGATGCGATCCCCCGCTTCCTCGCGTCCCCCATCGTCTCCTGCACGAGCATGCGATGACCCACATGAAAGCCATCAAAGGACCCTATGCAGACGCTCGCTCCCACGAGAGGCGAGAGCGTAACCCCCTCGCGCTCCCACACGTGTCCACCCTGGACGGGACGGTCCCTCACAACGCTCTTCTCACAGCTTATGAAGAGCGACTCTCGCACGACGCTCGAAAGCTCCCGACCGCCCATCGGCAGGGTCAAAAACCCTCCCCTCACCTCTTCGCTCAACGTGGCCTCACACCCTCTATCGCCTGGGGAAAGTTCACGTCGCAGCAAAGCATCGAACCAACCCTCCGCCAGACGCCCACAAGCCCTCCCTTGTGAATGAGGCAGACACGCTCGCCCTCCGAGACGTACTCGGGCGCCTTGATGCGGCGCCCTGCCGCCGCCTCTGTCGCCCTCTCGTCCGAAAGCGCATAGATGGGCGCTCCGAGGAGGTGTGTGGGATCGAGGAGGCGTCCCTCGACGGCAACGCGCCCCTCACGCTCAAGCACCCCGAGCGTGAGGCAGTCCGCAAGCGTCACCCTACCCGACGAGGTCCGCCTGAGTCCCGCGAGCTGTGCTGCTGAGTGGGCCCTGCGGCCGATGTCACGGGCGAGGCTCCGTATATAGGTCCCCTTCGAGACGTCGAAGTGACAGCGCCAGCACAGGGCGCCCCCCTGCGGCGCAGCACCACTTCCCTCGAAAGGCTCGATGGCGATGAGTCGCGCCGAGCGCACCGTCACGGGACGGGGCTCGAGCCTGACCTCGCCTCCCGATCGGGCGATGTCGTATGCCCTGCGCCCATCAACAAAGACAGCCGAGTAGGCGGGGGGCACCTGCATGAGCCTGCCCTCGAAAGACGAGAGGAGCGAGCGCGCAAAGGTCTTCTGGGCAAGCTCGCTCGGGACCTCGGCCGTCCTGACCACGTCTCCCTCGGCATCGTCGGTGGTCGTCTCGCTCCCGAAGCGTATGAGCGCATCGTAAGACTTTTCGTCAGCGCCCAGCAGGCCTAGAAGGCGCGTACCCTGCCCGATGCCGATCACGAGCACCCCGGTCGCGGCGGGATCGAGCGTCCCCGCATGGCCAATACGTCGCTCACCCAAGATGCGCCGCAGGCGACCCACCACATCATGGCTGGTCATGCCCGCCGGCTTGTCCACGCCGATGACGCAGTTCAACGCACTGGGACCCCTGCGCACTATGCCAGGCTCCCCGTGGCATCACGCCAGTCAGGCACGTCCACGAGGTCACGCAGCTTGGGGAGGACCGTTGCGAGTACCTCGTCGAGATCGCCCTCCACTGTGAAGCCGGCTGCGGCGGCATGCCCGCCACCGCCAAGCTCGCTGGCCACCTTCGAGACATCGTGACTGGTCTTTGACCTGAGGTTGCCCCTCACCTTTCCGCCAGGGACCTCCTTGAGGAAGAGTGCGATCTCGCTGCCACGAACGCTCCTCACCTCATCGATGAGTCCGTCGCACTCATCGAGACTTGCGCCGGTGCGTCTGAGGTCCTCGATCGTCGCATAACTGTAGGCGATCTTGCCACCGGCAAAAGTCGTGATCCTGCCCATGACGGCAGACTCGAGGTGCAGGTAGGCCAAGCTAAAGCTCTGGTAGACGTTCAGCGAGACCTCTGCGGGGGAGGCCCCCGCATCAACGAGGAGCGAGGCAGCCTGGAAGGACTCCGGGTCTGCGTTCTGATACTGGAAGCGGCCGGTGTCCGTCACGATGGCGCAGAAGAGGCACTGGGCAATGGGGCGTGTGAGCCTCACCCCCAGGTGCAGCGCATATTCTGTCACGATCACCCCCACCGCTGCGGCCTGCGGCCTGATCACGAAGGCCTCGCCCGTGTGCGTCTCGCAGGGGTGGTGGTCGATGATGACATGCCTTCGTGAGCGTTCGAGCACGGGGAGGGCCTTGTTGAGACGGGCGTCAACCGAGAGGTCAACGCTGATGAAGAGATCGGGAGAGCCCGCGTACCGACTCGCGGGAACCATCTTTGATGCTCCTGGCAGAAAGTTGTATATACGCGGCACCGGAGCGTCATCTGCGAGGAGGTTCGTCACCTGCTTGTGAGGCCACGTGGTCTCGATGATCATCCCAAGGGCCAGGCCCGACCCGATGGCATCCCCATCTGGCGAGGTATGTGCACAGATGGCGATCTGCTGGCTTGCCTCGATGACCGACGTGATCTGCCCGAAGGCGACTTCCTGCTCGGGAATGACTTGAAGTCCCATAGGGGGCTACCTCTCTTTTTCCTCTTTCTGGCCGCCCTCAGCTCGTGAGGGCGGCGTTATTGGGTAGCCCTCCTCGTCCTTCTCGACCGCAAGAGTCGAGGGGACGTTCTCGAGGGCGACCTGGATCCTCTCTGCCTCATCAGCGCTTGTGTCTATCTGGAAGCTGAGCTCTGGCGTGACCCGCCAGCCAAGGGCATGCCCGAGGAGGCTCCTGATACGTCCCTTGGCCCTCTCGAGCGCCGCCGAGACCGTCTCATAGCGATCCCGCTCGCAGCTCACGTACGCTCGCATGACGGACCTATCCACCGAGACCTCCACGCCCGTGAGCGTCACGAGCGTGAGGTCGGGGTCGGATAGCTCGAAGAGCAGTATGCTCGCGAGCTTCTCGCGGGCTATCTCGTTGTTGCGGTGAGAGTACTGGTTCTGCTTCATGTTCTACTCCGTACGGGCGACCTCGTCGATGCGGTACGCCTCGATGATGTCGCCGACATGGATATCCTGAAAACCGTCGAGGCCGACGCCACACTCGAAACCGGCCTTGACGCTCCTGACGTCCTCCTTGTAGCGCCTGAGCGAGGCGATCCTGCCCTCCCAGACCACGATGCCGTCACGAACGAGCCTACAGAGGTTGTCACGTGCGACTTCGCCCTCCTGCACCATGCAGCCTGCGGCGATGCCGACCTTGGGAACCTTGAAGGTGTTGCGAACCTCGATCGAGGCCGTCTGGTGCTCCTCCTCGGTGGGCCTGAGCATGCCGATGCGGGCGGCATCGATGTCCTCGATGGCCTTGTAGATGACGCTGTAGCTGCGGATCTCGACACCCTGTCGCTCGGCGGCGGCGCGTGCCTTGGCCTCGGGGCGGACGCCGAAGCCAATGATGATGGCATTCGAGGCGTCGGCGAGGATGACGTCGGTCTCGCTGATGGCCCCGACGGCGGAGTGGATCGTGTTGACGCGCACCTCGCTCTGGTCCATCTTGTCAAGCGCGTCCTGAAGTGCCTCGATAGAACCCTGCACGTCAGCCTTGATAATGAGGTTGAGCTCCTTGACCTCGGCATTCTCCATGGTCGTGAAGAGGTTCTCGAGCGTGACGTGCTTGACCTTGTTCTGCTCCTCGATGCGAGCCTTGAGCGCTCGCTCGTCTGCGAGGGCACGAGCCTCGCGCTCGTCCGCAAAGACGCGAAACTCGTCGCCAGCCATGGGGACGCTCGAGAGGTTGATCATCTCGACGGCATCCGAAGGGCCTGCTGAGGTGACGTTCGCACCGTGCGAGTCCACCATCGCGCGAACCTTGCCGTAACACATCCCGGCGACGACGGCATCACCCACATGCAGGGTGCCGCGACTCACGAGCAGAGTCGCCACCGAGCCGCGTCCCCGGTCGAGCCTCGCCTCGAGGACGTTTCCGGATGCGAAGGTATCGGGATTGGCCTTGAGCTCGAGCACGTCGGCCTCGAGCAGCACAGCCTCGAGCAGCTCGTCGATGCCCTGGTGCTTCTTGGCGGATATGTCGACGAACATGTTCTGCCCGCCCCACTCCTCGGGGATGATGCCGTACTCGGTGAGCTCCTGGCGCACGCGGGTGGGGTCCGCACCGGGCTTATCTATCTTGTTTACAGCCACGATGATGGGAACGTCCGCCGCCTTGGCGTGGTTTATGGACTCGATCGTCTGGGGCATGACGCCATCGTCTGCGGCCACGATCAGGATGACGATGTCGGTCACCTTGGCGCCACGGGCGCGCATGGCCGTGAAGGTCTCGTGACCGGGGGTGTCAATGAAGGTGATGAGGCGATCGTTGATCTTGACCTGAGAGGCGCCAATAGCCTGGGTGATGCCGCCCGCCTCGCCCTCGGCGACGCCCGTGTGCCGGATGGCGTCCAAAAGCGACGTCTTGCCGTGGTCGACGTGACCCATGACGGTGACGACGGGCGGCCTGGGCTTCAGGTCCTCGGGGGCGTCGTAGAACGTGAAGGAGTTCTCCTCCTCCTTCGTCATGATCTTTACGTCCACGCCGAGGTCATCCGCAATGAGCTCGATGAGGTCATCGGACATGGACTCGGTGACGGTGAGCGAGGTTCCCACGAGGAACAGTCGCTTGATGATGTCATTGGTGGGCACGCCCAAAAGCTTGGCGAGGTCGGCGACGGTCGAACCCTGGGGTACCCTCACGGTATCGAGCTGCGAGAGGTCCTGGTCGTTCTTGAGGGCTTCTTGGACGCGCTCCTCCTCGGCAGCCTCCGCCTGCTGTTGCTTGAGACGCTCCTTGCGCTTCCTGCGTCTGCCCGTGGACTGGTGCGCCTCCTCAATGGCCTCGCGGGCCTCCTCGAAGACGTGACTCGCGCGCGTATGCGTATACTCTTCCGCCTCACGAGCCATGCGGCTGTAGCGGTCCTCGCTCTGTCCGTGCCGCGAGGACTTCCGGCCCTTGCCGTGTCCGCGTCCCTCCGAGTCGGAAGAGGGACCCTCTGCCGGAACGTCCGCATAGCTCGTCCTCGGTCCGGGGCGTGAGGGACGGTAGCTGCCAGAAGAGCCCTCCTTTGAGGGAGCATCCCTGCGCCTGGAGCGCTGCTCGTCTTTCTTCTTCGCCGTGTCCTGGGACTTCTGCTGGAGGATCTTCTCCTGCTCGGCGATCTGGTCGAGCAGACCCGTGTAGGAAGTGGTCGTCCTCGGAGCCGTGTCATGCACGCGCTCCCTCTCCTCCTTCTCCTTGCGCTTGCGCTCCTCCTCAGCGTGCCGCTCCTCTTCCTTCCTGCGGGCTTCCTCGGCGGCCGCACGGCGCCGCTCCTCCTCGAGGCGCTCCCGCTCGCGGCGCTGCTCCACCTCGATGCGCTTCTTCTCGGCCTCCTCGGCAGCTCGTGCCTCCTCGGCGGCCTTCGCCTCCTCGGCGGCGAGCCGCTGGGCCTCGACCTCGGCGGCATGCGCCTCGATGATGGGCTTGAGCTTCTTGCGTATGATGGAGACGTAGGCCTCCTCGAGCGACGAGGACGCCGACTTCGCCGGTATCTTCATGTCGCTCAGGTGCTCGAGCATCTCCTTACTCGTTATGCCAAATTCCTTGGCGAGGTCATGGACTCTCGTCTTTGCCATGGGCAAACCTTCCTCGTGCCTATATCTCAGCGGAGCCGTAGGCGTCGTCGCTCCGCTCGTCTTGGGCCACAGGATCCTGGTCCTCGGGATCTTGGTCCTCGACTCCGTGGTGGTTCTCGTGGATGCCGCAATAGAGGGATCCTGGACGGGCTATGTTGCGACACTGAATACCGGTCGGGCCCACGTACTGGCAGCGACGCTCCTCGCTCCCGTCGATAAGATCGAGGTCGGCACGCAGGTCACCGAGGATGTCATCGGCGAGCGACTCGTTCTTGATGTCTATGTGCATGCCGGTCAGACGGGCGGCGAGGCGGGCGTTCTGTCCCTTCTTGCCGATGGCAAGCGTCAGCTGGTTATCTGGAACGATGACGGTCGCGTACTTGGTCTCGGGATCAACGACCACGCGACTCACGTGGGCAGGGGAGAGGGCGTTGGCGACGCAGGTGGCGGGATCGTCGCTCCACAGCACCACGTCGACGCGCTCACCCTTGAGCTCGGAGACCACGGTACGCACACGACTGCCCTTGGGGCCGACGCAGGCGCCCACCGGGTCGAGCCTGTCATCGATGGACGAGACGGCCACCTTGGAGCGAACACCTGGGTCACGAGCGACGGAGCGGACCTCGACGACGTGGTCATAGACCTCGGGGACCTCGAGCTCAAAGAGCCTGCGGATGAGGTTGGGGTGAGTGCGCGACAGAACGATCGTGGGTCGCTGGCGCTCCCCCTTGATGGGCACCTGCCTGGAGTCGGGATCGCGCACGTCAATGATGATCGCGCGGATCTGCTCGTTATGACCGTAGCGCTCGCCTGCGGGGCGCTCGTTTCGCTCGTCCGGATGGCGGTTCAGGTCGAAGTAGGGCAGCTCCGCCTCGACGCCCTCGCGAATCTTTATGAAGGCGAACTCCGGCGTCGTCTGGAGGACGCTGCCCGTAATGAGCTCACCGATGCGGTCCTTGAACTCGTCGTAGATCTGCCTGCGGCTGGAGTTTCTGACCATCTCGTTGATGACGCTCTTGGCATGCTGGGCGGCAAAGCGGCTCGCACCTGCGGGAGTAACGTTCTTCTCGGTGAAGTGGGCATACTCGCCCTCGTGCTCACCCTCTAAGATCATGGAGTCATCATCTGGGATGAGCTCGTAGACATAGACACTGCCCGTCTCGCGATCGATAGTGACCTTGGCGCCAAAGGGAAGGTGCAACACCTTCTCGTAGCTCTCGGCGAGCGACTGCTCGAGGTTGCGGATGAGCTCCCCCTGATCGATGTGCTTCTCCTCACAGAGCGCCATCAGCGCGTTCATCATGTCTGATGCGACCATGTTAGCAATCCTTTCCGATGAGGCTCGGCTGTCCTAGAACGTTGGCTTTATCTTGGCTGACGCTATCTCGTCCGGGGCAAACGAGAATTGCTCGCCATCGCACTCGATGACGACACGACCGTCCTGCCATCCCCTGAGCAGCCCAGTGTAGCGACTCCTGTCCCCAGAGACGGTTTTGAGCGTGACTCGATTGCCCGCAAAGCGCACGAAGTCGCGCTGGCGACGCAGCGGCCTGTCAAGTCCCGGTGAGGAGACCTCCAACGTGAAGGCACCCTCGATGGGATCTGCCTTGTCAAGGGCGGCGGAGATCCATCTTGTCTGCTCGGCCACCTCGTCGAGCGTAATGGTCGGCGCAGCTTCATCAACATGGTCTATGCGGATACGGACGCATGGCGCCTTGCCAGAGCCCACGACCTCAAGATCCACGATGTCAATACCACGCTCGACCGCAAGCGGCTCGAGGATGGCAAGCAGCCGACCGACGAGTCCTGGCGAAGCCATCGCCCCTCCCCTCCCACGTCCGAGACCCACCGAACGCCCTCTTCCGTTCATACAGAAAGGAAGCGGGGCGAGAACTCCACCCCACTTCCTCACGCAACTACGACCAATCAGCACTGCACACTATAGCACGCGTACCGCGCACGTCAAGCCAGAACGACTCGTACACAGGGGCGCCGGGACGTGCAGGGCGCTGTTAGCACGCACGATGCGCGCCCCTCACTGCGCGACGATGTTCACCAGACGGCCGGGGACGACGATGACCTTCCTCACGTCCTTGCCCTCGAGCTGGGCGGCCACAGCCGTGCGAGCAGCGGCCTCGAGCTGCTCTTTGGTCGAGTCGGCGGGCACGTCGATGCGCGCGCGGTTCTTGCCCTTGATCTGGACGACGATCTCTATCGTGTCGCTCTTGGCGAGCTCTGCGTCAAAGACGGGCCACGGCTCGTTATAGGCCGAGCCCGTACGGCCCAGTGCCTCGTGGAAGAGCTCCTCGGCCCAGTGCGGGCAGATGGGGGCGAGCATGCAGACCAGGTCGTGGGCCACGCGCTGGCAGAGTGCTGCGGAGCGCTCGGTCGCGGGGACCTCGACCAGGTACTTGCTCGCCGCGTTCGTGAGCTCCATGCAGGCAGAGATCGCGGTGTTGAACTGCCTGCGGTCAAAGTCTGCCGTACAGCGCAGACCAAGCTCGTGCAGGGTCCGGTTGAGCTCCTTCGAGCGGGCGTCGAGCGCGCTCACGTCCAGGCCCTGGGACGTCTGATCCCTTCCCGTGAGGGAGAGCTCCCACACGACGCGCCACGCACGCTTGATGAAGCGATTGGCGCCAGCGACTGCCTCCTCGTCCCAGTTAAAGTCCTTCTCGGGAGGTGCGATGAAGAGGATGGCGAGGCGCATCGTGTCGGCACCGTAGGGCTCGATGACGCTTGAGGGCGGCACCACGTTGCCCTTTGACTTGGACATGGTCTCGCCGTGCCCGTCCTTGACCATGCCCTGGCAGAGCAGGTTCTCGAACGGCTCGTCGATGCCTATCATGCCCATGTCACGCAGGACCTTGGTCCAGAAGCGCGAGTAGAGCAGGTGCAGGATGGCGTGCTCGATGCCACCGATGTAGTTGTCCACGGGCATCCAGCGATCCACAGAGCCCCTAGAGAAGGGTGTCCCATCGTTGTGGGGGTCGCAGTAGCGCAGGTAGTACCAACTGGAGCAAGTGAAGGTGTCCATCGTGTCGGTGATGCGGCGAGCGGGACCCCCACACGCGGGACAGGTCGTCTCATAGAAGGACGCGTACTCGGCGAGCGTGTCCCCCGCCCCCAGGTCGAGGTCCTCAGGAAGCCTGACCGGTAGGTCCTCATAGGGCACGGGCACGTCTCCACAGCGATCGCAGTGTATCATGGGGATGGGATTTCCCCAGTAGCGCTGGCGGCTGATGAGCCAGTCGCGCAGGCGGAACTGCACCTTCTCGCGACCACAGCCGTGGGCCTCGAGCCAGCTGGTGATGGCCGCGACAGCCTCCGAGTGCTTGCCGCCCTTGAGGCCCGTGAACTCACCGGACTGCACGAGGTAGCCCTCGGCCACCATGGCCTGCTCCCAGTCGACGTCACGAACGACAAGCTCGCGCTCGTCCTTGAGCCGCTCATAGAGTGCGTCGTCCTTCTCGCAGATGATGGGCGCGATCTCCAGACCGTACTTCTTGGCGAACTCGAAGTCGCGCTGGTCGCCGCAAGGGACGCCCATGACCGCACCGGTACCGTAGTCCATGAGCACGTAGTCGGCAACCCAGATGGGCACGGGGCGACCGTTGATGGGATTGATCACATAGCGTCCGGTGGGCACACCGTGCTTCTCGCGATCGGTCCCCTGGCGCTCCACACTTGACACCTTCTCGGCCGCGACCTTGAGACTCCTGAAGGCAGCCTCGTGCTCACTGCCCGCTATGAGCTCAGCCGCCAGCTCGCTCTCGGGCGGGAGCAGCATGAACGAGACGCCGAAGATCGTGTCCGCGCGCGTGGTGAAGCAGGTGATCGTGCGGTCGGTGGGCGTCACGCCATCCTCGGCGGCAAGCCTGAAGTCTATCTCGGCACCCTCGGAGCGACCTATCCAGTTGCGTTGCTGTGCACGGACGTTCTCGGGCCAGCCAGTGAGCTTGTCAAGATCGTCTAGGAGCTCCTGCGCGTAGTCGGTGATCTTGAGGTACCACTGCGAGAGCTTGCGCTTCTCGGGAACGCTGCCGCACCTCCAGCACCTTCCCTCCACGACCTGCTCGTTTGCGAGCACCGTCTTGCAGGTGGGGCACCAGTTGACCGGAGAGGTCGCCCGATAGGCCAAGCCCCTCTCCCACATCTTTATGAACATCCACTGACCCCAGCGGTAGTACTCGGGGTCACAGGTGTTGAACATGCGGTCATAGTCGTACGAGAAGCCCATGCGTCGCATGGTCCTCACGGCGTTGTCGATGTTCTTGTACGTCCATTCAGCCGCCTGGGTGCGGTGCTTGATGGCGGCGTTCTCCGCCGGGAGGCCAAAGGCGTCGAAGCCCATGGGATGCAAAACGTCGTAGCCTCTCATGCGGGCATGCCTCGCCATCGCATCGCCGATGGTGTAGTTGCGGGCGTGACCCATGTGCAGGTCGCCCGAAGGGTACGGGAACATCTCGAGCACATACTTCTTGGGCTTTGTGGGATCCTCGTCGGTCCTGTAGAGACCTTCCTCCTCCCAGGCCCGCTGCCACTTGGCCTCTATGTCCTCCGCGTCATAGGCGGGAAATGTGCCCGCCTCCGCCTTGGCCTCTGCCTCGTTCTCGCTCATAGAGAAGCTCCTCCTTGCACGCGTCTAATGACTGTATAATTCTAGCAGGTCTTGGGATGGGTGGCGCCTTGATGTGAATGTCCGGGGCCAGAGCGCGCCTCACCAAAAGGCACACTCTGCATGCGAGCGGTCACGCAGACTGCGCCTTTACGTCACGGTGGGGTTGCGTGGATACCCAGACTGCGCTTTTCCGTCACGTCACGGCCACAGAATGCGTCTTTACGTGAGTGTCCGGGGCCAAAATGCGCTTTTCCGTAAAGTGCGCTTTTTCTCACCTGGGCAAACGTGGCGCCGCCTCACGGAAAAGCGCATTCTGCGTGTGCCCTCTCACGGAAAAGTGCACTCTGGTGGTACCCCTCACGGAAAAGTGCACTCTGTACGTCGGATCTCACGGAAAAGCGCACTCTGCATGCGAACAGTCGCGCAGAATGCGTCTTTACGTCACGGTGGGCCCGCGTGGGGTTCAGAATGCGCTTTTCCATCACGGCACGGCCACAGAATGCGTCTTTGCGTGAGTGTCTGGGGCCAGAATGCGCTTTTCCGTAAAGTGCGCTTTTCCTCACCTGGGCAAACGTGACGCCACCTCACGGAAAAGTGCATTCTGCGTGTGCCCTCTCACGGAAAAGCGCATTCTGCAACCAGCGGGTCACGGAAAAGCGCATTCTGCGTGTGCCGCCTCACGGAAAAGCGCACTCTGTACGTCGGATCTCACGGAAAAGCGCACTCTGCACGCCGGATCTCACGTAAAGGCGCATTCTGGGAGGTCGGGGTCACGGAAAAGCGCACTCTGTACGTCGGATCTCACGGAAAAGCGCACTCTGCGTACGCGCCTCACCAAAAGACGCACCCTACAGGCGAGCGGTCGCGCACACTGCATCGACGCGGACACGCAACCACGCGACTCCCGACTCACCGCACCCCAAGCCCTACGACCTGAAGTTCACATTGGAGTCGGAGTCCTTCAGGATAACGTCATGTGCGCCGCCCTCGACGAGCGACGTGGACGAGACCAGCGTTATTTTGGCCTTCCTGCGAAGCTCGTAGAGGTCGAGCGCACCACAGTTGCACATTGCGGAGCGCACCTTGGTAAGCGAACTCTCCACGTTATCCTTGAGCGGACCCGCGTAGGGCACGTAGGAGTCCACACCCTCCACAAAGGAGAGGGCCTTCTTCTCACCACCCAGATCGTAGCGGGTCCAGTTGCGGGCGCGTGCCGATCCCTCGCCCCAGTACTCCTTGACGTATGAGCCGTTCGTATTGAGACGACGGGTCGGCGACTCGTCGAAGCGCGCGAAGTAGCGTCCCAGCATCAGGAAGTCTGCGCCCATAGCGAGCGCAAGCGTCATGTGATAGTCGTAGACGATGCCGCCGTCGGAGCACACCGGCACGTAGACGCCCGTCTCCTCGAAGTACTCGTCTCGGGCGCGGCACACGTCAATGAGCGCCGACGCCTGGCCACGACCGATGCCCTTCTGCTCGCGCGTGATGCAGATCGAACCGCCGCCGATGCCCACCTTCACGAAGTCGGCCCCGCAGTCGGCCAGGTAGCGAAAGCCCTCCGCGTCCACGACGTTGCCCGCACCCACCTTCACGCTGCCGTCATAGTGCTCATGTACCCAATCGAGCGTGAGCTTCTGCCACTCCGAGAAGCCCTCGGACGAGTCGATGCAAAGCACGTCGGCTCCGGCCTGCACGAGCTTGGGTACGCGCTCGACGTAGTCGCGCGTGTTGATGCCAGCGCCCACGACGTAGCGCTTGTGCTTGTCCACGAGCTCATCGGGGCGGGCCTTGTGAGAGTCATAGTCCTTGCGAAAGACGAGCGAGGCAAGGTTGCCGTTATCATCCACCACGGGGAGAGAGTTGAGCTTGTTATCCCAGATTATGTCGTTGCAGGTTCGAAGCGAGCTGCGGATGTTGGTGGTGATACACTTGCTGGCAGGCGTCATAAACTCCGACACGCGCTTGTCCCTGTCGTCGCGCGAGACGCGATAATCGCGGCTCGTCACGATGCCACAGAACCTTCCGTTAGGCCTGCCGTCCGCCGTGACGGGCATCGTGGTGTGACCCGTGCGCTCGCTCAGTGCGAGCACGTCTCGCAGTGTCATGTCCGGCGTGAGCGTAGAGTCCGAGACCACAAAGCCCGCCTTGTAGGTCTTGACCTCACGCACCATGGACGCCTCGTCCTCGGGCGCCTGCGAGCCATAGATGAAGGAGACGCCACCCTCCTGCGCGAGCGCTATAGCCAAACGGGGACCAGAGACAGCCTGCATGATGGCAGAGACCAACGGGATATGCATCGAGATGGAGGGCTTCTCTCCGCGATTGAACCTTACGAGCGGAGTCTCCAACGAGACGTTGGCAGGAACGTTTTCGCACGAGGAGTAGCCAGGAACCAACAGATACTCAGAGAAGGTGTGGGACTCTCCCTCGAAGAAAACAGCCATGGCGTCTCCCTTTCCATTGTCATATGCGCACGCATGCAAGCAGATTGCACGCGATTGTAGCATCGATGCAAAGGGACGGCACGCTACCGCGCGTCAGTGTGTACGTTGGGTGAGAGACTCGACTCGCCCCCAGCGACGCACGACAGCAAGAATCGGCATGATCGATACCACGGGGCGCTCACCTCAAGCGGCCCTCAAGCCATCCATATCCATACACCTGGCCTCACTTGGCACCCTCACCCATGACATCGTCGAAGCTCACAGCGATATCGTGCTTGGTGGGCACCCACTCGACCCGCTTGAAGAGGGCGACAACCGTGATGGGGATGTAGGTCATCATGAAGATCGGGAAGGTGAATAGGTTGGTGAGGATGCGCCATTTCCTCTTGGCGTGGATGTGCTTGCGCTCACTCACGGTAGTGATGATGGCGAGAACAAAGAAGACGACGTACATCGACACGAAGGTCATGATAAGCGAGCCGACGCACATGGCAAGCTCGGCATTAGTCGCGATGAAGCCGTGGCTAAGCGACCCGATGATGAGGTAGGTCGCGTTCACGAAGGCGGAGAGCAGCGTCAGGATCATGCCGGGAGCGATCGTCATTAGCATGTCGTAGGAGGCGAACTGCCCCGAGCGGATGCCGTGGATAAGGTTCCCGTTATACGAGAAGAACACCTGGTAGAACCCCTTGGTCCAGCGCATGCGCTGTATCCAGGACGCCTTGAAGGTGAGCGGCTGCTCGTCGAAGAACTCCGCCGGGGCATAGCCGATGCGGATGCCGTGGGCGCAGCAGAAGGTCGAGAACTGAATGTCCTCGGTCAAGGTGTGGAAGCGCCAGCCGTGCATGCCGCGGACGATACGAGCCGAGACGAGCCAGCCCGAGCCCGAGATGGCACAGCTCGTCCCCAGCATCATCCGGGCGTTGTTCAAGAACTTTGCCTCGCGCAGAAACCAGGTTGCATACGCGGAGCTGATCCAGCTCGAGTCGAAGTTCTTGGAGTTGCGGTAGCTCGTGCAGACGAGGTAGCCCGCGTCAAAGGCCTGGTTCATGGTGGCGACGTAGTTAGGTGAGATGATGTTGTCAGCGTCCATGATGAAGAAGGCTTCGTACTTGTCTCCATACTCGTTGAGGATGCGGTCGAAGGCGTAGTCAAGCACCCAGCTCTTGCCCTTACGAGCGAGGTCGTTGCGCTCCCAGGTGATGGCCCCCGCCCCCTTGGCCTCCTTTGCCGTCGCATCGGTGCAGGCATCAGCCACGACGAAACAGTCAATGAGGCCATCGTAGTCCTGTGTGAGAATGGACCTCACAAGGTTGGCGATGACGGGCTCCTCGTTGTGAGCGGCGATCACGAAGGCGTAGCTATGGTTCTTCTTGGCCTTGGGCAGCCTGACGTCACCGTGCATGATGACGCGGATGATGTAGGCAAACTGATAGAAATACGCGAAGGTGAAGAAGAGCCACAGGACTCCGTTGAAGATGACGATCGGCGTCAGGCCGGCCTTGAGCATGTCCACGAACAGCACCCTCCCTTGTCTGCATCACGACCGGACACCCTCAAGAAGCCTGGGGCAGACGTCCCTGCCCGCCTCGGTGCGTCCCATCGATCGTTTGCCTAGCCCCTCTAGTATAGCGAGAAGGTCTGCGGGAAGCCCGTCCGCACACGTGATGTGCTCCCCCGTCACCGGATGCTCGAAGGCGATATGCCAAGAGTGCAAAAACTGCCGAGAAAGGCCGAGGTTTCGCCTCATGTCACCATGACCGTAGAGTGCATCTCCCACCACCTGGTGGCCGATGTGGCGCATGTGGACGCGGATCTGGTGTGTGCGACCGGTGTAGAGGTGGCACTCGAGCAGGCTGTAGCCGTCGTCGCGCGCGCCCGCCTCAAAGCGCTCGAGCGTCCTAAAGCTGGTGATGGCCTCCCGGGCCGTAGGGTCGTCGCTCACGGCCATGCGCAGGCGGTCGCGTGTGGAGCGGGCGATGCCCGTGGTTACGGTCCCCTCGTTAGGGGCGACATAGCCCTGGACGAGCGTAACGTAGCGCCTGTCGAGTGCCCGCAGACGAATGAGATCCTGAAGGGCGCGCTGGGTCTCATCGTCCTTGGCAGCGACCATGAGGCCCGACGTGTCCATGTCAAGACGGTGTACGATGCCCGGACGGTCATCGCCCTGAAGGTGGCCCAGATGCCCGTAGCCGCAGTGGGCCACAAGGGCGTTCGCGAGCGTGTCGTGTGTGTGCCCGGGACTCGGGTGACAGACGAGCCCGTCCTGCTTGGAGAGCACGATGAGCCACTCGTCCTCAAGACGCACGTCGAGCGGGATGGAGAAGTTGGGAGAAAGCGGCCCCGGCTCCTCCTCGACGGACAACAGCGCCTGGATGCGGTCGCCGAGCACGATGCGCTCCGCCTTGGAGCTGCCTGGGGTGCCGTTGATGCTGACCGCACCCCCCTCGATGAGCTTGGCGCAGGCCGAGCGAGAGGGGGCACCGTCCTGGGCGGCAAGGAAGGCGTCGAGCCTCATGCCGTCAGAGTCGGGACCCACGAGGGCTACAATGGCCCTATGTGTCATGCATGTTCTCCCCACAAATAGTCTGACAAGGCAGGAGACAGCTCATGTCACATGCCAACTCAGGACACATTCCACCTCACGCCGCCTCGGTGTCGTTACCCTCCCTGCGCTCACGTCTGGCGTCCCACACGGCCCAGCCGATAAAGCCGGCAATCACGCCTATCGTCACGCAGACGTCCGCCACGTTGAAGACCGGGAAGCTCACGAAGCCGAAGGACAGAAAGTCCGTGACCGACCCCGCCGACAGCCTGTCTATCATGTTGCCCACGCCACCGCCCGCGATGAAGCCGAAGGGTATGGCAAGCAGGACGGGAAACTCGCTTCGCCAGACGATGGTACAGCACACGATGATGGCCACCACGGCGAAGGCGACGAAAAAGGCGGAACCTCCCTTGCCCACGCCGAAGGCCGCGCCCGTGTTCTGCACGCGCGTGAGGTTGAGGATGCCCGGTATGAGGGTCGAGACGCCGCCCGCAGAGACGAGCATGCGTACCGCCGCCTTCGTCGCTTGGTCGACTATGACCACGATGACGGCAACGAGCCAGAAGACGGTGTACCTGAGGCCTCGCGCGGACGCCGGACCGTATCCCATGCTCCCCCACCCCTTCCCGGACGGCGATCGTGAACGACGAGCGTCGTGGCGCTAGAGCCCCTCGATGACGTCGTGGCACCTCTCGCAGAGGTCGTCCTCACCAAGCTCGCGCCAGTTCCAGCAGCGCAAGCACTTCTCGCCGCTCGCGGGAAGCACCTCGCAGGCCAGCTCGTCCCCCTCGCAGACGCAGACCTCAGAGCAGACGAAGGCCTCCGCCAGATCGGGTGCGCCCTCGCCCGTGAGCAGGGCGTACGCCTCGGCGGGAAGCGTGAGCTTGGCCTTGGTGGCCTGGGTGGTCTTCTCCGTCACGACGCCCGACTCGAGTGCAGCGTCGTAGGCCTTGGTGAAGGCCGAGCGGGCGGCCACGAGCGCCTGGTAGCTTGGCAGCAGTTTCTCCCACTCGCCTGCCGGCATCGGCGCCTCGAACCAGTCGAGCAAAGCCGCGTAGGCCTGCCCGTCCTTGAGCGACTCGGGCAGGTAGCCCATGACCTCGTCGGTCGTGTATGCCAAGATGGGCTGGAGGTCGCGGACGAGCATCGAGAGGATGTGGGACCAGACGGTCTGGGCACTCCTTCTCCCAAAGCCGTCCCTGGCGTCACAGTAGGTACGGTCCTTGGTGGCGTTCAGGTAGTCGTTGGAGAGCTCGGTGATGATGTAGTCGTAGAGCGTGCGGTAGACGGCGTTGAAGCGGTACCCCTCGTAGGCTACCGAGACCTCGTCGTGCACCTGGCACATGCGGGCGAGCGCCAGCCTGTCATAGGGCAGAAGCTCGGCTGTGGAGACGCCGTCTCTCTTGAGGTCAAACTGGCCCTCCAGCTCCCCGAGAAGGAAGCGGAAGGTGTTTCTTATCTTGCGGTAGGCATCACCCACGTGGGAGAGGATCTCGTCATCGCAGGGAACGTCGCTTGAGGTGTCGACCGAGGCCACCCACAGGCGCAGGATGTCGGCGCCCCTAGTCTCGCACTCCCTGTTGGGGTCGATGACGTTGCCGAGCGACTTGGACATCTTGCGGCCCTGGCCGTCGAGGGTGAACCCCTGCGAGACCACAGACCGGTAGGGTGCGACGCCGTAGGCGCCCACGGAGGTCATGAGCGAGCTCATGAACCAGCCGCGGTGCTGGTCTGAGCCCTCAAGGTACATGTCGGCGGGAAAGCCGAGGTAGCCACGGTGCCTGCAAACGGCGGTGTGCGAGACGCCCGAGTCCCACCACACGTCGAGGATGTCCCTGTTCGCCCTCAGACGGCTTCCGCCGCAGGCAGGGCAGACGCAGGCATCACCGAGGTAGCCCTGCGGGTCGTCGGTGAACCACGCATCGGAGCCCTTTGCCTTGAAGAGCTCGATCACCCTGTCTAGGGTCTTGTCGCTCATGACGGTCTCACCGCAATCCTCGCAGGTGAAGGCCGGGATGGGCACACCCCAGTTACGTTGGCGCGAGATGCACCAGTCCGGCCTGCCCTCGACCATCGAGCCAATGCGCCTTACGGCGTGCGCGGGGAAGAAGGCCACCTGCCGAAGGGCATCCAGCGCCTGCTCGCGAAGGCCGGTCTCGTCCATCGAGACGAACCACTGGCTCGTGGCGCGAAAGATGACGGGGTTCTTGCACCTCCAACAGTGCGGGTAGGAGTGCGTGATGTCCTCGTGCAGGATGAGCGTGTTGCGCTCGCGGAGCCACTCGATGATCCTGGGGTTGGCCTCGACCACGCCCATGCCACCCCAGGGGCCGCCGGTGCCCAGACCGTCGCCCCTGTAGAAGCGTCCGTCGTCGTCCACAGGCATGACCACGGGGATGTCGAAGTTCATGGCGGCGAGGTAGTCATCGACGCCGTGGCCCGGAGCCGTGTGGACGATGCCCGTGCCGTCGTCGAGCGTGACGTAGTCGGCATAGATGAACTCGCCCTCCTCGCCCTGGTCGGCAAAGATGGGCTGCTTGTACCTGTTGCGGGCGAGGTCCTTACCCGTGCGGCGCCAGACGTCGCCATCCTCCTGCCTGGCAAGCTCCCAGCCCGTATAGCCAAACCTCGCGCAGCAGCGCTCGACGAGGGCCTCTGCCATGATCTCGGCGCGGCCGTCCACGACGACCGCCACGTAGTCGGCCTCGGGATGCAGGATGACGGCGTCATCGGCCGGAAGCGTCCAAGGCGTCGTCGTCCAGATGTCCACCCAGAGCCTGCCCTCGTAGGCTTCCAGTCCCGCAGGCACCGTCGTCATCTCGAAGCGCACGAAGATGGCCGGCGAGACCTCGTCGGAGTACTCGATCTCGGCCTCGGCCAGGGCGGTGTGGCAGTGGCTGCACCAGTGAACGGGCTTGCGGCCCCGGTAGATGGCGCCCCTGTCGAAGATGGCCTTGAAGATCTCTATGTCGGTGGCGTCATAGTCGTTGGTATAGGTGAGGTAGGGGTTGTCCCACTCGCCAAGGACACCGAGGCGTTTGAAGCCCTGGCGCTGGGTGTCGACCTGCTCGACGGCGAGCTTGCGGCACAGCGCGCGGATCTTCTCGGTGGAGAGCTGGTTGAAGCGATCGCTACCGAGGGTCTCCTCGACCTTGTGCTCGATGGGCTGCCCGTGGCAGTCCCAGCCCGGCACGTAGGGCGTCTGGTAGCCGCGCATGGCCCAGTAGCGGTTGATGATGTCCTTGGAGATCTTGTTCTGCGCGTGCCCCAGGTGGATGGGGCCGTTGGCGTAGGGGGGGCCGTCGTGCAGCACGAACTTGTCGTGGCCCTCGTTCTTGGCAAGCATCCGCTCGTAGACGTGGTCCTCCTCCCACTTTGTGAGGCGCTTGGGCTCGTTTTGAGCGAGACCAGCGCGCATGGGAAACCCCGTCTTGGGGAGGTTCGTCGTGTCCTTGTACCTGTTTGCCACCCTGTCGTGTCCCTTCTCCATGGGCACCAAAAAGGCGCCCGTCCCTCTCTGCTGGGACGAAGCGCCATCGTAGGTCGAGCTCCGCTTTGACCACCCAGCAAGCGGCCGCAACCGCCATGACTCGGCTGGCCTGTCTCGGCGGCCACTCCGGCGACGTCTACTCATGGAAAGGCCCGCCCGAAGGTGAACTCCCCACTTTGGGGCCGCAGCTCCGGGGTGATCTTCCGCCGTGCGCGCCCGCGGTTTCTCAGCCTCCCCGCTCTCTGTGGGACGACTTGCCCGACGTACTCTCCCCATCACAGCCTCAAGATCGCATCATAGCACGCCCCGCCTACCGTCTGCGCGAAAATCGCGAGCGTTTACCGATTCGTCAGAGGCTGGGACAAGCGGGGCGCTGACGGGGCGGGCGGAGCGCTGGAACTAGGGGTTTGGGCGCCAACCCGAGGCCATCTGCCGTAAGGCACAGTGGCCGGGCGACTGTCCCTTACGACATGCGCCGACATTTGCAAGACGCAACCTTGCCTCTGAAAGCAACGCCCCAAAACAAAAGGCCCCTTCCGGGAAGGTCGGCCCCGTAGCGTCTGCCCCGCGCCTGAGCCAGTGTCCTTTTGGCCAGAAGGTCAAGGCCCCCCTCGGCCGTAGCGAGGCCCTCAGAACCCGGGAGGGTACCGCGCACGTCCTTGACCTCGATGACTATGGCAGCGAGGCTGTTCTGGTGCTCGAGCTCGGGAATGAGGACTATGTCGGGCCTGCCGTCCCCGCTCTCGCGGTTCGAGAGCGGAAACCTGTAGCCTGGCAGATCGCAGACAAGTCCCAGGAGCAGCATGTGGTAGCTGTTCTCGCTCACAAGGTCGAAGTAGCTCGGTGACTTCGTGAGCAGCTCATCGAGCGACCGGGCGAGTGCGGCCTCGTCTCCCGATACCAGCGCCTGACTAAGCCGCAAAAGCAAGTCAAGATCCCCGATGACGCTCTGGGTGCGTTCCGTGAACTCACGGCGATAGAGCCACGCGACCTCGCGGTTGGGCAGGCGCAGGCGACGTGGCATCATGTCATCATTGGGAAACGCGATGTCATCGGTTGTCACGTAGCCTGCCAGGTACAGCTGGCTCCAGAGTGCTGACGGCGACGCGCCACCACCCAAAAGATCGAGCTCCGAGAACACGGTGGCGAGGTTAAGCGGCCTCTCAAGCCTTCGGCCTGAGGCGAGGGTGCGCAGGTCATCAGCGAGTCGTGCGTCCGCCTGCTGGAACAGCCGATGGACGATTGCGTTGTCACTGGTGTTTCCCCAGTAGGGCTGGGCCACCCCTCCCAAGTCAAGGTAGTTAAGGATGCTCCAGGGATTATAGATTGCGGTTCCACCGAAGCAGTAGCCGTCGTACCAGTCGTGCATCTCAGAGAGCTTGTCCTGGGGAAGACCCATGTAGCGAGCAAGCGCTCCTGCCTCCTCACGTGTGAAGCCAAAGCCCTCGGTAAACCTGGTGTCCATGGCAGTGTTCACCACTACGTTGTTAAGTCCCGAGAAGACAGACTCCCTACCCACACGCTGAACGCCCGTGAGATAGGCACGGTACAGTGACGTCGTCGCCTTGAGCGCCGCAGTAAGCCAAGAGCGCATGAAGCCTATCACCTCGTCACGATAGCCGCTGAGGTGACCCGCGCTCACGGGATGGTCGTACTCGTCAATGAGGATGACGGTGCCAGACCCATGGTGCCTGAGAAGCAGCAGGGAGAGCCAAGAAAGGGAGCTCTCGTCCTCCCCAGGGGCCAGCGTACCTGCGATCACGCGGCGAAACCGCGCCTCCTCCTCGGGAAGGAGGCTCCCGTCGAGCAGATAGGCATGGCGGGCATACTCGTCAGACATCTGACCCATGATGCCCGCCCTACAGCTGTCCCAGGTCCTTCCGCCCGCCAACCCAAGCGATAGGAAGATGACCGGGTGGCCTCCTTGCTGAGCTCGATAGCGCTCACCCGCACGCCAGATTGACAGGGACTCAAAGATAGCCTTACGGGAGGGAATCGGCGGCTTTGCCTCCTCAACCGGCGTCTCAAAGAAGCACTGCAGCATACGCATGGCAAGTGACTTGCCGAAGCGACGCGGACGACAGAGGAGCGTCACCTTGTAGGAGCTATCGAGCAGATCACAGATGAGTGACGTCTTGTCCACGTACACGTGCTCGGTCACGACCTCCGCGAAGTCCTCGCTGCCTATGGGGAGCAGGCGGCGGCCCGTACGATCGACGATCTTGGAACTCGTGCGTGGCACTGGCATCAGACCTTTCCCGTACGTCCTCTCGTCCCATCGCAGCTTTCGATCCGCCCGCTCCCTTACCGGTGAATAGAGAGCCTGATGCTGCTCAGCTTCCAGTCAAAGTTCTTGTTGAAGCTCAGGCCGAGCGACTTCTTGTAGTCCCCTGACGTCCAGGTGAGCGAGCGGTAGCCCTCGCCGCTCGACTGGTTGTTGGGCTTCGACCCTATCGCCTTGATCGCGGCGTCGGCATCTGCCATGCCAAAGCTGATTCCACCGGTGACAACGAGGGAAGGCGCTCCTTCTGGGGTCCCGCTCAAGGAGATGCCCACAAGCGTGCAGTCCTCCACGCCACGGACGTCAGACCCCGGGTTTGTGACGTCCACGGTAAGGTAGTAGGGGGAGCTACCCGCAGCACCCGCGCCAGCCTTAGCCTTCGAGAGCCTGATGCTCGCTATGGTCTGGCCAGCGTTGACGATAAAGCCGCTCGGATACCCAGAGAGGTCAACCTTCCATCCCGTCGTGTCCTCCATGTTCCTGAGCGTGCTGGTGTTGAGCTTGAGCTTCTTGCCCTCGAACGCGAACTCCATGTCCTCCCAGTTGGAAGAGACGTCACCGGCAAGCGCGCCGTCCGTGCCCGAGGGGGAGCCGGACTGGCCGGACGCACTACTCGAATCGCCGCCACCAGAGGGCAGGCCTCCCGTCATGTCCTTGAGATCCTCAAGGCGAACGAGGTCGTAGTTCTCGAGCAGGTCCTCCGCGCTCATACCCTCCAGGTCCACGGTGCGTACCAAGCCGTACCCCGACCTGAGCTCATCCTCGGACAGGTCCCTGATGCGACCCTCGTCGAGCGCAAAACCGATGGCACCGCCAAGCAAGAGGCAGGCCATGGCGATGCCAACTACCCACGCCACCGGAAGGCTCGCACCAGAACGTCGTTGGGCCGCAGAGCCGAAGGTGGGACCAGTCACGGGACCTGTGACGTCAGCCGCCCACTGCGGGCCAGCACCCATGTCTTGGGGTGACGGCGGCGCCCCGAGGACCTCGGCCGTGAACGCGCTCTGCTCCGCCGCGACGTGCGCCTGGTCGGTGCCATACGCTCGGGTAGTTCCATCTTGATCTACCTGCGGGAAGGATCCCGCAGCCGCAGCGTTGCCCACCGCAGTCCCACTGCCTGCGGCCTCGACCGCCCCATCCCAGCTGTTTGACTCACCTTGGGCAACGTCTATGGCGCCTCCCATGGAGACTCCGCAGAAAGGGCAGTAGAGCCTGTCGCCGGCAACCTCACAGCCGCAGTTAGGGCATCTCATATCAGCTGACCTTTCTCTTCTCGCGTCCGCACGCATCCCACGCCGATCACCTTGGCCGCAGCCACAGGGTCGCCGCAGATGAGAGACATGTACACAACGGAAGGACGTGTGCGCCCGACGGGGACAGTATACAGCTTCGCCCTCGTGGACGGCACTTTGCCCTCATCGGCGACACCGCCCGACCCACATAGCTGTGGGCACGAACCTCAATTCTCCTGCCCACATGGATGCGTTGCAAGAGCCAATCGGGGCAGTCGGCGACGCGTCGACACTGCCACTCGCCGGTGAACGTACTGCACGTCACGTTCAAGGCCGAGTGGCAGTGCATCTCACACTGCCACTCGCCGGTGAACGTACGGGGCTGCACGTTCAAGGCCGAGTGGCAGTGCGGACAGAGCGCTCAAGGAGTTTGACAGTGCAGGTCAGGACGACCTTTGGACCTGTAGGCATTACGTCGGCATCTGGAAACAGCCCGAGCGGAGCGTACCCAGAACCTAGCCCAGAGACGACCCCCGAACGAGAGGAAATCTCTTTGCAGACAGGATGGTTTCTCGGCTGGTAAAGCCGATTTGCTTCGCTTCTCCCTCAGGAGCCAAAGTGGGGGACGCGCGCCGTGACGTAAAGACGCAGTCTGCGTGACCACTCGCATGCAGAGTGCGCCTTTACGTGAGATCCGACGTACAGAGTGCGCCTTTACGTGAGTCGCGCGTCCCAGACTGCGCTTTTCCGTGAGGCGGCGCCGCGTTTGCCCAGGTGAGGAAAAGCGCACTCTACGGAAAGGCGCACTCTGGGCGCCCACGCGGTCCCGCCATGACGGAAAGTCGCACTCTGGGCGCACGACACATACGTTCGCCGCATACGTCACAGGTTCACCGCATACACGACCACTCGCAGGCGTGGCCGCCGCGACACGCCTTCCATAGAGATAATGGAGGCAAACATAACGCCTAGGGCGGACGTCCGAATCCACCTCCTAGCCCAGTCAGGGGCCACCCGGTCTCGGACGAAAACCCGCCCCAGGTCACCACATTGCCGATTGGAGGACCATGACACGCCAAGAAGCCCCGCAGGGCGCACCCAACGACGCCGAACTGCGCTACCTCAAGCTCCTCGCTAAGGACTTCCCCACCCGTCAAGCAGCGTTCACCGAGGTCATAAACCTTGAGGCCATCCTCAACCTGCCAAAGGGGACCGAGCACTTCATGAGCGACGTACACGGCGAGTACGAGGCCTTCGAGCACATCCTCAACAACTGCTCCGGAGTCATCCGCGAGCGCGTGGAGCACCTGTTCTCAGACGAGCTCTCGGCGGCAGACCGTGCCGACCTCTGCACGCTCATCTACTACCCCAAGGAGAGACTCCGCCTCCTCGGCAGGCGAAACATCCCAGATGATGCCTGGTACGAGACAAATCTCATGCTGCTCGTGCGCCTAGCACGCACTCTCTCGGGCCTCTACACCCGCTCAAAGGTGCGTCGGGCCATGCCTGTCGCTTACGCCTACATCATCGACGAGCTGCTGCACGCATCGGCAAGCGGCGAGACGAGTCGCCACGAGTACCACAAGGAGATCATCCGCTCCATCATACGCACGGGCGCCGCCAACGACTTCATCTGCTCGCTGGCAGCCCTCGTCAAGCGCCTCGCCGTGGATCACCTTCACCTCATAGGGGACGTCTTCGACCGGGGGGCGCACGCGGACAAGATCATGGATCGCCTCGTGGAGTACCACTCATTGGACTTCCAGTGGGGCAACCATGACATCTGTTGGATGGGGGCGGCAGCAGGCTCGGAGGCTTGCATCGCCTCCGTCGTACGGACGAATGTCCGTTACCACACCCTTGAGGTGCTCGAGAGCGCCTACGGCATCTCCCTGCGCGAGCTCGCCCTCTTCGCAGAGAGGACCTACCGAGCGGATGACGTGATCTCCCCGATGGAGAAGGCCATCTCCATCATCCTCTTCAAGGTGGAAGGACAGCTCATCAAGCGCCACCCCGACTTTGACATGACGACACGCCTGCTTTTGGACGAGATGGACCTAAGCCATGGGACGGTGCACGTCGCAGGCCGTGACCTGCCGCTCTCGACCTGCGACTTCCCCACCGTGGACGCCGCAGACCCCTATGCGCTCTCGGCCGAGGAGCAAGAGGTCATGGACGGCCTCAAGCAGGCCTTCGCACAGAGCGAGCGCCTGCGCAAGCATGTGGGCTTCCTCTATGAGGTGGGCTCAATCTACCTCGTCTCCAACGGCAACCTGCTCTTCCACGGCTGCATCCCGCTCGAGGCTGACGGGACCTTCTCGACCGTCATCTGCGAGGGCTACCCCTACTCGGGCAGGAGCTTCATGGACTTCTGCGACCGCATCGCACGGCGCGCATGGATGCAAGGCGACCAGAACGCGCTTGACTGGATGTGGTACCTGTGGTGCGGCAAGCACTCCCCCCTGTCAGGCCGCGTGGTCAAGACCTTTGAGCGCAGCCTTGTCGATGACCGCTCCGCCTGGGAGGAGCCCCAAGACCCCTACTTCTACGCAACGCGCTCGAGTGCGGTCTGCGAGGAGATCCTCGAGGAGTTTGGCCTTTCGGGCGAGCACTCCCACATCATCAACGGTCACAAGCCGGTGCGCGCCATCGACGGCGAGAGCCCCATCAAGGGCGAGGGAAGGCTGCTCGTGATCGACGGGGGCTTCTGCGAGGCGTACCACAAGCAGACCGGCATCGCAGGGTACACGCTCATCTCGACCGCCGAGAGCATGCGCATCAAGGCCCACCGCCCCTTCATGGGCATCGAGGCCGCCATTGAGGACAACGCCGACATCCTGAGCGAGTCGACGACGATCGAGCGCGAGGAGCCGCCCCTGAGGATACGAGACAGCGACACAGGTGCCCGACTCATGGAGCAGATCGACTGCCTGCACCAGCTCCTCGATGCCTATCGGACGGGCCTTGTCAAGGAGCGGGTCAAGTAACGAGCGGCGCCACTCGCGGCGATCGAAGCCGCCGTGGCGACCCACACCCCGTGGCAGGCGGCAGCGCCGTGGCGATCGACGGAGATGCTTGCGTCCATCACAAGGATGCTGGACAGGGCTTTTATGAACGCAGCGTGAATTAGGCGCTATTGGGTATCAATGTCAGGTACCCGTCTGCGTGCTGGGTACGTACCTGAACGGTGACGGGTTCCTCTTGAGTTGGGAGGCCATCCTCGCCTGGGCGGGTCCCGTAGCCAACGCAGGGACGAAAGCCGCATCACCCTAGACAAAAGGAGCCTCATCCAAGATGGAGATGGACGACGACAAAAAGCGCAGATCGATGGCCATCTATATGCTGCTCGCCATCATCGCCATGGTCGCGCTGAGAACCTACCTCTACCCCAGCATCATGGCCACGCAGGTAAAGGACGTCAGCTACAGCCAGTTCATCAACGACGTAAAGGATGACAAGGTCAAGAAGGTACAGCTCAACACGAGCTCGAACGAGATCTCCTACACGATAGGCGAGGGAGCGGACGCCAAGGAATACAAGACGACCGCCTGGCCCGACGACAGCTCACTCGTGAGCACGCTCGAGCAGCACAAGGTCGAGATGGTGGCCCAGATTCCCGACTCGAACGCCAACATGTGGCTCTACCTCCTCATCAACATGCTGCCACTCATCGTCCTCATCGGGGGCGCATGGCTGCTCAACCGCAGGCTCAAGAAGGCCATGGGCGACGACGGGCCGTCCATGAATTTTGGTGGCGGCCTGGGCTTTGGCGCCGGACTGGGCCGCTCGGGCGCCAAGGAGGTCAAGGGCGAGGAGACGGGCATCACCTTCAAGGACGTCGCTGGCCAGGACGAGGCCAAGGACTCCCTCGAGGAGATCGTCTCCTTTCTTGAGCATCCGGAGAAGTATGCCGCCATCGGCGCGCGCTGCCCGAGGGGCGCCCTGCTCGTGGGACCCCCCGGCACGGGCAAGACACTACTCGCCAAGGCCGTCGCAGGCGAGGCCAAGGTTCCGTTCTTCTCGATCTCGGGCTCTGAGTTCGTCGAGATGTTCGTCGGTCGAGGCGCCGCAAAGGTACGTGACCTCTTTAAGCAGGCCAAGGAGAAGGCACCCTGCATCGTCTTCATCGACGAGATCGACACCATAGGCAAGCGACGCGACACCGGTCTTACCACGAACGATGAGCGAGAGCAGACCCTAAACCAGCTCCTCGCCGAGATGGACGGCTTCGACAACCACAAGGGCATCGTTGTCCTCGCGGCTACGAACCGCCCCGACTCACTTGACCTGGCACTACTTCGGCCGGGCCGCTTCGACCGCCGCATCCCGGTGGAGCTTCCCGACCTCGCGGGCCGCGAGTCCATCCTCAAGCTGCACGCGAACGACGTCAAGATGGAATCGGCCATAGACTTCGGCGCGGTCGCCCGCCAGACACCGGGGGCCTCGGGCGCGGACCTCGCCAACATGATCAACGAGGCGGCCCTGCGCGCTGTGCGCATGGGCCGCCTGCGAGTCTCCCAGACCGACATCGAGGAGTCGGTCGACGTCGTCATCGCCGGCGAGAAGAAGAAGTCGACGGTCCTCTCAGAGCATGAGAAGGAGGTCGTCGCCTACCACGAGACCGGCCACGCGATCGTGGCGGCCGTCCAGGACGGCAAGGCCCCCGTCTCGAAGATCACGATCGTGCCGCGCACCTCAGGGGCGCTGGGCTTCACGATGCAGGCCGAGGAGGACGAGCACTACCTCACGACGCGCGAGGAGTACAAGCAGAGGCTGGCCGTACTCTGCGGGGGCCGGGCGGCCGAGGAGCTCATCTTCGGTCAAATGACCTCGGGCGCGGCCAGCGACATCGAGAAGGCGACCAAGATCGCACGGGCGATGGTCACGCAGCTCGGCATGTCCGAGCGCTTCGGCATGGTGGCCCTCGGCGAGAGCCGCGATCGCTACCTGGGCGGCGTCAACGAGATCACCTGCTCGGAAGGCACCGCACGCGACATCGACACCGAGGTCCAGGCACTCGTTGAGGAGGGCCACCAGACTGCCCTTCAAACCCTCAGAGACAACCGCTTCAAGCTCCATGAGATAGCCCACTACCTTCAGAAGAAGGAGACCATCACGGGCGAGGAGTTCATGCGCATCCTCAAGCAAGACGATGGTTTCGCCCCGACCCTACCCAAGCAGACGTAGGGCGCGGCTCACGACGGCTCACGGCATACCTCACCCGCCCGCACCGTTGACGATCGACAACATCCCCGGCCAGCAACCATGGGCAATCACCTGCGCTTGGCGAAGAACTCCCAGCAGGCGAGGGCGCTCGCTGTCGCGACGTTGAGGGAGTCGATGCCCTCCGCCATAGTAATGGTGGCCTGGCTGTCGCAGGCGTCGAGCACGGCTCGTGAGAGCCCCCAGCCCTCGCTGCCAAGGACGAGCGCGATCCTCTCGTCTGCGCCAAGCTCCCCGGCAACGGCATCGATGGGGCCGGCGCCCTCTTCGAGCGTGAGGGCAACGGTCCTGAAGTCCCTTCTCCTCAGGGCGGCAAAGAACGGCTTGGGCCAAGGCCCCTCAGCACGGGCCCAGGGAAACCTGAGGGTGGTCCCCATCGAGACGCGTATAGCACGCCTGTTGAGCGGGTCGGCACACTCGGGCGAGAGGACGATTCCGTCCGCCCCCAGCGCGACGCAAGACCTGAATATGGCGCCCACGTTGCTCACGTCGGTGAGACCCTCGAGCACGATGATCCGCCGGGCGAGGGAGAGCAGCTCGTCCATCCCGAGGGGATGTGGCCTTTTCGCGCAGGCCAGATAGCCACGGGTCACGTCGATGCCCGCGATCGCACTCAGCACCTCCCTCTGCGCATAGTAGATGGGAACGCCTCCCTCGCCTAGCTGTGGCAGCTGCTCCAGCAGACGCTCGAGGTGCCGTGCGTCCACAAGAACAGAGACCAACTTGACGCCCGACTCCAAGGCAAACCGGAGCACGTTGAGGCTCTCAAGGATGACGAGGGCGTCCTTGGGGTTGAGGCGGTTTTTTAGCTGTTTGCCACTCAGCTCGACATATGGTGTAATCTGCGGGTCAGAGGCAGTGCGAATACATGTTATTGCTATGTTACGTATACGTGTTGTTGACATCGAATGAATCGCCGTTTCTCTAAGCTCCTATGCTTTGGGTACCATAGTAGCCCATGCGCAAGAGCGTCATGATAGGTAGCGATGGGTCCCCAGGACGAGTGACAGGTACGGGGACGAGGATAGAGGCAAGGACGCATCCACGTGAACGCACAGAATGAAGCGATTAAAAAGGTTCCTGAGGTCAATGGGAGCACACCAGGCGTGACCAAGAAGGCCCCCTCACAGGCAAAGCGCAGCCCGCAGTCCGCCGGGACAGGCAAGGCAGCTGAGGGCCGCAAGCCCCGGAAGCGCTTCGAGACCATCAGCTCCGAGCAGGGCGTCAAGTCGTCCGCCCCGCCGACGCACTTCAAGAGTTCCGCTCCAGCAGAGACCTATGCCTGGGCGAGGGCGAACGCGAAGAGAAGGGCGAAGGCAGCGGCGGGAAAGGGGCTTGGCCTTTGGAAGATCCCAATCGCCATCGTATCTACGCTTGCCGTCATCTACCTCGCAGGCGTCGTGGTGTTCACAAACCTGCTGTTCATGCCTCGCACCACGATCAATGGGCGGGACGAGTCGCTCAAAAGCGCCGCCGATGTGGTTAAGGCCTACGAGAAGGAGAGCAGCGCCTACGCGCTCAACACGACGGGCGACAACGTCAAACTCACGGTCAAGGCCTCCGACATCACCCTTGACTACAACTTCACGCATGCCCTCGCCAACATCGACCGGCTTGGTGCCGCATGGCAGTGGCCGGTCAGGGTGTTCAGGGGAAACGACATCACCGTTAACTTCCTGCCCTCCTATGACGAGAACAAGCTCGCGGCCGCCGTCAAGGGCGCGGTCAACATGGCCAACGTCGGTGCCACGCCACCGACCAACGCGACTATCACATACAACGCAGAGAGCAAGTCCTACGAGATCACACCCGAGAAGGGCGGCACCGTCGTGGACGAGCAGAGCGTCCTCTCCCACGTAAAGGCCGCCATCTCGACCTCGACCACACAACTCAGCCTTGGCGATGACGCGCTCGTCGCCCCGACGGTCCTCTCGAATGATCCCAAGCTCGCCAATGCCAAGAACAAGGCAAACACAATGCTTGCGGCCACACAGACCCTTACTGTGAACGACAAGACTGCCGCCACCGTCACGGCTGACCAGATCGCGGGCTGGATGGTGTTGGACGACACCCTGACACCCAGTGTCAACGTAGATGCGGTCACGGAATGGACGCGAGGCGGCTTCTCCGAAAGCGTCGATACGGTAGGTACCACGCGCAACTATACGACACCCTACGGCAAGGAGGTGAGTGTGTCGGGTGGCACCTACGGATGGACGGTCGATGGCGCAGCGCTCGCACAGACCATCGCCAACAACATCACCGCAGGTACCGCGACAACCGTCCAAGTTCCCTTCTCCGCAACTGCCGCGACGTACAATCCCGGAAGCGCGGACTGGCCCAAGCGCTACATCGACGCGGACCTCTCCGAACAGCATGCCCGCATGTATAACGAGAACGGCGAGCTAATCTGGGAATCAGACTTCGTCTCGGGAAATCCCTCGGTGAATCACAGCACGCCTGAGGGCGTCTACTCCGTCAACAACTACAAGGGCAGAAACCAGACACTCAGGGGCGTCGACGAGAACCACGACGGACAGCCCGACTACACGAGTCATGTGAAATACTGGGTCCCCTTCGTCGACAACCTCGTGGCGTTTCACGATGCATGGTGGAGGGGCTCCTTTGGCGGCGGCATCTACCGGCGCAACGGGAGCCATGGCTGCATCAACCTTCCCACCTCAGCGGCGGCTGAGCTCTACGATCTGACAGACATAGGCGATGTGGTGGTTGTCCACGAGTAGCGGCTCGCTGCGTGCGTGACAGCGACGCACGCAGCAAACTCGTTCGAAAGCTGTATGACCGACCACACCCCCAGTCTTGTACCTTGCAGCTTTGAGGCGCAAGACTGGGGGTGTTTGCCCAGCTAAGGCGTGCGTCTTGGACTCCAGCCACCTGCGACACCACACACACGGGCACACTGATGACCACACTGGCAATGGGCCGACCGGGACATGGACCTGACAGCTCACACTCGGCCCATCTGGTCCGAGCGCCCTGGGCCCTGGCATCACGGGAGCCATGGGGTCATTGATGTCGTGGGACCCGTAGCCCCGCCCAATCGCGCAAGCGGCCGTGGGAACGCAGGAGTGTACACAGATTGGCGAAAACGGCCTCTCGGAGCCGTTTCGGGGCATTTGTGTACACTGTTGCGACGTTATGGACAGGCGTCGGGACGCAGGAGTGTACACAGATCGGCGAAAACGGCCTCTCGGAGCCGTTTCGGGGCATTTGTGTACACTGTCGCGACGCGAGGGTTGCGTCGAGTGGCACGAGCGCCCCAGCCGCCATGGCGTGCCGGCAGCGGCCCCTCGGTGGCCCGCCTCTTCCTTGGTCGGGAAAACAGGCTCTGCGCGAGTGACGCCGCCGCCAAGCTGGCGTTTTCACCGGGGTGTCAACCCACACAAACCCCCGAGGAGCCCCTAAAAGGGAAAGTTTCCTCCCATACCCCTGCCAAGGCCATCCATGCCCATGTCACGCATCATGCCCCTCAGCTTACGCTTGGACTTTCTGGGACCTGCGTCCATGGCCTGTCTCATCTTGCCCATCATCTTGTTCATCTCGCCCCACTGCTTGATGACCTGATTGACCTCCTGAACACTATGGCCTGAGCCTGCGGCGATGCGACGGCGACGCTGCCCGTTGATCTTCTTGGGCTTGAGACGCTCCTCCTTGGTCATGGAGTGGATGATAGACTCGATATTCGTAAGCTGGGACTCGTCCATGCGTGCTCCCGACTGGCGCATCATCCGCTCGCCGCCGGGTAGCATGCCTATCATCTTCGAAATGCCACCCATCTTGCGTATCTGCTGTAGCTGAGAGAGATAGTCGTTCATGTTGAAGCCCTCAAGCAGCATGCGCTCGGCATCGGCCACCTGTTGCTCATCCGCAACCCTTTGGGCCTGCTCGATGATGCCGTAGACATCACCCATCCCGAGGATGCGCTTGGCCATGCGGTCTGGGTGGAAGGTCTCGAGCGAGTCGGGCTTTTCTCCCATCGAGACGAACTTGATGGGCTTGCCCGTCACCTCTCGGACCGAGAGGGCACCGCCACCGCGGGCGTCTCCATCAAGCTTGGACATGATGACGCCATCGAAGTCCACGCGCTCGGAGAACTCCTTGACGACGTTCACGATGTCCTGTCCGCTCATCGCATCGACGACCATGAGGATCTGGTCGGGCTTGACCGCATGCTTGATGTCGACGGCCTCGCGCATCATCTCCTCGTCGATCTGCAGACGTCCGGCCGTGTCCACGATCACGATGTCGTTGAGGTGATCGACAGCCTCCCGGATGGCTCCTGATGCCACCCTCACGGCATCTTTGCCGTCGCCGCGAAAGACCCTCACACCTATCTCGCCGCCGAGCGTCTCGAGCTGGTCGGCGGCGGCCGGCCTATGGGTGTCGCAGGCCGCCAGAAGCGGGCTTCTTCCCTGGTGCTTGAGGAGGTAGGCGAGCTTTGCCGCAGCCGTCGTCTTGCCCGATCCCTGAAGACCCACGAGCATGATGACGTTGGGCGTGCGGTTCTGCGCAAAGACGAGCTTGGACTCAGTGGAGCCGAGCAGTTCCGTGAGCTGGTCGAGCACGATTTTCACGACGTTCTGGGCGGGCGTGAGCGAGTCGAGGACCTCGACGGTCATGCAGCGTTCCTTGCAGCTGCTCACGAAGCCCTTCACGACACGGTAGTTGACGTCCGCCTCGAGCAGCGCCATACGAATCTCGCGCATGGCCTTGCTGATGTCATCCTCGCTGAGACGTCCCTTGCCCCTCAGCGCGTCAAAGGTCGACTGGAGCCTGTCGGAGAGGCTATCGAACATGTCTATCCCCTTTCTTTCGTACCCACGAGGGCGGCACAGAAGTCATGTGCGTCGAAGGGCTGCAGGTCACCCACGGCCTCACCGACACCGATGCGAAAGATAGGCAGCCTTAGGTCATGAGCGATGGCGACGGCGATGCCGCCCTTAGCGGTGCCGTCGAGCTTCGTGAGTATGATCCCGTCCAAATCGAGAGAATCGTTGAACTCCCGCGCCTGGGCAAGCCCATTTTGTCCCGTCGTCGCATCGATCACGAGGACGACCGAGACGGGGAGCACAGAACGCTTGCGCGTGACGTCCACGACCTTGGCAAGCTCCCTCATGAGATCCGAGCTCGTGTGAAGGCGCCCTGCCGTGTCGATGAGGACGAGATCGGTGCCCTCGCGCTCGGCGCGCTCACACACATCATAGCAGACGCTCGCTGGATCCGCCCCCCGCTCGCGAGTGACGACCTCGACGCCTGCGCGCTCGCCCCAGACCTCGAGCTGCTCGATTGCAGCGGCGCGAAAGGTGTCCGCACCGCCGATAAGGCAGTGCTGCCTGCGCCTTCTAGCGACACTGGCGAGCTTTCCCACCGTTGTCGTCTTACCTGTACCGTTGATACCCACGAAGAGCACGCAGGAGGGCAGATCGTCAAAGGGATCGCGCGTGGCCTGGGGAAACGTCTTGGCCAGACGATCGGCTAGGGCGCGCCTCAACTGCGGGGCAGTTCTGAGGCCCTCTCGGGCTGCCTGCTCGCGCAGGTCATCGGAAACCTGCAGGGCAACCTCGCCACCCATGTCGCCCATCACGAGGCGATCCTCGAGCTCCTCCCAGAAGTCCTCGTCGACCTCGCCACCCATGTAGAAGATCTCGCTCAGGGCCTCCCGCGAGCGCGCGAGACCCCGTTTCAGCTTGTCAGCAAGCCCCATCAGGCACCGACCACCTTTCCTGTTGTCTTGTCCAGACGCTGGCTGACGACGTGACTCACGCCATCGGCCTGCATGGACACACCATAGAGCACATCCGCCTGCTCCATCGTACGCCTCTGATGGGAGATGACGATGAGCTGCGTCGTATCCTTGAGCGTCTCGATCGCGTCAAGCAGCTTCGAGAGGTTCGAGTCATCAAGGGCTGCCTCGACCTCGTCGAAGACGTAGAAGGGCACCGTGCGCGCCCTGTACACCGCAAAGAGGAGCGCGAGGGCCGTAAGAGACTTCTCCCCACCGCTCATGAGCGTCATCTTCTGTATCCTCTTGCCACGCGGCTGGGCGACGATCTCGATGCCCGTCTCGTCCAGGTGGTCGGGCTCGAGAAGCTCCAGATGCGCCTGGCCACCAGGGAAGAGCAGCGAGAAGATCTCCGCAAAGTTGGCATTCACCCTGTCAAAGACGGTGACGAACTGCCGACGCATCTTGCGCTCGATCGCGGCCATGATCTTCTTGAGGGCAGCCTCGGCCCTCTCGAGGTCCTCGACCTGCTCGGCGATGTAGTCCCCTCTCCCCTTGAGCTGCGCGTACTCGTCCATCGCGACCTCGTTCACCGGGCCGATCCCCTCGATCTCGCGCTGAAGCCTCCCGATCCTGCGCTCCATGGCCTCACGGTCATCGGGCGCGGGCAACCTGAGGGCATCCTCGAGGACGTGACCGTCGGCCGTGATCCGACCAATGGTATTCTCCACCTGCACCTCGATCTTGCCCTTCTCGACCCTGACGTCGCCGAGCCTCGCCTTGGCGGCCTCGAGCTCACCTGCGGCATCGTCCACGGCCCTGCGGGCGTCACCTATCGTCTTCTTGAGCGAGTCGGAGTCCGCCTCGGCGAGCGATGCCCTGTCCCTGAGCCTCGACGCCCAGGAAACGGCACGCTGTCGTATCTGTTCGTAGCGTCTGTGGAGGGGCTCGACCCTGAGCTGCACGACATCGAGCGCCTCGGCGGTCCGCACGGTCTGGGTCAGGCGGCGCTTGATGGCGTCCAGCTGCGCGGCGAGCTGCTTCTCCCGGGCGGCAAGGTGCCTCTTGCGCTCGGAGGCCGTCGCGAGCCTGAGCTTGACGCCGGAGAGCTCGTCAGAGAGCTCCCGCTCCTCGCGCGAGGCAGACAGGCGATCGGCGTCTGCCCGCTCGAGTCTGTCGGCAAGGCCCGCGACGCGCTCCTGCGCCTCGCGCGCGAGTCTCCCGTGATTCTCCACCTCGGCTCGGGCCTGTGCCGTGCGCTCCCTTGCTGCCCTACGACTCTTGGAGACCTGAGCCTGCTCAAAGCGAGCCTGCCGTAACTGCGCCTCAAGGCGACCCAGCTCGGAGCCGAGCGACGAGCGCTCACCCGAAAGGCGCGCAAGCTCGCCCTTGGCCGTAGCGCTCGCGTCCCTAGCCGTCGTGAGCGCCCCTTCAGCGCCCACGACCTCGTCCTTTGCATGAGCGAGCACCTCCTCGAGGCCAACGAGGGCCTCCCTACCCGCCCGGATGCGACGTTTGCGCTCAAGCGCGCCTTGGTCGGGACCTGAGGGGACCACACCCACAGACGTCCTGCCATCAGTGCCCACGACCACGCCGTCACGCGTCACATAGCAGTGTACAGGGTCCTTCGCACTGGCGTCGAGCGCCTCATTGAGGCCATCGACAAGGCGGATGCGACCGAGAAGGGCAGCAACGAGCCCCTCAAAACCTTCCCTCGCCTTGACCTGCCCCACAAGAGGCTCCCCCGTCGTCTCACCTGCCTCTGGGACACTCTGTCCGGCAGCGTACCGCACACGATCGAGCGAGACGATCGTGGCCCCGCCGGCAACACCTGACGCAAGGGCATGGCCCACCAACTCTTGAAGTCCCTCCGTTGTGGCGGTGACCAAGGCCGAAAGGTCCTCCCCCAAGATACGCTCGACAAGTCCCTCAAGCTCCACCGGCGCCTCCACGAGATCGGCGATGCGAGCAAGGACGAGCTCGGGTGAGTCCTTCGTGAGCTTGGCCACCAGAGCACTTGAGTTCTCGGCCTGGGCGTCAAGGGCCTCGAGTGCCGAGAGCGTGGCCTTGGCACCCGAGAGCCTCTCACGGGCAGCGCTCTCGGCGTCTCTCGCACAGGCAAGCTCGCCTTGGCAGACCTCGATGCGCCGCGCAGACGCGTCGGCCTGACTGCGGGCGCCAGAGAGTTCGTCCTCGACCTTCTCCCTCTGCGCCCTGAGCCCACGCAGCGCCTCCTCGGCAGTCGCGATCCCGTCCTCGATCTGCGCGAGGCGACTCGCAAACATCTGATCCTCTACCTCGGCATTCGAGATCTGGTCCTTGAGTTTCGCGTGGGCGAGGGCCTCCTTGTCCGCATCGCGCTGGCTTGAGCGCTGGTCGGCGCCGAGGCGAGAGACTTCGGCGCTAAGCGCGCGGTGCCTCTCCTGCACCTCCCTTAGCTTGGGGGTAAGCGCGTCCACATCCTGCCTGAGCTGTCCCTCCTCCCCACGCACGCTCGCAAGCTCAGCCGCTACCCGCTCGTGCTCCCTGGTGGCGTCAGCCTGACTGTGCTCCATAGAGGAGAGGTTCGCCCGCAGCTCCGAGAGCTGCGAGACCATATTCTTGCCCTTCTCCTCGAGCAGACGCATGTCCGAGTCCATGCGAGCGAGCACGCCCTGCATGCGACGACGCTGCTCGCCGAGGTCGCCCACGAAGATGCCCTTCTGCTCGAGGAGGGACTGGTATCGCTCAAGATCCCTGCCCTTCTCGTCGAGGCGGTACTGCGCAAGCTCGATGGCTGCCTCCGCCTCGCGCCCGCGCCCCTCGAGGACACCGTAGCTCTCCTGCAGGCGCCTGAGGTCGTCGACGGCAAGGGTGCAGCTGAGCCTCGAGAGCTCGTCAGCGAGGTCTCGATGGCGCTTCGCCTTGTCTACCTGACGCTCAAGTGGCCGAAGCTGCCTGTTGATCTCGCGCTGGATGTCCTTGGCACGGGTAAGGTTATCCTGCATGGTGGCTATCTTGCGCTCAGAGCGCAGCTTGCGTCTGCGATGCTTGGAGATGCCCGCCGCCTCCTCGATGAGCTCACGGCGTTCCTCGGGACGGCTGGACAGGACGGAATCGAGCTTGCCCTGGGAGATGATGGAGTGAGTGTCCTTGCCAAGACCCGAGTCATGCAGGATGTCTGTGATGTCACGCAGGCGGCTCAGGGCACCGTTGATCAGATACTCCGACTCGCCCGAGCGATACATCCTGCGCGTGATGGCGATCTCGGAGAAGTCGATGGGCAGGGTGTGGTCCGCATTGTCGAGCGTGAGGGTGACCTCGGCAAGGCCGACGGCAGAGCGACCAGAGGAACCCGAGAAGATGACGTCCTCCATGGCCTGACCGCGCAGCATCTTCGCACTCTGCTCGCCAAGCACCCAGAGCATGGCATCCGCGATGTTTGACTTGCCGCTTCCGTTTGGTCCCACGACGACGGTGAGGCCAGGATCAAAGGACATGAGTGTCCTGTCCGCGAAGGATTTGAACCCCTTAAGCGCCAGCGACTTGAGATACACGCGAGAGGCCCACCTTCCTAGATGGTGCCGGTACCATCGTCTGGTGAGGTCGCAGCTCGCGTGACGCTGCCTGCCAAGACCCTGTCGCCAAAAGCGTTATCCACACGCTCGCTCAGGTGGCCAAGCGCGTCAAGGGCCGCCGCAGTCTGTGCCTCCTTCTTGGAGGAACCACGACCGCGTCCTGCACGCCTGCCCTCGATCAGCACGACACTCGTGAAGGTGGGACTGTGCGCGGGACCCTCCGCGCCCACGAGCTTGTACACCGGAGCGCAGCGGTACGCCCTCTGCGTGACCTCCTGGAGCCGTGATTTGGGCGAGAGAGGTTCCTTGGCAAGCTCAGGCGAGACATAGGGGCCGAGGGTCCTTTTCACAAAGTCATGGGTCTTCCTGTAGCCCGCATCAAGGTAGAGCGCACCTACGATGGATTCGTAGACGTTCTCGAGCGCAGAGCTCAGGCCCCGCGCCCCCGTGCCCCGCTCAGACTCGCCGAAGACGATGTGTTTGCCGAGGCCGAGCGCGCCTGCCACCTCACTTAGCGTCTTGCCCGAGACGAGCGAGATCTTGAGCCTGGTAAGACCACCCTCGTCCATCTCGGGAAAGCGCTCGTAGAGGTCGGTCGCGACCATAGCGCCCAATATGGAGTCGCCCAAAAACTCGAGACGCTCATATGAGGCCGAGACCGGCCTTCCCTCGACGGCGGAAGGATGGGTCAGGGCGGCGCCTATGAGCTGTTTGTCGGCGAACTCGTGACCAATGAGCGCCTCGACTGCGCTCACGTGTTTGTAAAGCCTCAAGAGGTCTCCTCGGCGCAGGCAGCTTCGATCACGCGTACCACGTCAGCGATGCTCACGATGGTCTGCGGCTTCTCGTCGTCAAACGGTATGCCAAACTCGTCCTCGATGGCGATGATGAGTTCAAGCAGGTCGAACGAGTTCGCATCGAGCGATTTGAATTCGGTGTCCTCACTCAGGCCGGCGGGATCACACTCAAGCTCCTCACTCGTGAGCGCAATGACCCTCTCGAGAATGGCGGCATGGTCCATGATCACCCTCCAGGTGACTCAGGTCAGCTTCCAAGGCCCTCGGCAAGCTGGCTATCTACAATACGATTGTACTCTCGGCCTGGCCACTCGCCTACGCCACCTCGGCAACTATCCTATCCACGAGTCGGGAGTCGTGGGCGCGGGCACAGGCGAGCGTCCCGTTCTTGACAGCCTCGGCCGAGGTGGCACCGTGACCGATGAGGACCGGAGCCTTGAGACCCAAGAAGATGGCTCCGCCGTACGCGTCACCCGAGAGCTTCTGAGAGAGGTCCTTGAGGGCAGGCTTGATCATGAGGGCGCCGACAGCCGCGCGCTTGGAGTCCCCGATGGCACTCTTGAGTTCACCGAGCAGGAACTTCGCCGTGCCCTCAAGTGACTTCAGGGCGACGTTTCCGGTAAAGCCATCCGTCACGATAACGTCAAAGCGACCAGCAAGCAGGTCCGTACCCTCACAGTTGCCCACAAACCAGCTCTCGCCAAGCGCTGCCAGTGCCGTATGGGCGGCCACGACGGCACTTGATCCCTTGGTGTCCTCGGAGCCGTTGGACAAGAGCGCCACCGTGGGGTCATCGACACCAACGACGACTCTTG
>ERZ773043.56-NODE-56-length-53860-cov-5.616764_pt1 | contig 53860 bp, 53 predicted proteins | sample MGYA00580636_ERZ773043 | MGnify/ENA primary metagenome ERZ773043 (study PRJEB29015, sample SAMEA2737992) | human oral metagenome | biome: human oral; feature: human-associated habitat; material: dental | place: China | collected 2065 ...
ATTGCGCCGCGCTTGCCCGGCGCCCAGCGCGCCGACACCGACGAGCAGCCAGACGAGCACATCGGACCAGAGCAGAACGGGCTGGAAGGATGCAAAGTCAGGCATCACGCGGCGGCCTCATCCGATGGGGACGGCGCGCCGGTTCTTGCACCGGTCCTTTGCGTCGCTTCCGCCGAGGCCGAACGCGCCAGGTCGATGGCGGCCTGAATGGCGGCGCGCGCCTGCGGGCTGTTCTTCCAGCAGGTCGATCCGGTCAGACGGGCGGCGTGCGCCACGATGCTTTCCACATCGGCAGCGGAAAGCTGCGCCAGCGATTCGATCCCCATCGCTTCCAGGCGGGCAAGAACGGTAGGGCCAACGCCTTTCAGCGCCAGCAGGGCATTGCGTTCTTCCGTCGAAAAAGACATGGCTTTACCCCCTGCGTTCATTCAAAACGGATGCGTGGATCGACCAGCGTATAGGCAATATCAGTCAGCATCAGGCCGACGATGTACAACACCGAACCGATGAAGACCATGGCGCGAACGACGGAGAAATCCTGCGCGTTGATGGCATCGATGGTGTAGCTGCCCAGACCGGGAATGCCGAAAAAGGACTCGATCAGCAGCGACCCCATGAACAGCTGCGGGATGACCACAACCACCCCCGTCAGAATCGGAATAAGCGCGTTTCTCAGCACGTGCCGGAACATGACGAGCCGCTCCGACAAGCCTTTGGCGCGCGCCGTGCGCACATAATCCTTGCCGATCTCTTCGAGGAAAATCGTCCTGTACCAGCGCGTCGAGGCGCCGATGCCGGAGATCACGCCGATGGCGACCGGCAGGATGAGAAACTTCCATGCATCGATGCCCGGCGCGTAGCCGGAAATCGGCGCCAGCCGCCACAGCTTGCTGATGAGATACTGGCCGCCGACGATGTAGAACAAGCCGGAAACCGACATCATCGCCACACACAGCACAACGCCCCAGAAATCAAACGGCGTAGCGCGGAAGAAGGCGAGCAGCAGCGCCAGGCAGACGGTGACGAACAGCCCCAGAACAAAGGTCGGTGCGGCAACGGCCAATGACGGCCCCATGCGCACGGCGATTTCGCCGGCAATGTCGCGGCCATCCTCGGCGCGCCCGAAGTCGCCGACGAACAGGCGCGCCGACTTGGTGAAAAAGATGGTGTCGCTCAGTTTGTCGCTGCCCCCGGCCTGGGCGTTGAAGAAAAGCGGCTTGTCGTAACCGTGCTCGGCCTTCCATTTTTCGATCGCCTCCGGCATGACCCGCTTGACGCCCAGCTGCATGCGCGCCATGTCATCCGGCGTATTGACGATGAAAAAGAGCGCAAAGGTGATGAGATTGACGCCAATCAGGATCGGAATGGCGTAGAGCAGACGGCGGATGAGATAGGCGAGCATGGCAGCGTTTCAGATCAATCGCACCACGACTTGCCCCGCGATGGCGCGATTCGCATTCAAACCAGCCCTTTCGTCTCGTCGATGCCAAGATGGATGTTCATCGACTGGACGGCGGCGCCGGATGCGCCCTTGCCCAGGTTGTCGAGCCGGCTGACGATGAGCATGCGCTCCTCATTGCCAAAGACAAAGAGGTCGACGCGATTGCTGTCGTTGCTGGCTTCGACGTTGAAGAAGCCGCCGTCCGTCGCCGCTTCCAGATCGCAGGGATGGACGCGGATGAAGGCTTCGCCGGCGTAATAGTCAGCGAGGATTTTCTGCACCTCCGCCGGTGTCGCCTTGCGAGCGAACTGGCCGGGATGTAGGTAGGCGGTGACGGCCAGCCCCTTGTAGAAAGGGCCGACGATCGGCACGAAGATCGGCGCGACGTCCAGCCCGGTATGGGCGCGCATTTCGGGCAGGTGCTTGTGCGTCAGCCCCAGCGCATAGGGGCGCGGTGCGTCGATGCGCTGCGCGCTACGGTAGGACTCAATCATCTTTTTGCCGCCGCCCGAATAACCGGTAATCGAATGCGCCGCAACCTGCGTTCCGGCCGGCAGCAGGCCGCTCGCAACCAGCGGTCTGAGCGCCAAAATGAAGGCGGTGGCATGGCAACCGGGATTGGCGATGCGCTTGCTGGCGCGAATCCGCTCGCGCTGCTGGCGCTCGAGTTCCGGCAGGCCGTAGACCCAGCCCGGATGGACGCGATGCGCCGTCGAGGCGTCGATGATACAGGTGGTCGGATTGTCGGCCAGCGTCACCGCTTCCCGCGCCGCATCGTCGGGCAAGCAGAGGAAGGTGATGTCGGAGGCGTTGATCAGCCGCTTGCGCTCGGCCGGGTCCTTGCGTTTGTCCGCGTCGATGCGCAGCACCTCAACATCGTCGCGCTGCGCGAGGTATTCGTTGATCTGCAGGCCGGTGGTGCCTTCCTGTCCATCGACAAAGATTTTGTAGCTCATGGCAGCTCGCAAAGTCAGCAAAAGGTGAAAAAACGTGGATACCGCGCATTCAGGCGCAACGGGCGCAGAAATGAGCGCAGAATCAGGCGGTACGTCTCGGCCATCGTGTCATGGCTCCGGCAGCCCATTTCGGCGACATGCACGCGTGCTAGACGGTACGGCCAGGACGGGATGTTACGTTGCGCCTTGGCCGGCTGCAAATCCATGCCACCGCCCATCACCGCCTCAATGCGCTGCGCCGTTCGCGGCGGCGCCAGGCGAGCACCGCGGCAATCAGGGTCACGACGGCGGCGATGGCGGCCAGCGCCAGCGGCCAGACGACAGGCGGATTCCATGCTTGGCGCAAGCGTTCGCGCGCGGCTGCGTCGATGCGCTGATACTTGAGACCATTGTTGGCGACATCATTTGGCTTGCGGTTATACAGCCAGCGATGGCTGAGCGTGTAGCTCTTGGGATGGAAGCCGAAGATCCACGGCGCATCTTCCTGAAGGATGCGGTTCATGCGCCGGATGATGGCCTGCCGCTGCGGCGTATTGTCCATGTTTTTCATGGTCTCGAACAAGCGATCAAATTCGGCATTGACGTAATTGGCCTTATTTTCTCCGCCGTGCGCGAGCATGCCTTCCTTGCTCGAAAAGAGGAAAAAGAAATTTTCCGGATCGGGGTAATCGGCATTCCAGCCGAGAAAAAAAATCTGCACTGCACCTTTGCGCAGCTTTTCCTGAAAGCGGTTGAAATCGGTTGAACGGACGACAAGCTGGATGCCGATCTTGGCAAATTGCCGACGCAGCCAGTCAAGCTGTGATTTATCGTCCATGCCGGTGCCCGTGGTGTCGAGGTTGAGCACCAGCGGCTCGCCGGTGTTGGCGTCGCGCCCGTTCGGCCAGCCGGCTTCGGCCAGTAGCGCCTTCGCTGCGGCAATGGGTTTACGCCGTGCACGGCCGCCATCCCCATCTTCCGCAGCATGGGAATGCGCCCTCTCCCAGTCATAGACCACGGGATTGATGCCGGCTTCGCCGCTTTCATGGCCGAAAATGCCCGGCGGCAGCGGATTCATAGCGGCGATGCCGCGCCCGTTAAGGAAGATCGAGATGAACTCTTCCTGGTCAATGGCAATCGACAGCGCCTGACGCAGTTTGCGCGCGCGCATCTCGCCGACGCCGTCCTTACCGCCCACGACGGGGTCGTGCATATTGAAGCCCATGTAGAAAATTGCGGCGCGCACGCTGGTCAGCAGGCGGATGCCGCGTTCGCGCATCTCGTCAGAAAGCTGCACGTCACCGCCGACGTTGAGCCGCACGGCCTGGTCGAAGCTGTCGGACGAAATGCCGGAAGCGTCGTAATAGCCTTGCAGGAACTTGTTCCAGTACGGGATGCTTTCCTTTTCGCGCGAAAAGACAGCCTGGTCGATCAGCGGCAGCACCTTGCCGCAGTCGGCCAGCAGGCCGGCGGCGTGGTCGTCCTGCCCGCTCTTGTTCTTGCCTTCGCCCTCCTCGCCCTCGCACGGATACGTTTCGCCATGAAAGTTTGGATTGCGCGACAGAACCATGCGGCTGTTCGGATTATTTTCAGTCAGCATGAAGGGGCCGGTACCGACGGGATACCAGTCGAGCGTCAGGTTTTTCTCAGCCATGCCGGGCTGGCTGTAGAAGCGGTCGACCTCGCGCGGGATGGGTGCAAAAAACGGCATCGCCAGCCAGTAGAGAAACTGCGGGTATTTGCCGGTCAGACGCACCCGGTAGGCATAGCGGTCGATGCGCGTGATGCCGCTGAGGGGAAAACGGTCGAGGTCAAGCCAGGTATCGGGACGCGCGGGCTGCGCGGACTGTGCTGTCTGCAACGCCGCCCCCAGTTCTTTCAGGCCGACGATGTGGCCGGCCATCAGCCCGAAAACCGGCGAGTTCAGACGCGGATGCGCCAACCGTTTGATCTGGTAGATGTAATCGTCGGCGATCAGCTCGCGCGTTCCGGTGTGTGTCAAGTCGGCCAGCGTGCGGATCGATTTTAGGCGTGCCGCATCAAGATTGGCATAAACCGGCGCACCCGCGGCATCGACGGCGAAAGCCGGGTGCGGCTGGTAAAAGATGCCTGGCTTGATGCGGATTTCGTATTCGCTGAAAGCGATGCGTGCCGCCGGCGCATCGGGCGGCAGCGGTTTGCCCGAGGCGTCGAGATAACGCACTTCGGGCACGGCTTCGGCGGTCGCCGGGATCAGCTCATATGGCCGTTTCAGATAATGGTATTGCAGCGGCGGCTCATAAATTTGCCCGGTAAAAACGCTTTCGTCCTCGGTATAGGATTGCGCCGGATCGAGGTGTTTCGGCCGCTCGATAAATGCCGTGTAGAAGATGTTGTGGCCGCGCTCGACAGCAGGGTACGGATCGTTCCATTCACTGCCGCAGCCGGTGATCGCCAGCAAAACCGCCCCGGCGAGCAGATGCGCAGCACGGCGGATGCTGCACGGCAACGCGCGCAACAAGCGCCGCATAGGGTCGGCAAGTACGGTGAAATCGGCGGGCAACGAAAAGCAGGACATGGGCGGAGTTTAACCCGACCCGCATTCTCACGCATTGACCGCTCCGGCAAAAATACGCCAGCGCAGGCAGTATCGGGACGGGTCGTGAAATCTTTTATAATTTCCCTGCTGAAAAACGTCCGGAAAGGCATAACAACAATCCGCCGTCGATCTGGTCGTGCGTGCGCCGTTGGCCGTTTTTTTGTTTCGTCCGGCACATTCGGTGTATTCGCCGCATTGGCGGTATCCGTTGCCACTTACACTGTACGGGAGCATTTATGGGATTTCTTGCTGACAAACGCATTCTGATCTGCGGCCTTCTCTCCAAGCATTCGATCGCCTACGGCATTGCCAAGGCGTGCCATCGGGAAGGCGCGCGCCTGGCCTTCACCTATCAGAACGAACGCTTTCAGGATCGCCTCACCAAATTTGCCGCCGAATTTGACAGCACGCTGGTTTTTCCCTGCGACGTTGCCGAAGACGCCCAGATTGACGGGCTGTTCGCCGAACTGGGCAAACATTGGGACGGGCTGGATGGTCTCGTGCATTCCGTCGCCTATGCGCCGGGAGAGGCCATCGAAGGCGATTTTCTCGACGGATTGTCGCGCGAAGCCTTCCGCATCGCGCACGATGTCTCGTCTTACAGCTATCCGGCGCTGGCCAAGGCGGCGCGTCCCATGCTGCTCAAGGGCAACCACCCGTCGCTGCTGGCGATGACCTATTTGGGCGCCGAGCGCACGATGCCGAACTACAACACGATGGGTCTGGCCAAAGCCAGCCTCGAGGCGGCAACGCGTTATCTGGCCTTCTGCCTCGGCCCGCAAGGCATCCGGGCCAATGCGATTTCGGCCGGCCCGATCAAAACACTGGCCGCTTCCGGGATCGGCAATTTCGGCAAGCTATTGAGCTACAACGCGCAGCATGCACCGCTGCGCCGCAATGTCACTATCGAGGAAGTCGGCAACGCCGCCGCTTTCCTGCTCTCCGACCTATCCAGCGCAATCACTGGCGAGATTCTCTATGTCGACGGCGGCATAAACACAACGGCGCTTGGCAACCAGGACGCACTATCGGCGTAAAGCATGGGCCTGGAGCCCGCGTCCCTTGGGGGTTTCCGGGACGGCATCATCCGGTCATATCATGGCCGGCACACAGACTATCCGGACGCTACGGCGTCCGGAATTTCTTTCTTTTTCAGCTCGCTGCGCACCGTTTCCGGCGCCTTCGCGGCATTCCAGGCGTTATGCCGGCCGGATCCCCATCACAGTCTCGGCCACAGTGCATCCATTTTCCCATCTACCGCATGGATAACGGGGACAGCGGCAATAAGCGCGGTTGGATACTGGCGCCCAGAACGCCGACAAGTCGTTTTATCGGGAAAATCCGGGCGGCTTGCTGCCTGACGCAAGCATCTTTCCTTGAGACTGCATTGAGGCAGCGATGAGCAGCGGTATGGATCAGCAGGCCAGTGGGCAAGGACCTGCCCGTCCGGCCATGTCATCTGGTGCAAATGCGAACTACTCACTTGCCTAGGCCGTGACCGATGGTCAAACCAGGCTGCCCAATCCGGCGTGCGTTGCGCCTGAACGCACGGCATTCACGGTATTTTCACCTTTATTCACGGCACACTTTGCCCGTCACGCCCATGCAGAATGGCGAGCCGTGAACCCCGCCACGACGCAATCACACACCAACCAGAGTCAGCCATTTCCATTCTTCCATCGCTTATTCCGACAGAAGTGCAGAAAAGCGGATTGAAATTGGATTTGGGATTCGGTTCGGGCTCAGTGCTCCCGGCTTTCCAGCAGCGATTTGTTGATGTCAATCTTGTAGCGGGCGCGCAGCGCGTTGATATACGCGGAAAGATCCTCCTGCGCCAGAATGCCCGCGTATTGGCGCTCCAGTGCCTTGCGCCGCGTTTCATCCAGCTTCTCCGGCGGAACGAGCTTGACAAGCTTGTAAAGCGAATAACCACCGCGCACATTGACCCCCACGTAGGCGGGGAGTTTTTCCGTTTCGGCCTGGAACAATGGGCGTACCGCTTCTGCAGGCAAGTCACCGCGCTGCATCCGGGTCGCCGTTTTTAGCGGCGACCAGCTCACTTTGTCGGCCTCGCCCTTCTGCAAGGCGGCCAGATGCGCTTTGCCCGACTCCTCGGCCAGTCTTCCCGCCTCGCGCGCGGTCAGCAGTTTTTCGATTTCACTTTTGACAGACTCGAAGGGTTTGAGCGCCGCAGCCTTGTGTTCGATCACCCGCGCCGCGAGCAAAGTGTTCGGCGCAACTTCGACTGCCTCAATGTTGCGCTTGTTCTTGATGGCATCATCCGAAAATAATGCAGCCCGCACCTTTTCGTTGCCCAGAAGACCGAGCGCTGCCGCCTCCTGCGGCGTCGCGTTCCGGGCAATCCAGCCACTCTGTTGCGGTTGGAGCTTAAAGCCCTCGGCCACCGCCTGCAAGCTGTCAGGCTGTTCATAAACCATGTTGCTGAAGCTTTCGGCAGATTCGGCAAATTTTTGCAGCGCCGCCTGCTGCCGGAGGTCTTTCTCGATGTCGGCGCGCACGCTCTCCAACGGTAGCAGCTTGGCCGGCTTGATGCCCGTCAGTTTGATGATGTGATAGCCAAAATCCGATTCGACCACATCGGAAATCTCGCCATTTTTAAGGCTGAAAGTCGCGTCTTCAAAGGGTTTGACCATCGCGTCGCGGCCAAAATAACCCAGATCACCGCCATTTCCCGCCGAACCTGGATCTTGTGAATGCTGCTTGGCCAGGTCGGCAAACTTGGCGGGCGTCTTGCGGACTTCCTTGAGCAATTCTTCAGCCTTTTTTCTGGCGGCCGCTTTTTCGCCGTCATTTTTGGCGGAAATCAAAATATGACTGGCACGCCGCTCTTCCGCTTGCCGGTACCGATCCTTGCCAGCTTCATAGGCGGCCTTGACTTCCGCCTCGCTAATGGCTGCCTGCGCTGCCAATGCGTCCGGCGAGAGCACCACAAACTCCGCTTTAACCTGCTCGGGCGTCTCGAATTGCGCTTTATTGTCGTTGTAATATTTTTCGGCTGCGTCAGCGCCGAGTTTGACCTGCGCGGTAAATTGTCCGGGAGCAATATGATGTTCCGCGTATTGCCGCCCCCCCAGCTGAATATCGAGCAGCGCATCGGCCTGCGCCTGCGATACAAAAGCCGTCTCGCTAACAGCATCCATCAGTTGCTGAATCGTCAGATCCTGGCGGTACATTGCCTCGAACTGCGGTTTCGACATCCCTTGAGCATTGAGCAGACGGTTGTATCTTTCCAGCGAAAACTTGCCGTTATCCTGTAAAGCCGGAATCTTGTTGATTTCGTTTACGAGCGCAGCGTTGCTGACCACCATGCGGTTCTGACTCGAATCAAGCAATAGAAGCCGCCGGTCGATCAGCGAGTTGAGCACACTCATGCGGGCATCCAAAGAATTAAGCATCTCCGGCCTGAACGATTCGCCCATCGACCGGCGCAGTTGATCCTGACGTTCGCGCATCGCCAGCTCAAATTCATGTGCGGTAATTTTTGTATCGCCGACGCGGGCGACATCATCCCCCGCGCCCGAATTTCGGACATACGCTTCGATGCCAAAAAAGGCAAAAGGCAGCGTAATCAGGGCCAGAAAAACTTGTACGATCTTCTGATTATTTCTGACGGCATCGAACATGGTAGTGTGCCTAACTCAAACGACAAAAATACGAATCAAAAAAGAAAAGGCGAACTCACGTTCGCCTTTGAAAACTGGCGGAGTGGACGGGACTCGAACCCGCGACCCCCGGCGTGACAGGCCGGTATTCTAACCAACTGAACTACCACTCCAGAGAGCAAATCAGGCAAAGCGCCAATTTTACGGCTGAGGGAGTTTTGCCATCTCTCGCCTGAATGGTGGGTGCTGACGGGTTCGAACCGCCGACATCCAGCTTGTAAGGCTAGCGCTCTACCAACTGAGCTAAGCACCCGCTATGCGCCAGAACGCAAAGTGCTTAGTTTACTGCATCTTTTAGCCCTTTTCCAGCACGGAACTTCGGCACCTTGGCCGCCTTGATTTTCAGTGTTGCACCGGTTTGCGGGTTACGTCCAACGCGGGCGGCGCGTTTGCCAACGTAGAAAGTCCCAAAACCAACGAGTGAAACAGAACCGCCTTTTTTGAGAGAGGCTTTGACGGTCGTGATCGTCGCATCAAGCGCACGACCCGCGGCAGCCTTAGAAATCTCGGCGGATGCGGCGATCCGGTCGATCAGCTCAGCCTTATTCATAATGACCTCCTTTACAGTTGTTGAGGAAAAAAGGTGGCGTCATAGCCTGATGCCGGCCTAGCATCAGCGAAAACATATACAACCAGGTGAAATCCGTCGGACGCATGAGTACAGACAGGCGCAACACATTACGGGAAACCGGCATCAATCATACGCGTAGTGGCGCATCTGACAACATGAGGCCAGCGCTGTCAAGATCTGTGCCGATAGCATATGCTTATCCGGCGGGATAATCACTATCCATTCTTTATCGTCGCCAACAGCATTGGCTCGCCGTTCTGTATTTGCCACAGACTTCTTACCCCGACAGCGGCTACCCTCTTGCCAGTGCAAACGAATTCGCTGAGCACATGAGCCCAGCGCTCACTCAGCCACTCGTAAGGAGCCAATGGATTGTAAGTGAGCCCTCTACCGCCGCCGTGGGTAGCAGCAGATTCCAGTCAGTGCGTGACAACCGATGGCGCAGTCGATGATGTGTCGCTATTTTCCGGAACGGCCGCAACCACCTTTGTTTCCGGCAAAGGAGTCGGTACTTGCGCCAGCGCCAGTTCGAGCACCTTGTCGATCCATCTGACCGGAATAATTTCAAGCCGATTCTTGATCGTATCGGGCATCTCGGCCAAATCGCGTACGTTTTCTTCCGGAATCAGCACCCGCGCCAGGCCACCGCGCACCGCCGCCAGCAATTTTTCCTTGAGGCCGCCAATCGGCAACACTTCACCGCGCAGCGTAATTTCACCGGTCATCGCCACGTCGCAACGCACTGGAATACCGGTCAGTGAAGACACCATCGCGGTCGTCATGGCAATTCCTGCCGACGGCCCATCCTTAGGCGTTGCACCTTCGGGTACATGGATATGGATGTCGCGTTTTTCAAATACATCATCCGAGATTCCAAGACGCTGGGCACGGGCGCGCACCACAGAACGCGCGGCTTCTACCGACTCCTTCATAACATCGCCCAGCGAGCCTGTCATCGTCGTCTTGCCCTTGCCTGGCAAAACGACCGACTCAATGGTCAGCAACTCGCCGCCCACTTCCGTCCACGCCAGTCCGGTCACCTGGCCGATCTGGTTTTCACGCTCCGCCACACCGAAGGTATAGCGACGCACACCGAGAAATTTATCGAGATTACGCGCGGATACGGCGATGCGTTTCTGGTTTTTTCTGAGCAGTAACGTTTTGACTACCTTGCGACAGATTTTTGAAATTTCACGTTCCAGTGCACGCACGCCCGCTTCACGCGTGTAATAACGGACGATATCCCGCAATGCCGCCTCAGCGACCGTCAGCTCGGTCTTTTTCAGGCCGTTGGCTTTCATCTGCTTGGGCAGCAAATAACGCTGGGCAATATTGATCTTTTCATCTTCGGTGTAACCCGACAGGCGAATAACCTCCATGCGATCGAGCAGCGGCGCCGGAATATTCAGCGTATTCGCCGTTGCGACGAACATGACTTCCGACAGATCGTACTCAACTTCAGCGTAATGATCGACGAAGGTTGAATTCTGCTCGGGATCAAGTACTTCGAGTAATGCGGATGATGGATCACCGCGGAAATCCTGCCCCATCTTATCGACTTCATCGAGCAGGAAAAGCGGGTTTTTAACGCCGACTTTAGTCATATTCTGCAGAATCTTGCCTGGCATGGAGCCAATATAAGTGCGGCGATGGCCACGAATTTCGGCTTCATCGCGCACGCCACCCAGGCTCATGCGCACAAACTTGCGGCCGGTAGCACTGGCAATCGACTGGCCGAGTGAGGTTTTACCGACGCCAGGCGGCCCAACGAGGCAGAGAATCGGCGCTTTGAGTCGATCGACGCGTTGCTGCACGGCCAGATATTCGATGATCCGTTCCTTGACCTTTTCCAATCCCCAGTGATCTTTGTCGAGCACCTTGCCGGCGGCAGCCAGATCCTTACTAATGCGCGTTTTTTTGCGCCACGGCAGGCCGATCAGCGTTTCGATGAAGTTGCGCACGACCGACGCCTCAGCCGACATCGGCGACATCAGCCGCAGTTTTTTCAGTTCTGCCTGAACTTTGGCCATGCCCTCCTTGCTCATGCCAGCATCTTTGGCCTTTTTCTCCAGCTCCTCAATATCATTACCTTCTTCACCTTCACCCAGCTCTTTCTGGATGGCTTTAACCTGCTCATTGAGGTAATACTCGCGTTGGCTCTTTTCCATCTGGCGTTTAACGCGACCGCGAATGCGTTTTTCAACCTGGAGAATATCGATTTCCGCTTCAAGCTGAGAAAGTAGGCGTTCGATGCGAGCGCGAACGTCGAACAGTTCGAGCACTTCCTGTTTCTGTTCGAGTTTGAGCGGCAAGTGGGCGGCAATGGTGTCGGCCAGACGTCCGGCTTCATCAATATTGGCGACCGATCCCAGGATTTCCGGCGGGATCTTTTTGTTGAGCTTAACGTACTGGTCAAACTGGGCAATGACGGCACGGCGCAGCGCTTCGACCTCGTGCTCGACGCCCTGCCCCGGCAGCACGGGCTGCACGAGGGCAACGAACATGTCATCCCGCGTTGAGATTGAGGTAATACGCCCTCGTTGCGTTCCCTCGACCAGCACCTTGACCGTACCATCGGGCAGCTTGAGCATTTGCAAAATATTGGCGACACACCCGATTTCGTAAAGGTCACTCGCCTCCGGCTCATCTTTTCCCGCCGATCTTTGGGCAACCAGCATGATACCCTTGCCGGCCTCCATTGCCGCTTCCAGCGACTTGATCGACTTGGGACGACCGACAAAAAGCGGAATTACCATATGCGGAAAAACAACGACATCGCGCAAAGGCAACAACGGCAATTCAGTCGGCGTGGTGGAAAGCAGAAAATTCGTAGCAGAAGACATCAGTCATACTCCAGAAATGGCGATCACAACGCCAGATGAGGGCGTTCCGCCGTATTTCAATCGCGTTCAGTCGGCGCGTGGACACGCCTCGCTGCCGGTAGGCAAGCCCTACTTGCCGTCACTACGTTTAAGGCAATTTATTCAGCTAGCGCTGGAGGTTTTGGGCGAATCGGCGTAAATCAGGATCGGTTTGGTATCCGTATCAATCATGGCCTCGTCGACCACAACCTTGACTACGTTCCCCATCCCGGGCAATTCATACATGGTATCGAGCAACGCCGACTCCAGGATCGAGCGCAGGCCGCGCGCGCCGGTCTTGCGTTCAAGCGCGCGCCTGGCAACGGCCGCCATCGCCGCCGGGCGGATTTCAAGCTCGACGCCCTCCATGGCAAACAGTTTTTGATACTGTTTGACCAACGCATTTTTCGGCTCCGTCAAAATCTGCACTAACGCGTCATTGGATAATTCTTCCAGCGTAGCGACGACAGGCAAGCGGCCGATCAATTCGGGAATCAGGCCAAACTTAACAAGGTCTTCCGGCTCGACAGTACGCAGGATTTCACCAATGGCCTTTTTGTCTTCCTTGCTCTTGACCTCGGCGCCGAATCCCATTCCTCCTTTTTCGGAACGGGCACGGATGATTTTTTCCAAGCCATCGAAAGCGCCACCACAGACAAACAGGATATTGGATGTATCGACCCGCACGAAATCCTGCCCCGGATGCTTACGCCCCCCCTGCGGCGGCACTGAAGCAATCGTCCCCTCGATCAGCTTGAGCAATGCCTGCTGTACGCCCTCACCCGATACATCGCGGGTAATCGACGGATTGTCGGATTTGCGAGAAATTTTGTCGATCTCATCGATATAGACGATACCGCGTTGCGCTTTCTCAATGTCGTAATCACAATTTTGCAACAATTTCTGGATGATATTTTCGACGTCTTCGCCGACATAGCCGGCCTCGGTAAGCGTCGTTGCGTCGGCCATGACGAACGGCACATCCAGCATGCGCGCCATCGTCTGCGCCAATAGCGTCTTGCCGGAACCCGTCGGGCCGATGAGCAGAATATTGCTCTTGGCCAGCTCAACGTCGTTATCCAGCTTGCCGCGATGGCGCAAGCGTTTGTAATGGTTGTACACCGCGACGGAAAGACTGCGCTTGGCAGTTTCCTGCCCAATCACATACTGATCGAGCAATGCCTTGATTTCTTTGGGCGTCGGCAAATCCTTACGCGCAGCCTTGGCGTTGTCCTGTTCATCCTCGGCTTCGTCACGAATGATGTCGTTGCACAAATTGATGCATTCATCACAGATGAACACCGATTCGCCGGCAATCAGTTTTTTCACCTCATGCTGGCTCTTGCCACAAAAGGAACAGTACAAGAGTTTTTCGCTACCGCCTTGTTTTTCTACCATCGACAACCCCAAAACCCGCCATTGAACTGCTCAATAAAATAAACCATGTTTAGGCTGCACCGCGTTTTTCAAGCACCTTATCGATCAGGCCATATTCCGCCGCTTCCTGCGCAGAGAGGAAGTTATCCCGATCCGTATCCCGTTCAATACGCTCGATCGGCTGCCCCGTATGCTGCGCCATGATGGCATTGAGCTTGGCACGCAGGGAGAGGATTTCCTTGGCATGGATGGCAATGTCCGAGGCCTGCCCCTGAAAACCACCCATCGGTTGATGGATCATGACCCGCGAATTGGGCAGGGCAAAACGCTTGCCTTTGGCGCCAGCGCACAGCAAAAATGCGCCCATCGAGGCCGCCTGCCCCATACACAACGTCGACACGTCGGGCTTGACGAATTGCATGGTGTCGTAGATCGACATGCCGGCAGATACTGAGCCACCCGGCGAGTTAATGTAGAAATAAATATCCTTATCTGGATTTTCGGCTTCGAGAAACAACAACTGGGCAACCACCAAATTGGCGCTCACGTCATTGACCGGTCCGACCAGGAAAATGACCCGTTCCTTGAGCAGGCGCGAATAAATATCATAGGCGCGCTCGCCGCGCCCGCTCTGCTCGATAACCATCGGCACCATGCCGAGCGCCTGCGGATCGAAATGCCCGGCGGCGGTGAAAGAATCAAGACTCATACCCTCTTCCCCTACCTGTTTGCACAACGCCGCCTAGAACGGGCGCGCGCCCATCAGTTCGTCGAAAACAATGGGTTTGTCAACAACCTTAACCTGCGAGAGCACCCAATTGACCACATTATCCTCGATGGCGATGCCCTCGATTTCCGCCAGGCGCTGCGGGTTGGCGTAGTACCAGCGCACCACGTCTTGCGGATGCTCGTAACTCTGCGCCACATCCTCAACGATCGCTTTGATTTGATCTGGCTTGGGTTGCAGCGCATGCGTCTTGACCGCTTCGGAAAGAATCAGACCGAGCATCACACGACGTTTGGCCTGATCGGCGAACCATTCGCGCTGAATCGGAAAGTCCTTCATTCTGGCGCCGCCGCGTTGCGTCATTTCCTGGCGGGCATTTTCCGCCAGATGGTTAATTTCCATCTCGATCAGCGCCTTCGGCGTTTCAACCGGATTGACCTTGAGCAGCGCTGCCATCACCTGATCCTTGACCCGGTTCTGCAAGCGTTTCTTGACCTCGCGCTTGAGGTTGCCTTCGATTTCCGCACGCATTTTGTCCACGTTGCCGTTACCGATGCCGAGCGCCTTGGCAAATTCGCTATCAATATCAGGCAGGATGGCCTGCCCCACCTCCTTGACGGACACCTCGAAAGTCACGGCCTTGCCGGCCAGATCGGGTGCCTGATAATCGGCGGGGAACGTCATTTCAAAGGACTTCGATTCGCCTGCCTTCAGCCCCTCCACGGCCGCCTCGAAATCGGCCAGCATGGCACCCTCGCCCAGCACGAACGGAAAGCCCTTCGCCTCACCGCCCTGGAAGGCTTCGCCGTCCTTTTTACCGAAGAAGTCGATGATTACGCGATCTCCCTTGGCGGCAGCGCGCTCAACCGGCTCGTAGCGTACGCGCTGTTTGCGCAGCACTTCCAAGGTGCGATCCAGTTCGGCCGGACCAACTTCCAGTGTGGGGCGCTCAATTTCAATATCCGCCAGATCGCCCAGGACAATGTCCGGATACACCTCGAAAATCGCCGTAAATTCAAGGGGCGGCAGCGCACCGTCCTGTGCCGTAGCCGCCTTTTCCGCCTCTGGCGCTTCCTCCGGCGCCTTATCCTGCTTGGCTTCGATGCGCGGATTGCCCGCTACGCGCAGGTTCTGCGCCCGGACAGCCTCGCCGAACGCTTTGTCCAGCGCCGCATTCAACGCTTCGTAATACGCTTCCTGTCCATACTGCCGACGGATGACGCTGGCCGGCACTTTACCCGGGCGAAAGCCGGGCATTTTGACCGTCTTGCCGATCTTGCGCAGACGCTGTTCGATATCTTTTTCGAGATCAGCCGCCGCAAGGGAAAGGTCCAGACGGCGCTCCAGCGCACTGGGCGTCACCGGTGCGGCGTTGTCGGCATGGGCGGCGGCATTCTCGGCGTTCGCATTCGTATCGGTTGCGTTCGTTTCCATTGAAAATCCTCAAAAATCTCGAAAAAATAGTAGAAAAATGCAGGAGAGAAATTCTGAAAAATACGGCGTGTTTGGCAAGAATCCTGGAGTTAACAGCCGAAGCAGTTATTTTTTAGTCCGTTCCACGGGATACTCACGGAAAACCGCACAAAACACCTGCCTGACGCCTTCAACTCCAGTCATTTGCCTTATTGAAGTCTGGCCTAGGCGCGCGATTGTAACATACCGCTCAAGGCCAATGATTTCCGCCAACGCCTGATGCCAACAGGCATTACGCCGCATCGGCCGACAATGCCGAATTTCAAACGAGGGCATCATTCGGGCATTACATCTCCCTTCCGCGCAGGCAACATTGCACTCGATATTCTTGGCTGTAACGGCCTGGTTAATCGATGCACAGCCGGCTTTTTCCGCCCCTTTTGCAGGCTTTGCCACATGGAAACGACGCCTTAAAATACATCGCCTGAAATACTTCAGTCATCGCTATCGCCATTCAACATCACATATAAAGGAACCGCTCATGGCCATTCAGTCTGTTCCTCTTGCCAAGTTTTATCGCCTGATGAATCACGGCCCCGTGACCTTGGTTTCCGCCAAGCATAACGGCGTAGAAAACGCAATGTCGGTGGCGTGGGCCTGCGCTTTGGACTTCGACAAGGTCTCCATCGTGGTTGCCAGCACGGCTTACACCCGCGGCCTGATCGAGAAAAGCGGCTATTTCGCCGTACAAATCCCTACCGTTCGCCAGGCGGAGCTGGTGCTGGATATGGGAGAAAGCCGGCATGAAAACCCAGACAAAATGCGGGATGTCGGCCGTTTTTACCAGGACGGTTTTGATGTCCCGCTGATCAAGGACTGCGCAGCATGGATCATCTGCCAGCTCATCACGGAACCGCATAACCAGCAGACTTACGACCTACTCATCGGCAAAGTTTTAGGCGCTTGGGCGGATGACCGCATTTTCAGCCACGGCCATTGGCTTTTCGACACCGCTCCCGATGAACTGCGCACCTTGCATTACGTGGCAGGCGGCCAATTCTACGCCATCGGCAAGGGCATCAAGTTCGATCGCGGGCCGGACATGGACTGAAGCGCGCTGCCGGTGTTTGTCGCCCGACGCCTGCCTTTGACCGCCGGAAATAAAAACCAACGACTAGACCAACGACCGGCCGGCGAAAAAACGATGAAGCCGCGGTGAAAGATGTGCGGAAACGGCGGCGGCCGGCCACACAGAAGCCGGTTCCGGATAACGGATAGGCGGGCAGATTGGTCAGATGTTGCCGAAAGGATAAGTATAAGGGAGCGCGGGAGCGCGCCCGGCTGAAAGCCTTGACTGGCCTGGACTTGCGCTGCCCGCTAGCCCGCGTGGATTGGGCGTTTGCGGCCATGCCCGTCAAAACCGCATGCGCAGGACCAGCTCCGGGCAAATCATTTGGCGCCTGGCGAAATGATAGAATGCGCGCCATCTCTCAACCATCCCCCTTCTCACCATGTTCTCGCGACTCATGCCCCAAGAAGGGAAATTCTTCGATCTGTTTGATGCGCACGCTGAACAGATGGTGCAGGGTAGCCATGCCCTGCTGAACATGCTCAACACGTTCAACCATTCGACGACGCAAGCAGATAGCCAGCGCGCTTTAGTTGATGCCTCCGAAGAACGCGGCGACAAGATTAAGGCCGAAACGCTGCAGCAATTGCACAAATCGTTCATCACACCGCTCGACCGGGAAGAAATTCACCAGTTGAGTACTGGCTTCGACGGCATCCTCGATCTGATTCAGGATAGCGCGCACACTATTTCGCTTTACAACATCCGCCACGTTCCGGAAGAGGCCATTCGGCTGAGCGAGCTGATCGTCGGCTGTACCGAATATCTGAAGCAGGCGGTATTCCTGCTCCGCTCAATGGATAATGCCAGCGAGATTCTCGCCTTCTGCAATAAGATCGACGGGCTGGAATATCAAGCGGATCAGATCATGCGCGGCGCCATTTCGCGCCTGTTCCGTGATGAACCGGATGTGCGCGAGCTGATCAAGTTCAAAGCCATTTATGAATTGCTGGAAGTGATCACCGATCGTTGTGAGGAAACGGCGATCATCATCGAGGGTATCGTTCTCGAAAACTCCTGACGGGTATCGTCGATGGAACATCTGAACATCAGTCTGGGCGTCCTGGCACTGTTGCTCTTTATGGCTTTGGCCTTCGATTTCATGAATGGATTTCATGATGCGGCCAACGCGATTGCCACGGTGGTTTCAACACGTGTGCTCAAGCCGCATACGGCGGTTGTTCTGGCTGCAACGTGCAATGCAATCGCCATTTTCGTCTTCGATCTCAAAGTCGCCGCAACCGTCGGTAAAGGCACGATTGAGGCCGCAATCATCGACCATTACGTTATTTTCGGTGCATTGGCCGGCGCCATCGCATGGAATGTGATCACTTGGTATTACGGAATTCCGTCCTCTTCGTCACACGCCCTGATTGGTGGCCTGATCGGACCCGCACTGGTCAAGGCCGGGCCTGCGGCGCTAATTTCAGGCGGCATCATCAAGACGATTGCATTCATCTTTATTTCCCCCCTGCTTGGCGTGCTGCTTGGGTCGATGATGATGATCCTGATATCTTGGTTGTTTCGCAGAACACCGCCGCGCCGTGTCGACATCTGGTCACGTCGCCTGCAACTGATCTCAGCCTCAGCGTATGCGCTCGGTCACGGCGGCAACGACGCCCAGAAAACGATCGGGATCATCTGGATGCTGCTGATTGCGGCCGGTATGACCGATCTGCATGCCAGCATGCCACCGCTATGGGTCGTCATTGCCTGCCACGCAGTGATCGGCTTGGGGACAGTGGTTGGCGGCTGGCGGATCGTCAAACTCATGGGGCAGAAAATTACCAAACTTCGTCCCGTCGGCGGCTTTTGTGCCCAGACAGGGGGGGCGGTTACCCTTTTCTTTGCCACCTGGTTAGGGATTCCCGTCTCGACGACACACACCATTACCGGCGCTATCGTTGGCGTCGGCGCCACCCGGCGGCTTTCCGCCGTGCGCTGGGGCGTCGCCGGCACCATCGTCTGGGCGTGGATATTGACAATTCCCTGTAGCGCCCTGATCTCAGCACTATGCTGGCATGTAGGACGCGCGCTAATTTGAAGTGTCACACTGGGATTAAAAGCCTCTCTGCCCCTCTCTGCCCATTCATTCTATCGGCTACGTATCTACATCGCCGCCATGCGACATTGATCCTGTCTATGGGCACTTTTCATCCAACACGCCCGGTACCGAGACACAAAAAAATAAAGATGAATGCGATCGCCTCAATGAGGCCGCCGGAAGTTTCTGACTGAAGGTCTAGAGACTGCCGGCAATTTCAGAAAACCCAAACGAAACGAAGGGGATTACCAGATTTCTCGGCATGGCAAACGCCATGCCTTGATTTATTTATCCGGCTCCAGCCAGGCCATCGCCTCAATTTTGTGGCCGTCGAGATCACGGACAAAACAGCCATAGTACGGCTCACTATAATGCGGTCGCGGCCCCGGGGCACCATCATCCTTACCGCCTGCAGCAAGAGCCGCTTCGTAGAAGGCATGAACTTGTTCACGGTCTTTCGCCAAAAATGCAATATGCACACCATTGGCGCTTTGTGCAGGTTGGCCATCAAAAGGCGCCTGTATCCAGAATTCCGGATAGATACGGCCATAAGCAACCGCCTGATGTTCGCTTAAATCCAATATGCGGCCAATACCAAGCGTCGCCAAAACCCGGTCATAAAACGCTAAGGCCTCGCTGAAACGATTTGAACCCAATGAAACGTGAGAGAGAATGCTTGGGTTTTCCATATGGATTTCTCCAGTTCTCCGAACAAGGGAATTCGATTTAATAGAAACAGGATGCCCTGCTATCAGTCGCAGCTTACCGACCGATATTGTCGAAGGCCTTCGCTTTCCCGATAACGTTACTTGCCGACCGCGCTCGTCGTACACACTATATTGCGTAGCCTAGATTTCACCGTCTTGTTGGGAAAGCGTATGCCATCGATTCTATGTGCATCGCCTGTGTGTGCTACTTGGCAATGAGCACGATACCAACCCGTTCTGCCCTGAGCTATACGGACACTCCGCCATTCACCTATTGCATAGATACACGCCTCTGCCAGACTTGTACATCAGTAGAGGAACAACGTGTATTCTGTGTCCGACTTGCCCTTTCAGGCACAGAAAGAGAGTAAGGCTCAGGGCAGCGAACGTTCAAGCTGATAAATCTTATCCTTGAGCATGAGTTTGCGCTTCTTGAGGCGATGCACCAGAAGCTGGTCCTGATCCGGTAAAGGTGTGGCGGCGAGATGTTCAATGATCAAGTTGAGGTCTCGATGTTCTACTTTGAGTTCATCAAGCGTCGCGCGGGCTTGGGTAATTTCTTCCTCGGTCAGCATCATTAAACTCCTATTATTGGTTGATGTTCAGAACGGCCACAAACAAATGGCAGGTTACACCAGAAGACAACACTGACGGCACGCCACCGTAACTGCCTGTGCACATTGCAACAGCCCCGGGCGCGTCAGGAGATATGTTAGGCGCGCCGTGAGGAAAAAACAATGCCACCACATAAAAATCACCGGAACATGCTTGGTACCGCTTTCGACCCATGTCGGATAAACCACGTTAATGCACGATATGCGCCGATAACACCCTGGATACGAACCAAATAAAAACCCCGCGCGGAATAACCGCACGGGGTTCGGTCGAAGCATTCCGTTTCTGGTAATAAACCAGAGGCAGGATGAATCTCTTACATCATGTCCATACCGCCCATGCCACCCATACCGCCCATGCCTCCCGGCATGCCGCCAGCAGCCGGCTTGTCTTCAGCCAGCTCAGCCACCATGCAGTCAGTGGTCAGCATCAGGCCGGCGATGGAAGCGGCGTTTTGCAATGCGGTGCGGGTCACCTTGGTCGGGTCAAGCACGCCCATTTCAACCATATCGCCGTACTCGCCTGTGGCCGCGTTGTAGCCATAGTTGTCCTTACCGTTGATGACGGCATTGACCACGACGGAGGGTTCATCACCCGCATTGGCAACGATTTCACGCAACGGCTGTTCGATGGCGCGCAGCACGATCTTGATACCAGCGTCCTGATCGGCGTTATTCCCCTTGAGTTTTCCGCCAATTGCCGACCGGGCACGCAATAGGGCAACACCGCCGCCCGCGACAATACCTTCTTCCACCGCAGCGCGCGTCGCATGCAGCGCATCCTCGACACGTGCCTTCTTCTCTTTCATTTCAACTTCGGTCGCCGCGCCAACCTTGATCAGCGCCACACCGCCTGCCAGTTTGGCAACACGCTCTTGCAGTTTTTCCTTATCGTAATCGGAGGTCGCTTCCTCGATTTGCGTACGAATCTGCTTGACGCGGGCTTCAATGTTAGCAGCGACACCCGCGCCATCGATAATGGTCGTATTTTCCTTGGCGATTTCAACGCGCTTAGCCTGCCCCAACTCGTTGAGCGTGGCTTTTTCCAGTGTCAGGCCAACTTCCTCGGCGATCACTTGGCCTCCCGTCAGAATGGCGATATCTTCGAGCATGGCCTTGCGGCGATCGCCAAAGCCGGGCGCCTTGACAGCACAGGTCTTAAGGATACCGCGTATATTGTTGACAACCAGTGTCGCCAGCGCTTCACCCTCAACATCTTCGGCAATGATCAACAGAGGACGGCCTGCCTTGGCAACCTGCTCAAGAACCGGCAGTAAATCGCGGATATTTGAGATTTTTTTATCGAACAGCAGGACATAAGGATTGTCCAGAATAGCAACCTGCTTGTCCGGATTATTGATGAAGTACGGCGACAAATAGCCGCGATCGAACTGCATGCCTTCAACAACATCCAGCTCGTTATTCAGCGACTTGCCATCTTCAACGGTAATCACACCCTCCTTGCCAACCTTGTCCATTGCATCGGCGATGATCTTGCCAACATCGGCATCCGAGTTGGCCGAAATCGAGCCAACCTGGGCGATTTCCTTGGAAGTTTTGCACGGTTTGGAAAGTTTTTTCAGCTCTTCGACGATCGTTGCGACCGCTTTATCGATACCGCGCTTAAGATCCATCGGATTCATACCGGCCGCCACGTATTTCATCCCTTCACGGACCACCGACTGCGCCAACACCGTCGCCGTCGTCGTGCCGTCACCGGCAATATCGGAAGTCTTGGAGGCAACCTCCTTGACCATTTGCGCGCCCATATTGGCGAACTTATCCTTTAGTTCAATTTCCTTGGCGACGGAAACGCCATCCTTGGTCACGGTTGGCGAGCCATACGAGCGTTCGAGAACGACATTGCGTCCTTTCGGCCCCAGCGTCACCTTGACGGCATCGGCCAGAATATTGACGCCTTCAACCATGCGGGAACGGGCGGAATCACCAAACTTAACGTCTTTTGCTGCCATGAAAAACTCCTTAAATCAAGTAATCAGTAGAGACTCAGGGACATCTAACCGGAGAAAGACTCAGGCTTCGACGACGCCCATAATGTCTTCTTCACGCATAACGAGCAGTTCTTCGCCATCAACTTTGACGGTTTGACCGGCATATTTACCAAACAGCACACGGTCGCCTACCTTGACGTCCAACGCCACGGGTTTGCCATTTTCATCGCGCTTACCAGGGCCGACAGCCAGAATCTGGCCCTGATCCGGCTTCTCGGCGGCATTGTCGGGGATTACGATGCCGGAAGCGGTCTTGCGTTCTTCCTCCAGACGCTTAACGATCACGCGATCATGCAAAGGACGAATCTTCATACTCTTGTCTCCTATGTTTTAGCACTATGTAAAGACTGACTTTTTTGGTGTCCACAAGGTCACCGAAGGGATACATGCATGCGCTGTTAGCACTCAACGCTGCCGAGTGCTAATAGTAAGGGCGGGAGTTGATTTTTTCAAGTGAATGCCTGATCTTATTGATATGCATGCCACCCCTCCTCCCGCAAACCAGGACTCCCCACCCCCCCTCTGCGGAAAAAATGAAACGAGCCCGGTATTCGAGATTTCTCTTCCGTTTCTTTTCAACGCATCCTCTCGGCCGCTTTCCAGAACACGCACCATCGTTTTTCTCATCTTGGGCAGTCGTGTCGGTCTGGCGTTTTTTTGTATTTATCCATTCACAAACTGGTTGGCCGGATATCGTGACTACCAACACGAGCTCTTTTTTGCATGGGAACTTAACATACCTTTTATGCCAGAATTCTTCTGGCTCTACCTCTCGATGTACGTCCTGTTCCTGCTCCCTCCATTTTTCCTGCCACCTAAGGCTATGGAGCGTTTGGCAAGGGCACTCATTTGGGCAACATGTATTGCCGGATTTATTTTTCTGGCTTTCCCTGCCCGTTTGGGCTTTCCGCGCATCGTGCCGTCGGATCCTCTTTATCGCCCAATTTTTGAGGTGCTGTTTTCCATCGACCGCCCTTACAACCTCGTTCCTTCCCTGCATGTAGTCTATTCTGCAGCCATTATCCTTGCCATTGCCTCGCAACAAATCGGTCGGTCGATATGTATCTTGCTTTTTTGCTGGCTCATCGCGATCATGGCTTCTACGCTTTTTATTCACCAGCACCATTTTCTTGATGTATTGTCCGGACTGGCATTAGCGCTGTTGATGCATTGTCACGTAAAGGAAAGAAATGTTTAAAAACAATATGATTGGAAAATTACTGCTTGGCCTGATCTGCATTTTTTCAGCTTGCACTGCCTATGCTACAGAGGCAACGGATGAAGAGATTCACCATGAGCTGAGGCAAACGCTCAAGGTTGTCGAATCGGCCATCAACTCGGGAAACTACGACGAAATGTTGCCAGTATTGAGCGAACATATTCGGGCGACCCCCATCAATCAGGAGTTTCTGAGTAGCCGGCCCGATGTTTCCCGCTATTTCACCAAATGGTTTGGCGAGAAGGGGTATCTCTCGAAACTGGAAATCCGTTTTACAGCAGACGCATTAACCGAGCTTTCCGCTGATAAATCGTGGGGGCTTGTCGTTGGCAGCGGCGTCGAGAAATACGTTCTCCGCGACGGTCGTCCTTACGAGCTGCACACGCGCTGGACAGCCACAATGGCTAAAGAAGACGATGGTCGCTGGAGAGTCCGTGGTATCCACATTGGCACGAATTTTCTGGACAACCCGATTCTGGGCGAAGCTGAACGGGCGCTTGGGAAGGCCGCGTTGTGCGGTCTTGCTGGCGGTCTGCTAATGGGCGCCATCATTGGCTGGCTGATCGGCCGCCGGAAAAAGAAAATCTAAGTCAGCAGGTGCGCCCATAGGCGGTGCCGGGCGCACGCCCTTCCATAGACTCAGATAAATGCGCCAAAACGAAGGCTGTGGCGCAGCAGGATCAACGAATTTCGGCAGATCGAACCAAGGCGCCTCAGGATGCTGATGGTGCGCCTGATGGTAATGGTAGTTCAGCGCGATCCAGCGAAATGGCGGCAACACCTTAAGATTCCATGCGCCGTTACGAATATCGCGAGCACTCCAAGCGTGATCAACATACTGAAGCGCAGACCAGTGCAAAGCAAACGCCCAGTAACAGGCAACGACACTTGCCATTTTAAGATCCAGGCAATAGATCATTCCAGCCTGATACATAAAAGCCAACGCAATTTCCACCCACACCCGCAAAGGCGGCAGTTTTGCCAGATCAGCAACATAAGGCCCAAAACCCAGCGCGGGTGACAAGCGCTCAGTAAAAAAGCGCGAACGGTAAAGGCCAGGCGCCAGCAGATAGACCAGATTGCCGAAGATGACCGACCACCAGTACAGCCCGAATAAATTACCCAGATACAGCCAGAGATTGCGCACCCGTTTCGACTGACCGGGAAGATAGTAGTCATACAAATCGAAATCCGTGCGATTTCGGCGGTGATGCCCTTCATGCGCCACACGCTGCATGGAAAAAGAGGTAGGAAACGCCCAGCCAGCGACGAGGCCAAGCAGCTCGTTCCAGCGCCGATTCCGGCTGGCCACACCGTGGACGGCCTCATGCATAATGGCAAACGGCGTATTGGCAACAAGGCTAAATACCCAAACGGCTAACAGCGCATAACCTACTGAAAGGTGACTGGCTGCCCACTGGCAAAGCCACAGCGCCGCGAGCGAAAGCGCCAGAATAGCGGTATTTAAGAGACCGGCCATGATGAATCTTCTTTCTCCAGGGTGTTTTTGTTGACTGGACGGATACCAGCATGCCCATAACGGCGCATCGAATGCCGGATAAAGCCGAGTACGGGAATGGCGATACACAACACGAGACTGGCGAGAATATACATAAAGCCCAACATCGCTGCCGGAATTCCGAAATGATGAACGAACCACTCCAGCATCCCGATCGACAAGCCATAAACGGCGCCAAACCCGCCAAAAAACCAAGGGGCATAATCAAAAGCGATGGCCTCCTCGCCCCGCCCCGCAGCCCAAGGCTCGTTGTACACCTTGAGCATCCCAATACGCAGGGCTTTAACCTCGTACAGTAGATTCCAGAAGCCGAGCACAGAACAGAGAACCAGTGCATAACGCAGCGCGTCGGCAAAGCCATCCGCCGGTCGTCCATGCACAAGCCAGGCAATCATCGCCGTAGCGCTGCCGAAAACGAAACCATGATGAGGCCGAAAACGCCCCAGTTTCCAGCGGACATCAAATTCCCACACCTGACACACATTGGTGCCGACGGCCGGCACGATGTATGCCCACAAGATAGGCGTCAGCCACGCTGCTAGCGTCTGCTGCAAATTATCGTACTCATGCCACCATAAATACCATGATGCAGGCGTCAGAATAAGCGGCGCAATATATTGATAAAGCCGAATTGCAGAAATCATCGCAGTCCGAATTTCATACCGTGCTTCTTATACACTTCCTTGCGGAACAATAACGAGTAACGCCAATACGATAAAACTCTTCCCAAAGAGCGGAAACTGGTTTGCCAGTCCGAAAATCGCCAGACCATACCCCCCAGGCTGTTATAGCGCGTGCGCGCAGCGTGACAAGCCTGCGTGAGCTCATCGGGCGACATGCGTGCCGGGCGAAAGGCCGCATGGTTGAATCGGTATTCTGGATGTAGCCACCACCGGCCGTCATAGAGCAGCCGGTTTTCCTGCGCCAGCTTGCGATAAAGCGGCGTCCCCGGATAGGGCATCAAAATGTTATAAGCAGCGAAGGTAAATTTATTGTGTAGCGCAAAATCCACCGTTGCGCGGATACTGGCGGGCGTATCGTGGTCGTACCCCAGCGTAAATGCCGCCCACGTTTGCATGCCGTGGTCACGCAAAACGGCAATCTCCTGCGCGTAATGTGAGAACCCCCGGATATTCGGCGACTTGCGTGCATCCCGCAAACTTCCGGGGCTAATCGACTCAAAGCCCATGACATGCCCCCAGCAACCGCTTCGTTCCATGAGCCGCATCAACTCCCGATCCTGCGTCACATCAAGGCTGGCCTGGCTGATCCAATGCACGCGCAGCGGGATGAGTGCATGGCACAGCTCCTTAAGCGCCGTACGATCCGAGGCAATGTTGTCATCGACAAAAAAAATGAAATGACGCGGCTGGCTCTCGATCTCAGCCACAACTTCATCAATCCGGCGCAGGTAGTGCTTTTTGCCAAAATACTGACTCACTGCGCAAAAGCTGCATGCAAAGCGGCATCCGCGCGAGAACTGCATCAAGGTAATCGGCAGATAGCCTTTGCCGGCGTACAGATCGCGCCGCGGACGAACATTGCCGGATTGTGCAATGCCGGGCGCACCGTCGTAGCGCCGCCGCAACCGCTGGGTGCGGGCATCGGCAAGCACCTGTAGCCAACCCGTTTCGGCATCGCCAACAAAAATACTATCGGCGTGCATGGCCGCCTCTTCCGGCAGAAGCGCAACATGCATTCCGCCCAGAATAACCGGCACACCCCGCAGCCGGAATTCTGCGGCAATCTCGTACGCCCGCCGTGCGGTATAGGTTTCGACAGTAATGGCGACAAGATCGGTCGGCTCATCGTAAGGAATCGCCTCCATCCGGTCATCGTACAGAACAACCTCGATATCCGGCGGCGTCAGGCCGGCGAGCACCCCCAGCATCAGAGGCTCCATACGCCCTTCGTCGACATACAGGCTATGCTCGCGGCGGCCGATCGTCGGCTTGATCAGGGTAATTTTCACGCGTTTTCCTAGGTGCCGAGCACACGTCCCTGCTTGCGATAAATTTCGCGGCGGGAAATAAGGTTAGCGATAGCCGTGATTGCCGTACAAAAGCCGGAAAACGGCATGTCGCCGCCCAATACGCGCCGGGCAATGGACGACCAGGCGTAAAAACGGCGCTTAGCCTCAAAACACTCCTGCGCCAGCATTTCGGGCGACATAGCACGTGGGATGAAAATCGGGTCGCCGTACCGATACTTGGGATCGAGCCACCACTGCGGCGATAACAGCCGCTTCTCTTGTGCAAGACGCTGGTAAAGTCCGGAGCCTGGCGTTGGCGTCAGCGGGTTGAAATTAGCGATTTCCAGCCGCGCCTCCAAGGCAAAATCCAGACTACGGCGAATGGTTTCCGGCGTATCGCGGTCATAACCAAAAACGAATGTTCCATAGATGCCGATGCCGCGCCGGTGCAATGCGCGCACGACATCGAGGTAATGGCCGGACACCTGATTCCAACGCTTTTTCATCTGGGTAAGATTTTCCGGCTCCAGACTCTCAAAGCCGATGAGCGCATAGCGACAACCCGCCTCAGCCAGGCCGTCGAGCAGTTTCGGATCACGCGCGACATCGATACTGATCTGGCATGACCAACGCAATCCGAGCGGACGAATGGCTGCCAGCAGCGCTGTCAGATTTTCCCGGTTGCTGAATAGATTGTCGTCGACGAAAAACAACAGGCGGTTACGGCCAACGGTTTCCCTGATCGCTTCTAGTTCACGCTGAACGTCCGCAGCCGGCCGCACCCGCACCCGATGGCCATAAAAACCATGAATCGAACAAAAGTCGCAGGTAAACCGGCAACCGCGTCCGTACTGGACCAGATCGACGGGCGCATAGGGCTTTCCAGCAAAAATGGAGCGATCGATACGCAATTGCGTCATCGGCGCATCGTTATCGCCCCGATAAATCCGATGCAGACACCCGGCTTCGGCATCGGCAAGCAGGCGCTCCCATGCGCCCTCGGCATCGCCAACGATGATCGCATCGGCATGCGCCAACGCTTCCTGCGGTAAAAAAGTCGGATGATATCCGCCCATGACCAGCCGCATACCTTGCCGTCGAAAATGCGCCGCAAGTTCATAAGCACGGCGGGCGGTAAAGGTTTCAACGCTCATGGCGACGAGATCGGCATCCAGTTTCTCCGGCACAGCCTCGACCCTATCGTCGTAAAAAAGAATTTCGTGCCCGCTTGCCCGCGCCGCCAGAATACCCATGACCAGCGGCGGCATGGCATCGCCGGAACGGTAATCGCCCATATTCGGGCGGATGAGCGCAATCCTCATAACACGGCCACCTCCGGTTGGGCAGGGCGCCCATCGGGCGGCATAATGCAAGCGCAATGCTGCACAGCATCGTCAAAAGCAACAGTGTAGATCCACGTCCGGTAGGCACTTGGCCGAAAGCGCTTGAGCACCGGGTCGAGCCAGCGATGGCCGGCATGCAGGCCCAGACTCATCACTGCCGTTGGGCAAAGTGCCAGCGCATCTTCAATCAGCATTAGAAATTCGTCTTCACACGTTTCTGACACGGCAAGAAAGGCGAGAAATGTCTGGTCGAGCGCTTTCCCCGGCAGCGGTAGGAGGATTCTTTTTGCCAGGCGGGCGTAACCATTGTAGAGCGGCAGCAATGCATTCAGCGGCATCCGGTAGGCGCAGGCCATCACCTGTTTATAGGCCTGCTGATTCCAAAGCGCCATCACGGCCGACGGGCCAGCATTTCCATCAATACAATAAAAAACCGCACCTGTCGCCTCTGCCCGCACGGGATCCATCACCGGCGAAAATTGGTAACGACCTGCCTGTTGGTTATGAAAGCGGCAAAGATTTTCCAGTTCGCCGGGCATCGCTCGCCGCCAGGCGCCGTGCCGGCGAGCGCGCGCCTTGGGGAGCGCCAGCGTAACCAGCTCGTTCAGCGGGCGGTAGCGCGGCAGGCCGTGCAGACCGGCCTCCAGCAATCGACGCGCCGTCCGGTTTTCCGACGCAATCGCGGTATACCAAAGCGCTGCCTTGCACTCTGCCGCAAAATGCCGAATCGACGCATAGCCGATTTTGAGGAGCCGAAAGCGATGTCGATAGCGCGGTTTTATCCGCAAACCGCCCAGATAGCCCACTTGAGTTTGCATGCCGTTCCAGTGCAGCGGCTGCTCGGTACAAACGTACATTCCTACCGCCTCACCAGTCTCTCCGACACCGGCACGCCTTGCGCCTTGCTTTTCATCCGCATCTTCCGCAGTATGTCCCAGCACCACCCACTCACGCCCGAAATGGCCCGTCCCTGCGAAAAAAGACGGCTCTCGCGTCATCGCCATGCTCACCCACCCGGGCATCGGGTTGCCGCGCAACAATGCACGCAGCGTAGCGTCGTCATCAGGCGTGGCAAGGCGCAGGTGAATCATGGCGCGTCCAAGACAAATTCGCTTTCATCCCCCAGCGGATAGCCGTTGCGCAGGGAGATTTCGTTGCGGTGCAAGGCGTTAATCGGGAAAAAATGGCGAAACATGAACCCATCGCCCCGATTGCCCAGGCTGCGCCGAAGGATGCTGGACCAGGCATAGAAACGGCGGCGCGCCTCGACACACCCCTGCGTGACGGCTTCCGGTGACAATCGCTTGGGCACGAAAGGAAGCTCGTTGTAACGGTAGCGCAGATCCAGCCACCAGGCATCGAAGCGCAGGCGGCCCTCATCCTGCAAACGCCGATAAAGCGGCGTACCGGGAAACGGCGTCAGATGATTAAATGCCGCAAGGTACATTTTCTGCGCCTGAGCAAATTCAACCGCTTCGGCAAAAGTATCTGCCGTATCGTGCTCATAGCCAAAAATGAACGTCCCATACACGCCGATGCCGTGCTGACGCAAATTCGCCAGCGCTCCCGCGTAACCGCTGCGCATGGTGTTGAAACGTTTGCGCATCAGCAGCAAATTAGCCTCATTGAGCGACTCAAAGCCAATAAGGACGCCACGGCACCCGCTACGCGCGAGTTGCCGCACAAACGATTCGTCGTGCGCTGCATGAATGCTCATCTGCGTAATCCAGCGCAGGGACAGGCGCGCAAGCGCCGAAAGCAATTCGCGCCTGGCATCGACCTGCCCGGCAAAATTGTCATCGACGAAGAAAAACAGTTTTCTGCTGGCGCGCAAACCTTCCAGCTCACGAATGACATCGCCCACCGGACGAACACGATAGCTGCGCTGGAAGAAGGTCTGAATGGCACAAAACTCACATGGAAAACGGCAACCGCGCCCTGTCTCCACCAGCCCAATCGGCAAATAGCGTTTATTCCGGAAAATGCCGCGATCTATTGAAATGGCGGACAAATCAAGGCGTGTCCCGCCGTCGTAGCGGGATTTGAGCGTTCCATGCGCCAGATCGTCCATGACTTCAGGCCATACGGCCTCAGCTTCGCCAGTCACCACGGCATCGGCAAAACCCGAGGCTTCCTCCGGCATCAGCGTAGGATGGAAACCGCCCAGAATGACCGGAACGCCCTGTTGCCGAAAACGCTGGGCGATCTGATACGCCCGCCGGGCAGTATACGTTTCGACGGGGATAGCGACGGCATCGGTCGGTTCGTCAAAAGGAATGGTTTCGAGCCGGTCATCGTAAAAGCGCAGCTCGATATGAAGGCCGGTCAGCCCTGCAAGTACAGCGATCGGCAGGGGTTCCATCTGCCAGGAGCGGATGTACGACTCGCCAACGCGGTGGCCGATGGCCGGCTGCACTAAGGTCAACCGCATACGGTTCTCTGGCTTCTCTGGGTGCTCACTGAAGATTCTGGCGGTTGGAAGACCACGCTGCTCACCGCCTTCTTATCTGTGGATAGCAAAGGCAAGGGCTGTATCGGCCAGTCGCACGTGTAGAAACGATGCAAATTGTGTGCATAAAATCGGTAGCCGAAATTGGCAGTCAGTGCCAGCGGTCGGAAGTTGCGCGCCCGCCACAGACGTCTGGCAATTGCCGACCAGCGATAAGTTGCTTTCCAGGCGCGTTCGTGGCCTTCCGCAAGTTCGCGCACTGACATGTTGTACGGCTGAAAAACGACATGTTGCCCATCATAGAGGTCCCAATCCCGGCTAAGGATTCGACCGCTGGCGTCCAAACGACGGTATAGCGGCGTCCCCGGAAACGGCGTAAGGACGGCAAAGCGCGGTAGGTCAACGCCAGCGTCGATCGCAAACTCCACCGTCGCGTCGAAAACATCGGGCGTATCATGCTCCAGGCCAAAAACAAAACACCCCTGGACCGCGATGCCGAGCCGGTGCAGGTCAGCGATGAAATCCTTGAAATGTACCGCACCGTTGAAACGCTTTCCGGCATCTCCAAGGCTTTCCGGTGTGACGGTCTCTAGACCGAGCAGCAGCCCGCGGCAACCACTGCGCGCCACCAGCTCCAGCAGTTCAGCATCTAGCGCCAGCAGAACGGTCGACAAGCCAAACCATTGCACATTCAATGGGATCAGGCGCGTAAATAGCTCCCTGGCGTAATTGCGGTCAGAAATCAGATTGAGATCGACAAAGAGAATCCGTTTCTGTCCAACGCGACGAATGTCTTCAATGACCCAATCGACGGGTTTTTGATATTGCCGCCGACCCCAGGCGGTGGGCGCGACACAAAACTCGCAGGCATGCGCACACGACCGCGTCGCTTCGAAAACAGCCTGTGTCAAAAATTGACGTGAATCGAACAGATCCCGACGTGCATGCGGCATATCCAGGCGATTTAAGGAAAAATCAGGCGCCTGACGATATACCGGTTGCAGGCGGCCGGCCGCCCAGTCACGCAGCAATGCGGGCCAACTGTCTTCGGCATAGCCTATACAAATCGCGTCGGCATGGCGCGCCGCTTCTTCGGGCACCAATGTGACATGCGGACCGCCAAGAACGACCGTACTGCCCTGACTCCGAAAGCGTGCCGCCAGCTCGTAGGCCCGCCGTGCCGTGCCGGTAATGACGGTCATCCCGATCAGATCGGCATCGATCGTCTCCGGGATAGGGGTGATGCCTTCATCAATCAGCGTAATTTCGGCGTTCATATCCGCTGGCACCAGCGCTGCGAGTGTAGGCAAGGTCAGCGGTTGGTAACGAAGGGAGCGCTTGAAAATGCCACCGCGCACGCGATAAAGCGGGCCTTTGGGCGAAATCAGTGTAATTTTCATGGGCAGAAAGATTTAAACAGAGGTAACCAAAATGCCTCTCGGCGCAAGGCCAGCGGTTTAATATCGCCGAGGCGCGCACCGCGCGCCAGCATCGTACGCTCAATAACCCGAAATGGTTCCGGATGCCTTAGTACACGCAGCGGTGCGAGCTGTCCGAGCCTGCGCGCATACGCATACTGAGGGTTAGTACACAGCAATGCTTCCAACTCTGCCAGCACTGCCTCGCTTGGGGCACGCGTACAGATAAGCACATAGCCTGGGCAGTCAGCATCGGGCAACAGCATGGAAGATACCGGCAACGCAGATAATGCCTGAAGGCAACGAGCCACAAAAGACTCATTCAATTTTTCTCCAACCAGATCACAAGTCAGCGCACCGCGCCCGACAAATTCCAGAATGGGGCGCCCCTGTTTCGTGTGCCCTTCACATCTGAGCCAGTCGCCCGTTCGGTAACGATACAGCCCGCTAGCCGTCGTTACAATCGCCTCATACGTCTCACCCATTTGCAACGCATCTTCCAGAAAAAAGCGTCCGTCTTTAGCGTATTCGATAAACACATGGCGAGCGGGTAGCGGGCGCCCCTCTCTATCCGGTACGGTCACTACCGCCTCGGTCGACAGCAGTCCCTTTGGTTGCAGGCGGGCATGCGGGAGTCGCCGTTGAACTTCATCGGCAAACCGTCGGGATGAGGCCGACGCCCAACAGCTGACAATTTTTAGACGCGGCCAACATGCCTGCGGATCGGGAATTTCGTCCAACAAGCGCAACAGAAACGTCGGACTCCACACCGAAATCAGCTCAAGATCACTGGCTGCTTTGAGATACGCAAGCGTTCGCTGCCGCCATTGCGTCACATCAGAAAGATTCGCCACATCTAGTGGCACCGCTGTCATGACGGTAAGCATGCTGCCTGCGATTTCGCCAAGGTAGGCCGCATCGGACAATCCGACCGGAATGCCGTTGTTGAACGCTATCGGCCGAGTCGCCGGACTAATGGAAAAATAGACACGCCCCGTGATGTGATGCGTCTGGATGGTGTCGATCAGCCAAGGGACAATATCATTCTGGAAGTCAGACAACCCTTCGTCAGTATAAGGAATCAATTTGACGCCGCCTGTACTGCCCCCTGTCCGTTCGTAGGCAACAGGGCGTCCGGCGAAAAGAATATCCGCTTCACCCGCCTGAATGCGTGCTAACCAAGGCAAGAGGTCTTCGTAAACACACACAGGAACACGCTCCCGAAACGCGGCCACTGTTTCAGGAGAACCAAACTGCTTCAGATAAACAGTATCCCGGTTTCGTTTTAGGGTTTGCAGCAGCCAGGTATTTTTCTGGTCCACCCTCTCTGTCGCAGCTTCCTCACCGTCCTGAAAGTTGCCACTCATGAAATATCGACACCTGCTGCATGGCTGGTTTTATTGAATATCCGCGCGGCAAGCGGTTTCATATTCGGGGATTCCAATTCACAAAGACAGACGAGTTCATGCCCCAGACGATAGCCCGGATTTTTTTCCATAAAAAAACGGGTAGATATCCGCTGCATTTCTTCTGGCGTAGGTTCAGCGATCTCGCATTTAAGATGTCCACGCGATTCAGAGAAACAAACCACACCGGCATTTGCATCATAGTCACTGCCGAATTTTTTGATCGCCAATTGATCGGCTAAGCATTTCAAATCAGGACGAAATTCCGACCAATGAGGGAAAAATGATTTTCCGAAAACAGACAGATACTTAAAAGTACGGTGTCCTTTGACCAGCAGAAACCAGAAAAGCGGGTATTCCGGCATTTCTCGCTTGATCTCACCAACGCGCGCAATCCATGCAAAAGCCAAGGATTGCTGCCCCCAATGTTGGGGCGCAACGATGGTGTCTCCGGAATAGACAATACGTACCCGGCGTCCATTCCAGTCATCGGAAAAGACTTTTAGTACCGTAAAGCCACACAATTCCTCATGGCAGTACAGCAGAATCGCTTCGTCCTTATCAGCTAAATCATTGCAAAATAACGTATAGGACGTGCCGTCAAAATGATCCAGATATAAGGCCGCCATCTGATCAACGACATCATCAGGAATTTTCTCAATCCACATTCGGCGCGTCGTGTAGTAGTTACTCAAGACTTCACCTTTGTTAATCGCTGTTCACGACACAATAGCCGAAAAATTTAGCGCTTCAAATGACTTTGCTTCACCCTGCTATATTTGTGTAGGTTTTCGTTTTCAGCTCGCTACTTTATAGGGTTAGGTTATAAGAAAAAAACCAACTTCATCAGCCACAACGCTTACCCGCGTGTTAAAGCAGCTGCATTCAGGATCGGCAACCATAGATAGCCGGCATAAAATATCTATCAATACCTAAAAGCAAACACGAATTGACCGACCTTCCAATCAACCACCAACGATCGATCGTGTCGTCTTCATTCAAATAACGCGCTCCCTGCCCGCAGGCCGGTATTAGGCGGAGAAGGATGAGCCGCAACCACAGGTCGATGTGGCATTCGGATTTTTGATAACGAACTGCGAGCCTTCAAGGTCTTCCGTATAGTCAATTTCCGCGCCGACAAGATACTGATAGCTCATCGGATCAACCAACAAAGTAACGCCATTTTTCTGCATCACCGTATCGTCATCGCTGATTTCTTCGTCAAATGTAAAACCATACTGGAACCCGGAGCACCCTCCTCCTGTCACAAATACGCGCAGTTTCAAATCTGGATTGCCTTCCTCTACGATGAGTTCTTTGACCTTATTGGCAGCGCTATCGGTAAATAAAAAAGGCATTGGCAATTCTGCGGCAGTATTCATTTCTTCAACCTCCTATGGCTGGATCAAGATCAGTCAGCCAGTCCACTATTCGATGCCAGTTTAAGCTCAACATTCTTGGCGCCAGGAAGATGAACCAAACGTCCTTCAATGACAGCGCCCTGCTGGATCTCGATTTGCTGATACTCTACGTCGCCTGTGACATGCGCCGCAGACAAGAGTTCCAGAGACTCACTCGCGCTGACAGGGCCAATGATCGTACCATTGACTACGACATGTCCGACACGCACCTCGCCTTCAACAGTGGCTTTTTCACTGATAACCAAGGTTCCCTGCTGACCTTCCTCGCAACGGATATTCCCGCGCACTTCGCCATCAATCCGCAAACCGCCGCAAAAGGTCACATCCCCCTCTATCTTGGTGTTGATGCCAATCAGCGTATCAATTGCGTTTTTTGCTGCGCCACTATTTTTTGTACCAAACATAATCCCTCCTTAAAACACGACAGACTGTTTGGCGCGAATTGCGCCATCCTGCAACAATTGGGCTTCCACCGATCTCAGCGTCGCATCCTGTGGTATGGAAAAAACCCCTTCGAGCCGGTGAAGCGACTTCAACTCAAAAAGGAAACGCTCTGTATTTTCCTCCGATTTGGTGGGAATTGATATCGTAGTATTCTTCCCGTTCTGCCGAATTTTGACAATCAGGCGCAGGCGTCCCTGCATCGCTTTCGGCGTAGCATGGCGTCCCGCGTTATAAACGACCAACATCCGATACTGAAACTCCCCGTTATTTTTGCTCGGCTCAACACGCAATTGATTGATTTTGAAACCAGTTTTATCACCTAACGTGGCAGAGGGCATCAATTCCTCAAAAAACGCCAGATCTTGCTTCAATGCAGCATTCTCTATCCCCAGCGCTCTAACCTGTTCGGACAATTGCTGCAACATCGTCTTCTCAATCTGCAGACGGCTGTCTTCCGTACTCGTCATGCCTCGCAACTTAGTCAGTTCACGATCAAGTTCCATCACATGGTTGCGCAAAGACTGGATTTCACGTAACGACTCCTCCTGATCATGAGCAGTCGTCAATCGCGTCTTTAGATAGAATGTTTCGTAACCCCATAAAATGAATGCGACTGCTGCCACTAAAACAATACCTGACAAAACGCGCCAATACCATGGGATATGCCTGCGTATTGCCACACGTGGTGCGCCAATGCCAAACCGCTGACGCAAACGTCTAAGCTTTGAGGCAGCTCTGGAAGTCACCACCTATCTCCATCACAATCAAGACGTAGAAAACGAAAGCCGCCCATCAGGCGGCTTTCTTTGGTAAAGAAGAACACTACAAAGCAAATCCGATCAACGTTTTGAGAATTGCTTACGGCGACGCGCTTTGTGCAGGCCAACCTTTTTTCGCTCAACTTCGCGTGCATCACGAGTGACGAATCCGGCTTGCGACAAAGCGGGTTTTAACGCAATATCATATTCAATCAATGCACGCGTAATACCATGGCGCACCGCACCAGCCTGACCAGACTCCCCTCCGCCAGAAACATTGACCATGATATCAAACCCTTGGGACTGATCAACCAGCTCAAGTGGTTGCCGCACAATCATACGGCCAGTCTCGCGCGAAAAGAACTCGTCAACCGGTTTACCATTGACCACAATATTGCCTGAGCCACGCTTCATGAAAACCCGTGCAACGGCACTTTTACGGCGCCCCGTACCATAATAGAAATTATCAGCCATATGAATGAACTCTCTTAGATTTCCAGAACTTTCGGCTGCTGAGCCGCGTGGGGATGGTTGGCACCGACATAACACTTCATTTTCTTGAGCATCGCGTAGCCTAAAGGACCTTTCGGGAGCATCCCCTTAACAGCCTTCTCAAGCGCACGCCCAGGAAAACGTTGCTGCATTTTGGCAAAGTTCGTTTCATACACGCCGCCAGGATAACCAGAATGACGATAGTATTTCTTATCATTGGCCTTATTACCAGTAACGCGAATACTCTCGACATTTGTCACGACAATATAGTCGCCGGTATCAACATGAGGCGTATATTCGGATTTGTGCTTGCCGCGTAAACGGCGAGCAATCTCGGCCGCCAGACGCCCCAATACCTTATCAGTAGCATCGACCACGAACCACTCTCGCGTTACTTCATGCGGTTTGGCAGAAAATGTCTTCATTTCGGACGTCGTCCTTATTTATCTTAATGACAGAAAGCGGCGGATTTTATTGCAAGAGCCACAGAAAAGTCAATGGCTGACACATCGAACCAATAACTAGAACACCGTTTCGCTATTACACGCAGCATGAGACTAGCATGTCTATACCGCTTGTCTCCTGCATAAAAGACTCACTCACACTCCAGATCTAGCCAACTTCTTCGAAACTGGAGGTTACCTTGTGACGTGCACGATTACGTCGCATTCTGCGGTAATCAGCATCAAGAAAACGTGCCAACTCATTGAGCGCCTGTTCGTAGACACCACGCTTGAATTCAATTACCGAATCTAGCGAAACCCAATAATTGGACCATCGCCATGCATCAAATTCCGGATGGTCACAAGCACGCAGAGAAATATCGGAATCACGTCCCGTCAAGCGCAACAAAAACCAGATCTGTTTCTGCCCACGGTAACTGCCACGCCATTCACGTCTGATCCAATGCACCGGCACATCGTAGCGCAACCAGTCACGGGTTCGTCCAAGGATGCTCACATGTTCGGGAAACAAGCCAACTTCCTCATGGAGTTCGCGGAACATCGCCTGTTCAGGCGATTCCCCTCGCTTAATCCCTCCCTGTGGAAACTGCCACGAATGCTCCCGAATCCGCTTTCCCCAAAAAACCTCGTTTCGAGCGTTGCATAGAATGATGCCGACGTTCGGGCGATACCCTTCACGGTCGAGCATATCAATAACCTGCTTAATCTATGAGTTAAAGGGATTCTTTCACATTTCTCTTCGCTTGGAAAGCATCGCAGCACCACAAACACACATGGCAACTCGCGTTTTGTTATCAACCTTCCCCGTATTCTTACCATGACGTTCAAACGCTGAAATAGCACAGCGATACGAATCCGTTGCGCCGCATGATTTTCGAAAAAAACCGGCCAGAGGATATGCCGTAAGGCTACACACCACTGGGTAGATCACAATCAACCCAGGCTTTCTGAAAACAGAGCGGGCGACAGGCTAATTTTTAGCCATCCCGGCGGGACATAACATCGCATACCTCCTGCCTGTAGCCGGTATCTTCAGGCAGAGGCAGGAAGGCAAGACAATTTGAACCATCCAACAACAGATCAAATTCCGGCTATCCGCCTGATTGTGACGACATCGCACACGAGTAGGTCGATCTGCACAAAATGCCAGCCAATGCATCCAGGGTTTATATCTTATGGACTTCGTCTTCGCTGATCGCTCTTGTAGAATTGCATTTTTATTTTTAGACCCCAGTGTATTCAGACCTATTATGCGCAGCTCGCAATTTTTTATTTCCACGCTTAAGGAAGCCCCCAACGACGCCGAAATTGTCAGTCACCAATTGATGCTACGCGCCGGACTGATCAAACGCCTCGCCGGCGGCATTTACACCTGGATGCCACTTGGCCTACGCATCCTGCGCAAGGTAGAAAACATCATCCGCGAAGAAATGAATCGCGCCGGTGCCGTCGAACTGCTGATGCCGGCCGTGCAACCGGGCGAACTGTGGCAAGAGTCCGGTCGCTGGGAAAAATACGGCCCCGAACTGCTTCGCCTGAAAGACCGCCACCAGCGTGATTTCGTCATCGGCCCAACACACGAAGAAGTTATCACCGATATCGTGCGTCGCGATGTCAAAAGCTATCGCCAGTTACCGTTGCACTTCTACCAGATCCAGACGAAATTCCGTGACGAGATTCGTCCGCGTTTCGGCGTCATGCGCGGCCGCGAATTTCTAATGAAGGACGGCTACTCTTTCCACGTCAGTTTTGACGATCTGCAACGCGAATACCGCAATATGTTTGACACTTACACGCGGATTTTTACCCGTCTGGGACTGGAATTCCGTGCTGTCGCCGCGGATACCGGTTCAATTGGGGGCACCGGTTCGCACGAATTCCACGTACTGGCTGATTCTGGCGAGGATGCGCTTGCGTATTGTTCGGACTCCAATTACGCCGCCAACGTTGAACTCGCCGAAGCACTCGCACCAACCAAGCCACGTGGCGCGGCCGGCGAATTGATGCGCAAGGTCGCCACACCGAATCAGACGTGCTGCGAAGATGTCACCAACTATCTCGGGTTGCCCTTTGAGAAAACGGTCAAAGCTATCGCCGTCATGCACGATGAGACTTTCACACTGCTACTGCTACGCGGCGACCACACTCTCAACGAGATCAAGACAGGCAAGCTGCCGGGGCTTGATCCCTTCCGGTTTGCCACCGATGCTGAAATCGAACACTTCCTGGGCTGCCAACCCGGATACATCGGCCCGGTCGGCGTCGCCCCTGCCAAAGTACGCGTCATTGCCGACCGCACCGTCGCTACCATGAGCGATTTCATCTGCGGCGCCAACGAAGCGGGCTTCCACCTGACCGGCGTCAATTTCGGTCGTGATCTGCCGGAGCCTTCCATCGTTGCAGACATTCGTAATGTCGTCGCTGGAGACCCTTCGCCAGATGGTAAAGGTGTGCTTGAGCTACGTCGCGGCATTGAAGTCGGGCATATCTTCCAATTGCGCACCAAATATGCCGAGGCGCTCAATTGCAGTTTTCTCGACGAGAACGGCCGAAGTCAGCTTATGGAAATGGGCTGTTACGGCATCGGCGTCACGCGCATCGTCGGTGCGGCTATCGAGCAATGCCACGACAAACGTGGCTGCATTTTTCCAGCGGCCATTGCGCCATTTACGGTTTGCATCGTTCCGATGGGTTATGCCAAAAGCGAAACAGTCAGAACGGCAGCCGACGCACTCTATACCGATTTGCAGGCAGCCGGTATCGATGTTCTGCTCGATGACCGCAACGAGCGCCCCGGCGTGCTGTTTGCCGACATGGAACTGATTGGCATCCCACACCGTGTCGTCATCGGCGGACGCGGCCTCAAGGAAGGGCTGTTCGAATACCAAGGACGCCGCGATACCGAAGCGAAGATGGTACCTGCCCGAGAAATCATCGCATTCCTGAAAGCGCGTCTGTGCGCCGCCTGAGCCATATCATAGGCCGGATAGCGGACCGCAACCCGGACAGCATTTCAAACCGCCTTCATGGGCGGAATTTGCATACGCTGCAACCAATCCCTGTTCGGATCTGTCTCGCCCTGATTCTGTTGGCTACACCGGCCATCGCTTTGGCCGGCGCACAGAAGTACGAACCGCTTTCAGACAGCGTCCGTGCCGCGCTGTCGCGCACCATTGCCGATCAAGCGCCGCCCAGAACTTCCTTCAAAACTCCCTTGGAAGCCATCGACTGGCTGAGCGAGATGTCCATCCGCCTGGCCAAGCGCATGCCTAACCGCGAAGCGCGGCTAGAGTTTCTGCGTACCGTGCATTACGAAGCAACGCGCGCCGGGCTGGATCCACAGCTTGTGCTCGGTCTGATCCAGGTGGAAAGCGGCTTCAAGAAATATGCCGTGTCTTCGGCGGGCGCGCGTGGCTTCATGCAGGTCATGCCCTTCTGGATCAAGGTTATCGGCCAGCCCGATGACAACCTTTTCCATCTACGCACCAACCTGCGCTACGGCTGCACAATTCTTCGCCACTACCTGGATATCGAAAAAGGCGATCTTTACCGCGCCTTGGGTCGCTATAACGGCAGTTTGGGCAAACCTGCCTATCCAACGATGGTCAAGGGCGCCTGGCATGCCAACTGGCTGTTCTTGCCAAAGCCCACTGTCGCCGGCAGCGCCCCAGCACAACAGACAAATCAGCCGCCCCAATAACCGGCCTCATAAAAAAATAAAGGCCAAGGCGCACAACGCGTCGTATCGGCACAGGCGAACATTTAACGAAGCCCCGGCAACATTCCCCTGACACCACGCATCAACTTGCCGATGCCTCCTCGGGAAAACTGTTTCATTACCTTCTGCATCTGTTCAAACTGCTTGAGCAAGCGATTTACCTCTTGTACCTGAACGCCCGCCCCGGCGGCAATACGGCGTTTGCGCGAGGCTTTGAGAAGTTCCGGTTTACTGCGTTCAAGCGGCGTCATCGAATTGATGATGCCCTCGATACGACGCACAATCTTATCCTCGCCGCCCACGGGCAGCTGGCTCGCCGCCTGAGCAAACTGCGCCGGCAGCTTGTCAAGCATTGAAGAAACGCCGCCCATCTTGCGCATCTGACCAATCTGCTCTTTGAAATCATTGAGATCAAAACTCTTGCCCGACTTGATTTTTTTGGCAAATTCGACGGCTTTTTGCTCATCGACCCCCTTGCGCGCCTCTTCGATCAGTGAGAGCACATCACCCATACCGAGGATGCGCGAGGCCATGCGTTCCGGATGAAACGCCTCAATACCGCCCAGTTTTTCACCGACACCGGCAAACTTGATTGGCTTGCCGGTGATGTACCGCACAGACAACGCCGCACCGCCGCGCGCATCACCGTCCAGCTTGGTCAGGATCACGCCGGTCAAAGGTAAAGCCTGATCGAATGCTTTCGCCGTATTGATCGCATCCTGCCCCAGCATGGCATCAACGACAAACAGGGTTTCAATCGGTTTGAGTGCCGCATGCAGTTCGGCGATCTCTTTCATCATCGCATCGTCAATCGACAGCCGACCCGCCGTATCGATAAAAAGTACGTCGTAAAAATGCCGACGTGCCCAATTAACGGCATTGCGTGCGATATCAACCGGTTTTTCACCAACCGTCGAAGGGAAAAAATCAACCCCTGCCTGCGCTGCAACGGTTTTTAGCTGCTCGATGGCTGCGGGGCGATACACATCACAGGAGACAACCAGCGCTTTCTTTTTCTGCGTTTCCTTGAGCCATTTGGCGAGTTTACCGACCGTCGTCGTCTTGCCTGCGCCCTGCAAACCCGCCATCAGTACGACAGCGGGTGGCTGCACAGCAAGATTGAGGCCAGTGTGCGCTTCGCCCATCAACGCCGTCAATTCACGGTGCACGACGCCGATCAGCGCCTGACCCGGACTCAGCGAGCCGATAACCTCCTCGCCCACGGCTTTTTCCTTGACTGCAGCAATGAATGCTTTGACCGCGGGCAGCGCCACATCGGCCTCAAGCAATGCCAGGCGCACTTCACGCAAGGCATCTGCAATATTCGTTTCAGTCAGCCGCGCTTCTCCACGCAGGGTTTTCATCACGCGCGCCAAGCGCTGGGTCAGATTATCGAGCATAGTGTTTTATCAATATCAATTAATGAGGCCACTCAGACGGAAAAAGTTATTTTTCGGGTTGAGCAAACTAAAAATTATGGGTCAGATAATCAAGACATGACTCTGATAAAAACCGCTCGGCGAGTCACACCCTTCCCAATCCCCATTAATACACCAATTTCTGAAATCAATTGTGCGCACAATCTCGTAAGATTATTCTGCGCTCTGAATTACCGACACGGGAGATTTTACTGCACCCCGCTTTGCCGTCGACATCCCGTGACATCGGGATAAAACCCAGACAGAGTGTTGCCCAAATCCATCGAACCCGGATAGATCACTTCAATTTTCCATAAAGTGTGAAATTTGCCACTTTACAAATACACAAACTCAATGCATGATTACACTGACATACATAGTGTTTCTCGGTACAAAAGTACGCTTGACTACGCAAATTTCTATCCGAGTAAAAAATCGAACAGATTCAAGCAATTGATTCATACCAATGGCAGCAAAACCCCAAGCATCGACGCTAAGCGGCCTGGCTAGAGCGCTCGTACAGGCAGGCAAACTCAGCGAAACCGAGGCAGAAGCCCTAACTTCGCAGGCAGCCGCGATGGGCGCCTCGTTCATCCAGCAACTCGTTGCCGCCCAAAAAATGACGGCAAGTGATGTTGCTCGCTTCGCTTCAGAGACTTTCGGCTTTCCCCTGCTTGATCTCAACGCCTACGATAGCATTCATATCATCAAGGATGCCATTGATCCCAAGTTGGTTGCCACGCATCGCGTCATTCCGCTTTACAAAAGAGGCAATCGTCTATCGGTCGCCACGGCCGATCCGACCAACCTGCGCGCACTCGATGAGATCCGCTTTCAGACAGGCTTGGTCGTCGATCCAATTATCGTACGGGAAGATCAGCTCACGCCGTTAGCGGCAAAACTTGCCGAATCTGCCGATACGACTTTAAAAAACCTGGTTAGCGAGAGCATTCATCTCGAATTCGACGAAGACCAGGCAGGAGAGCCCGCGCCGGAAGATGATGCCGACGTCGAAGACGCACCGGTCGTCCGCTTCATTCATAAAGTACTGCTCGATGCAATCAACGACGGTGCTTCGGATATCCATTTCGAGCCCTACGAAAAAAGCTACCGCATCCGTTTTCGTCTTGACGGCGCCCTACGTGAAATCGCCGCGCCACCACTGGCACTCAAGGACAAAATCGCCTCGCGCATCAAGGTTATTTCCCGACTTAATATTGCCGAAAAGCGGGTGCCGCAGGATGGTCGGATGCGCCTCGTACTTTCCAAAACCCGCACGATCGACTTCCGCGTCAGTACCTTGCCCACGATGTACGGCGAAAAAATCGTGTTACGGATTCTCGACCCAAGCAGCGCCACACTCGGTATCGACGCGCTGGGCTATGAACCTGACCAAAAAGCCTTTCTGCTTGATGCCGTTCAGCGTCCCTACGGCATGGTGTTGGTCACCGGCCCGACGGGTTCCGGGAAAACCGTCTCTCTGTACACCTGTCTGAATATTCTCAATAAACCGGGAATCAATATTGCGACAGCCGAAGATCCGGCAGAAATTGCGTTGCACGGTATCAACCAGGTCAATATCGACGACCGCCAGGGACTGACATTTCCAGTCGCACTCAAAGCCTTTCTCCGCCAGGACCCAGATATCATCATGGTCGGCGAAATCCGTGACCTGGAAACGGCGGAAATTGCCATCAAGGCCGCTCAAACCGGCCATATGGTGTTATCGACCTTACACACCAATGATGCGCCATCGACGCTGACACGTCTGATGAACATGGGAATTCCGACTTTCAACATTGCTTCCAGCATCCTGCTGATTACCGCGCAACGCCTGGTACGGCGCCTATGCACCTGCAAGAAACCCATCGACGTGCCGGTCGAAACCCTGATCAACGCCGGATTTTCCGAAATCGACCTCGATGGAAGCTGGACGCTCTACGGACCGGGCGGCTGTGAACGCTGCAAGGGTAGCGGCTATAAGGGGCGTGTAGGCGTCTATCAGGTGATGCCGGTCAGCGAGGAAATTCAGCGCATCATTATGGCCAACGGCACTGAAATCGATATCGCAGAACAGGCACAAAGGGAAGGCATCAACGATCTCCGTCAATCCGGCCTGCTTAAGGTCAAACAAGGCCTGACTTCGCTCGACGAGGTCCTAGGCAGCACCAATATGTAAATCTTCGGGAAGGGAAAGCTCATGGCAACTGCATCGAGACCGGTAAGAAGACGCGTGCAGGAAGTCAAAGAATCGATATTTTTGTGGACCGGCAAAAACAAGGCGGGCAAGATAATCCGCGGCGAAATGCGCGCCCAGAGCGAAGCGGTCGTCAACGCAACGCTGCGCCGTCAAGGGATCTTCGTCACAAAAATTACCAAACAGAGATTCCGTGGCGGCGGCAGAGTCACGGAAAAAGATGTCGCGCTGTTTACACGGCAATTGGCAACGATGATGAAAGCCGGTGTGCCATTACTGCAAACCTTCGATATCGTTGGACGCGGACATGACAACCCGGCAGTCGGCAAGTTATTGCTCGACATCCGGGCAGATATCGAAACTGGCAGCTCATTATCGCAAGCCTTCCGCAAGTATCCTGTGCATTTCGACGCGCTGTACTGCAACCTAATCGCCGCGGGTGAACAGGCTGGTATTCTCGAAACGATATTGGAGCGCCTAGCGACCTACAAGGAAAAAATACTGGCGATCAAGTCGAAGATTAAATCTGCCCTATTTTATCCCATTGCGGTCATTATCGTTGCCATGATCGTCACAGCCGTCATCATGATCTTTGTGATTCCGGCGTTCAAGGAGGTATTCACCAATTTCGGTGCCGATCTGCCCGCGCCAACCCTAATGGTTATCGCCATGTCCGACTTTATGGTAGCTAACGGCTGGCTATTACTGCTTATCCTCGTTGGCGGCACCTTTGGTTTCTTCTACGCATGGCGGCGATCAGAAACCATGCAGATCGCGCTTGACCGCCTTTTCCTCCGCCTACCGATTTTTGGCGACATCATCCGTAAATCGGTCATGGCGCGCTGGACGCGCACGTTATCCACCATGTTTGCCGCCGGCGTCCCGCTTGTCGAATCACTCGAGTCGGTCGGCGGTGCGGCAGGTAACTATGTTTACAAAATTGGAACGCGTCAAATCCAGAGTGAGGTCAGCACCGGTGTCAGCCTGACCAATGCCATGCAGAACAGTGAGCTGTTTCCGAACATGGTGGTGCAAATGGTTGCCATCGGCGAGGAATCCGGTTCGCTCGATTCCATGCTGAGCAAAGTTGCCGACTTTTTCGAAACTGAGGTTGACGATGCCGTCGAAGCACTTTCCAGTCTCATGGAACCGCTGATCATGGTTGTTCTTGGCGTTGTCATCGGTGGTATGGTCATTGCTATGTACCTGCCGATCTTCAAACTCGGAGCCGTCGTTTAATGGCAGAACTGGGCAACGTACTTTCCACAGATCCCCAGTCGTTCGCGTTATTGTGCGGCATTCTCGGCCTGCTGGTTGGCAGTTTTCTCAACGTCGTTATCTATCGTCTACCGAAAATGATGGAAAACGACTGGCGCGCTCAATGCGCAGAATTGCGCGGAGAAGAAATGCCGGCCAGCGAACCGTTTTCGCTGCTGCGACCTCGTTCACGCTGCCCATCCTGCCTGCGGCCGGTCGCTGCGTGGGAGAACATCCCCATCTTGAGCTGGCTTCTGTTGCGCGGTAAATGCGCGGGCTGTAAAACGTCTATCTCTCCGCGTTATCCGCTTGTTGAAGCGCTGACCGGCCTGTTGTCGGGATTCATCGCGTTGCATTTCGGCTTCGGCTGGATTAGCGCCGGCATATTACTGCTCACTTGGGCACTGATGGCTCTGACCTTCATTGATGCCGACACTCAGCTTCTGCCCGACTCGATCACACAACTTTTGCTGTGGTGCGGCCTGCTGTTCAATCTCTTCGGAATTTTTACCGACCTGACTTCCGCAGTCATCGGGGCTATGGCCGGCTATTTGGCGCTCTGGTCGGTTTATTGGGCATTCAAGCTCATTACCGGCAAGGAAGGGATGGGTTACGGCGATTTCAAATTACTCGCCGCCCTCGGCGCCTGGCTGGGGTGGCAAATGCTGCCGCTGATCATCCTGCTATCTTCATTGGTCGGCGCTATCGTCGGCGTTACCCTGATCGCCGTAGCCAGACGGGATCGCCAGGTTCCGATCCCATTTGGTCCTTATTTGGCAACAGCAGGAGTGATCGCCGCACTATGGGGCAAAGAACTCAGCCAGCAGATGTCGTTTGTTCTGGCATAAACAACTGGTATCCCTCACTCAAATAGACAAGGGGAAACCATTCCCGGATAACGGTATAATTTTGCCCCCTGCCATCATCAAAATTCGCCTTTATCCTTAAGCATCAGACAAAGTTTTACGCAGAACTTTTACCCAAGTTTTTACCTATCACCATGCCGATTTACGCCTATCGTTGCGAAGCCTGTGGTTTCGCCAAAGATCACTTACAAAAAATGAGTGATCCGCAACTCACCCTCTGCCCAAAATGCGGTCAAAATACCTACCGCAAGCAATTGACTGCCGCAAGTTTTCAGCTCAAAGGACAAGGCTGGTACGAGACCGACTTTAAAGACTTAGGCAAGCCCGCCTCATCATCAGAATCCAAATCGACCAAATCCTGCCCATGCGGTTCCGGAGCTGAAGCGTGCGCAAGCAATTAATCAAGCGCTACTTCATCACCGGGCTGCTGATCTGGGTGCCGCTGGCAATCACCGTCTGGGTACTTTCACTGATCGTCGGCACAGCCGATCGCGTCTTGCAGATACTGCCTGATGCCATGCATCCGCGCACCCTAATCGGCCGCAATATTCCCGGCATTGGCGTCATCGTTACCCTATTCATTATCTTTCTCACGGGCCTGCTCGGCGCTAATTTCATCGGGCAGCGGTTCGTTGTCTGGTGGGAACGGCTGCTCGATCACATTCCGCTCGTCAACAAGATTTACAGCGCGGTCAAACAGGTCTCCGACACGCTGTTTTCATCCTCCGGCGAAGCCTTTCGCAAAGCCTTGCTGATTCGCTACCCACACGCCGACGCCTGGACCATCGCCTTTTTGACCGGGACGCCCGGCGGTGATGCCGCCAACCATCTCCAGGGCGACTACATCAGCGTCTACGTACCGACCACGCCAAACCCGACTTCCGGTTACCTCCTGATGTTGCGCCGGAGCGATGTTATCGAGCTGGAAATGGACGTAGATGAAGCCTTGAAATATATTATCTCGATGGGCGTCGTCGCCCCGCCCAAAACGGCGTCAATCGCTACGGGCGCTACGGGCCGCGTTTCCGACAAGCCCGATCTTCTCCAGAATTTTCCAGAAACCCATTAAAAACTGTCCAACTTTCATTCCGGGACCAAGTATGCGAACTCATTACTGCGGGCAGCTCAATGCCCAGACGATCGGCCAGGAAGTCACTCTTTGCGGCTGGGCGCATCGCCGACGCGACCACGGCGGCGTTATTTTTATCGATCTGCGCGACCGCCAAGGCCTGGCTCAGGTCGTCTGCGATCCGGACCGCCCGGAAATGTTCAAAATCGCTGAAACGATCCGCAATGAATACTGCCTGAAGATCACAGGCAAAGTGCGCGCCCGGCCGGCAGGATCGACCAACCCCAATATCGCTAGTGGCGAAGTTGAAATTCTCTGCCATGAAATTGAAGTCCTCAACCCGTCGATCACCCCGCCCTTCCAGCTTGACGACGAAAACCTCTCCGAGACCGTCCGCCTGACGAACCGCGTGCTCGACCTGCGCCGCCCGCAAATGCAGAAAAACATGCAGCTGCGCTACCGGACAGCCATGGCCTTCCGCCGCTATCTCGATCAGGCCGGGTTCATCGACATCGAAACGCCGATGCTGACCAAGAGCACCCCGGAAGGCGCGCGCGACTACCTGGTGCCATCGCGTGTCAATGATGGCCAGTTCTTCGCACTACCGCAATCGCCGCAGCTATTCAAACAACTGCTGATGATTGCTGGCTTCGATCGCTACTATCAGATTGTCAAATGCTTCCGCGACGAGGATTTGCGCGCCGACCGTCAACCCGAGTTCACCCAGGTCGATATTGAAACCTCCTTTCTCAACGAAAGCGAAATCATCAGCATCATGGAAGACCTGATTCGCACGGTTTTCAAAGAAGCCATTGGTGCCGACCTGCCAAACCCGTTCCCACGCCTCCCCTACGCCGAAGCCATGCGCCGCTACGGCTCAGATAAGCCCGACCTGCGCGTTACGCTTGAACTTACGGAAATCACCGATGCGGTCAAGGATGTGCCCTTCAAGGTGTTCGCCAACGTCGCCAACAGCGAAAACGGCCGCGTCGCGGCCTTGCGCGTCCCCGTCGGCGCCAGCATGACGCGCGGTGAAATCGACGGCTACACCGAATTCGTCGGCATTTACGGCGCCAAGGGCTTGGCCTACATCAAAGTCAATGATGTCCACCAGCCCAATGAAACCGGCCTGCAATCGCCGATCGTCAAGAATCTCACCGAAACTGCGTTGAAAGCCATCCTAACGCGCACCGGCGCACAAAGCGGCGACCTCATTTTCTTCTGCGCCGACAAAACAAAAGTTGTTAACGATGCTCTTGGCGCACTGCGCGTCAAACTTGGCCACGAAAAAGGCTTTGTTAACGGCAACGCCTGGGAGCCGCTCTGGGTCGTCGACTTCCCGATGTTCGAATACGACGAAGAAGACAAGCGCTGGGTTGCCTGCCATCACCCTTTCACCAGCCCGAAGGACGAACACGTCGACCTGCTCGCCACCGATCCAGGAAAATGCCTGGCCAAGGCATACGACCTTGCCGTCAACGGCTGGGAGCTGGGCGGCGGCTCGGTGCGTATTCACCGCGCCGACGTGCAGGAACAGGTGTTCAAGGCGCTCGGCATCAGCGAGGAAGAAGCTCGGCTCAAGTTCGGCTTTCTGCTTGACGCACTCAAATACGGCGCACCGCCGCACGGCGGCTTGGCCTTCGGTCTCGACCGCATCGCCACCATGATGGCCGGCGCCGAATCGATCCGCGACGTCATCGCCTTCCCCAAGACACAACGCGCCCAGTGTCTGCTGACCAACGCGCCCAGTGAAGTCGATGAAAAACAGTTGCGCGAACTGCATATCCGTTTGCGCAATGTCAAAACCGACGCCAAGTCTGAAGCCAAGACGTAACCGGCCGTAACCCGCATTTGACGGCCACGGACTCCCCTCATCCGGCGCACGGCAACATGGCGAACATGTCGATGAACAACGGTCTGCACTTGCCGAGCGCATGGTTCTGGCGAATCGCCGCAATGGTCTGGCTGGCCTGCGCATGCCTACTGCCGCCAGATGCAGCGGCACGCGGCCAGACCGGCGGTATGCCGGCCGAAGTTTCGCTCGCCAGCCTGCCGCCGGAAGCCGCGCAAACCCTTGCGCTCATCAAGCGCGGCGGCCCGTTCCCTTATCCGGAAAAAGACGGCAGCATCTTCGGGAATTTTGAGAAGCGTCTGCCGATCCAGCCGCGCGGTTACTATCGCGAATACACCGTGCCGACGCCAGGACTTCGCCATCGCGGCGCACGCCGCATCATCGCCGGACAAAGACAAGAAAGACCTGGGTACGGCAGGCGTGAAGGGCACAATGATGCGGGCGAGTATTACTACACGGGCAACCATTACCGCAGCTTCCGGAGGATCCGCGAGCCATGACTCCCCCTCGCCCTACGCGGCCTATTCCAACCGATTCGGCTGCCGATCCGCTCGCCACATTTTCCACACGCCCGGAAATGGCGGGGATTTATCGTATTGACGGTCAAGACTTACCGGCGCTCAAAGCTGCCGCCAGCGACCTGGGGCAGGCTGTTTTTACCGTTGATCTGCGTCATGCGCGAAACATCCCTGGCTTTCTGAAGGCGATGAAGCGCGACCTCCGCTTCCCGGACGACTTTGGCAACAATCTGGACGCACTCAACGATTGTCTGACCGATTTTTCCTGGCACCCGGCCGCCGGTTACGTCATCATCCTTGCCCATAGCGAAGCACTGCAGGCCAACCCATCCAGCCTGGCAACACTTAACGAAGTACTGGCCTTCGCGGCTGAAAGCTGGAAAAACCGCGACATTCCCTTCCGTATCTTCTATCTGCACGGCCAGCCATGAGCTCCCGGGCAGGCGCCGCGCGACAAGCGCTCGCCCCTCACGCATCATACAAACGCCCGGTTTCCGTCCTCGTCGTCATGTACACGCCGGCGCTGGACGTCCTGCTGCTTGAACGCGCCAAACATCCGGGGTATTGGCAATCAGTCACCGGCAGTCAGGAAGAAGGGGAAGCGCTCATCGAAACAGCGCGGCGCGAAGTCGAAGAAGAAACGGGCATACGCGCCACGCATGGCCAAATTGAAAACTGGCGCCTCACCAACACTTTTGAAATCTTCGCCGAATGGCGGGATCGCTATGCCCCCGGCGTCACGCACAACGTCGAACACGTCTATGCGCTGCCCGTTGCGGATACGCTGCCCATCCGTCTTGCGCCCAGCGAGCACCGAGCCTGGCGCTGGCTGCCCTGGCGGGAAGCGGCCGCAGCCTGTTTTTCCTGGACAAACCGGGAAGCGATTCTGCAATTGCCGAGCCGCCATCCGCAGCCAACCGGGCGTCCAACTCCACCCTAACCGTTCCGCTAGCGCCACGCTCGCTGCTTTTCCGTAGCCTGCTTTGGCGCCTGTTCCAATACTTTTCCCAGTCTTTTAGCGGTCAGCGCTTCCCTCGGGGTTTTCTACCACCGCTTCCCGCTGCGTTTCCAGCGCGGCCGCTTCGGTATTGTCCGCTACGGCACCCATCGCTTTTTCCAGGCACTGCGGGCAGTAGCACTGCCCGCCGCCGAGTGAGGCAAAGGCAATGGGAGGCAACTGCATGCACCAACAACTTGCCTGCGTGCTGCTCACGCCACACGTGAATTGCGCACCACAGCCGGGACACACGGAAAGCGGCGCGCGCGAATTTTCTGGCGGGGAATTCATGCTGCCCATGATACGCGCAAAGGCGCAGATTATACGGACTACTGTAGGCTAGCGCGCGTTTTGTCCACGGCTGCGGTTTTTTTGTCCAACAAATTTTAATGCCGGTGAAATTTTTTGGACAAAAAACATGCCGCGTTAAATAACGCCTAAAATGCCTTAAAAAAACACCCGTTTTAACGCACAACCTGCCAGCGGTGGGCAATGCGGTCGCCGGCGAGCAATACGGCCTAGACTCGTCAAAGGCGTCGGGTGGCCGGTTTGAGGTTTTGCCTGTGAGCAAAGCCAAGTATCAACGGGGGGGGCGCTCGATCGAAAGGTCAGCGCGCCATTGTTTTGCCCGGTTATTTAGCCTTATTAGTCAGCGGCGCAGACGCCAGATATGTTTTTAGCGCAAGACGAACACCGGCGCTGACGCTGCCCTCACCGATCCTGGACGCAGCAGAGATGCTCTCCGCGTCCAGATAAATTTTGATGTCCCGGCCGTTGTGTCCTGTGGCCGGGCGGCCAACGCGGCGCTTGGTCGGATGAGGATCAGTGCCGGGCATTACGCGCCTCGACGTAGGCATCTCCCGCCTCGCGGGCAATACGCGCGGCCTGCGCCTGATGCTCAGCCGTCAGCGGCTCCGGCCACCCGACGCACTCACCATCAAATACACCAGGCTCTCCATCGACCGGCGCGAACCGGAACACCCAGCCGTCACGGTGGCTAGCGGTCGATCGCTCCAGATCGACCGTCCAGCGAGACCGCCATCCGCGGTTAGGATGATTAGCCATCAATCGCCTCGCATCTCCACGAGCGCCTCCTCGGCTGCCTCGCGCGTGCAAAACAGCATGAGGTCGGGCACGTCCTCAATCTCACGCACCCAGATGGCCTCAACAGCCGCCTGCGCCTCCGCCTCGGAGTCGTGTCGGCTAATAATGTGCTCCGGGCCGCCCCAGGTCAGCCAGGCAGCAACACACCAGTTGTCGTCTGCGTCGGTCGTAACGTAGCGTTTAGTCCCGATGCCGGTGGGGCGCGTCGTTGTCTCAGCGTAGTCCATCAGGTCGCGGTACGTGACCTCGGCGACAGCGTTGTCGCGGATAATAAATACAGTATTGTCTAATATGCTCATTCGTTTTCTCCCGCCGCCGACATCAGCCGGCGGATCCTTTAATTATTTGACCAGGTCGATCAGATCCGCCCATGTTCTGACGCGACGCCCTGCCAATTCCGTCAACGCAGCCTCGACCTCATTTTTCAGATTGCGCGACTCGCCGCCGGTATGCGCATCACTCATGACGCGCACGTTAAGCTCATCACCAAAAGAGTCGGCCGGCTGTTGCTCGACCCAGACCCTAGCACTCCTCTGACCGGGGAGATTGTTAATGTAAACACGAGCCTGCCCTGTTTTTGGATGATGCCACAAACTCATTTTTATCATCTTTTACTCCAGCCCCTGTGCCCCGAGGCGCGGCCGATAACGATGTGTTATCCATTGGTTATAATTATACGGTCGTATAAATTACCCGTCAAGCGGTTTTGCAAAAATTTTTAATTTTTTTTGTTGCAACGCATCAGCCGCCCGGGGTGAGATCCAGAGCATCTCCTGCCGGGTAAGATCGCCCGCCGTGCCAAATACGCGGGCGCGCCTTGTCACGCGCATCCAGCCTGCGAGCAGGTCGTTGTAGAGCTCCGAGGGGTAGCCACTGATGAGCGCCATGCCGTCAATGACACACAGGCGCTTGAGCAGCGCCTCGTGGTCAGCAACCGTCATCTCGTGCGGGTAACGAGCCTCGCTGGTGCGCGTATCGGGCAGATAGGGCGGATCGGCGTAAAAAAGCGTCTGCGGGCTGTCATAGAGGCCAACGAGATCAAGCGCCGGCCGATGCTCGATGATGACTTGCCGCAAGCGGCGCGTGACGGTGGGCAGGCCTCGTCGGTAGTTGCGCCATGTCGCCGCCGGGCTACGCGTCCTGCCGGTGCGAAACGTTGCAGTTGATCGCCCGATGGCGCGCGGATGAAACCCCATGCTGCTGCGCACGATGAGACGGCGCGCCGTCTCGACCATATCCCGGCCGGATGATGCAAACGTGGCCCGGTAAGCGCTGACACCGTAGGGCGTGCGCTGGAGCAGGCGCAACAGACGGCGCATCCTGACCGGGTTGCGCAACACCCGATAGAGGATATCGATCTCGTCGCTGATGTCGTTGACGACCTCAACCGGCGCGGGCGGCTTACTGAGCAGCACCGAGGCCGCGCCGCCGAACAGCTCGACGTAACAGTGGCGCGCCGGCAGATGCTCGACGACCCACGGCGCGATGCGCCACTTGCCGCCCAGATAATTGAGGATAGGATGCGTAATACCATTGCGCCGAGGCGCGGGTGATGTTTGTCTCATTTGCAAGCCTTTTTTAGCGTTGTAAAAACTGATAGGCTTGGCGCGCCGTGTGCACGGTGGCGGGCCTTGCCGGGCTTGCAGGCGCATCTGCATGTTCGGGGGATGCGTCGGCGCTCGCTACGCCGGCGCATCTCGCCCGTCTTGTCCTACTTAACGCGCACGCACCAGCCGGGACCGGGCGAGGACTGTGCGCCCACAAAATCCGGCGTGCCGCCAAGTGCTACCCCCAGATCAACGAGGCCACCCAGGCTGCCTGAAAAATTGGCAATCCAGCGATTACCTGCGCGCGTGATCGTGCCGAC